>Ga0115002_10000038_pt1 | contig 155740 bp, 141 predicted proteins | sample ArcticOcean_MG_C_8_FD_89576 | JGI IMG/M metagenome (GOLD analysis project Ga0115002, IMG submission 89576) | Marine microbial communities from western Arctic Ocean - ArcticOcean_MG_CB11_86 | ecosystem: Environmental > Aquatic > Marine > Oceanic | place: Arctic Ocean: Canada Basin | collected... | reverse complement strand
TGCAATCAGGGCTGTTGGATTAAGCGACAAGGTTTTCGAATCTGTAAATCGTTTGTCTGGAGGCCAGCAGAGGAGAGTTGCCATCGCGAGGGCTATGGTTCAGAATCCCAGATTGATCTTAGCCGATGAATGCCTAGGAGAATTAGACGCGGAAACTGCGGCGGAAATCATTGAATTATTGCGAAGTCTAGCAAAAGAGAAAGATATTGCTATTTTCATTGTCGACCATAACCCTCTGCGCGCTAGAACATTTTGTGATAGGTTGTTACAATTGAGAGGGAATTCGTTGATAGAATTTGATAATTTGAATGAGAGGTATTCTCTTCCTCAGGCAGGAGACAGTCGATAATGTCAAATCAAATCATAGGTTTTTTTCATTTTTTGAAAAATAGACCGATTCTTCGTTCAGGTATCTATTTGACATTATTAGTAATCTTAACAATTCGGCACCTTGAAATAAATTTTGCAGATTTTAGTAGAGCATCAACAAATTTAACAATACTCATGAGCGAGGCTTTTCCTCCAGATTTTTCCGTTATTACAGATCGTGCTGCTTGGTCTAAACCACAATGTACATTCGAAGCAGATTGGGCTTGCAGCCCTGCGATTATTGGCATAACTCAAACCCTAGAAATCGCATTTTTGTCGACAATTTTTGGAATGGTAATTTCCTTACCACTTGCAGCCATGGCAGCAACCAATCTTTCTCCTCCTTGGCTTGCTCAAATTACTAGACAAATACTTTCAGCATTAAGGGTTCTTCCCTCATTAATTTGGGCATTAATATTCGTCATTTTAGTGGGCTTGGGACCATTCGCCGGTGTCCTCGCGATGACTATGTACACAGTAGGTTATCTCGGAAAATTACAGTATGAAGCTCTTGAAGGTGTGAGTAGAGAACCTCTGGAGGTCGCTCGAGCGATGGGATTACCGCGCTGGCAAATCGCTCGTTTTTTCGCTATACCTGAAGCGAGCAATGCTCTCATCAGTCAAATGTTATTTATGTTTGAATACAATGTTAGGCATGGCTCAGTAATAGGTTTGGTTGGAGCTGGTGGAATTGGATATTACTTGAATTATTATCTTTCACCATTCCAACTTTACGACCGGGTTCTAGCTCTGATTATCGTAATGTATGTGGTCGTAGTGATTATAGATCAGGTTTCATTACGGGTTCGTAGTAAATTTATAGATTCCACGAATCAAATTCAGCGACCTCGCTGGCGTGAAGTGATTTTTACAAGAAAAAACTGAATTTAATTAATCTGTATCATCAGCAACGATTCTAATCGCACCATCTTCATAATATATCTGAATATTATCTTTAACTTTTGAAGTAATAGCTGCTAGGGCTTCATAAATATCTTTTTCTTCAACTTTGAATGCATCTGCTGCTCTCTTAGTGGACCAAGCAACTTCTTCAAAGTCAGATTGAGATATCCATTTTAGAACTCTAGCTTCTAATTCTGTAAGTTCTTTTTCAGTCATGTTATTTATATCTCCATTTAATTATTGTTCGTAAGATGCAACCATTGCTCGAACTGCTTCTTCAACTGGAATATTTCCATCTAAAAGTTGACTTAAAGAGGTTAAGAAAGGTATTTCAATCCCTAACCTAGGTGCAATTTTTACAAACATTCTTGTTGCTCTAACGCCTTCTGCTACCATGTGCATTTCATCTAATGCTTGTTCCAATGATTTCCCATAACCAAGCATTTCTCCGAGAGTTCTATTGCGGCTTCTTGGACTTGTTGCAGTAACGTATAGGTCACCTAGCCCTGCAGGCCCAAAAGCAGTCTCTGGCTCTGCACCCATTGCATTCAGAAGTCGTATTCCTTCACTAAATCCTGCAAGAACTAATGCTGCTTTGAGATTATCTCCACCGATACTACTTCTTAATCCATCAACTAATCCGCAAGCAAGTGCTACAGTATTCTTGAATGCACCCCATAGTTCCGCGCCTTCTGGGTCATCTGCTGGAGTTAAAATTAGTGTTTTTGTTGACAATCTATCTGCGATTTTTTCTGCTACAGATCTGTCATGGCATGCAACCAATGCAGTAGTCATCACTCCTCTCGCAACTTCAGGTGCAATCGTAGGGCCAGTCATTACAACTAATGGATTCGACTTTTTTGCTTCATTTAATCTCTTAATAATTGCTTTAGAAATTATTCCTGAACCACCTTCTTCTTCGGGAGCCAAACCTTTGGCCAAATCAATTAAAACATGTGAAGGACGTAAGCTAGGAATTATGTCATCAACTACACCTAGTATTACCCCACTTGGTACTGCTAATACGATTATTTCACATTCTGTAGTTATGTCTTGAATTTGCATTGTTGCTTGTAAATCAGGAATGATGATATGGGGCAAGTATTTTTTGTTAATGTTTTCAGTCATTATTGACTCGTATACATTCTGTTCTATAGTCCATCCCATGACATTGTGTCCGTCATCGCACCATACTTTCGCAAGTGCTGTTCCCCAATTGCCTAAACCGATTATACCTATACGAGCCATAGTCTCCCTCTATTTCCGTCGCTTTAACTCCCCGTTAAGACCCTTGGGTACGAGGAGACGTTATCCGTTGCATTCTTGACTCAAATGCTCTCCCGCAGAATCAAGCAGGGGTTCCCGAGCGGTCAAAGGGGCTGGGTTTAGGTCCCAGTGCGTAGTGCTTCGCAGGTTCAAATCCTGTCCCCTGCACCACTTTTTTGTATGCTTTTGTTTTTTTTATACATTTCATACTCTAAATTCACACCGTTGACTTAATGTCCTTTGCCTTATCATGTGGCATTATGTCGGTCGAGGAGGGCTCATTGATGAAAGTAGGTGGCCCTACCGAAAACGTAAATCAAACCGATAAAGACAGTCTTGATAGAGAGCTTGATAGAATACGATCTCGCAGAACAGACTCTGACAAAAGATTCCCTAAAACATTTGATGATGTAGTTCTAATTTTTGGTATAATTGCAGGAATTGTATTTTTCGGAGGCGTAGCACTTCTTTCTTCGGGAATGTTCGCGGGGGACTCTATTATTTTAGATCAAACTCTATCGCAAACGCCTCTTGATACAGGTGGTGAATGTGTTGATAATAAAGGCGAGGTTTCTTTCAATACTTGGGTTTCCAATCATAACGAAGTTAATGTAAAATCGAAGAACGCTGTGGAGAGTAATGCCTCCGTATTAGTTGTAATATTAATGCATCTCGATCATTCAAATATTGATGATGGCCACTATAAAAGTGGCATTGGAAACGTTGAACTTTCATTCGAATTAGATGAGGGAATTAATGACGGTAATTATTTACTAATTGTTAGTTTATATCAAAGTAACAATTCTACTGAATTATCAGTAACAAATTCCACAACCTTCTTTCAAGTTTCCAACCGACTCCTAATCAGTGGAAGTGAGAAAATAGTAAGTGTTGAAGTCACCACTCATTCATCAGGCGGGCCTTTTAGTTCAGATTTAAGAAAAGAAGTGGAAATTTTTGACCCCGACCCGAGGGTTTGCTTTACTATGACTGATTTCGGATATTGGGGGTGGGCTTTGATGGCTTTAGAATGGGCAGGCGGGAGAGAGACTGCCATGCTTACAGGGGGTAGTGCAGAAGTTCCTGCTTGGTGGATGGCCTTTGTTTCACTAGGGATGTCTATATTCTTTTTATGTGTCCAGTACCCACTAATGCATCGTATGTATCATAGAGATATTGATGATTTACTAACTGAAAAACAACTTCGTCGACTTATTGAAAGAACTCTTCGAAAATCCGAGAAAAATCTGAGAATATTAATAAAATTTGAAGATATGAAAATGCAAGAAAGAGCTATATCTGTAGATATTATAATTCCTTATGAAACAACTAGTAAGACGATTGGAGAGGCTACCGATATCCGTGCAGGTTTTACTAAAGATTTACTTGAGGAATTTGCAGTATTTGGTGAAATGAGACCTTTACAAATTAAATCAATTTCTCTCGATGGCATTGATGGCAATTTAAATAATGAATTTATACTTTCTAGTGATCTTTCAATTATTGGTTCAGAGAGAAGTGTTTTATCAGAAGATTATAGTACATTTTTTACTGGTCTTGGCGCTAATGGTAAGTTAGAAGAAGAGGCGACTCAATTATTGAATAAATGGTTCAAAAGTCACAATCTCATTAATTATGGTACTGCTATAATTGTAGATGAAGAGTCAGTATTAATTAGGGTGATTTATACACCTATTGTGCGATTTTCATATTTCTTTTATCGTAAATCATATATTGATATGCAAGATGATTTAACCCAATATATACGTGAAGGAATAAATAATTCATTGGGTGCTAGAGAATTAATAATTAGTGCGAGAAACGAAAAAGCAACTCTATCTGATAGGGCAGTAGCAGGAAGAGTTGAACTTGCACAAAAGAATACGGATTTAGTTGGTGAGGCTATGGTGGCTAAACAAGGCGGGATTACGGGAGCATTATTGCAAAATCCATTCATGGGTGATATTCTTTCATCTGTGGAATATGTTGCACATTCTAACCGTTCAAGAATCGATAAATATGGTTTCTGGGCACTAATTGTCTTTGTTTGGATACCATTCATGGCTAGTGGTGTTTTAGTTGGGGCAATGTTAGGATTAGTTGCTAGAATGCGTTTTCGTCGAGTATTGTTAGCATGTCTTGTTGGTGGTTCTGCTGCTTCTATTACTTGGGCATATACTGCAAGAGGAATCATCGAATTTATGGAAAGATATCATGCTCAGACTTTCATCCCAGTTGTAATACTTCTAGCCTTTATTTTCACATTCCTCCACCTGCGAAGAAACAAAAGGCGACGCCGAGAGGAGTTATTCAGAGAGTCGATGAAATTCTTTGCGAATGCTAATAATTGAATGATAAAAAATAGAAGGTGAAAAAATGACACTACTAGAAATGAATGGGGTAAAACGCCACTATGTGATGCCATCAGGAACCGTGAAGGCTCTTGATGGAATTGATATAGAAATTGATGAGGGAGAAAGAATAATCCTACTAGGGCCATCTGGCTCTGGGAAGACAACTCTGCTAAATTGTCTCTCTGCTTTAGATACACCAACTGAAGGGACATATTTTTTTGATGGTAAAGAGGTGCCTAAGTCGCTATCAACTAAACCTCGCTGGCGTCCGGGATTCAATTGGTTACGTCCTATAGAAGCAATTTTATTTTCTCCGATTGAGTACTTCCTTTACTCAAGACCCATTGCTAAGGCTAGTGAGAATATGACTTCTTTCAGGAGAGAGAATATTGGTTATGTATTCCAGTTCTTCAATCTCTTGCAGGATCTTACGATTCTAGAAAATATCCTCCTAATCCAAGAACTATCCGGAGGGCGTGACGAGGAACGTGCTAGAAATCTCCTCAAACTGGTTGGGCTGGTGGATGAGACGGATAGATTTCCTGCAGAAATTAGTGGTGGTCAGCAGCAAAGAGTTGCAATAGCGAGAAGTATTGCAAAGAGCCCTCGTTTACTTCTTGGTGATGAGCTAACTGGAAATCTCGACTCTAAAACCTCTGCAATGGTCATGGAGGTCCTCGTCAAGGCATGTGAGTCTGAAGGGATAACTTGTGTTTTTGTTACGCATGACGAGTCATTGATTAACTATGCTACCAGAGTTATCAGAATTGATAGTGGACGCGTAATATCTGATGAAAAAATAGCATGAGGTGGTTGATTGTTTGCTCTATTAACAAAACGCTTGGCTAGAAGTTTTTGGCGGACTAAAATTCGTCTATTCGCAGTCATCGCAATGGTAATGGTAGGTGTATTTTCTGGCATCTCCTTCGCTTCATATGCTCATACTGCTACGCAGATGTATGATGATATTTATGCCGACACTAACGAGGGTGTCAATCTACCCGATATCTGGATTGAGAATCCTACTTGGGTATGGAATGGAAGTACTTCAGAATCAATTTGTGAAGAAATTGTAAACCAATGGCCTGAATCTGATTTAGTTCTAAATGAATGCGAACCTCGCTTGAGGCTTGATGGAGTAATGTTCCATACTAATGATGATGGGATTGATTCTATTATCCCTGCTGTTTGGCATGGTATAGATGAGGGATACGTTGATCGAGTATGGTTTCCAAATCATGATTGCTGTTCAGGAGTCATGGCCATTAATGATGACGAGATAGTCATTGATACAAGGGTAGCAGTTGGCATGAATGTCCAAATTGGAGATGATATTTCCATAGGTTCAGGAGCAGGAAGTATGGATTACAAGGTGGTTGGGATCGGTCTTCACTCTAATCATTTATATTTCGCTCAAAGTGGTTCTTTATTTCCCGCAGATTCAGGTTCTTTTGCTACTGGATACATGACTGCAGGGGGACTCGAAAAGTTAGCTAACCTCACTTCAGGTTCCGCTAATCTTCTCCTAATTGACATAGTTGGAACACCTGAATTTGATTTACAGACTACTGATGAGGTCGAAGGGGAGGAACTTAGTAGCGTTATTAAAGAAATTAATATATTAATGTATGATATTGATGATTCACCTTCACTAGTATATACCCGTTCAGCGGTAGGCTCTGTTGAGATTCTTCGCACCGATGCGGAAGGTGCAATGACAATGTATGTCCCAGTTACCGCAATGATTGCTATAGTTGCCGGAATTACTATTTTCTTGAGCCTCCAGAGGTTGGTTCAGTCCCAGGCTAGAGAAATTGCAATATTACGTACCCTGGGGGTCCCCCGAAATGCGATAATACCGGGCTATATCCTAATGCCAATTCTGATCGGCCTCTTAGGTTGTTTCTTGGGTGCAATTTTAGGAATATTCTGGGGGGCTCCAGCGATGATAAATATGTATGAGGGAATCATAGGTGTTCCAATTCTAGAACCTGCGAATATAACTCCAATTCTGTTTCAAATATCTGGAATTGCCATGCTAGTTGTCATGGTATCCGGGATATTGCCTTCTATTCAAGCCTCTAGACTACAACCATTAGAGATTATGCGTGGAAAGCATCAAATCAGAATCTCCTCCAAGAGAATTCAAAGGATAACTTCTCACCTTCCTTCTACTGTTGGATTAACGATTAGATCGAGTATCAGAAAACCAACTAGGTTAGTTTTTACTTTCTTTGCTGTAGGCCTCTCTATGCTTATTTTTGGTAGTATGTTACTGATGACGAGTACATTGGAAGACGCAATAGTGGGTAATGTCGAAGATAATCAAAATTGGGATGCAGAGGTTGTTGTTCCATTTGGAGGAGAGTTAGATGTGAATGAATGGGCCGATTTGAAGGGCGCTAATCACGAGTCAATGCTCGTATTCCCTGCTAATCCAGCGGGTGATTCACGATATTTATTGACTTATGGATTAGATACTATCTCAACTGATGCTAATTCAATGATTATTATAGATCTTAAAGAAGGAAAGATTCCTAATGCTAATTCGGATATTAGTCAAGTATTGATTGACGAGGGATTACAGCATTTCCTCGATTGGCAGATAGGTCAAACCCAGACTCTAATGTTTGGGTCAACACCCAAGCAGATAGAGATTACAGGAATTACACAAGGCGAAGTTTCTCGTACAGTATACTTTCACCGTGGTGATTTATCTCCAATTGTTGGTATTGAGGCGACCTCTGTCTTACTTCAACTTCCTGAAGGCGTCGTCGTTGATAATGAACTAGGTGAAATTTCTCTTGGAGTTACACAGAAGGAAGATTTAGTTGACACTTATCAATCTCTAGTGGAAAAGCAACAGGGGATTTTTGGAGCAGTCCTATCCTTGGGAATTATTATTGCCATAATCGTTCTATTCAATACCTTGCTGATGAATCTCGCTGAGAGAGATGTTGAGATTGCGACACTAAGAGTACTAGGTGCTCCAATAAATAAGATAGGCGGAATGATGCTGGGAGAACACATCGCTATTGGTCTAATTGGCGGTATTCTCGCCTGTATTTTCACATATTTAGGAACTCAAGCCCTGATTTCTTCATTTGTTCAGTGGGCTTTCTTTTTGACTGTTAAGTTGGACTACATTATCATAGTACAATTAATCGGTATAGTTGTATTAATTTCGGTAATTCTAACACCATATGGGATGTATCGAATCAGTAGGATGAATCTTGTAGATAAGGTTAAAGATCTCTCACAGTGAGGATTAAAAATGCGTATCGTAACATGGAATTTGAATGGCATTAGAGCTGCTCATCGTAAAGGACTTGATGATTTTATAGAGCAAATTGATAGTGATATCTGGTTATTTCAGGAAGTCAGAGCCTTACCTGAACAAATGCCAGATAATTGGAAACCTGCTGAAGGACATGAAGTCATTTGGCATCCTGCTCAGAAAAAGGGTTATTCTGGAGTTTCTACTTGGTCTAGAATAGGAATTTCAGAAGAGGGTCGTGGCATACCAACTAATGTTGATTTAGATGATTCTGAAGGTAGAGTACTCCATACAAAACATGGTGATCTTCACTGCATTAACATATATCTTCCAAATGGCGGGGCAAACATTGAACGACAGCGATTCAAAGATCAATGGTTAGAAGATTTACTTATTTGGGCTAAGAAATTTGTTGATATTGACGACCCAGTTCTTCTTTGTGGTGACCTTAACATTGCTCATACTGAAAATGACATCTGGAATCCTTCAGGGAATAAGAAAACTTCTGGATTTCTTATTCATGAGAGGGAATGGTTTACCCGCTTTTTATCAACTGGTTGGAATGATTTACTTCGAATTGAAGTTGGTGAAATAAAGGGACCATATTCTTGGTGGTCAAATAGAGGGCAAGCTAGAGCTTTGAATAGAGGCTGGAGAATAGATTATGCCCTTGCTAATAAAGCGGCACTCAAGATATTTAAATCCGCTAAAGTATTGAGAGAAGGAGGTCTTTTAGTGTCAGATCATGCTCCACTAATCATTGATTTAGACCTATGATTTCTAATTATATATGCTGATTTGTCTATTATTTCTATACGATACCTTTCAAGAGGGATACAGTCGGCGCTAATTCATGGTAGATGGGCTTGTAGATCGTCTAGCCCAAATTCTTCCTGGTGGAAAAGGTGTTTGGGTCCCTATGGATCATGGCATTTCTGGTTATCCTGAGAAGGGTCTTGAACAAATGGATGAAGTTGTGTCTTCCTGCATCTCAGGAGGTGCTGATGCAATTGTTTTACAAAAAGGTGCTTTGAGTCATTATGTAGATCTGACTGGTTGGGGAAATTTCGTTTGTCACGTGTCAGTTTCTACAGTAAATGCAGGTCCTAGAGATCAGTACAAGGTAAGAGTGGCTAATGCTGAAGAATGCCTCATTAGAGGTGCTAACGCAGTTTCAGCCCAAATTAATCTTGGTGACGAGAATGAACCTGAGATGATTGAAGACATGGGCATGTTAACTAGTGAAGCAATGGCATTAGGTCTCCCCACGCTCGGGATGATATATCCGAGAGGGCCTCATCTAAAAATCGCTGAAAGTGATATCACAAGAGGTGTTGCACATGCTGCTAGAGTTGCTTGGGAACTAGGATGTGATATTGTTAAGGTGCCTTGGACCGGTGATGTCGAATCGTTCAAGTTAGTTTGCCAAGCAGTCCCTATACCGGTATTTATTTCAGGTGGACCTCGAGGTATATCATTCAATGATTTACTTCAAATTGTAGAGCTATCAATGTTATCCGGTGGCTCAGGTGTTTGCATCGGCCGTCAAGTATTTGGCGCCAATGATCCAGAGTCTTGTATTCGCGCACTTAGAGCAGTTGTTCATGATGGTGCAACTGCAGTTAATGCTTCCAAATTACTTGAGAGGTGAGTTTTTGGAACTTTGGCAAGATTCCAATAAAAATGAATCTTCACGGGAATCTTGTTCTAGATTATGGACAGGCTCAGCTCCTGATGTAGCAGAAGTAAATCTTGATGATTCAGCATCACAAAAAGAAGCGATTTCTCTTATTGGTATGATACCTTGGATTCTTGTTAGGTGTTCTGATTGGAAAATGATTCCTTTAGAAAATCTAATATCAAATTCATCAGGTAGTGGTACTAAAATTGCTGTTGCAATAAATAAAATTGTAGATATTAATGGTGCTGCTTTTGCTCTTGAACATGGTGTTGATGCTATCTTGTTGCCATCTCATGATGATGAACTCTGGAACGAAGCTGAATTAATATCATCTAATAAAACAATAAAAGTTACTTCTAATCATATTACTGATTTATCTTCCGCCAAGGTAGTATCTATTGAGTCAAGTGGAATTGGAGAAAGAGTGTGTATAGACTTAATTGAAAGATTAGAAGTTGGCGAAGGAATGGTCATTGGTTCAACTTCATTTTCTCTTGCCTTAGTTCATGGTGAAACTATTGAATCAGAATATGTTCCTTCAAGACCATTCAGAGTTAATGCCGGGTCTGTTCACTCGTATGTTTTAATGGCCGATGGTTCTACTCGTTATCTTTCTGAATTATCCGCTGGTGATGAAGTAGCAATATTTTCTCATTCTGGTCAAAGAAGAAAATGTATAATTGGTCGTCTTAAAATAGAAAAACGTCCATTTCTCATAATTCGTTTTACATCAGAATCGAATTTTGAAGGACAAATAATGTTACAACAAGCTGAGACTGTGAGACTTGTTGATAAATCAGGGGATATAATCTCGGTAACAGATGTTAAAATTGGCGATGAGATTATTGTACGTAACGATAATCAAATGAGGCATATAGGTAATGCGCTGGACGGGGAGATGACTGAGAAATGAAAATCCTCGCTGTAGCCGAAGCTAATGCTGCCATTTCAATATTACATGCTTTAGGATTAGGTAAAGGATGTTCAATAGGTATCAATTTAAAAACGAAAGTTGAATTAGTTTCTGAAGCCCAAGAGGTAGATGCAGATCATCACTCATTACTTGACTCAATAGAGTTTATTTGGGCGCAAAATGGCCTACCTTTACCCGACAATTTTGGATGGCGTGTGTCTTCCAATATACCTATTGGGCAAGGTCTTAAATCAAGTTCAGCACTTTCTTGTGCAGCATTAAAGGCGCTAAATATTGCTACATGGGCCGGTTTGAATGATTTTGAGATAGTTGATTTAGCAGTTTCTTCTCAACGTCATGCGGGTTGTGCTGTATCGGGAAGTATGGATGACACTTGGGCATCTATCTCTTCTGGGTGGAAATTAGTCGATCCGTATCAGTCTGCCGAGGAATCAGTTCTGCTTGAAGGAGAAATAAAAGATGATTTTTCTGTATTTGTAATACTCAGAGGTCAGCGTTCCAATAATATAGATATTCAAACATTTAAGGAACAATCCCCACTCTTTGAACGCGCTTTAAGTTCTCTTTCTAACGGCTCAATTTTCCATGCGATGTCAGCCAATGGGATGGCAGTAGCTGCTGCAACTGGCGATGATGAAGCTCTTCGTATCTGTAATAATGCAATAGCAAATGGTGCTCTTTCTGCAGCAATAACTGGTTCTGGCCCAGCAATATCTGTAGTTTGTTTCACTCAAGATATGTCCTCAATACGCGAGGCCCTTAATAGAACTCAATATGAAATAATTGAAAGTAATTTTCCGAGTGTAAATTTAACGGAGTTGATTTAATGGGTATGAAATTGGGTGAACGTTTACGTGTAACTCTTTTTGGTGAAAGTCACGGACGTTGTGTAGGTGCATTATTGGAAGGATTACCTGCCGGTACTCCTATTGATAACGATGCACTACTGGATTTCATTAATCGAAGAAAACCTGGTAGAAAAGGCCTTTCATCTAGAGCAGAAATTGATGAATGTGAGATAATGTCTGGTGTACATGAAGGTATTGCCACGGGTTGGCCAATACTTTTACTAACTCATAACTCCGATGTCCGTTCCAAAGATTATTCCTTCCTTCCTGATCATCCACGTCCCGGTCATGCAGATATGGTTGAGCATATCAGGTCTGATGGAGCAAGTGATCTAAGAGGCGGTGGCTCACAATCTGCAAGACTGACTTTTGGTCTTGTAGCCGCAGGAAGTCAGGCTCGAACCTTGTTAGATTCAGTAGGCTGGTCTTGCTCTGCTCATTTGGCTAGTGTAGGATCTATTTCTTCTAAACCATTATTCAAATTAGATAGAGAATCTCCATTAGAACCAGATACTGACATGGCACGTCTAAATTGTAGAGATCCAGATGCAGTTGTTAGAATGTCTGTACTATTAGACAACATAAGGAGTGAACTTGATTCCATAGGTTCCTCTGTTGAACTATTAATTGAGGGATTACCTATTGGAGTTGGCGAACCCTGGTTTGATGGAATTGAACCCGCACTTGCTAGGGGATTAATGGCTATACCCGGCGCCAGAGCAGTCGAGTTTTCTCATGGTTTCGAGACTTCTAAAATGAGGGGATCTGAAAATAACGATGTTTGGATATTAGAAGAAAACAAACCTGTTTTAGAAGAGGCAGAATCAGGAAATACTGACGGTTCATTAGGTGGTCGCTCGACTAGTTCTGCAATTCGAGTGGTTGTTCATTTCAAACCACCTAGTAGCCTTGCTAGGGAACAATCCACATTACATTTGCCAAGTGGTGAACAAAGGCCATTAAGAGTTCATGGAAGGCATGATCCGGTATTAGGGCCTAGAGCCGTACCAGTAGTTGAAGCAGTTGCTATACTAGTTATCTCAGATTTAGGTCTAATTGGTGGCTACTTAGAATAGATGTTTATTCATTTACTATTTTCTCGCATTTGAGCCAATTTTACAGGTAAGTTAACTGCAAATGCAGATGCTACAATCATGAATACAACTGCAGTTCCCAAAGCAACACCATAAACCGAGGTTAATTCAACACTTTCTGCAAGTCTATCGGCTGCAGCATCACTACTAAGTAATCTAACTATTGATGGAATAATTAGATTAATCATTAAAGTAATTAAGGCAACTAAGCCCGCTACTAAAGGTGTAATCAATAATGATCTATAATATTGAGAGGTTATTTTTTTAACATTCATCACGTAAACTTCACCAGTTCTGATTGATTTATCTAGCATTGAGAATCTTATGACACCACTAGTTAGTTCTATATACATTACAAGGAAAAGAGCATAAGAAATCAGTAGTAGTTTTTGTGCAATTTCTCCATCTGGAAGCAAGTCAATACCAAATTCCACTTTACTTCCAGCAAATCGAATTGTAACTAAAATCAAGATCACATAAGATATTAGAATTGCACGTTGATCTCTTTGGAATATGCCATACATTCCTCCAATAAAACCGGCTGCTATTAACAACAAATGGGCAATTGCTCCAATAGCAGGTTGGTTTATTAAATCACTTAACCAAAACCATGCCGTCCCTGCTACTGGCGTAACAGTGAATGTGACGATACATAATAATGTTAGAATGATTGCTGCTGCCATTTGTAATGTTTGAACAACTCTATCAGGAGGTAAAAATTTAGTTTGATTAACAATTGGTCCACCAAAGAACGATTCGATTATAGAGGGTACGTGAACCTCTGGAATAGCGTCTTTAGGGATTTCCGTACTACCCTTCATCTTTCCTGCAGCTTTTTTCCTACTCGGTGCAGATGATCTGATAGTCTTACCATCATACAAATGAGCAGTATCTGATTTTTGTTCTGCCACTCAATCACTTCCTTAAAATCCTCTTGCACCAGACAAGGCTGTATTCAATAACATATCAGGTTCCCAATCCATTACATTCGCCCCTAAACCTCTCAATTCACTCATTAGAATATCTCTTTCTGTTTTGAGTAACTCATAACCAGTTCTATCTAATCTTCTAGCATCGAATTCAAATTCCAAACTACTTGGTGATAGTATTGTAACATCGAAATTTCGCGATCTAAAATCTCTCACTGCATCAATTATGGTGGGGTCATCTTCTAATGGACTGAGAATAATAATTGGGCTACCTCTGTTGATATGTGGCATAATTCTATTTGTCACAACCTTAAGTGGTGTATTCCCCTTAGCCATAGCTCCTGCTAATTTTGTTAGAATAACATATAATTGTTTTTTACCCGTATCTCTATCGACTGATACAATTTCATCACCATAAACAACTAAACCTACCGAGTCTCTTCTTGAAAGGAAATATTGTGCTAGACTTGCTGCCGCTCTAGTACTGTATACTAACGAGTTTCTACTTACTGGCCCAGTTTCCGAAACAGATCGGCTATCTACCAATAATATGATGTCACTAACAGCATCTCTTTCGTACTCATTAACCATTAATTTCCCTCCCGATCGTGCAGTAGCTTGCCAGTTCACTTTCTTCATTGCATCACCTGGGACATATTCTCTGAGGTTATAGAAATTAGATCCTTCACCTGGATTTCTTATATTTACTGCGCCTGTAAAGATCTTAGGTACACGACTTTTAATTAATGCATCCTTAATGTCTTCCATTTTAGGAAAAACAAGAAAATCATCATACAAATGAATTTCTCTTTCATTATGGAATAATCCAAATGTGTCTTGTATTCTTATGCATACAGGTCCGATAGTATAGAATCCTCGTAATGGCGCTTCAATAGTATATGCTATTTCAGTTTCTCTTTGAGGTCCTAATTCCATCAACACATAATTAGCTCCTTTCTTTATTCTCATTACTTCAGGGACTCGGTCTCTAACTTCCAGAATTTTAGATATATTTGATTTGTTCTGGATTCTGATAGATACATCGATTTCACCGTCTTCAAAGACACGCGCTGAAGATAATCTTCTTAGTGCAACGAGATTTTGTAATGCGACACCACCACTTATCTCATCGTCCATTCTTCTTCCAGAGGATGATACATCAGCATTCGTAGTTCTAAACGCAGCCCATGTGAGGAAGGAAAGAAGAACTACTGCTACTGTTACTAGTTGTTGATTACGTAAAACTAGGCCGAGGAGGTATAGAGCTACTGCCAGCGAGGCGAACATCGCTGATTTTCTACTCCATGCCATGCGCAAACCTCCTATTGATTCAGTCCTCAGATATCAGACAGTCGGGACTGGAACTTGTCTGAGAATATCTGTGACAACTTGTTCGTTTTCAAGACCTTTAATTTGGTGTTCCGGTTTCAGAATCAGTCTGTGTGCTACCGCTAATGTAGCAACAGATTTTACATCATCAGGTGTGACGAAATCTCGTCCTCGCATAGCAGCAGCAGCACGACCTGTCTTCAGCAATGCTTGAGATCCTCGAGGAGATGAACCAACTAATACACGAGGGTCTTCTCTAGTTCTAGCTACTATCTCAACCATGTACATCCTTACTGCTGGATCAACATATACGTCTTCAATAGCTTGTTGCATTGCAACAACTCTTGCAGGGTCAGTAATTACATCAACCTCTACCTCGTCTTTCTTTCTCTCGATTCTTCTTCTTAGAATCTCATCTTCATCTGCTCTGTCTGGGTAGCCTACAGACATTTTGAACATGAATCGATCTAATTGCGCTTCAGGTAAAGGATAAGTTCCCTCTTGTTCTACAGGATTTTGTGTAGCCATTGTTAAGAAAGGTGCAGGTAGTTTGTGAGTAACTATACCAATAGTAACTTGCTTCTCCTGCATAGCCTCAAGTAAAGCAGCTTGTGTTTTTGGAGGCGCTCTGTTTATTTCGTCGGATAGAAGTAAGTTACAGAAAATAGGTCCGGGTTTGAAAGTAAATTCCCCTTTCTTCGCATCATAGATGTTTGTTCCAGTAATATCTGCTGGAAGCAAGTCGGGTGTAAACTGTACTCGCTTGAAGTCACATCCTAATGCGTCTGCGAAAGTGTTGGTCATCAGTGTTTTTGCAAGTCCAGGATAATCTTCGAATAGAAGGTTACCGTTTGATAAAATGTCAACCATAACATTGTCAATCACATGTCTCTTTCCAATAATAACTTTCTGAACCTCTAGGCTAATCGCGTCTCCGATAGCACCTACAGCTTCGAGTTTTTCACTCATTTTTTTAGAACCACGAATGGTTTCGGCTTTCTTTGCATAACCCTGACTGACTGCGTCTGCTTGTGGTGCTGCTGGCTTATCTGCTGGTGGTGTTGCATTCATTTTTCATCTCTCCTTTTTTTTTAATTCCTACCCCATTTTCTAATTGCTATCATAAGTTGCCTTAATTCATGGGGTGAGTATGTACGGGTTTGGCTGTAAGCTAGTTCGACTAGCCTAGGGTCGCCTATCATTGCTTGGACTTCTGCTGGTGGTTTTGAAGCCATTTGGTCTCGGGTCAGGTCATGATGTACTCTGACTTTGGTAAATAACGATTGTTTGACTCTCAATTTGTACGTACTAGGGTCAAGTTTGTTAGGTCGTTGATTAAATCTAGTTAGATCGAAAACATGTCTCCAATTTTCTTTTTCTGGTATCACCATCATTGAAACAAGTAGTAGTAAACCTACGTTTAGAACTACTAGCCACTTGAGGAATGTATTAGATGTAAGTAAAACAACTGTGGACATAGTCGCCACGAATGGCGCAGATATAGTTCCAGTAGCGTGTCTACTTTCATCGAAAACAATTTGGAAATTACTAGTATCTTGTCTTATCTGACTAGAGAGTTGAGTATTGTCAAACTCCATCATTGAATGTACCAACATTTGGAAATATACGCTATTTCCATTCCAGTCATTATTATCATTAATCTCATTCATCCAACATTTTGATTCAACAATCCCCTCACAAGAACTTCTCATGCCAGTTTCTGCTGCCGTTGATATATCCCACAATCTATTTGAAAACGCCTCATCGTCCGATACAAATACAATACTTCCAGTCACGCTTATTTCTTCCAAATCACTAAATCCGCCTTTTCCTGTGACTTTATCATATACTTGAATATTCGGATAATCTATGCGTATCATTAGAGACAAGTCCCCTGGTGCAGGATTTCTTGCGTCACTTGAGTCCCCATTCCCCATGATGTCTATAAATGCCGATGAGGATGCAGTAGCCAGAATATTGACTTCTCTTTGGTCATCGGAGTTCTGTTGAGGTAAATCCTCAGATGTCGGCTCATACCTTATTCCAGTTGGTGAACGGAACATGACTGGTATTCTACATGCATTGGGGTCATTGTTTGATATTTGGAAATCAGAACATCCTTTTCTAGCAGCTCCTGCTGCCATTTCATTAACGTCATTCTCAACTGCTGCAACGCTCCAAACATTCTGCCATACAGGGTCCTTTATTGTTCCATCTTCATTGTATTCTAACCAATGCTGATTCTGATCTAGTAGTGGTGAGTCGAAATATGATATGCCAAATTTAGATGCTAATCTGTTAGCATTAGTATTGTCAGCAGCTACTATGACTTTCCCTCCTTTCTCAGTTACAAAATCATAAATCGAATCAGCAGCAGTTTCGTCTATAGGTTTTTCAGGAGACACAATTACTAACATTGTACGATGTGGATCTTTCCAATCATTAACTAGCATCGGTGTCGACATTGTGTTAGCAATGAAATACCCATTAGGTAGCCCCGTAGGATCCGACATGTCGTCTCTCATCTCGCTGAGTTGGGCTAAATTATTTGATTCATACGCAGAATAAGATGTGTCTTTTCCAATAACCATAATCATAGGTGCGAGTAGAAGAAGTACGACAGTTATTGTAATAGAACCTATTACTACTGTATTGAAATCGTACTTGCTTTCATTTTCTTCGGCCACAATAATCAATTCCTTTTTCTGATATAGAACTTAGCAAACGCTGACAGTAACTTAACCCAGCGATGAATGACAGTTATATGTTGCTGCTATTAGTTCAGGTTAATAACTTCATTTTATCCTATTAGATGTTTTTTAAACACCGTACTAGTAAGTCATTTCCCTATTCTTCTTCTTCTTCTTTCCGAATCACATTGGAATAAAAAAGAGCCATACAGGCTGCAAATAAAATAGTGCTCATTCCGGCGGTTGGAAGGCTGGACTCCACCACCTCTGTTATGCCATCACCTTCCCCGTTTCCATTTTGTTCATCTACGGGTTTAGTAAGTGGTGGTTCGACTGTGATTGAGGTTTCATCTTCTGAGATTTTAGAGCCTCCCGTATTCATAGCGCCATTGGAGTATACGGTTATTTCTAGTTTACAATTCTTTCTTGGGTGACTCTCTGATGCTGTGATTTTCAAATCAGCACTTGATGATTGATCTTTCTCAAGGTCTGTGGTAAGTAGTTTATCTAATCCATTATCTAATGTCATTAAAGGGCAATTGTCAGATAAATCTATTTCCCCTATTTTGTCTTTTATGTTTCCAGTATTGGTCACAGTCACTCTCAACACCATATCTGTTCCTGCGTTCATCGCTCCTACTGGATCCGCGAGGTTAACAGATATTGAATAAATAGTCGGAATTTTAAGATCCGCTACGGCTTCCTGGTTTTCAGGTATCAATACTGCGATTCCTGCTCGGGAAACTAGACTCGCAGTAATTTTCATTTCTTCTGTAGATGTGGCTGCAAAATTAAAAACATCTATATTTCTGATATTAAGTGTAAAGGATTCATTATCTCCTGCTTGAATTTTTTCAGTTTCGGGGCCGTCTGTAACTCCTTCAAAAGGCAAATCATATTCAAAACTAACTTCCACTTCAAACATTTCTGTATTATGAATATAAAATTCAATTGCTCTTTCCCCATTTTCATCTATAAGGAAGGGGTTACTTTCATCATCTCCAATATATTTCACACCTAGTTCCCAATTTCCTAATTCAGGTTCCTGTGCATAGGCAAGAGTGGCTAAATTTGAGAATAAAAGTGCAAATATGACGAAATAAGTACTTTTGTTCATCTCACTCACCCAATAGGTCCTTGCAGGCTCTCTTTGTTAATACCTTCACCATCTTTCTTCTATAAGATGGAGTGTACCATGTGTTTTGTACTGGTTTGACTGCTTTTCTTATTTGTTCTGAGAGAATTGCTACACTCTCTTTTCCCTTCCATTCTTCAACTAACGGTGCAGACAAGTCTTCATGGTACCCTGGTATTGATTCTAATCCAGTCGTTGCAACTCTCAATTCTTTGAGAATTCCCTTCTCTTTTTTCCAAAGAACAGCAACTCCTGCTTCAGGAAAATCCCAAGACTCTCGTTGTCGCAATTTTTGATAATCTCCTGACCACTCAGCAATTTCTTCTGGTATGGTGATGTGAGTTAATAACTCACCTGGTAATAATTTATTTCTTACCATCCCATCAAGCTCAAAAAAATCATTCAATAACATTTCTCTTTTTCCTGAGGGGGAGATCAAATGTACTTTGGCCCCCATGCACATCAATACAGGTGCTAAATCTGCTTGATATGTAGCCACACATAACGTGTTTTGATTAGGTATAACTCTACAATCAGCTTCAGTACCACAATCGCACTTGTGGCACCACTCGATAGATTCTCTCCAATCCTCTGTTTGATTGAACCAATAACAACGTGTGTCTAAACAAATATTTCCTCCTACAGTTCCTGAGCGTCTAATCATTATACTGGCTATTGAGTTAGCGGACTTAGCTAGAACTGGATGGGTTCCTTCAGACTCCGCTAAGTCTTGCAATCTTACCATGGCACCAATGTGTGTATTAGAGAGCTCAGTTAACTGGGTAATTTTAACTAAAGAAATCACATTTTTCTTTGAATTGAGGTGCCATTTATAGTTCGGAAGTAAATCAGTGCCTCCCGCGACCCAATCAAAATCCTCACCATCTGCTTGTATACTCTTAGCAAGTACTAACGCTTCATCTAAGCTAGTTGGGAGATGAAGTTTGAATGGAGGCATTTTCATTTTATTTACCTCTATTTCTTCTCTCAGTATGTAACCATGCACTTCCTGCTAATCGAGTTGCCTCAAGATATTCTTCAGATGGAATCACAGTTACTTTCCAACTATCATCTACTTCGTCTGGCGGTATCGTAGGATCCATCCCAAATAATGCCCCATTATGATAAGGTTGAATGTCAGATTTCAGCCTTCTTTCTTTATCTCTGACTGCATGCTCACTTGCTCTCGTTTCTAATTTCTCTTGTAGTTTTGAACATACTAATCTCGGAGAAGGTAAATCTGTTGGATCATTGATCTTCAAATCTTTACACTTTTTCTCAATATTTTTGTATAATCTATCGGGAGTTATTGGTAATTCATTACTTCTTACTCCTATTGCATCGTAAACTGCATTACAAACAGCAGGCAATATTGGTAGTAGTGGGCCCTCTCCAGCTTCCTTTGCTCCGAATGGTCCCTCTGGGTCATTCGATTCAACGATAATTGGAATTACTTCGGGCATTTCATGTATACTTGGTATTTTATAATCCAAAAGATCAGTATTCATGAGGTTACCATTTCTGCCATATCTCATTTCTTCTGATAAAACCTGTCCCATGCCCATATGGCATGATCCAATTATTTGTCCCTTAACTGCAAGTGGATTTAACGCTTTACCGCAATCATGTGCTGCCCATACTTTCTCAACTTTTGTTTGCCCTGTTTCTACATCAACTTTCACCTCTGCAACATAAGCAGAGAAGGAGTAAGCAGGTGCTAAGCCAGCAGCAGCACCTTTGTGTGCTCGACCCATTGGTGGAGTTCTATATGCACCTGAGGCAACCAATGCCCCTTTTTCTTCTTGCGCTTTGTGCAATGCTTCTAGGTATGATACCCCTACTGCAGGATCATCCTTTCTAAAAATTCTTCGATCTCCGATAACTAATTTCTCAACAGGTGCTCCTGTGATCTTTGATGTAGAATCAAGTAACTCTTTCCTTATTTGCATAGCAGCAGAAATTGCCGCATTGGCATTCATAAACGTCACTCTAGATGAGTATGAACCTAAGTCTACAGGGGAAGTGTCAGTTTCTCTCGATTTTACTCTAATCATATCAAGTGGTAAGCCAAGAACTTCTGCAACAGATTGAGCCACAACGGTGTCTGACCCTTGACCAATATCTGCTGCGCCAGTATGAACTGTAACTCCTCCATCCATATCTATTTTCAGATGCACAGTAGCATGAGGGAATTTATTTGGGTCCCAATGTATAGGTAACCCGCTGCCAGAAATGAAGAATCCACACCCTATACCAATTCCGTGGCCCAATGGCATTTTCCTAAATTTATTTTTCCACCCTGATTCTTCCATAACTCTTTCCAAACATTCCCTCATACCTATGCTTGTGACTCTAAAACCAGTAATAGTTGCTGAGTTAGGTGGGAGTAAATTGGCTAATCTAAAAGAGATAGGGTCTACTTGTAATTGTTCTGATAAGTCATCTATTCCTACCTCTACTGCACATCTAGAATTAACTGCTCCATGGCCCCTCATTGCTCCACTAGCTGGTTTGTTTGTCCATACTCTTGCTCCAGTATAATGAAAAGCTCCAATTTCATAAGGTGCTGTATGGAGAACTCCATTGTAATAAGTAGTAACATGGCCAAAAGATGCAAATGCCCCTCCATCGATTAAAGCATCAGTTTCGATTCCACACAATCTTCCTTCTTCATCCGCGTGTAAGTTCATTTCTATGTGGGATGGATGCCTTCCTCGGTTTATCCAATATACTTCCTCTCTATCAAATGTAATTCTGACTGGCCGGCCTGCTTTTCTTGCCAGTATAGAGGCACACATTTCATGAGGAAATGGGTCAGATTTCCCCCCAAATCCCCCTCCTACGAAGGTTCGATGTACATTTATTTGGTGCATGGGAATTTCTAGTACATCGGCTAATGCTCTATGTACATAATGAGGTACCTGTTGTGGCGTGTAAAGCGTCAATCTGCCAGACGGATCCCAATCGGCAACTACTGCATGTGGTTCTGTTGCACCGTGATTTACACCATTAAAGAACCAATTCTTTTTGTGACTAACAATTGTATTTTTTTGCATTGATTCTATATTTCCAAATTCTTGAAAAACTCTTTTCTGGATATTTGCTTCTCCAATATGGTACTCTCCTCTATCATGAATAGGTTCTTCCGAATCTTTCAAACCATCCTTCATATCATGTATCGATTCTAGAATCTCATATTCAACATCTATTAGGCGTACTGCTTCTAATGCAGTTGCTTCATCCTCAGCAGCTACGCATGCTACTAAATCTCCAATGTGCCTCACTCTATCTACTGCCATAGCATGTTCATCTTTCGTAACAGGCAGTACTCCAAATTTATTTGCAGCATCATCTCCTGTTGCTATAGATATTACTCCCTGCAACTCAAGTGCTTTAGATAAATCAATAGATAAGACTCTTGCATAATGGTGAGGTGATCGAACAATCTTTCCAATTAATTCATTTGGCAACCTAATGTCATCGCCATATTTTGCTCTTCCAGTAACTTTCCATTTACTGTCGATAAGTGATGTTGGTTTGCCCACTATTTTACCTGTGATCAATTTGTCATGTTTATGGCTGCCCCAAGGTTGCTTTTTCTTCCCTCCTTGACTTTCTGGAATCATTTCTTCATCCCTAGGTTCACTAAAGGGGCTTTTACCACCTGAACCAGGTCTAGAAAAAGGAATTTTTCCTGGTTGCTGTCTATAGCCAACCATCTCTTTCTTTTCTTTTTCTGACATTTTACTTCCTCATTCGTCAAATCCGGGATTAGGATTACTTTTAGGATCAGTGGAGTCATTCGTTGAATCTCCTGAATTGAGTAATTTACTGGCAGCTCTAACCGAATCAACAATTTGTTGATAGCCTGTACACCGGCATAGGTTTCCTTCTATTGCGTTTTTAATCTCAGAATCACTTGGTGATGAGTTTTCCTCTAATAATGCAGAGATGACTACTAAAAATCCAGGTGTGCAAAATCCACATTGGCTTCCTCCATATTCGCCAAACATTTCTTGAATTGGATGAAGGTGATGTCCATCTGCCAAACCTTCTACTGTCGTAATTTCACTTTCGGCTACTTCTTGTGCCAAAACCAAGCAAGAAAGCTTTGGTTTTCCATCAACCAATACTGAACAACAACCACAAGTCCCCATGTCACATCCTCTTTTGACTCCGAGGGTCCCTACTTGGTCTCTCAAAACGTCAAGAAGTATGGCATTACTTTCAATTGGTTTGGAAATTAATTTACCATTTACATTCGCTTTCCATGGTATTTTTTCAGAGCTTGGGAGCATTGGTAGGCGTATGACACTCATGCTAACATCCTTACCAACTGGGCTTTCCACTTTAGTATTCGGTACAAGACGCTATGACTTAATCCAAATCCTTCATTATCTGGTTCATTATTTCAACTTCTGCTCTTCTAATATGTTCACCATAAGTACTTCTAGCCATTTCCATCTCATCTGCAAGTTCCTTCAATGTCACATTTCTATCCATGCTGTAGAAACCTTTTTTTATGGCATGAGATAAAACTTCTCTCTGTCTTTCAGTTAGGATTGTTTCCCATATGCTGTTGTTATTTTCTTTCTGAAAAGAAATCACAGCGATATTGTCAGGAGGTAATATAATTCTAATTAGGCTGAGAAATCTTCTAACAGAATTCGATAATCCCGTGATTCTCATTTCCATGCCTTTTTTTTCAGAAATGCCATAAGGTGGCTGAATATGAATATTAGATAACTCAATTGCTGTTATGGCTAGGGGATGAGTACAATAGAGACTGACTAGATAACCATCTTCGTTCTCTTCATGTACCGTAACAACCTCAAAATTTTCTAAATCAGAAAGTTCATCTATATTTTTTCCCTTTTTCATTTTGATTTCAGCAAGTTGAGTAACCCCTTCTTCATTAACCGAAAGGTGGCCTAAAATTTCTATTCTTTCACAGATTTTTAGAATTTTGCTAATTTCTTTCGACCCGCGTAAGGAACTGGTTTTCCACCTTAGGACTACCTTACGCATAATGCGTGCTGCAAACCGGTCTTATTGAATCCGTCGATATTTGTTAATTCCAGTATGATTCTCTAATCTGCTGATTAGTTTCCATACAAATTTCAACATCTGAAGGCCTATTGGGTTGCATAATCATTCCATTCAAATGGTTGATTATTGGCTCTACATTTGATTCGTTAACTACCCCCCATCCAAGTTGCGTACAAGGGGCAACGGGGGATACCGGTGTAGTTCCAGACAAAGGATCCCATGTGTTGAAAGAAGGATACCAAGCAGAAAGATTTAGTGCATCTCTTATCTCTGCTTGGGATACATTTAGGTCAATTCCATTCACCAAGAATCCTCCTCTTAAATCTGGATCTGCTCCTGATGAGAAATCTCCCGATTCAGTTCTAAGATATTGTATTATTTTAGAAAGAAGGCCAGCAGTTCTTGGCGTAGCGAAAGAAGTTCCACTTGTTTCGTGATAACCATCAATATCATCATGATTTGGTAAAACTTGAGTCCAATCTGCTGCTATATCGGGATAAGATCCACTCATTGTTTCTTTTTGATCATCTCCTTCTTCTGCATATCCCGAGATTCCTATACTCCACGGGGGTCCCGCAGTAGAATCTTGAACTGCAGGGGATGGAGAATTATCCGCTGCTCCTGTGTGGATTTTCTTTTCTTGTACTACTGCAACTTTGGTAGCCTCCTCAATGCCAGGGACAGGTATTGACCCAATTGGTCCAAAACTTGTAGTTATTATGTCAACTAATGGTTGATTTGCTGCAGTTAATACTGCTGCATCACTAAATCCCTCTACAAAGAAAATTATTGCCTCAGGATTTGCATTAAGCACAGCTCCTGTAACTGCTGACCCATGCCCGTCAGATGGGTCATCAAGTATCGGTATATTTGTCTCGTCATCAGGTGTAGTTCCAATAATTTTTGTCCCTGGGAAATATACAATATCGGTCGAATTTATTGTGTCCCAACATGATTCTTTATCTGCATCATATCTTTCCTGCCAAGTGCCTACAAATGTCAGTTCGCAAACCATAGTTACTCCTAGTCCTTCTAACAACCATTCAGGGTATGTTTCATTAGTTCTAAAGTGATCATGATATACATTAATTCCCGTATCTATTGGTGCTACAACAGAGTAAGCGCGAAAATCATTTTCTACTTCTATAATATCATCTATCTTTACTCCTTCAGACAAACATCCGCTAAATGATACAAGTGTCATCATCAACACAAGTGCAATAGTTAGATGTTTCATTATATGAACCGAGTGATGACTTCTTTTTCAGTTCTCCGTATCTATGTTGTTTTCTCTAACAAAAGTATCTCGGAACATACTGCTAACCCTATTTCTTCAGGTGTCTCAGCCCCTATATCAATCCCAATGGGGCATCTTGACAAATTGAACCATTTCTCCTTAACTCCATCGGCTATTGCTGCTTTCTTGAATGCCCTCCATTTCGAAGTTGACCCTATAGCGCCAATTCTAGGTCTGAGCCCATTTGATCTTATTTTTAGGAATCCCAATAACAGTTTTTGATCAATAGCCCAATCATGGCCCAATAATAAAATATCTGAAAACCTTTCAATTGATTCACTATTTTCCAAATCTAAAAATGATTCCACACTAGTTGAGATCGTTTCAATTGCAAATGGATATTTTTCAGTATTAGAATAGTCCTCTCTAACATCAAATATTGTATATTTCCATCCCAATGTCTCTGCGACTAGGGCAACAGATCTGCCCACATGCCCCCCTCCTGCAATCAAAATATGTGGTACTGGTTCAATTATTTCCATACTCACCGTCACCTGTCCTCCGCATAGGCTATCAAGTGCTGTTACTTCTTTTCCTTTCGCATCTTTGTATAACTGGAATGTTTCAATTACTCCACCTTTTTTACGGCGTAAATCCCCTTTATCTTCCAATAAATCTTTTAATTTACCTTCAATTTTCAACTCTAATCCAGCGCCACCAACTGTACCAAAACTCTGTTGCTTGACATTTAGTGCAAGTCTTGCACCGGGCTTCCCTGGTACGCTACCTTTTGCATTTATGACCGTCGCTATTGCAACTCGTTGTCCATTCTTAACTTGGTCCAAAGCCCAGGTCAGGACTGAAACAGACATGGGCCTCTGAAAAGGTATTACATTTCTTAATTTCGCAAGAAGTGTTTAGGCACTTATCATACTTTTTAATTTCTTTATGTCTTCTAAATAGTCAATATTTAGGTGCAAAAATTCATCATTTACTTCTATCTTGAACGGACTAATTATATCCCTTAGAGGAGTTAATGGGTCACTTTCTAAAATTTTTTGGCAATCATTAACAGATATAGCAACAGGATGCCCTCCTTTCCCATTTTTACTCGGGCAAGATGTGATTTCAACCTCAACTAATGTCCTCAAAGTAGATTCGGAGAAGCCTGGTCTATCAACTGGAACGATTATACAAGGTCCTTTTTCAATTTCTCTTAGTCCGCACTGAATACTTCCTGTTCTTCCATCCTCGGGGTTGGAATTGACAATTACCTTTTCACCAAACAACTTAATTTCTTCTTCTAATTCTTGACGTGTAACTATGATAATATTAAGATTCAATTTCCTCAATTTTTTAATAATATTTTGAATCAATGTTTCTCCATTTAATTCAATTAATGCTTTTGGTTGTCCGAGCCTCTTACTTGCTCCTGCTGCAATTAATATTACATCATTGATCATTAAAAACTCACTAATCCGAATTAATTATCTGCATTCCTTTTTCATCATAATCCCAATCTATAATTTCCCAACCTTCTCTTTCCAAGCTATCTATAACCATTATTCTAGATATAGGGGAACATAGTATACCAACAGTTCCACCTGCTCCTGCGCCTAATGCTTTCCAAGCAATTACTGATTTAGATTCAATTAATGGCTGAATTATTGGACGAAAAGGGTCATGTAATGAAGGGTCCATTAAATCCACACCCTCGCAGACATCACGTAATGACTCCACCACCAACTCGCGCCTATCTCTTTGAATTCCATTTGACATTTTTCTAGCGGCTGCCCTAATTTTATGTAATCCATTGATGACATCTTCGTCTCCTGCAGCATATCTTTTCCAAATCGAATTATGTAATTCTCCAGAATTATGTTTAATCTTAGTATCTGCGATAATGAAATGCTTCTTTAACCAATTTTTTGATGATTTCATTGGTTCAAATGGAAGAATTTCGACATCATCACCAATAAACATTAGGTGATTAAAACCACCATGTGCAGATGCCCATTGATCTTGGCGTCCGCCTTTGTTTTCTAATATTGACTCAAATTGATATGCCATTTCTGCAATTTTCTCGGGTGATTTATTATGGCCTAATATAGTTGCAATTAGACCTACATTTAGTGCACCACTTGTACCCAAACCGGAACCACTTGGTACCTCACTTGAGTATTCTACTTTTATTCTACCAGAATCATCTTTTTCCATAGTTGCATGAATGTATTTATTTATTGTAAAGTTAACAACTTCACCACCAAAATCTGTGCAATATGGAGAGACGTCAGTCCATCCTCCCGCTAAGTCTACACGAACTGGGACTATGACTTCAAAACGCTCAACCATGGATGAGCCCATGCTTGTTTACATGAGAACCCTCCGCTAAAGTATAATCGTTTGACCGAAAACAACCCCTTTAAGTGCCTCCTCCGAGATATATGGCTGACACAGTTGATGATGCTATATTGGCATTTTCTCAGGGGAAACCTGTAATGGTTTTTGATTCTGCTTTCCGAGAAAAAGAAACTGATTTATTATGGCCAGCAACAGCAGCAACACCAGCAGTCATGAGACGTCTGAGAATTGACTGTGGAGGGTTACTTTTCTTAGCTATAGGTGATGAAATAGGTCAAATGTTTGACCTCCCATGGTTACAAGATTTACACACACATCACGAACTAGTTAGAGATAACCCGGTTCTTTCTCATTTAATTACGAACGATTTACAATATGATACAAGGTCAGCATTTACTTTATCCATAAATCATCGAGAAACATATACTGGGATCACAGACAGAGATCGTTCATTAACTACAAGAAGATTTGGAGAATTATCAGGGGAATTAATGAAAGAATCAACTAATGGAGAAGATGCCTACAAAGCATTGGGTAATGAATTTCGCACACCTGGACATATACCAGTTTGTAGAGAGTCACCTGGGGGCCTAACTACTAGGCAAGGGCATACTGAATTAGCAGTAGCCATTGCTAGACTCGCAGGACAAGTGCCTGCAACAATTGGCGCAGAAATGCTTCAGCCAAATGGCGATGGGGCTCTTTCGGTAGAAGATGCAAGGATTTATGCTGCTAAACACAATATACCAATGATTACTGGTGATGACTTAATCAGTACTTTAAACAGAGATAAATGAATGAAAAAGATTTACAAAATAACAGCAGGAGGGTGAAAAGTGGTTCGTGTAATGGCAGTAGGTGTTTTTGATCTGCTTCATGCAGGACATCTACACTATGTTGAACAGGCTAAATCCTTAGGGGATGAACTGATTGTTGTTGTTGCACATGATGATACTGTACGTAAGCAAAAACACGAGCCCGTGACCAATCAAGAACTTAGAAGAAGGATGGTTGAGGGCTTGAAACCAGTTGACCAAGCAATAGTGGGCAACCCTCCTAGTGAACCTATATTCGATATTTTAAACATTGTAAAACCCGATATTATCGCACTAGGCTATGACCAGAAGCATTCTCAGGACTCAATAAAGAAAGGTCTAGATAATAATGGCTGGAGTCAAGTAGAAGTGATTCGCGTAGAAGGTCTTGCAGATGACTTAGATGGTACTCGTAAAATAATTGCGAAAATACTTAGTTTGTGGTCAGGTGAAACAGGCGGGCCTTACGAGGAAGATTAAGATGTATACTGGAATTGTTGCAGGTACTGCGCCAGTTATAGAAATTGAAGATGGAGAAATTATTCGTAGTTTCACTATAAATCTAGCTGGATATTTAGCGAACTTAGAAATCGGAGCGAGTGTAGCTTTAGATGGCGTATGTATGACCGTAGTATCAATAGAAGATACTCTGGTTAAATTTGATGCTATAGAAGAAACACTAAACCGTACAACTCTAGGTCGGTTGGAAGTTGGTTCAATAGTTAATGTCGAAAGGTCTCTCAGAATGGGTGATGAATTGGGTGGACATCTGATCTCAGGACATGTTTTGATGGTTGCGAAAATTATTGGCAGAGAAGAACGGGGCGAAGGTACTGATTTTTTAATCGAGAATCCCCCCGAAGCGAGACCATATATTCTTGAGAAAGGTTTTATTTCAATAGATGGCATGTCTTTGACAATTGGTGACATCACAGATGAAAGTTTCTCACTACATATCATCCCAGAAACACTTAGAATTACTACAATCAGTAATAAAAAAGCAGGTGACTACGTGAATATTGAAATTGATTCTCGCACTCAAGCAGTAGTGGATACAATCCGAAGAAGTATGGAAGTGAAAAAATGAGAATTGCGGCAGTATGTGGTTCATTTCATAAAAAGGAAATTCAACGAATGCTGGAATATGCTGAAGACGAGGCTTCTTCCAAGAATTCTGAAATATCTGAGGTAGTATGGGTGCCGGGATCTATGGAAGCCCCATTAGCTCTTCATCGTCTCTTAGGGAGAGATGATATTGATGCTGCCATTACTCTAGGAATAATCGAGATTGGAGAAACACAACACGGCCTAGCCATGGGTCAAGCAGTTACTAGATCCATTATTGAACTCCAAATTAAACATAACAAGCCAATTGGATTAGGCATTATTGGACCTGGTGCGGAGAAACATCATATCGAACCAAGATTAGAACCTCATGCGAGAGCTGCCGTTGGAGCAGTAATTGCAATGCTTGAGTAGCTTACTGCTCTCTTCTAGCTCTCAAAGTAAATGACATCGGAATAGGGATAAACCCTTCTTTGAATTTCCAATAATTCGGCCGAGAATGTTCTAAGAATCCTTCCCATGGCTCAAAAAAAGATTCTTCTCTTTCATTCATCATCTCGATATTAAAACCATTATTTATAAGAGAATTTATAATTTTTCCAAATCCATGTTCCCAACAATGACTTTTTCTAATTCCAGTCTTAGCATTTTTATCGGCATAGCTACCTTGATCATGGAATGTCACAGGTTTCTTTGAAAACATATTGTGGTGTATTTTCAATTCTTTTTCATCCCCTGTACTCACTACTTCCATTAAATCTGAAAAAGGATGACATTCTTCGAGATATAGTACACCACCTGGTATAACTAATTGAGCACAAATCGATGCCCATTCATCAAGGTTAGGAAGCCAACATAATGCCCCCCTTCCTGTATATAGAATATCGAATTTTTCTCCATTTAATGCTGAAACTGCATCCTTAACATGACTTACAACAAATTTTGCTTCAGGGAAATCTAAAATTTTAGCAAAACGTTTTGCTTCGATAATTGCTTGTTTGGAAAAATCAAGACCAGTTACAATTGCACCTTCTCGGGCCCATGACAAGGTGTCGGTACCAATATGGCATTGAAGATGCAATAGAGATTTACCCTCGACCGGCCCTAACTCTTCTATCTCCCAAGGTGCGATTTTTGATTCACCTGCTAACCATTGTTTTATTCTATAGAATTCTGCCCCCGTCCCTTGAGCATGCATGTTTGCTATAGCATCCCATGATTCTAAATTTTCATTAATTTCTATCTCAAAATCTTTTTGGCCGCTAATATTATTAGAATTCATGATTATACCTGAGTGAGAAGTACTCAATAGTGTTGTGTTGGAGTTAATGTTCAAAGCACCCCTATCATTCCGAGAACCATGACTGATGAAGTGCGCAATGTAATAATCATAGGTTCTGGGCCTGCAGGATATACTGCTGGCTTGTACTCAGCTAGAGCATTGTTAGAACCCTTAATGTTTGCAGGATATATGTCGGGCGGACAATTGATGCTAACTTCTGACATAGAAAATTTCCCCGGATATCCTGATGGAATAGGTGGGCCTGAGATGATGATTCAGTTGAGAGAACAGGCTGAAAAGTTTGGACTAGAAGTACAAGATAAAAATGTAGAGAAAGTAGATTTTTCTGTAAAACCATTCAAAGTTTGGGTGGAAGGTGAATTGTATCTATCTAAATCTGTTATTATTTGTACAGGAGCAGAATCAATATGGCTAGGTGCAGAAGGCGAAGAAGAACAAAAGGGAAGAGGAATTAGTACATGTGCTACTTGCGATGGAGCATTTTTCAAAGAACAAGAAGTACTAGTGATTGGAGGTGGAGATTCTGCTATGGAAGAGGCTACCTTTTTGACACGATTTGCCAGTAAAGTTACTTTACTACATAGGAGAGACGTATTTAGAGCATCTAAAGTCATGTATGAAAGAGCCTTAAATAATCCAAAAATTGAGATCAGGCCCTTCAAAATTGTGAAAACTTGGCTTTCTGATGATAGCGGACTAAGTGGTGCGATTCTCGAAGATCCCAGAGATGGAAGCACGGAAAAAATTCCATGCACAGGTGCATTTATTGCTATAGGTCATAAACCAATTACTGCATTCTTAGGTGAACAAGTTGAAACTGATGATTCAGGGTATATTTTATCAAAGACACATACTATGACAAGTGTGCCTGGTATATTTGCAGCAGGCGATGTAGTCGATACTCGTTATCGTCAAGCAATCACAGCAGCAGGGATGGGATGTCAGGCTGCAATGGATGCAGAAAAATGGCTTGAAGATCAACATTGAGGGAAAGATGGATTATAACAATAATACTTCTGATGAGGTGCCCGAAAGAAGTTTAACGATGGACCAGAAAGCGAGATATGCTAGACATTTAATGTTACCACATGTTGGTGAAAAGGGACAAAGGAAAATTAATTCATCATCTGTTTTAGTAGTTGGAGCAGGGGGTTTGGGTTCACCTGTATTGATGTATCTAGCCGCTGCTGGAATTGGTAAGATTGGTATAATTGATGACGACACCGTCGATATTACAAATTTACAGCGACAAATCATTCATTCCACCTCATCCGTTGGTGAGTTAAAGGTGGATTCTGCAAAAAACAGAATAAATCAAATAAATCCTGATATCAAGGTTGAAACATTTAGTTTCAGATTGGGGATTGAAAATGTAGTGGATATAGTCTCAAATTATGATATTATTGTAGATGGTACTGATAACTTCGCTACTCGTTATACTATCAGCGATTGTTGTGAAATCTTAGGCAAACCCTGGGTTTTTGGTAGCATACATCGATTCGAAGGCCAAGTTTCCGTTTTCAATCTAAAAGGTAGCCCAAATTATCGCGATTTGTTTCCAAAAGCTCCACCTCCAGAGCTAGCGCCTAATTGTGCTGAAGCCGGAGTATTAGGGGTGTTGCCTGGCATTATCGGTTCATTTCAGGCGAACGAAGTTCTGAAGATAGTCCTAAATATAGGGAATACATTAGATGGTAAATTATTGCTAATAGATGCTTTATCTCTTAATATTCGTACTCTTAATTATGGTGTGAACGAAAAAAGAGAGAAAGTGACTGAACTTTCAGAAGAAGCGATTTCTTGTGCGCTGAGTCAAGAGGAGCAACAATCATTAGATGCCTCCAAAAAAGAAGTAACCGTGAAAGAAATTCAACCTTTAGATTATCTCGAAAAGTTGAGACAGGGTTGGGATCCATTCTTCTTAGATGTGAGGGGTGAATTGGAAGAGAAAATTGTCAGTTTACCCAATACAGATATTAGGATCGCGCACACAGAGATTCCTTCTAGAATTGAAGAAATACCAACTGATAAAGATATTGTAGTTTACTGTAGGAGTGGTGCGAGGTCAACTATGGTAGCTAGGTTCCTTAAAATGTCAGGCCATTGTTCTAAGGATTTATACAATCTTTCAGGGGGCATTCATTTGTGGTCCAAAACCGTAGATTCAACTATACCGAAGTATTAATTGAATCATATTAATTCTTTATTGTGGGATTAATCGAAGCAGTACAACTCTTTATTGTGGTATTCAAGTCAGTTAATTTAAATTTTCAATATATATTTGATTTTATTAAATTATTATGGTAATAAATAGAGCAGTCTATTGTTTAATTAAGGTATTATGGTAGTATTAATCTTTTTTTATCTTGACATATACCACAATTAGCAAATAAATACCACATTTGTACTCTGTGAAGCGATTAGTTGTAGTACTTAGAGAGATTCGGGTAGCATATGGCTATAGCGCGACAGGGGATTTGGCTATGCCCTGAATGTAATAGTCATGAAGCATGGAAAACTAGAGAGAAAAATACAAATCAAATAGATAGGAAATGTAGTAATTGCAACAAAAGAGCACGAGTCACTCTTGACCGCTCGAATACTGGGAAAGGGAGAAAGAGAAACTTTCAGATATGGGAAAGAGACTTAACCATCAGTTTCAAAGAAGTTATCGAAGAAGTAGAACGAAGGAACAAAAATGACTTGGTTAAATTAGATAGTATCGAGATCGTCGCTCCTTCCGATAAAAAACCTAGTCAATCAGAACTCCCTCCCATTTGGGGTGCTAAATGGATGCCCAAGAAATCATTAATTTTCACAAGAAAAATTGATGAACTCAATGTCCGTAAAGAACTTTTACGATTTATTGCTGAGAGGCACGATGGTTATTTAGAATTAGTCTCAAACGAATGGATAAAACAACAACCACCTTCTAATTTCAGCGGAAATACTTATCACGATTTCACAATAAATTTTTGTGCAATGCTCTCTAAGTCTTTGAAAGAGAGACTCTGGACACCTGATTTAGCAATAATAGGTAATAATGAAATAATACCTAGGAGAAAATCAGAATTATACCTAGAAAGAAGAAATATTCGATTTTTGAGAGATATTTCGCTTTGCTTGAGAAGAATCGCTTATGCATCGAGTGTTGATTTAGATACGCATTTACAATGGCAACGTTGGATGACAAGAACTAGAGCTATTGATGAACAGCTAAAAGATCTTTTTAGTAACGGAATAAGTACACCGGATGGAGGAAAGTTCGGCGGGAAAGGGTTTAGGTCGACTTGGCAAGAAGGAGTAGTTGCATGTGCTACTTCGCTTAGAAGGGCAATCGATTTACCAGTTGGAGAAAGGCATAGGGCCGATATAATCGCACCTATGATTAGAGATGTTGGTTTAGCTCTTGCAGTAGGTCAAACACCATTAGAAATATTTGCAGCCCAAATGGGTAAAGCCGGTTCTTACATGGATGGGGGGCATATTGACTCAGGTGGTCGTGACTTACATATTGGTAATTGGGAAAAGGGAATCCTTCCACCTACTGCACCTCTCCCAATCGCTAGCGCAACAGCAACAGGTGTGGCTTTAGCTGCGAATTTGTTAGGCATTGATAGATTTCATTTAGCACCTGTTGGAGAAGGATGTAGTAGTAACGGAGAGTTTTGGGAAGCAATGAATCTGGCAGGAGCAAGAGGGTTACCTATAGCATTCATGATTCAAAATAATCAGATCGCCCTGGATACATACACAGTAGGGCAATCCGGTGCTGAAACTTTCGGAGATAAGGGTCATGCGATGGGTATACCTTCATGGTCAATCGATGGTTCTGATCCTTTACAATTCCATGCATCAACTGCGACGTCTAGGGAATATGCACTTGATGGCGGCGGCCCTACCTTAATTCACGTAGAAACGATGAGAGGATGTGGACATGCTCACCACCATGATGACCTATATCTTGGTTCGGTGACGGGTAATCCACCTGGATATGTCGGCAGAGATTTATTGACTTATTGGGCCGAAAAAGACCCTTTACCTACTCATAGAGATTATTGTATATTGCTCGGTGCGAGTGAAAAGCAGTTAGTAAAGATGGAATCAGAAGAACAAAATTTCGTTGATAATGCAAGGATTGAGATGGAAATAATGCCTTGGCCCGAAGGTAATACTGTTACACAGGGAATAACATCCAGGCATGATGCTGCAACTCATACCCAACAGTACGAGAGATTTGAGAAAGAAGGAGTTAATCTCACACCTAGCCCACTTAAAGATGGCGAGTTATCGATAAAGTTCTCCAATGCACCTAACTCATCAACATATAGTAGAGCCATACAAAATGCCATGGTGGCTTTAGCAGAGAAATATGGAGATGAGATAGTCTTCATGGGTGAAGATATGGAGGTGGCAGGAGCATTTGGAATGAATATCCCTCTTAAGGCAAAAGGATATTCTGATAAGTTACTAGATATGCCATTATCGGAATCGATAATTATTCACTCGGCAACTGGAGCAGCTCTTGGAGGTATGAGACCAGTCGCAGAGATTCAATTCGGTGGATTTGCTGCATTAGCAATGAATGCTTTAGTAAATAATGCTGCACAATTGCGATGGAGGTGGGGTGCAGAAGTCCCTCTAACTGTAAGAATCCCACTTGGTGGAAAAACAAGAAGCGGACCGTTTCATGCAAATATGATTGAATCTTGGTTTATGAATGACCCTGGATTAACTATAGTATTTCCAAGTAATCCTCAAGATGCATATGATTTACTAATAGAGTCTCATGACATGAATGATCCAGTAGTTTTCCTAGAGCACCTTGGATTATATGGCCTAGGAGGGGGTAAAACAGGATGGGGTGACTCCATTAATCAGGTAATTGATACAGATGCAGTTAAAAAAAGGTTGGAAAATAACGATTATTCTATCGGTAAATCAAAGATAATCAGAGGAGGTAGTGATTTAACAATTGTAACATGGGGTGCAATGGTGCATATTGCTTTAAAAACAGCAGAAATATTGTCTAAGGAAGGTATTGAAATGGAAATCATTGATTTGCGTACAATATTGCCATTTGATTCCAAAACCTGTATAGAATCGGTAATGAGAACAAAAAAACTGATTGTTCTTCAGGAATCGCAATATACTGGAGGATTGGGGCATACAGTAAGTAGTAGAATAATGGAAGAAACCTTTTGGAGTATGGAATCTCCCCCTGTAGTTATAGGAGCACTTGATACTCCTGTTCCATTTTCACCAACATTAGAGGATCATACAATACCTACGGTAGAACTTGTAGTAAGGCATGTAAGAAGAATGTATAAATAATTAAAAAGGGATTAATATGTTAGGATTTTTATTATCATTACCGGACTTAATACTGGTGATTTTAGGTTTTATATTTCTCATTGCAGGCGGAGAAAGTGTAGTTCAAGGAGCTATTACATTAGCTAGAAAAATGAAAGTATCACCATTATTAATCGGTTTCACAATTGTTGCAGTAGGTACGTCACTTCCCGAATTAGCAGTCACTATAAAAGCGGTAAGTAGCAATAATCAGCAACTTGTTGACTTAGCAGTTGGAGGAGTTTTAGGATCTAATGTTGCTAATATCATGTTAGTATTGGGTACTGCTGCAATGCTTGGTGCCTGTGATGAACCTGGTTTAGGAATAAAAAAAGATGCAATCGCTTTAATGGTTGCCTCTATCATTCTATTAATTACAGTCATCCTTGGAGAAATTAGTCCATCCATTGGATTTATGATGATAATTTCTCTGGCTTTGTTTTACATTTATTCATACAATTATTCTAAGAAATTAGGTATGGGCGAAGAACTCGATGAAACTTGGATTGGAGAGAATACAATTTTAGCAATTTCAGTCACAATATTTGGTGGATTACTGATATATTTTGGCGCAGTATTCCTGATAGAAGGGGCCACAGGAATTGCAGAATCAATGGGGATTTCAGAGACTATAGTTGGGTTAAGTGTGGTTGCTTTAGGTACATCTTTACCCGAACTAGCGGTTACAATAATTGCAGCCTTACGAGGTCACAAAGGTGTTGCAATAGGAAACGTTCTCGGATCAAATGTTATTAATATCTTGGGAATTTTAGGAGTATCTTCAATTTATGCGGGAGGGATATTGATTTCTGAGGAGTTTGCTGGAAGAGATATATGGGTAGTTATGATTACATCAGGTTTAGTAGCAGCAATGTTACTTGATAATAGAAGAATAGGTAAAAGAGCAGGTCTAACTATGGTTATGGGATATTTACTATACATGGTGTTTCTTTACTCTTCCTAAAAGTATTTTAGAGGCGAACGGCTAAGTCTGAATGCTGTCTGCGAGTGTCATGGTTAACTTCGATTTGACTGATGAGCAACTAATGTTACAGGAATTAGCACGTGATTTTGCTAATGAAGAAATCAAGCCGAATGCCTCATCTTGGGACAAAGAAAGTGAATTCCCAAGAGATGCTATTGCAAAAGCAAACGATTTGGGTCTTTTAACTCTTAAAATCCCTGAAAAATATGGAGGAGGGGGCATGGGTTCTTTTGAAGAAGTTCTTGTCCTTGAAGAACTTGGTTGTGGAGATCCAGGGTTTGCTACTGCAGCAGGCAGCACTATGTTAGCTTCTTATCCTATTATTACTGGAGGCACTGAAATGCAAAAAGAAAAATATCTTAGAATGGTTACAGAAGGTAAAATTGCAGCTTATTGTGTCACTGAACCAGGTGCTGGAAGTGATGTTCAAGCTATTCAAACAGAAGCAGTTAAGGATGGTGATGAATACATAATCAATGGACAAAAAATGTGGATTACAGGGGCTGGTCAGGCGTCTTGGTTCTTCGTTTTGGCATATACTGATAAGAATTCGGGTTACAACGGAATGAGTGGATTTATTGTCGATGCAGATTTAGATGGTGTGGAATTAGGTAAAAAAGAAGAAAACATGGGTCAACGTTGCTCTGATACGCGTTCCGTGACGTTCAATAATGTCCGAGTTCCTATGGAAAATCTAGTAGGCGGCAAAGAAAATGATGGTTGGATGAATGCGATGAAAGCGTTCGATCTTTCAAGACCAAGTATCTCTTCTCATGCAGTAGGAAATGCTCGTGGCGCGATGGAAGAAGCGATTGCTTATGCTAGGGTGAGAAATGCCTTCAATAAACCCATTATCCGCCATCAAGCAATTTCATTCATGTTAGCTGATATGGCTACAAAGATTGAAGCAGCTAGAATGTTAGTTTGGAAAGCAGCATTAAAATCAGATTCTGGCCAAAGAAATACTCTCGAAGCAGCTCACGCCAAAAGATTTGCTGCAGATATGGCTATGGAAGTTACAACAGATGCAGTACAGGTATTTGGCGGATATGGCTATTCAGAGGAGTACCCAGTAGCAAGAAGGATGAGGGGCGCCAAAGTAGTGCAAATTTTTGAGGGCTCAAGTCAGATCCAGAGACTCATTATTAGCAGGGAAATGCTTCAAGATATTTAGAATTAGAATCCTTTATGAAATCATCTAACCGTTTGGTTCAAGCGTAAGTTGTGAATCGAAGTAATGATAGTGATGAGTAATCGAGTCGATTTTGTTAAACAACTCACTACAATCTCAGTTATGGCATTAATGCTTATTCCTGCATTAGTTACTGCAGTACCATTATCAAATAATTCCACATTATATCAAGAAGATGAGTCACCCTGGTGGTGGGAACATACAACTATGGATCTTGATCAGGATCGCATCCATGATGCAATTTGGAAAGCCCCGATGAGTACACATTATGATTATCTCAATGATGATAACAAAATTAGTGTAATCGTGGATTTTGATCATACTCCTACAATTAATGATGAAAAAATGCTCCAAGAGAATTTATCATTTGATGTGCAATTTAGATATTGGCTAATAGACAGTATAGCTGGCAAAGTTAGCATACATTTGATACCAGAAATAGTAAAATTGCCAGGAGTCGTTTTTGTAGAATTAGATGGTCGTTTGAGCATCCAGATGAATGATGTCAAAGAAGTACATGGTGTAGACCTCGTGTGGCAAGACACAGGATATACTGGTTCTGGAAGTGTAGTAGCGATAATTGATACAGGAATAGACAGTTACCACATGGGTTTAGATGATATTGATGATGATAATTCCACCAATGATTCTAAAGTAATTGCTTTTTATGATGCAGTTAATACTCCCGAACTAAGAAATGGTACAGAAGTTAGGGCCTATGATGACCAAGGTCATGGTACACATTGTGCTGGAATAACTGCTGGAACCGGCGCTCCTGATTATCAATATATTGGAGTTGCACCAAAAGCTCAGCTCGTTGGTGTCAAAGTCCTCGATGAGGGAGGTTCTGGTTCATTTGCAACTGTAATGGCGGGCATGGAATGGACTGTAGAATACCGGCATGAATTCAATATTCGTGCGGCTAGCATGAGTCTTGGTGGCCCCGGTGCTATTGAGTGGACTTCTTCTGAGGAGGAATCAGTTAATCGAATGGGCAACCGAATGATGGAGGAAGGAATTGCATTATTCATTGCAGCGGGTAATTCTGCGGTTTCTGCCCAAATAGGAACACCCGGTTCAGCTGAAGATGTTATTACAGTAGGTGCATTAGACAAAAATACGGCAATTGCAGCCTACTCTAGCCAAGGTCCAACAGAAGAAGGCAGAGTCAAACCAAATATTGCTTTTGTTGGAAGCAATGTGATGGCCCCTGATTTCAATACTGGTGATGGTTATATTGATAAATCTGGAACTAGTATGGCTACTCCTGGTGCTGCAGGTTTAGCTGCTCTCATGTATCAAGCAAATCCTGATCTGTCACCATTTGATGTTAGGAATATAATGCAAGAAACTGCTACTTACAGAGAATGCCATTATATGCTTGCAAACGAACCATGTGCAGAGGATGCAATACCTAAGAATCGTCAAAATAATGTATATGGTCACGGCCATGTTAATTCTTTACCATCGGTAATGGGGGCGGCAGAGTATAATACTGATTATGAATTATCTTTAGCGCTAAATATTACGCTGATAAATGAGTTTGATGAGAATAATACGGTCAGTATCGATGCCAGTACTTCAATTTCTTTCAATATCGAAGGTGAACCTACCAGGATCCAATGGCGGACATGGGATATGGATGACACTTGGATGGACCTTTTAGATTATGAACAAGGCGATGAAATATTCACAATAGACTATTCATTAATAGTTAATAGATTAATTAATATTCATAATGAATCAATAATTGATGGTAAGCAAGTTCTGCTAGTTCGCGCACTTACTGGAGACAAAATGTCAACAAACTTAGCAGTTGACATGAATATTATTCAAGAAGATGATTCAGGTATTATGTTATCATCTGGCAGAGATATTATTCTCGGCATTGGTATATTTTTGCTACTTTTCCTTCTAATTCTTTCATTACTAGGATTAACTGCATATAGGAAAGGATGGAAAAAAGAAATGTTTGATGAATTAGAATTAACTTACGACCCAAGAGATATTTGGAAAAAGAAGTTTGGATGATTATAGATTGAGATTACGATGAACAAGGTATGCGAATAATTTTTGATCAATAATTTTCAGACCTGTCAGGTAAAGCCTCAAACGTCACTTATCATCCCTATGCTCGTGCAGTCCACTAGTCGGAGTATTTCTATTGGTGTCATATTGCTTGTAACTTTCAGTTGTTTTTCTCTTTTTGTTAGTGCTCAATCAGAATCTGTAGAGAATCATCCTACGAGTGAAGACCCATACATGTACTTCTGGGGTTCCGAGAATTTAGATGATTGTTGGAATAATTTCGATAATTTGTCAGAAGGTTCAGCATCAGAAGGATATGGTGAGATATTATTTCCTGAAGGACAGGATGTAAGTGTGGATTTTTCTTGTGATATCCAAACTGGATTTTCAGAAGATTTTGTATTGGAAATTAACAAAACAATATCGATTAGAATGAAATTCAATATTGAATCAGGAAATTGTGCTGATTGCGACCTTACACTCACCTTATTCAGAGGAGAGGTGGAAATTTCTCAGTTTACTGAGCCTGCTAACTCAATAAATAATGGAAATGATTTCACAACAACAGATTGGGATATCACAGTTAGTGACCCCATCAGAACTTGGTTACAAGACACTCAAACCTCAATCTCAATTTCATATTCTGTTCCGGCAGAAGGGGGTGCCCAATGTCTGAGCCCAATCCCCGGGGGACCTATAAGTGGGGATTGTTCCGGGAATTTTCGAATGTACTATTCCGATGAGGGCGGTGAACCGGGAGATGTTTATGCAGAGTTTCCAGTTTATGTTTCACTTACAGATCGAGAAGCTTCAGGTGACTTAATTAGAATGAATTCTTCAGTATTCTTCATTCCATTCTTTTTAGTTTTAGGTGTATTAGGAATTACAGTACGTAGAGAAAGATGGAATTTACCAAGTATGGAATTAAGAAACGATGCAAGTGCGTCGCGTTTCGAAGGATTTTGGATGGGGGAAAATATTAGGAATGTAATGAAATTTGATATTATTGGATCATGGAATGATGGTAAATCATTGATTGATAATCAGTTTAGAAGATATGTCTCTTTATCTATACTATATTTTGCTCAAGGGATTCCTGCTGGATTCACTAGTGTCACTTTCCTTGCTTATCTCTCACTTAACGGAACTCCACCTGGTGAATTAGCAGCATTAATGGTTGCCATATCATTGCCTTGGACATTCAAATGGATCTGGGGTCCAGTAATTGATATGATTCGATTCCCTAAATATGGTCTCAGACGGCCATGGATATTGTTTGCTCAAACAGGTATGGCAGTATCTTTAGGCGGATTGTTATTCATTGATGATATGAATTCTCAAATCGAATTAGTGACAAAAGTTCTTTTCGTACATAACTTGTTTTCGTCACTTCAAGATGTCGGAGTCGATGCTCTCGCAGTAGATATCTTACAACCAGATGAAGTTGCTAAAGCAAATGGGTTTATGTTCGCATCTAAGAGATTTGGAATTATATTTAGTGGCGCAATATTAGGTGCTACACTGATCAAATGGTTCTCTATAAAAGCAGTAGTATTAGTTCAATTACCTTTGATATTGTTAATCATGGCTCTTCCATTATTCCTTCGTGAAAGGCCAGGTGATTCGTTATTTCCTTGGCAAAAATCATCTGAATATAAGGCAATGGAACAATATGTCGAAACACTTGAAGAATTAATTGAAGATAAAGAATGGGAACTCGATGAAGAGTTTCGTGTTGCCAGTTGGGTTGGAAGTAATTTATATCAAAAACAGATAACTATTGGTGCTTTACTATTATGGTTTGGTTTAACTACTGAATTATTCTCTTTTGGTTGCTCAATACTACAAATTCTTCTAGAAAATGGCACTTTAAAATTTATTTCTGATGTGACTGCTATATTAGGCCATATACTTTTACTTGGAGCATTATTATTCTTAATCTTGGAACGTACTTTAAAAGAACCGCCACCAAAAGCACCTAACCCATTCTTCCTAATTCCTGAATCGGGAAGGTCTAATTTTGCAGAAACTGGTTATAATATCACTAAAGGTTTCTCTTTACGTTCATCCTTACTCCTCATTGTAGTCTGTCTTTTGTCTGAATTATATGTTTTTACAAGTCCTATTGTCATAGATATTTTCGTGAACGAAGCAGGTTGGTCTATATCTAAATATTCAGCAGTCATGGGTGGTGTAGTACTTGGGTTCGCAATTATAGGTCAGGTATTGGGTGGATTTTTGGGTGATAGGTTTGGTACAAGAGAAGTTGCAATGGTAGGATTTACTATGTTAGGTCTTGCTAATGCATTCCTTGCTATCCTCTCTCCATTCTGGGAGAATACTCCATTAATGATTTCTTATCTATGTTTCCAAGCCTTTATTTCAGGTATTGCGTGGATATGCATTATTTCAGTATCTATGCGTTTAACATACAGTAAAGCAGGTGGTTCTCAATTTACTGCATATATGTCGATGTTTAATTTATCTGCAATTATAGCTTATAGTTTTACTGAATATATGGTTGAAAGATATGAATATAACGCTGCAATATATATTGGAGCAGCTCTAACTTTGATTACAGTATTGATATTGGTGTTTATTGATGTGGATGAATGTGATAGAGTTCTTGAAGGTCGCTTTGATGGCGATGGTTTATCGGAGATTGAAGATTATGGCGAAATTATATCAACTGCTTGAAGAATGTGATACTGATTTTTTAGTTTTTACACAAACTATCTGCGGATACTGTAATAGGGCTAAGAATTTTCTTAAAGCCAAAGGATTAACATTCTCTGAAATTAATCTTGATTATGACGGCGACCTTCGTTCAGAATTAGTAATTACTACTGGGCATCGTACAGTTCCAATTTGTTTCGATTTACGTAAAGAGAAACCCATATTTGTTGGTGGTTCTGATCACCTAATGGAATATCTCTGATTAAATGGAATCCGCCATATTTTGTATTTCAGATTTCAATTCTTTTAATTGATTCAGATTAACCATATGTCCTTTCTCATGTTCCAGTTTTGTCACATCCCAGTCCGCCTGTTCAAAAATTTCCACATGCTTTCTTCCTTGTTCTAAAGGTATTAGGTGATCTTTAGACCCATGCATCCAAACAACCTTCTTAGGCTTCATAAATGGTAATATGTCTCTCAGTTTATCTGGCCTGATAGTTTTAGTGCCGAGTAAAACTAAGCCGACTATTCTTTCTTGAATTTCATGTTCAAGCATAGCTGAGGCTATTGCTGCTCCTTGTGAAAAACCACCTATTATTATCGGTCCATCTGGGATTTCAGAGGCAACTCTAGATATGGAATCATCAACCTGTTTCAATGATTCTTCCTTAAGTGGCTTAGTTGGATCATCCGAGCGTAACCACCATGCAAATCCTCCTTTTGTTGGATGAGGAATCTGTGCTTCTGGGCACAGTATACTCCATCCCTTTGGGGCCAATTGTTTAGCTAATGGTTGCATCTTAGCAGAGGTTCCAGTCATTCCATGCATCATTACAAAAGTACCCGACATGAATATCATTTAGAGATTCCAAGAATAAGTAATTCCACCTGCTAATAGGATTCGTAGATGTGTATTTCCAGTAAATGTGGCTGTAAGTGTATATTCTTCACTAGGATATGGTATTGTACCTAAAGTGCCGGTTTCTTCTGCACCTGGACCCCATAGACGTTCAAGTGCAGAAACAGATGTGTGGTCTCTTAAAGTTAAAGAAATTGTAGATCCACCGCCGCATGATGCATCTAGGAAATATATCATTTCATTCCATTCTCCATCCCTTGGATGATCGCTAACAAGGAACGTATCAACAAATTCTGCATCTGGTCCAGTATTATACCAATTGTTACTGTATAAGTCTCCGCCTCTTACAAAATAAACATCACCATTATGGTCAGCTCCATTGTCTGCATGTTTCATCTTCAATTGAACAACTCCTTCTGCATCAGTCCATATAAACGATGAAAAGAAACCCATATCTCCATCGAATATGTAATCAATAGTAGATCCATCATTTGCTGTCGCTCTTATTGAAGCCTTTGAAGAATCAATCGATGAAACAACTGCGTTCCAATCATTTCCAAATAAACTAAAACTCCAAGCCTTATTTTTTAATAATGGGAAATCGAGTACCATTTGAGCCACTCCATCTTCAAACGGACTCAATTTATCATGAGTAATCCTTCCAAGGAATGGATTATGATTCAATACCGCATGTCTCCTTGCTTCTCCAATACTTGAAATTGCAAGCATATAGGCTGTCCCATTCTCTTCAATATCAGTTGTAGCCACAACTAACTTTGTAGTATCATCACTATAATCTGGAGTCGAAAATGTGTATAACCAATAATCTCCAACTTCCCATGTAGGAACTGAAATTTCCTCATTTCCTGAACTACCTGTCATCTCACTAGTTATACCTGTACATCCTGTTAAGGTTGTAATCAACATTAGCGTAGCCATACCAAACGTCGTGACCTTCGTCATATCTCCTCCTCCTATCAATTAGTCAAGAGACTAACGGTGTTTTGCCTCAAAGAAGGCCTGTCTGAGTTAACTCACCGGTTCCAGCTAGAACAACTGCAACAATTGACATCAACTTAATTAGAATATTTAATGATGGTCCCGATGTATCTTTGAACGGGTCTCCAATTGTATCTCCAATAATTGCTGCGTCGTGTGTTGCATCACCTTTCACAGCACCTTCAATATGACCTTGTTCTATTGCTTTCTTTGCATTATCCCAGGCACCACCAGCGTTAGCCATGAATAGCGCCATTAGTACACCGGTAACTAGAGAGCCAGCCAGAAGTCCACCTAGTGCATCCCAACCTAGAGCCATTCCAACGATTACTGGTGCAGAAATTGCTACAAAACCTGGTCCAACCATTTCTCTTAACGCTGCTTTTGTTGAGATATCTACGCACTTCTTTGAATCAGGTTTTACACCTTCTTTTCCTTCTAGAAGTCCTGGTATTTCTTTGAACTGTCTTCTTATTTCTATTACCATTTCCATAGCAGCTTTTCCTACTGATGTCATTGTCATCGCAGCAACTACGAATGGTAATGCTCCTCCTATTAGAAGTCCGATAACAACCATTGGGTTTGTTAATGTAAGATCTAGATCGCCCTCAATCGCTGCAGTATAAGCTGCGAATAATGCAAGTGCAGTTAATGCAGCAGAACCAATAGCAAATCCTTTGCCAACAGCCGCAGTAGTATTTCCTATAGAATCCAGTTCGTCAGTAATTGCGCGAACTTCTTTCCCAAGAGCACTCATCTCAGCAATTCCTCCTGCATTGTCTGCAACAGGGCCATATGCATCTACGGTCATTGTTACTCCAACTGTCGCTAGCATACCCATAGCAGCCATTGCAATGCCATAGAGAACCATATCACCATTACCACCATCTGCAATCGAATTCTCATTGAATTGTATAGATCCAAGTATACCAATGCATATCAAAATTATAGGAAGGAATGTAGACATCATACCTACTGAGAGTCCAGCAATCGCATTAGTCGCAGGTCCTGTCTTTGACATATTTCCTATCTTATTGATTGCTGATGTTGGAATTATTCCAAAAAGAGGTTCGATACCTGTGTAGTATTCAGTAACTAATCCAATCATGATACCTACAACGCTCCCTAGTACAACTGAGTGCATAACTCCTATTTCCACATCAATTAAGTCTTGACTAATAGCTAGGTATCCTCCGATCCAGAACAGAATAGCAGCAATGAATGTAGTGTTTCTTAATGCAGCAGCAGCATCGGATCCATTCTTTAAGAAAGTCATTGAGAATACACCTATGATTGATGCTAAATAACCGATTAATCCAAGCATTATTGGCATTATTATGTAGTCCGTTGTCATAATCTCATTATTGCTTGCAATAATCATTGCAGCTATTATAGAACCAACGAATGACTCAAAAATATCTGCACCCATTCCCGCAACATCGCCAACATTGTCTCCAACATTGTCTGCAATTACTCCTGGATTTCGAGGGTCATCTTCTGGAATTCCTGCTTCTATTTTACCAACTAAGTCAGCTCCAACATCTGCAGCTTTGGTGTATATCCCACCACCTACACGTGCGAAAAGAGCTATTGATGAAGCACCCATTCCGAAACCAGCTGCTGCAGAAAGATCACTTCCTTCTGCATCAGCACCGAGCCAGAACGCTACTAGTGAGATACCGAGTAAACCAAGGCCTCCTACTGAAAGGCCCATGACTGCTCCTCCATTATATGAAATTGCTAATGCTCCTGCTCGCCCGTCATTTTTAGCGGCCATTGCTGTTCTTCCATTAGCAGATGTTGCTGCACGCATTCCTGAGAATCCAGCTGCTACTGATGCTATAGCACCTGCAAAGAATGCTATTGCCGTTTCAGGATCGTTAACAATTGCTAATAGTGCACCGACTACTACGACAAATATGCTTAGTACTTTATATTCAGCATATAGGAAAGCCATTGCCCCATCTTGAATTTCTTGAGTAATGTCTGCGACAATCTCATTGTCTATTTCTACACTATTCACTTTCTTGTACAATGCAAATGCAATTAACAGACCTACAAGTCCTGCTCCTGCTGCAATTAATGGTATATTTCCTATCATGGTGTTCACCTTGTGACTCGGCGACTAAAGAATTACTTATAATCGGAATCCTGATAGAATCCACAAATAATCAAGTTATGATGATTTTTCTAGGACGATTCTAGCAAAAGACGTCAATATTCCTGCACCATCATGTTCACCTCTAAATGATTCATATTCTTCTTTGGAAATATGACCCCAACCGTATGCGCGTTCAATTCTTTTTTTCGCAGCTTCTGGATGAAATTGAATACCCCATGCTGGCATGGGTTCGCCCAATTCGTTGTTTACTCTAATCGCTGTTACTGGATTATGAACTGTTTTACTCAGTAATGTGCAGTATTCAGGTACTGATGTAACATGATCTTGATGGCTAAATAATCCCGATATCTTGTCATCTTTCCGTTCATGAGTAGTAAGCAAGGTGTCAGATTCCCCCTCCTTTGTTAATTCTAAATTCCAGATGCCACTTGACAATTTATCTGCACGTTCCACATTAGATCCTAATGAATGACATAGCAATTGATGCCCAAAACAAATACCTAATGTTGGTGTTCCTGATTTTGCAGCCACTCTAAACATTGTTTCTGTTGGGCCCATCCATTTTTCCCAAATACTGACATTTCTTCTAGAACCCGAGCAAACTACTGCATCTAGGTTTAATTCTTTAAGCCAACTCCCCATTCTACTTTCATCTTCATGCATAGGCATAATAATTCTATGGAAATTTATTTTCTTCCCCTCTAACTCTACTTCCATTTGATTCCAAAATTCATATCCATCATCCCAATATGGTACATCATTCTCTTCTAATTTTACTTCTGCTTCTGATTGTATTTTGCCCCCTGCTTCGAATGATTGCATTTGGGGCGTTAGTAGTAAAACTTCAACATCTGATAAAGCCGCTATTGGTTTAATTACTTCCTGATTTCCACCATGCCCAAACTCTGCCCTTTCAACCAATAAGTCAATCATCAGAACTCTAAATGAGGTACTCATGTGTACTTGAAAGAGCCTCAGGTTCATTAGTCCTCGGCCAGTACGGTTATGCATAAGGTGGAGTTGTTATATGATTGATGAACAGTTAATTCTTGATTCAGTTGGCCCGGTTCAGGCAATTCTAGACGCCCATGATGGAGTCGTGAATGTTGTAGACACAACTGATGGAATAATTATGATTTCACTTGAAGGTGGCTGTACCGGCTGTAGTTCGACTCCAATGACTGCTATGCAAATTTATTATTCTCTCATGAAACTTGAAGATGTCAATGATGTGATTTTTGTTAATGGTGAATTACCTGCATATATGAGATCTTTTATTGATGAGAAACTCAGGCAAAAGTGATTACTCTTTTTCTCTCTCTGCAGCTCTCATTTTCATTATTTGGTGGGGATTTGTTTCTCCTTGGACGTCCTTTCCCTTGATGTTCAGCATTCCAGTAACTGCTACAATTATTGCTGTGATTGCCAGAGGCCTAGCTACAGTTGTAGATCCCCAAAGCTCACCCCCTAGATAATGTAGTGAAAAAAGCATAATTGCTGAGACCATACAAAGTATTGCAACGACTTTTTGTGTCATGATCTCCCCTTTCTCAAACCGGGCCAGAGTGCCAATAGCCATCCACAGAATTGTTGCAACCCCACAAAGTGTAATTGACCCTGATTCTAGAAAAGAAACTAGCTCCATGATGGTGGGTAAGGGCAATCATTTGTTTATGTTGGGGAACATCACTTCTAATCTTGAGTAGTATGGTTCAATACCTGTGGCTCTGTCATGTAAGCATGGTCAAGGTAGGAGGTTGGACTCTTCCTAAATCTCGCAGACAGCAGCCCCCTTACATTAGTAAGACACAGTTAGTAGACGTTTTGGAGCAAATTGCGGTTTTATTGGAGTTATCTGGAGCCAATGGTTTCCGAGTACGCGCATACCAAAATGGATCACGTACTTTAGCATCAATGGAAGAAGATTTATTCACAATTGTATCTGAAAATCGAATAGTTGAAGTTAAAGGAATAGGTAAGGGCATTGGCGGCCTAATTACTGAAGCGGTTATGCACGGAACTTGGGGTAATATGCAATCATTATACAAAAAAATTCCACCAGGTCTTATTGAAATTGTTGGCATACCTGGTTTAGGGCCTAAACGAGCTAGAATTTTGTATGAATCATTGGGTATTGATTCGGTTGAGGCTTTGAAAACAGCATGTGAACTTGGTCATGTGTCTCCTCTAAGCGGGTTTGGTGAAAAAAGTCAGCAAAAATATCTTGATGGTATTGATTTATTACGTCGTTACCAAGGCAGGACAAGAATGGATGTGGGGTTATTATATGGTCGTGCTTTAGAAGAAAAAATATCTAAAATAAAGGGAGTGGAAAAAGCACAACTTGCAGGTAGTGCACGACGCCGTAGGGAAACTATTGGGGACCTTGATATTGTTGTATCTTCAATATCCGATAAACATCAAAGTGTAATAAAAGAGATTCTTAATTTACCAGGCATAGCCGAGGTCAAGGGCCATGGTGCATCGAAAGTGAGCTTAATTCTTGAACAAGAAATGTTGTCTACATCGATTGATTCGGGCAGCATCGATGAAAGACTGGCCGCAACTCTTATTGAAAGAAATAGTGATGCTACCATCGATGCTCAAGTTAGGATTGTTACTCCCGAGGCCTTCCCGTTTACACTTGCTTATTTTACTGGGTCAAAAGAGCATAATATTAGGATGCGACAAGAAGCAATAAACAGAGGATTACGGTTAAATGAATTCGGTTTATTTCCTGAAAACTTAGCGGGTGAGACTATTGGGATGGAGGCTGCAAAACATACTTTGAATTGTATCGATGAATCAGATATCTACAAGAACTTAGAAATGAACTGGGTGCCACCTGAGATGAGGGAAGATATGGGTGAAATTGAAGCAGCATCTCATTCTAAATCCTCGTTGCCCGAATTAATTGTCCCTTCAGATTTAAGGGGTGCATTTCATAATCATACAGTATATTCAGATGGTATGAATACTCTTGAAGAAATGGCCCAAGCCGCCCAATCTTTGGGTTGGCAATATTTGGGAATTGCTGATCATTCTGAGACCTTGAACATCGGTGGGCGGCAGATTGGTGTCTCTAGTGAAGTTGTTCCAAAACAATCACATGAAATAATTCGATTAAATCAAATGTGGAAAGATCAAAATGTTAATTTTAGATTATTTCATGGTTCAGAATGTGATATCTTATCCGATGGTGCTTTAGATTATCCTGAAGATATAAGGAAGATATTCTCTCACGTAGTTGGTAGTGTTCATGCGTTAGGAAGTTGGAGAAATAGAGACGAAATAGAAAATACTGAAGCATTAATTAGGGCAATCGAGGACCCTACATTTACAATTCTTGGTCATCCTACTGGACGTATCCTACAAGTCAGAGAAGGTTTCCCAATAGATATGCATGCTGTCATTCGAAGAATGGGTGAATTAAATGCAGAAGGAAATTTGAAAGCAATCGAAATTAATGCCTCCCCCTATCGACTTGATCTTGATTGGCGTTTGTGTAAATTCGCCAAAGAGCAAAAAGTACCAATCTGTATTAACCCTGATGCCCATGATACTAATGGTTTGGATGATGTTTGGTATGGTGTACAAATTGCTCGTAAGGGATGGCTTGAAAGTTCAGATGTTCTCAATACACGAACAGGTTTAGAAATCGAATCGCTATTCAACCTTTGATAATATTCATCATTGAGGCACTCTCCCATTGATGCATGAGCGTAACCAGAGGTCTGATATTTGCCTTAGTTTCTATAATACCTGCTATGATACTTGGGCTTTTTGCCTACATTCTTTTTGATGGTGTAACTAGTTCCCCTTCTAGTTCAGATTTCATGTATGGTCCATGTTATGGTGTACCGTTTACAGTAATTCTTGTAGCATTTATTTATGGTTTTAGGATTCAAGTGGAGATGGAATAATGAATAGAGCTGCTAAGGCAGATCGTATAGGTGAGATGTTAGATCAATTATATCCTACTCAACCTATACCTCTAGATCATAAAGATCCTTATACGCTGCTTGTTGCTGTAATGCTGTCTGCTCAGACTACTGACAAAAAGGTCAATCAAGTCACTCCTAAGTTATTTTCTAGAGCAGATAATCCTCAAAATATGTCCGAATTAGAAATTAGTGAAATTCATCAAATTATACGCGAAATAGGATTAGCTCCTACCAAGGCAAAAAATCTTCATAAAATGGCCTTACAAATCTTAGATAATGGTGGGGAAGTTATACCAGACTGGGAATTTCTAGAATCTTTGGCAGGTGTTGGACATAAAACTGCAAGTGTCGTTATGTCTCAGGCCTTTGGAATTCCAGCATTTGCGGTTGATACACATATCCATCGTTTAGCATCCCGTTGGGGTTTATCAAATGGAAAGAATGTAGAAACTACTGAAAAAGATCTGAAAAAGGTTTTTCCTAGAGACACTTGGATCCGAAGGCACTTACAAATTATCTTTTTCGGACGTGAACATTGCCCTGCAAGAAATCATAATTTGAATCAATGCTTAATTTGTGGTTGGGCGTCCACGAAGAAACGAATTAGAGAAGAAATGAATTAATAGTCCCTAACAATCAACATCCCACCACTAAAACCGAGCAGAGCTCCCACGCCAAGCATTGGTATCTGTAAATTTGAAATTACATTTCTCCAATCTCTCGCATCCTGACATTGACCTTCATCAGCACCAATTATTTGTCCAATCGTCCCGGCTTCAGTATCACATTCCTCTTCTATTCTATCGTCGATATAACCTATTATTGATATCGATATTAAGAATGATATGAAACCTATAACGCCCAAAGCAAAACAAATGACACCTACTCTACTCATGTCTCTAGCAAAGTATCTCTCCTCTTGAATGCTCTTAGTACGAGCATTCATCATCTCATCACTCTTGCGATAAACATGACATCAGAAAACAACTCCTTAGAAGTTGGTCAGACGGCACCTGATTTTGAGGCGGAATTAACAAATGGCGATAAAATTCTTTTATCGGATATTTTATCATCTGGTGACAAGGTAATTCTTTATTTCTATCCTAAAGATAGTACACCTGGGTGTACAGTTCAGGCTTGTGACTTTAGAGATAATTTTTCTCAACTTCAGTCAGCTGGTTTTAGAGTCATAGGGGTCTCTAAAGATTCTTCAGAATCTCATCAGAAATTTATAGATAAGCATGAGTTGCCCTTTGAATTAATTGTTGATAAAGATATCGTATTACATCAATTATATGGTGTTTGGCGTGAGAAAATGAACTATGGTAAGACTTACTTGGGCGTATCTCGTTCTACCTTTGTTATTGGTGCTAATGGTAAATTAATTTCTGTAGGATATAATGTTAGAGCTAGTGGACATGTTGATAGGCTAGTTAAAGAATTAGGCATTGAGTGATTTAAATGGATATATCTCAAAGAAGAGAAATAGTTTCTAGGTTTCTCCGCAGATGTGTGACATACGCTGATGCGTCTATTGAGAGAAAGAAATCAAGAAAGGGTGATGAACAAGATATTTCTAATTGGGAGAATTATCGCCAATTTACTTCATTTTCAGCATCTGAAGTTGAATCAGGTGAGCTTGATACTTGGTTAGAAGATGGAAATTATGACTCAGAACCAAGTAGTAATTTCTCTTTAGATGGCGACTGCCTAGTATCTAATTTAGCAGATCTCTCTCATGATGAAAGAAGAAATTGGCTTGCTTCTATGATGATGCCTCGACCTGTGTCCTTAGTTGGAACAGTAAGTACCGAGGGTGTGCAAAATTTAGCACCAATGTCGTCTATTGGAGTTGTGTCAAATTCGCCTCCGTTAATTAGTATCAGTATTTCAAAGAGTAGCGATGGAAAAGAACGAGATACTCTCATCAATCTCCGTAATTCAGAAATTGGTTCTTCGTGTATGGTTTTCATACTTCCAGCAGATATTGATTCGGCCAAAAATGTACAGATTACTTCTAAAGAATTGCCCATAAATGAGTCAGAATGGGAATTAGTCCATGGGAAAGCAATTTCAAATAATAGTTTGCCTATTCTTTCCTCTGCTATGGCTGCAATGCGCTGTGAGCTGGTGGAAATACATCCTTTACCCGGAGGTTCATCTGCGTCTTTAGTTATACTCCGCGTAGACAGCATAGTCACATCATCAGAAGTTAATTTTTCAAATATACCTCAAAAATTGATGCAGATAAATTATAACACTTTAGGTCCTAGTTCCAATAAAAACGATTGGAATTTTGAAGTGCATTATTAAGAATCTATTTGACTAGGTAATTCACCTAAACCTTTCATACCTAGTCTATGCCTTGTTGTATCAACTCTCATACCTAATCCTGGAACCATTAACAAAGAGTCATTCTCATTCAGAGAAAATACTGGGATATCAATTCTTTCACCTAAGTTTTCAACTTTTCTTTTGCAAACATCTCTTTGAGCAGGCATATGCGATAATGAGCTAATATCTACCAGAAGCATATTTCCTCTTGCCAAATCGTTTTCAATTCCATCTAATTGTATCCTATGGTAATCATCAGGCTTCAAGTAAATTATGTTTCTCTGAGCTAAAGGAGTTAATCTCTCAGTTCTTTCAGACCAGATAATGTCTCCTAAGTCATGAAAATCTGCTCCTGAGCTTAACCTAGGTCCAGGATTGGCCGAGCCTAAATTTCTCTTAACTGTTCTAGATATTGTTTTGTTCGGGTCTGGCAAACCTAGAAGCTTGAATAGATTAACCATATCGTATCCTATTCCTCTTCACCAATTAGTTCTTCTATCTCTGATACGCTCATAACTTCATTTGCTGATAGATTTTTATCTTCCAACTCCTTTAGTTTCGCCCTTAATTCATCCATTTCCTGATTAATTTCATCGTCCATCTGATTTACCGATAAATCTTCATCAATATTTTCTGAATTTTCACTAGCAGGTTTATTTTTTTCTTGTTTTATTCTTTTTTTGCTAATTTTTTGTTTTTGTTTTTCATCACTGAATGGATCATATTCCGGATCATCAAAAGCATCATTCATCGAGACCTTAGTCTTATGACGTCGTAAATTTCCTTGGTATTCCTCTACTGAATCTATTTTTTTCTTTCGCATCAATACTCCTAACATCCCAACAGTTACTAGTAGGATTAAAACTATGAAGATTGGATTAAAAAGAATGTCAGTTAGTGCAAACGGTTTTTCTTGAACTTGTATTGTTATTCTCATTGTATCTGAAGATTCACCGTCATAAACAGTTAGTTGAATTACTTTATCTCCTGTGGCAAATGACCATTCAACAATCTTTCCAGTAATATCCATATCATTACTTGCATCTCCATCATTATCGCTGTCTTTTGATATGTCCATATCCCACCAATACTGCATATTTGTCATATCATAAAACGAGTCAGTAGTTCCATTTCCTGTTAAAATAATTGCTTCACCTTCTACAGGTTGGTAACTACTGGTTGTCATTCCAATGTTTGGTTTCATATTTCTCACGTCTATTGGTATGTCAGCGGAAGCTATTGCACCATCATTATCAGTGACATGGAATACTACATGATTAGGGGCAGTATCTGAATTTGGCCATGCATATTCTAAATGATACGACTCAATATCGCAATCATCACTTGCATTACCAATACTGTCAGAATTAGTATCTGGTTCAATATCATAACATGGAACAAGACTTTCGATATCATATATTGTATCATCAACTATTATTGTTATTTCAACGGTCTGATCTTCTGCAACAGGTAGAGGTTGAGAAAACGGACGAATAGTTGGTGCAATATTGTTTACTTTGAATGGAATAGTCATTAAATTAGTACTTGCGTTATTGTCGTCAAATACTTGGAAGGTCGCGATATGTTGGCCTTCAGTATTGTAAATATATTCTATTGTCTTACTGAATATTTTAGTATCTGGTTCATCTTCTGCATCTGGAGCCCAAACGTATTGTAAAGATGACATGTCATTATCCGAATCTTCAGCCCAGCCTATAATTCTCAGTTGGTCCCCTTCTTCTACTGTATAAAGTCCGTATGAGTTTGGAATAATTCTATTCCCCTCGAATTGAACTTCCCATTCTGGATTATAAGGTGCAATATTAGTCACCTCTATGGTATAGGATTCAACAGTTACCGCTCCATCATCGTCAGTAGCCTCAACTTCTATAGTATATTCTCCTTCTTCAGTTGGTGTGAGAGTGCATTTAATCCCTAAAGATCCCTGATCACACGGTGCTTTCCAAAGAATATCGACTGGAGCTTCAGGATTGAGAGTATCCAAATCTGTTCTATCTATTATCTCAAATGTTATTGGAGTAAGTACTGGGCTAGTGTCAGAATCTACTGATAAGGTAATTTCTGGAGCTCTATTAATTATAGTAATTTCGCTACTTACTGAATGGAAGTCATTCTCTTCATCAGTAATTACCATGCTAACTGTAAATACCCCATCATCATTCCATGTATATTCGAAAATGCAATCTTCTTCTTCAGAAACCAAAATCGATCCAGTTAGACTTTCTAAAGAAAAGGTGCAATAGAAAATCCCCCCGTCTGGGTCATAAGAATTAAGTCCATTTAAAATAACTTCATCAAGAGTTAATGATTCTTCTACAATTGTCAGCAAAGCCACGGGCTTTTCACCAATAAAAAGGGTAAATTCTCCCTCATTATTTGTTAAATCTCCGTCATCTATATCAATGTTAAATGATATTGCTATATTTCCAAATGGTTGATTTGAGGGAACCCTCCAAGAAACCTCAACTCTTGCTTCTTCGAGGCTAGATAATGATGGAATATTTGCATCTGTGACGGTTCCATCCGGGCCCGTAATTTGTAAAATAGCAGGAGGAGACAATATTATTCCTCTATTTATTACTGGTATACTAAATGTCATCAAATCATCCCTGATGGCGGTAAATCCAATATTATTGTCTAATGTGATGGTCGAGTTCCCTCTAGTTCTTTCAACTGAAACTCCATCTTGATTTGCGTATAAATCGATTTCAAAAACATTTGGGTCTATTGTTACAGTACTCGCACCTATTATGTCCTCAGTACTTATCCAAGCTAAGATGCCATGACTACCCAAGTCATCTCCTGAATACGAATTATCAGCATTGTCACGTGTGTTAAAGATTGTATGCACACTTCCATTTGCGGCAGTAGTTAAACTTTGTATTTCTCCATCAACCTCATATCTGAACTCTACTTGCTGATTTCCAACAGGGTTGCCGTTATTATTTGTTATATTAATCCAAGCAGAGGTTTCAATATTAATTGGTGACAAAGGGAATTCTACATCGACATTAATTATTTTTTGTCTACTAGATGCTTGATACGAAGATAACGAATGAACTGCAGTAAAACCTAAGCTTTCGATAGTTTCCATCTTTATATCTCCTCTAATGGCGGGGCAGAACCATTTGTACCCTGTATCTTCTCCATCTCCATTTGTACTGGATATATTGTATGATATAGCACAACCACCGTAACCAACTCCTGAAAATCCTTGACTAACTACTTCATAATTCGCATTTCGTTGTGATATCGTATTTTCAGGTATGTCTACATAATCACTAGATCCAGCGTAATTTGTAGTTGCCGTATAATTTTGACTCCAAGATTCACCTACTGATAGGGGGAAATCATATCCTTCTAGGGGGGGTGAATAAGATTGATCTACTTCAAGTGTTCCAATAGAAACATCAACACACCACCAAAGCACATTTGCACAAAAATTAATATCAATAGTCGCTTCTTGAGATGCAGTTGCAAGATCCGATGCTCGTATTATAGAAACTGTACTCATAGTCACTTCTAAGTCGCCTGAGTTCCCATCTAGATTTATGTCATTGGCTTCATAATATCCATCCGCTTCTACCTTGTAAACTAGAGATGAAATATTATCAATATTAGTTAAATATATGTCGGTGACAGTATTTTCCAAAGTTCCCGTCAGCGTCTGTAAATCTGTGTTAACTCCCGAATCAGCAATAAAATCCACCATATCTAGGTGTCCATTATAGTTCCACCTGTCATTTATTTTCCATGACGGTATATCAATTAAGTTTGAACTCCTTGTTATTGAATTCAGACGTATTTCATTTTCTTCAAGTTCATCGACTTGCTTTTCTGGGGTGTAAACTCCCCCTAATGTCGAAATTAACAATAATAAGGTCAAGAAATAAACTGTCTCAGTTCGAGAGCGCATAGCGCTCTCGCATAGTTACTCACTCATCAATCTCCCGATTGACAGTTCTCAATTTTAATTTCAGAGCAAATCCGCTAATTCGTCTTGAATAAACTGAACAGCCTCAAGAATCTCATCTTTGTGTCTTGCACCAGTAATAACCATCTTTCCACTACCGAAAATCAGGCATACAACCTTTGGATAATCTAATCTGTAAATAAGTCCTGGAAACTGTTCAGGCTCATATTCTACCTTATCAAAAGGTAAGTGGAATGTTAAGTTATTTAGATTTAATTTACGAGGAAGTGCAGCCAAAGGTTCTCCTTCCCTAATTCCACGGATTCTTGTATCATTTTCCGCAACTTCTTCGTCAGTAGCTGCTCTTATCTCTCCATCGTCTAAGTCAATAACACGCGTGTTATTATCATCCATTCGAGCAGTTCCATTATAGTCTTCTGGATAGAATAAAGAATATGTCGCAACCATGTTTTGAACTTCAATTTCTACATCTTTTAGATCCCAAGTTTCGATACCTGCATTTCGTAAATCAGCAGTCATTCTTTCAATTCCAGTATGGATATTTTGCTCATTCTTTCCACCAGTGCAAACAGCTCTTCCTGAACGGAACATTAGAATTGCAAGTTTCGGGTCTACGACTCTGTAAACAACTCCAGGGAACTGTTCAGGTTCATACTCGCAATTCAATTGAATTGCGATATCCGGAAGATCTAGTTCTTCCGCGACTCGGGTTGATGCAACTACATTCACAACAGTTAGGCGTTCTTCGTCACTAAGCATATCGCTCGCACTTATATTCCCCTTATAAAGAATAGTTGTCCTAAAATCCAAGAGTCATATGATTTTAAGTTGGTAAATACCTCATTCTTTCTTTATTTGAACCCCTTTAGAACCGAATCTAGAAATTAATGGTTTTCCGCCACAGAGTTCGATCTCTTGAGCAACTCTCTCTGGATTATTAGTTAATGCAACCATACAGCCCCCTCCACCTGCTCCAGTTAATTTAGATCCAAATGAATGGTGTCTAGTCGCAGATACCATATTATCTAATGAATCACTACTGACTCCAAGAATTTTTAATTTTTCATGACAACTGTTCATTGCGATCCCAACTGCCTCTAAATTCCCCAATTCTAGTGCAGTTAAACCTGCTTTTGTAATATTCTCAATTGCTTGCATTTCATTGTAAAGTTTAGGATTTTCTTTCAGCCTATTAGCTACACCTGCAACCATATCTCCAGTAGGAGATGATTCTCCAGTAAATCCAAGGACTAACCAAGCATCATTGATATTTTTGTGTAGATCAATACTATGTATTGACCAACTCCTCTTTCCCTCTGGTGTCACTAAGCTGGTATCGAAAACGTGCCTTAATGCTTTGTCCTTTTCACCTGTAACAACGATACAACCTCCTAATGAACTCGTCGCTGAATCGGTTGGACTTGCTCTCCCCCCCTGGGCACTTGCTTCTGCTGAATGACCAATTTTAGCCAACTTGATTAGATCAATCTCTTCTTCAGGTTTAGTCAAGTGGTGGAGTGCTGCTCCCATGGCGTTTGATAGCGCTGCACTAGATCCAAGTCCAGCAGCGGAAAATAAATTCGATTCAATACTTATTTTAAGAGGAGAATCATTATACTCAAAAATTTCACTAATAATATGTTGAATGTGTGGGTTCTTTGATGCTTGAAATTCTACAAATGTGTTAGTATAATGAGAATTCTTGATTTCCCATTGTTCTGACAACTCTAGTTTTACTTCTATTCCTGCATCAATAGCTACTGCTACTGCCGGATGCCCGTAAACTACTGCATGTTCTCCGAATAAGATACACTTGCCTGGTGCGAAGGCGGTTGCCATAGCCTTCGGTAATGGGCATAGGAAATTAGTATTGGGTATGTGCCATCCATCGGTTAATTGAAAGTGCTGTTTCTCTTCCGAGACTCATCAGGCATAAGTCAAGTCAGGTGCAATAGGTTATGGAACATCCTTTAGAAATACAATATGGCCCAGTAGATGGGTGGTTAATTCTTCTTCTAATGGGTGGATTATCTATCTCTTTTTTCTTATATCAAGTTGTTAAAGCCACTAGATTAGTAATGCTAGGTGCTCCTGATAATCGATTCGATTCATGGGGGTTACGGATAAAAGAAATGTTTGTGGGGTGGCTTGGCCAGAAGAAAGTGCTTAGAGATAAGGTTGCAGGAACCATGCACGTCTTAATGTTCTGGGGTTTTCTTATGCTTGGAAGCGACATGTTAGATCTTGCTAGTGCAAATTATTTCTCAGAAAATATTTTGCCTTCGTTCCTCAACCATCCCTGGAATGGAATTGTAGAATTGGGTTACACTACCGCTTTGTTGGGTGCTTTAGCCGCTTTGATTAGGAGAGTAGTATTTACTCCTGAGAAACTTAAGGGTAAATCTCAGTTTGAAGGAAACTTTATTTTAGTACTAATTCTGACAATAACTTCAACCTCGTTTATTATTGAGTCCCCAGACAACCCTTCTTCATTCTGGGAACCATTTGGTTTCTGGGTTTCTGGACTTGGTTTGTCTTCAACTTTTATCATTGCATCATATTGGGCCCATATGGTCTCAATTTGTAGTTTCTTAATATTAATCCCGGTATCGAAGCACATGCACCTAGTTATGGCAATACCAAACGTATTCTTTCATGATACTCAAGCACTTGGTAAAATGCGTCCACTTGCAATAGGAGATGATGGCAAAGCGGTGCCTTTGGAAGATCTCGACATTGACTCCTTTGGAGTCAGTACCTTTGATCAATATACTTGGAGGCAAATTATTGACGGATGGTCTTGTACCTCATGTGCAAGGTGTCAAGACGTTTGTCCTGCTTATGCATCAGGTAAGGGGTTAAACCCAATGCAAGTAATTCATGATGTAAGGGACTATGCTAATGAATATGCTCCAATTCTTCTGAAAGGTGAGAATCCAGAAGAAACTATGCTAGCAAGAATCACAAGTGAAGCAGTTTGGGCTTGTACCACTTGTAATGCATGTGTTGACATTTGTCCACTTTACATTGAACATGTACCTAAGTTAACTGAATTAAGAAGAAATGCTATGATGGAAACAATGGATTATCCAGAAGAACTAAATGTTGCCATGGGGAATTTGGAATCTGCATCTAACCCATATGGCTTTGGCCCCCATGAGAGAGCCGATTGGGCCTCTGATTTGGATGTCAAAGTGGGGAAACCTGCTGAGTATATTTACTTCGTAGGTTGTGCTGCTAGCTTTGATGAGAGAAATCAGAAAGTAGCCCGTGCAACAATCTCTTTAATGAAAGAAGCAGGATTAGACGTCGGAATTCTTGGAATGCAAGAAGGATGTTCAGGAGACCCTGCACGCAGAGCAGGTAATGAATATTTATTTCAAATGTTAGCCGAAACTAACATCACGACTTTCCAAGAATTAGGCGTTAAAAGAATTGTAGCATCTTGTCCCCACTGTTTCCATACTTTAGGTAAAGAGTATGCAGATTATGGAGCCGATGAACTTGAAGTGTTTCATCACACAGAGATTATGGCAAAATTACAGGAAGAAGGAAAACTTCCAGAATTTGATAAAGATGGCACCAGTATTACTTACCACGATCCTTGCTATCTCGGTCGTATAGGTGATGTAATTGATGAGCCTAGATCAGTACTTGGAGGTATTGACGTTGAAGTTGAAAGACATGGAAAAGACTCCTTCTGTTGCGGCGCAGGGGGTGCTCAGATGTGGATGGAAGAAGATTCGGATAAGCGAGTGAACAAGATTCGTGCCGAAGAAATTGCAGCAACAGGTTGCGATACCGTTGCTATAGGGTGCCCATTTTGTTCGGTTATGGTTAAAGATGGGCTTGATTCTGTAGGTTCTGAGATGATCGTCAAAGATGTTGCAGAATTACTATGGGAACAAATTGTAGCTAGGGATGAAGAAATCCATGCATCAGCAAGTTTGAATCAAGAATCGTGAGTATTGTCTTAAACTCAATCTCTTTCGGTAAACTATGAACAACGAATTCAAATTTTTCGGCGCGTCAATTCCAAATTTTGCAATAGCATGTGGCGGCATTCTTATTCTATTGGGTGGGGCCTCGTATGCAATTAGCGATACAGGTAGTTTGACTGCATTAATTCCGTCATGTTTCGGACTACCATTATTAATTCTGGGCGTTCTTTCTAACAAAAATGAAGTTAATAAACACCATTATATGCACGCAGCAATGATATTTTCACTAATTTCAGTATTAGGGGGTCTCCGTATCTTTTCAATATGGTCTGATGCGAGCAATTTGACTCTCACTTCTCATATGATTTTGATTATAGTTGGAGCTACTTTCATGGTTGCAGGTATTCTTTCATTCAGGCATGCAAGGAAGTTACGAGAATCTCTTGGTGAGTAAATATGAGACCATTAATCGGCATAACAACTTCTGTTAATTATCAAGATTATGAGACATCTAATCAACCAGTCGTGATGCTACCTGCAACGTATCCAAAAGCAGTCAAGGATGCTGGAGGAATCCCTCTTCTACTGTCCGAATGTGATGATGTTGATGAATTATTAGATTGTTTAGATGGATTAGTAATTTCAGGTGGCCGAGATATTAATCCTAATTTATATAATCAAGTAGTTCACGAAAAGACTCTAAATTTTAGTGATGAACAAGATGAATGGGAAATTTCTTTGATCAAAGGTGCAATAGAAAGAGGAATACCACTTCTTTGTATTTGTCGTGGTCATCAATTACTTTGTGTAATTCGTGGAGGTGAATTATTCCAAGATCTTCCTACCACTAAAGGATATGAAGAGCATGGTGCAACTGGGGGGCAATGGTCCCAACATGTTGTAAAACTTGAACCTGATTCTTTGATCTCCAAATTATTGGGTAATGAGGTAATTGGAAATTCAGGGCATCATCAAGGTGTTTCTGATGCAGGAGATTTGAAAGTTGTTGGGAGAACTTCAGATGGTTTAATTGAGGCTGTTGAGTTAGAGGATTACAAATTTCTTATTTCTACTCAATGGCACCCAGAGATGTTGAGTCAAGATGCAATATTTGAAGGCCTAATTCAAGCATCTATGTGATAATAATGCAATTCAATTATTAATCACGTCTTGCACGGTAGAGTATGTCTGATGCATCAAGTCCAGTAATTGGCATCACATGCCCATCTAGACCTACGAAATGGGCCAATTGGGAATTAGATGCGGTAGTTTTACCTACGACTTACCACAAAATGATAATGCAATGTGGAGGTATACCTTTGCTTATCCCTCCTGGCTGTAATTCAGATGTTATAGGTAGAATAGACGGATTATTAATTGCAGGTGGACCCGACATCAATCCTGAACTATATGATCAAAATAATGGTCCCTATACTCTCGAGGTCTATCCTGAACAAGATGCCTCTGAAATAGAATTAATTAAATCTGCCATGGACAACAATATTCCTTTATTATGCATTTGTCGTGGTTTTCAATTACTTTGTGTAGTCAATGGGGGGAATTTGTATCAACATTTACCTGAAACAGAGGGTTACGAAAATCATGGTGGATGGAACGGCGGAGTAACCGAACATGGCGTGGATATCATTGAGGGCACTAAATTAGAACAAATTATGGGCAGCCATGCTAATGCTAATTCCACTCATCACCAAGGTGTTTGTGATCCCGGTAATTTGTCAATTTCTGCCTATTCCAGTCATGATAATTTGATTGAGGCCGTTGAAAAGAAAGGCCTCAAATTTTGCATAGGAGTTCAATGGCACCCTGAACGTATTAATCATGTTAGTTTGTATCGTGCCTTCATTGAATCAGCGCGAGGTTCATGACTGTAATGCCTGTACCGTGATTTGATAGGTATGGCGCTGCGACTTTACGACACCCGTTCTCGCTGTAAGAGAACCCTAGAAACATTGGTCGAGGGCGAGGTTGGAATTTATGTATGTGGCATAACTCCTTATTCTCCTAGCCACATAGGTCATGCGCGTCAAGCAATTGCTTTCGATATCATTGTAAGGTGGCTTAGGAAAAGCGGTTTCTTGGTTAAACACATTACAAATTTTACAGATATTGACGATAAAATAATACGTATTGCTAATGATGAAAGTATAGATTTTCTTGAAGTAGCGAATAGAAATATAGATGATTATTTTGAAGTTATGGATTTACTAAATGTAATCCCTGCTGATGCCTATCCAAGAGTTACCGAAACTATACCTGAAATTATTGATATGATTGTTAAATTAATTGAACAAGGCCACGCATATTCGTCTCCTGAGGGAGTTTATTTTGAAATCAACACCGCTCCCGATAAATATGGTCAATTAACAGGTCAAACATTAGAAATGGTTAGAGAAGGAGCTGGAGGCAGGGTTTCAGAAACCGGTTCAGGGAAGAAAGACCATAGAGATTTTGCGTTATGGAAATTGGCTAAGTCGGGTGAACCATATTGGCCCAGTCCTTGGGGAAATGGTCGTCCTGGTTGGCATATAGAATGTTCAGTCATGTCTCTCCAACATCTTGGTGAGAAATTCGATATACATGGTGGTGGTTCAGATTTAATGTTCCCTCATCATGAGGCAGAGATTTTTCAATCAGAATGCTGTCTTGATCACGATCCTGTGGTCCAATATTGGATTCATAATGGTATGATAAATGTAGATGGCGAAAAAATGAGTAAATCGTTAGGTAATTTTTGGACTATAAGAGATGCCTTTTCTAAGGTTGAACCTTTAGAATTAAGATATTGTCTAATCAATGCACCCTATAGGCAACCAGTTGAATTTAATGATGTAATGCTCCAAGATTCCTCACACCATTATCGTAAATTATTGGCAGCATATGGAGAAGGTCTCTCTAAGTCTGGTAAGAGTGATTGGAGAGGTTCTGAGTTCTTACAGGCAGCAAATTTAAACTTCTCAAACGGAATGAATGATGATTTTAATACTAGAATGGCAATAGTTGAGATTCAATCAGTTGTCAAATACTTAAGGGAAAAATTAGATTCCAATTTAGATGAGGATATATCAGCGGCGGTGTCTTGGTTGTCAGAATTCGCCGGAGAGATATTGGGGATTCTACCAGATGACGAAAAAATACGCGAAGATTTAGACCGTATTAAGGTTGAAAGAATGAAAGTACAGGATCAGGTTATAGATTTACTTCATCAAAGGAAAATAGCACGCTTGGATAAAGATTGGGATAAAGCAGACCAAATTAGAAATCAATTAAATGAAATTGGTGTAATAGTTGAAGACTCTCCGGATGGTCCGGTTTGGAAATTAAAGTAACTCTTTAATTAGATTATTAGCAATTTGAGAATTGATAGCGAAGCACCGATAAGTCTCTTCATTCCCCCTAGTATTGTGTCTGACCTATCCGTGGTCCAAACTTTGTTTGTTATGTTGATAGTATTTACTACTGTCATGGCAGGATGTTTGGAAGCCATAGAATCAGAAATGGAAGATGGAATTGATTGGGATAAAGATATGATTTATGTTGATGAACCATTAACTCACGATGATTCCAGGGAGTTCATAGTTGGTTCTCCTTTCTCTAATGATACGTGGGGGAACGCAGCATGGGCAGTATTTGGGAATGAAGAAGGAGGTAATTGTTGTGAGCATTATCTTGCAGGAACTAAAGAAGGCTGGATATTGAATTTTGGAGGAGAATACCCAACTTGGTCTGAAGACAGAGGCCATACTTGGCAAGAATATCTGCCCACTTTATTATCACAAATTGGTTGCTTAGAGCCTAAACCAACATTACCTGGTCAAGAAGGTCTTGGTGAAGGCAGTATAGTCCAAGCAACAAATGGTGACTTGATTTCTATGGGATGGTTCCCTTATCCGAGTGCTAGTGGGGCCGATCAGTTCTATGCATTTCTTTATGATGCTGAAGATGAGGAATGGAGTTGGTGTTTTAATCGAACACCTGAACCATTTTATGATCGCTCATGGCAAGTGGAAGTCGTAGGCCCAATTAATGGAGGAGTTTACGGTAATGGTGACTATGCTAGCTTAGTAATCTCTAATTTTTGGCATCAGGTACAGAACATAGGTGGACAAATTTCCACAGATGGTTTAAACTATGATTATTTCCCATTCCCTGACCGAGATGGCACTTTGGATAGTATAGAAGTCAATCTTCATCCATCTAACTTGGGCCCCGAATGGGACTTTACAAAACCACATAAAGAAATGCGTTCATTTCCTGTTCCGTCTGGAGGTCTGTATTTCCCTAATTATTTCGTTGACGGTACTGATGCCTTCTTAGACACCTCTCTTAATTGGTGGTCGGCCACTAATGAAAATGGGTCTTCACTTCCTTCGGAGTATTGTTCTTTTGACTCCTCTGGAGCATTACACTGTGTGATAGCTGAAGGAACTATAGTTTCGCACTTAGTATCATGGGACGGTGGCGAAAATTGGGAAAACAATACTTATAATTTATCGGGATCTGCTAGTTCAATAGAAGAATGGGAATATCATTCTAATGGAATTCATGATCTCTTCGTTCTTAGTGTCAGATATCAAAGCTCCTCTGGTCCCGATATAGACGTTGCATGGCACGTTAGAGGCTTCTCTGAAAGCCTCATTCCAGATTCTAAAACATATATCGGACAGGGTGATTTAGATTCCACATCAGGTGCAGGAGCGGATATTCGGTTTGATTTTGCTAGTATGGGGATACTTCCTGATGGTGGTTCTTTTATTGCATATCATGATTCAACCGATCCCGACCCATTATTTGCCGTTGAAATGCTTCTTCCTATTGATTATGGAATGAATATAATATTTTAAGAGTTGAGAATATGAGTAATTTAGTAAAAACAAATCGTCAAAAGAAAAATTATAAATCAATTATTCATGAAGTAATATTTGAGGCAGATACTCATTCAGGGAAGTTATTCGACATTCTCTTACTAATCTCAATATCTGCATCGGTACTTGCAGTTTCTCTTGAAAGCGTAAAATCAATTGACAATGTTTATGGTGACCAATTATACATTATTGAATGGCTTTTTACTATTCTTTTTACAATTGAATATCTTCTCAGATTATACTCTGTCATGAAACCTATAAAGTATGCAACTTCATTTTTTGGAGTCGTAGATTTGATGTCTATCTTGCCTAGCTTTATTGGTTTATTATTTCCATTGGCTGGCATCCAAAGTTTACTTGTAATTCGTGCACTTCGTCTTCTAAGAATTTTTAGAATTTTAAAACTGCCTAGATATTTAGGTGAAGCCACAATGTTAAGTCAAGCACTAATCCAGTCTAAGAATCGAATAATAGTATTTCTTTCTACAATCACGGTTCTAAGTTTCATAACAGGTGCTGGGATGTACTTAGTGGAAGGTCCAACTCATGGTTTTACTTCAATACCTCAAAGTGTATATTGGGCTATTACAACACTAACAAGTACTGGTTATGGAGATACAGTACCTCAAACACCATTTGGAAAGATGCTTGCTATTTTTATCATGATTATGGGTTATAGTTTGATAATAGTTCCGACTGGTATAATCACAAATCAATTAGTCAGATCATCTGAAATAAGCACTCAATCGTGTCCTTATTGCTCTAAAGAGGGGCATGATGCCAATGCTAAATATTGCAAATATTGTAGCTCAGAACTCAATCCAGTTGACTTACAAGAAATTTCACATTGATTCCATCTACTTCGAAAGAGTCAGAAGAATTTGGAATCTTTTCTTCATTTAGAGTTGCAATTCCTGCTCTAGTTTCTGTCTGAATATGATTCCAATCATCTATGTATAGATCTTGTCCATCTACCCATACCTCAAGTCTTATTGATGATTCAACATCAAGATTAATTTCTTTCCTCTTAGCTTGGACATGTCTAATGATATCTCTCGCCAAACCTTTGGATAATAATTCTTCATTAAGTCTCATATCTAGTACCAGAGACACATCACCAATTTCGTCTATAGAAATAGTTGCAGCCGCGTAACCCTCTTTTTCCACTCTACGAATCTCTATATCTTCCATTGTGATATCGTAACCTTCTAGGATGCAAATTTCTGCTTCTATTTCAAGTAGGATATTATCCGGATCTGCATCAGTTAGTAAATTTAATACTGCAGGTAAATCTTGTCTACATTTCTTACCTAGTGCTTTACGATTTGGTGCAATTTCAATTTTCTGGAATCTATCTAAATCTTTCTCAGTTGTCAAAGATTCAACGTTCAACTCTTCTGCTAGTATTTCGTGAAATTCAGAAATATCCGGTCCTCCAACAATCCATCCTGCTTTACATGGTAATCTCTGTCTTCTACCCGCATTTACCCGTACTCTTCTGCCTGTTTCGGCTAATTTTCTTACTAAAGCCATCTCTTGTTCTAAAACCCAGTTTTGAGGAGGTAAGGTGCTTGATACTAATGAAGAACCTACTGGCCAATCCGCAAGATGAACTGATGATCCTGTCAAATCTCTATGGATTTGATCTGGTATGAAAGGAGATGCTGGTGCCATTAAACGACAAACCGTCAGTAAAATCTCGTGTAAAGTATGTTGGCAAGATCTCTTGTCGTTACTATCATCTTCATTCCACAGTCTTCTTCTTGATCTCCTGACATACCAGTTTGATAAATCATTGATTACGAAGTTTTCTAACTCTCTACCTGCTTTATGGAAATCCCATGATACAAAGTTATCGTGATATGTTTCGGCCACTGTAGCCATACGTGAAAGCACCCATTTATCCAAAGAGCTCCTATTTTTCACATCCACATATCCCGATTTTTCTTCCGGATCAAAGTTATCTAGAGATGCATAATCTGAATAAAACCGATGTACATTCCATAATGTTAAGAACATTTTAGCATAAGATTCTCTGACACCATTTGGATCAAAGTTAGTAGGAGTCCAAGGAGCACTTTGTGTCATCATATACCATCTAATTGAATCTGAACCTTCCTTATTGAAATGGTCCCAAGGATCAACCACATTACCTCTTGATTTGCTCATCTTTTTACCATCTTTATCAAGAATATGACCCAGTGAAAGGCATCTTTTGTATGCTACATTATCGAAAACAGTAGTTGAAACAGCGAGTAATGAATAGAACCAGCCTCTTGTTTGATCTACTGCTTCACAGATATAATCCACAGGAAAAACTCCTTCAAATTTTTCTTTATTTTCAAATGGATAATGCCATTGGGCAAAAGAAGCGCATCCAGAATCAAACCAACAATCCATAACATATGGTTCTCTAATCATTTCCCCTGAACAATCTTCATTATTGCAATTTAATTTCACATTATCTACGTATGGTCTGTGTAATTCTGGAGGAGTTGGTGAGTCCTTAGTTTTCATAGAAATCATTTCATCTATACTTCCAATACAATGTTCATGTTGACAATCCGGACAAATCCATACTGGGATAGGTGTCCCCCAATATCTTTCGCGACTTATAGCCCAATCTTTGATATTTGAGAGCCATTCTCCCATTCTCTTTGACCCAGTCCATTCAGGAGCCCATTCCACTTCTGAATTAAACTCAAGAATTTGCTCACGCACAGCAGTCATTTTTACGAACCAACTGTCCATTGCATAGTACAATAGTGGATGATCTGTTCTCCAACAATGTGGGTAGTCGTGAGTGTATATATGTTCTCGATATAATCGTCCACTATGGTTCATTAAATCAATAATATCTGAATCACATTCCTTGACATATCTATTATCTAATTTTTGATGTGTTCCTTGTATAAATTTCCCGTCGATTCCAACTGTATGTTGTGCTGGAAAACCTTCTTTCATTCCAAGATTGTAATCGTCTTCTCCATACATTACTGCTGTATGCACGACTCCAGTTCCATCACTTGTTGTAACGAAATCAGCCCCAACTACAGTCCACGCGTTAGTATTACTCCCATCTATAGCATCAGGGAATAGTGGTTCATATGACTTACCTATTAATTCTGAACCTGGAAACTCTTCCAAAACTTCCATTTTATGACGTAGGACGTTTCCTAGTAGGTCTTTAGCTAATATTAGTTCTTCACCCAAATCTGCTCCCCCTCTACCTTCCCAGGAACTTGAAGGTTTATCAGTAATTTTAACACGGCAATAAGTTACTTCGGGTCCAACTGCCAAACCAACATTTCCAGGTAATGTCCAAGGTGTTGTAGTCCAAGCTAATATTGAGGAGTTACTATCTTTTAATTTAAATTTGATAAAAACTGCTGGCTCGGAGACTTCTTTGTATCCTTGCGCAACCTCATGACTAGAATAACTAGTGCCCGTTTGAGGGCAATATGGTAATACCTTATATCCTCTAAATAGGAGTCCTTTGTCAAACATTTGTTTTAATGACCACCAAGCAGACTCTATGTAATTATCATGAAGCGTCACATATGGGTCGTCCATATCTACCCAAAATCCCATTCTTTCAGTCATCTCTCTCCAAGCTTTTTCATAAGTCCAAACACTTTCTTTACATTTTTGATTAAATGCTTCCATTCCATAAGCCTCAATAGCTTCATTCGACATTAAATCTAGTTGTTTCTGAACCTCAATTTCCACAGGTAGACCATGAGTGTCCCAGCCTGCCTTTCTTTCAACTACATGACCTTCCATAGTTTTCCACCTACAGACCATATCTTTGTAAAGTCGTGAAATCACATGATGAATGCCTGGTTTTCCATTTGCTGTAGGAGGTCCCTCAAGAAAAGTAAATGGGGACTTACCTTCCCTACGTTTTTCAATAGATTTAGTGAATGTTTTCTCATTATTCCATATTTCGATTAAAGAGGTCTCAAGAGCGACTGGGTCTAGTTCGCCAGCTGTCTTGGGTACGGTCATGTTAATACCGACAGGATATGCTTTCTTGAACGTGACTAATCAAGATAAAACTAGATTGTTCTTTAACAACGTGTTCAAAAGGTAGTACCTTATGGGCTATAATAGATGTCTGAGACAGTATCTATTGATGTTGGTGGAATGACTTGTACGGGTTGTTCCAATCGAGTCAAAAATGCCCTTGAAGAAATCAAAGGAGTCAATTTTGCAGAAGTCTCACATGAGTCTGGTATTGCTATAATTCAACATAATAATGTGCCCAAAGACTTGATGATTTCTAGTATTCTATCTATAGGTTATACTGTTGATGGCCAAATAGCAGATTTTGACTGGAAAGACACTCCATTATGGAAAGACTCAGCTTACAACACCTCTTGGTGCTTAATCGGTTGTTCTATTGGTGAATTCGGAACTTTAGCATATTACTCTTATTCGGGTGTTACTTCTGATCTTGTTCTATATTCTAGCATGTGGTACTTCTTTGCAATTTTGCCATTGATTAATGGTTTAACAACAAGTGTAATGCTTGAAACATTTCTCCTAGTCCGCAAAAGCATTGACTTTTCCACAGCACTTTCAACTGCTTTAGGTATGTCATTTATTTCTATGCTAATGATGGAGATTGCGATGGAAATAACTGACCTATTATTCACAAAGGGAGATTTAGGTTTGAGTTTTATTGCGATTCCGTTTATGCTGACTATAGGTTTCTTGACTCCTTGGCCATATAATTATTGGCGACTCAAAAAATATGGTGTTGCGTGTCATTAAAGAGGCTGAAAAGATGGAAGAAGATGAAGAACCAGACCTTGATGTAGAAATGTTAATTGCTGACATTTCGAATTGGATTTTGGATTATGCTAATACTAACAATATTTCTACTCTGGTAGTAGGAGTATCCGGTGGAATTGATTCAGCTGTAACTTCGATTCTCTGTGCTAAAACAGGATTAAGCACTCTAGTTCTGAATATGCCTATAAATCAAGCTGAATCTCAGTATGAACTTTCTAACCAGCATATCGAATATTTACAGTCAAATTGGTCTAATGTGAATAGCCATATCATCGATCTTTCCGAAACTTTCCACGCCTTTGGTACTGGATTGGGAGAATATATCTCCAATCTTACTTTGGCAAATGCTAAGGCCAGATTAAGAATGACAACATTATATCATTTTGCAGGATTGCTCAATGGTATAGTAGTTGGAACAGGAAATAAGGTTGAAGATTTTGGCGTAGGTTTCTTCACTAAGTATGGGGACGGGGGTGTCGATATATCTCCAATTGCTGATCTTTACAAATCCGAAATTTATTCATTAGCAGAGTCGCTAGGTATAATTCAGGAAATTCAAGATGCTTCTCCAACAGACGGACTTTGGGATGATGGAAGAACCGATGAAGATCAGATAGGAGCTACCTACGATGAATTGGAGTGGGCTATGATGGAGATTGAGTCGCCTTCGGGAGAAGAATTTACAGAAAGACAAAGAGAAGTAATGGAGAGATATCTCGAACTCAATAGAATAAATTTTCACAAGATGAATCCAATTCCAGTTTTCAAGAAGAAATGAAATATTAATTCCAATACAAGACAATTCTTAGTTTTATATGATACAGTTTGAAGGTGCGAGATATGAATATGCAGAGGTGTGGTGAAGATGAAATTCTTGCGGCTATTGCGAATAATGAACACATAGGTCTTATTTTAGTTAAAAGAGAGTCAAAATCATCTAAACTCGAACAAATCTTGAAGTATGCTCAAGATTCAGAAATTAAGATTATTCAAGGTTCAGAAAATGATCTTTGGCGAATGTCTCGTGATAATAGTCAAGGTATTCCAAATATACTTGCTTTAGTTGGTCGTAATCCAGATTTATCATTGGAAGAAGTCTTCTCTCATGGGGGTCTTGTTTGGCTTCTCGCAGGGGCAGCATACCCTGTTAATATTGGTTTTTGTATACGAACAGCAGAGGTTTCTGGAGCTAGTGCTGTTATAATTGATGCAGAATTAAATAATCAGGAAAGGAGTGCAGCAAAACGTGCCTCTATGAAAGCTCATAGATTTCTACCCGTTCATTGGACTTCTGGCCTTAATGCCATAATGATGGCTAAAGAATTTGGTTTCAGAATAATTTCAGTAGAAGATGTAGGGGAATCTGCACCTTGGGACATAGATCTGACTGGAGACATAGTTTTGATTGTAGGTGGTGAGAGGAATGGAATCTCTTCTGAGATTTTAGCAGAATCAGATGAAATAGTTCGCATACCCATGTCTGGTTTCGTCCCCTCATTTAATTTACAAGCCCCATTAAGTGCCGTTGCAATTGAAGCACAAAGACAGAGAAGGTAGTCAATATCTTAAAAATCACCTTTATGGTTTATTGAGTCCCTACGTCACCCACTCGTTGTGAACATACCAAGTGAGTTAATTTCGATGCTCGATGGCAAACATGGTATTACCAAACAGAAGGCGGCAAGACTTGTTGTAGATCTTGCATCTACTGCGGGAGCAATCGAATTTATTCGTTGTGAGCATGCCCATGTTTCAGGTGTTAGTGTAATCACAGGAGGTCATGGACTTCGCAGATTTCTTTCCGACCTTGCAGGGGATGATGAGGGTGTTGTATCGATACCAACAACTCTCAATTCAGCGGGGTGTGATCTAGAAAAAATGGAGCAAATGGGGATAGATTATCCGGATTTTTTGATGCATCAGTTTGAAATCATCGAGGCTTACTCGAATCTAGGAATTGATGCTACATTGTCTTGCACACCATATGATAGAGGTATTGAATTAGCCGAAGGCATAGGTTCTTGGGCGGAATCAAATGCAGTTTGTTTCTCAAATTCATATACTTCTCTAATAACTAACAGAGAATCTGGTTTATCTGCATTAGCAACAGCATTAACGGGATGGACTCCTTTGTGGGGCCTCCATCTTGCACAGAATCGTTTTCCTAATATCTTTGTGGAAGTCCAATGTTCTATGGATAATATCTCTGATTGGAGTGTATTAGGGGATTGGATTGGCAAACAAATCAGGCCAGAATGGAAGTTGCCATGGGGTATGATGCCTCATATATCTGGTCTTCCAGAGTTTGCTAGTTTTGAAATGCGCAAAGCTTTAACGGCAGCGGCTGCAAATTATGGGTGCCCCATGCTCTGGGCAGATGGTCACACCCCCACTCCCCCTCCTAATGATTCATATGAGGGTGAATTAGTATTTACTGAAAATGATTTACAACTTCGTTATCAGCAGTTAGCTCCAAAGGGAATTGTTGACCTAGTGGTAATTGGTTGCCCTCAAGCTAGTGTTGGCGAAGTTAGGACCGCTGCATCTTTCGTTCGTTCTAAAATGGAACTAGGTGAAATGATACCCAATCAAAGATTATGGATATTTACAAGTGGCCATAATTATGAGATACTAGAATCCGATGGAACTATCGATATTCTTGAAGAAGCCGGTGCCTTAGTCCTGAAAGATACATGCCCCGAAGTTACTCCTTATAACAGGAAAAAATATAACCATATTTTAACAAACTCACTTAAGGCAGAACATTATCTTACTTCAGGTTTGAATAAAATGCCCACGAGTGTCGCTACAATTTCTGAATGTGTGAACCATGCTTTCGACCCAACTTTGATTGAATCCCCTAGACCTACATTGGATTCTAATAGCGTGAAGCCAATGTTTTCCAACAAATCTCATAAATTTGGTGATGCGAATATTCTTGGAAAAAGTCTTCCAAGCCAGAAAGAATGGTTTATTGAAGGCACCGCTCTCGTTACCGATGTTCCAATAACATATTTAGGATATGTAAATAGAGATACTGGAGTTATTGAGGAAAATGGGCATCCACTTGATGGGGTTCCAATACAAGATACGATTTTGATATACCCAAAAGGATCTGGTTCAACAGTAGCCCCATTCGTTCTAATGGGCTTGATATATACTGGGAAAGGACCCAAAGCGATAGTAAATTGTGATGTTTGCCCTCTTACTTTACCAGCAGCTTCGTTACTCAATGTACCCTATGCTCATGGTTTCTCCTCTAATCCTACTTTAGAGATTAACAATGGTGATCAAGTTTCGATGACTCTTGAAAATGGAATTGTTCGTCTTTCAGTCATATCTCGTGCAAGCGAGGATTGATGACTAACCCGTACCACAGACTACTTGTGCATCCTCGTCCTGATCCTGTTCCTTGTCGCCCTCAAGACTTAGGAAAGTTTGAGATATTACAGAGAGATGGTTCCGCTAAAATTGGACGTTTACATACCAAACATGGTATGCTTAATACGCCGATGCTCCTACCTGTAGTTAATCCTAACATTCGAACAATAGAGCCTAGAGAAATGTGGGATAAATATCGAGTCGAGGGCCTAATAACAAACTCATATGTCATGTGGAAACATGATGATTTAAGTAAATTTGCCTTAGAAAATGGTGTTCATGAATTGATTAATTTCCCTGGAGTGATTGTTACTGATTCAGGGACATTTCAGTCTTATGTATATGGTGATGTTGAAGTCGGCGTTAAAGAGATTGTTGAATTTCAGAGAGATATTGGGGTAGATATAGGAACTATGCTTGATGTGTTTGGAAGGCCAGATATGAGTCGTGAAGAACTTACTTCTGTAGTGGAAGTTACCGCAGAAAGAGCACCTATATCTCTTGAAATAGCTGGTAAAGATTTACTTTTGAACGGCCCTATTCAGGGTGGCCTGCATGATGATCTTAGAGCATTAGCGGGAGAAGTTATGGGAGACATTCAAGGAGACCATAGGGGGTTTACTGTTCACCCCATTGGAGGGATAGTACCTCTAATGGAAAATCAAAAATATAGGGAATTATTTCAAATCCTTCTTTCAGCGAAATCTACGTTACCTCCAAACAGGCCCATACATCTATTTGGATGTGGCCACCCATTGCTTTTCCCTATGTCAATAGCACTTGGAGTGGATATCTTTGATTCCGCCGCCTACGCACTTTTTGCTAGAGGGGGACGGCTTCTAACGCCAACCGGAACTGTTAGACTTGAAGAAATCAAAGAATGGCCGCACCAATCCTCAGAATTATTTGATTGGACGCCTGATGAAGTCAGAGGATTAGGTCCCAAAGAGCGTGAAAAGATACTAGCAAGGCATAATCTGGAAGTCACTCAATCAGAATTAGCTCGCTGTCGTGAAGCAATAAGGAATGGGAAAATTTGGCATCTTGCTGAAGAAAGAAGTCATTCATCTGCTCAATTAAGGGAGGCTTTTCTCTGGGTTCTAGAACAGTTAGATGATCCTGATGATGGGCCTGTGGGAATTTCATCTATGAGGATGATCTCATCAACTAATCCAGTAAGAAGTGGTGGTGAAAGTTTAGTGGACGATATCGAGGAGAGGCCTCACATTTTACACTTCAAGTCCTTACTTACTATGCGATGGAGAATACCAGCGTCTTGGTGGAACAATTCTTTAGATGAGCCTAAGCAAGTTGTAATAATTGAGGGCTCTAAACCTCCTTGGAGAAATAGCTCCTTACATACTGTTATTTCTTGTTTGAAAGATGAGCCAAACTCGATAATTCTTATTTCAACTCCTATAGGATTGATACCTTATAGCATGGAAGATGTGTCACCCTGGTGTCACATCGATGGTTCAGATGAAATTTGGGACTTGCCATTAGATGAAGAAGAAATAATTCAAGAATTATACGAATTAGACTTATCCGATTTACCATTTATTAGGATTTCACCGGGACCTGCTCCAGATGAGCGTATTACTGATAGTCAAACAATTCTAGATTGGCTTGATCGATGTTCTATTGTTGACAAATTATCTGTTTTGAATGGTATATCTCCCTCTTTAGGATATAAAATAACTTCAGATATGACAAGTCGTAGATCAAAAACTAATAGGATGGTGAATGTTTATTCTGACGGAGTTCATATCATCTCACCAAGACTCAATGATGGGGGGATATCTTTGACATTAGAAGGAGCAAGGATGCTTAATTCTAATAGTTCTAATACTCCTCTTTTATTTGGTGAAGGGCATGAAGGTGATGAATTAGATCACCCCGGTCTTGCTAGAGTTATGATTATTGACGATGCTGTACCATTCGTAGGCCAGGGTAGAAATGTCATGCAAGGCTATGTTTTGGGAGCAGACCCTCATCTTATTCCCGGGCAGCCATGTTTGGTTGTCGATTCAAGTGGTGTTTTAGTTGCGCATGGCCTTGCTATAACTACGGCTCGAGAAATGGCCTATCTCACAAAAGGATTAGCAGTTAGAGTACGTAATGGTGCTTTAAAAAATTCAGATACTTAACTCAGGTCCTGTAGGCGATTAATTCAATAGCATAAATTCCAACGAAGCGATGACACCCATAGGGTGTCGGTGATTTTATGATTAATAATTCCAAACCTAAATTGGTTATTGAAACCAAAGATTTGGTGAAGATGTATGGGCCTCACCTTGCCCTTCAAGGCCTAAATCTCAGCCTTGAGCCAGGAGCAATTGGTATTCTCGGACCCAATGGAGCAGGTAAATCAACTTTTTTCAAATGTATTTTGGGATTAATTACAACCACCTCTGGTCAAGGTAAGGTATTGGGCTATGATATCAGAACCCAGGGCGATTTAATACGCTCAAAAATAGGATATATGCCTGAATATGATTCATTAGATCCAGAATTGTGCGCAATTGATCAGGTTAGATATTCTGGTGAATTAATTGGCATGAACCCTGCTCAAGCGACCCAAAGAGCTCATGAAGTTCTGGAATATGTTGGCCTTAAGGAACAAAGATACCGTAAAATTGGAACATTTAGCACCGGTATGAAACAAGCAACTAAGCTTGCTTGTGCATTAATTCACGATCCAGAGATTTTGATTTGTGATGAACCAACAAATGGCCTTGACCAACGTTCTAGAGACTTCATGTTACAGACTCTAAGAAATACAGTCAGAGAGGGTGGCCGAACGGTACTGATGAGCGGACATGTGATGGATGACATCCAAGAAGTGTGCGACAGTATTGTTATGATTCATAAAGGAAAAATTGTAGTCCACAGCAGAATTGATGAATTAGCTAGGCAGGTCGACAAAGAAATCGAAATTTCTGTATGGGGGGGCTCATCTAAAATGCAGGTGGCCTTAGAATCTCGTGGACTTTCAGTTCGCCGCCTAGGGAGAGTCATGAGAATTAAAGTGGAATCTGATGACACAATTTCAGTTATCCTAGAATGTGCAGTTGAAAGTAATGTACAAGTAAGAAAAATGGGCGAATATGAGCCTGATTTAGAAGATATATTCTTGTTAATAATGGATAAGTTAGGTGCTGAAGTGAAGAAAACCTCTGATCTTATGACCTCCGAACATACAGGGGGGCAAGTGTATGAGTAAAGATTTGGTCGACTTAGATGGTGGTCAAACACGTATGGATGCGGCCTATGGGTCTGATGATGGAGATGCTGATTCCTTAGCAATAGTCGCCAAGGAAGAAGCTTCATTAGGGGCGATATTCGAGCAAAATTACCGTTCTTGGGATGGTAATCTAGGTCCAAGATGGGTTAGGAATTATGCTATATTCAGGCACCATGTTTTTGGGTTATTCACCTCCAAAGGTCACAGGAGTTACAACCCATTTGTTAGGCTTACTATTTTGGTAATATTCATTGGTGCTGTTTCTCCAATTGCTATGTTATTTTTCGCTTCATTGTTCGGTGCGGGACCTGATGGTTTCGTCGACAAGATGTGGGGCGTTAATCGTAGTAATTTGTGGGGGCAGGTTCTGGGTTATTTCCCTCGAAATTTATGTTATTGGCCTTTGTTAACAGCCCTTGTCGTAGGGGGTATGATTTCCGACGACCGAAGGAATGGTACGAGTGCAATATACTTCTCAAGGCCTGTCACGAGAGTCGATTATACTATGATGAAATATCTAAGTGTTGCAGTAGTTCTTGGCTTCGTAATTATATTCTCGTATATGGCATATTATACTCTAGCAATAGTATTCAAGGGAGAAGGTTGGGCATTCTTAATTGACACTTTACCTATGTTTTTATCTGGGTTACTATGTAGCCTACTATTGGTAATAACATATACTTCAATAGGTCTTGCTTTGTCGAGTATAAGTCAAAGTAGATTTTTCGCTGCAATTGCTTTTTTGAGCATAATTTACGGGACTAAATTAGTTGCTTTATTAGTAGATCTTCAGTTTGAAACTTCGATATTATATATTTTAAGTCCCTATGACTGCCTTGCACATTTAGGGCAGTGGCTATTAGGTTTAGAGTCAAATTATTCACATTCCTTGTCTTTATCAGTTGTTTCTTTGATACTTATGAATGCGATTTCAATTATAGTATTAGTTTCAAGAGTTAGTACACTGGAGGTGACCAGAGAATGAATGAAGATACCAAAGCCCCCGCAGTACTTATAGAAAATGTTTCAAAATGGTACGGTCAAGTTATCGGAATTAATGACATCTCATTAGCAATTGAAGGAGGCGTTACTGGTATTCTAGGCCCGAATGGTGCAGGTAAATCAACACTCTTTAAACTATTAATGGGACGAATAAAACCCAGTCAAGGTAATGTGAAATTGTTTGGAATTGATCCTTGGTCCGATACATCTCCTTATCGGCGAATTGGCTATGTTAGTGAATCTGAAAGACTCTATGACTGGATGACTGGTCAGGATTTTGTTTCAACACTTGCTAGATTGCATGGTATGACGAGGGAGGAAGCGAATGCAAGAGCAGAGCATGTACTTGATTTCGTAGGATTGCATGATGTTCGGCATAAAGAAATAGGGAAGTATAGCAAGGGCATGAGGCAAAGAGTCAAAATCGCTCATGCTTTAGTTCATGACCCCGATTTAATAATACTGGATGAACCATTACATGGATGCGACCCCATTGCTAGAACTAGTATCATGAATGTGATTAGAGAACTTGGTCGCAGGGGTAAAACAGTACTTGTTTCTAGCCATATTTTAGAAGAAATAGAAAGGATTACTGAGCAAATAGTCATTCTACATAATGGACGTTTACTTGCATTAGGGAATTTGCATGCAATTCGTGATTTGTTAGATAAACATCCTCATAGAATTATGATTACTACTGCTGAACCTCGTAAGTTAGCTCGCGCGTTTATTGAAGAAGAACCCGTATATGGAGTTAGATTTCCCGAAGCCAACAAGTTAGAACTCCAGACTAATGATTTATCCGCAGCACATTCAGTTTTACCACGCGTGATCGTTAATTCAAAAGTTTCAGTATCACGAATAGATAACCCTGATGATAATTTAGAATCATTACTAGGCTATTTAATTGGAGGTGAGTAAAATGGACAAACAAGGCCGAGGACTTTCTGAAACTGTTTGGACTCAGCTTGATAGAAAAGCAGGTGCTATAACGGAATTAACCATTCGTCAGCTTCGTAATAGAATCTCAACTTGGGTAGTTTTGGGCATTGGAGTATTGCTAATATCGTTATTGCTTGCATTTTATATTGATGCGATAAGAACTGACTTTGAACCAATAGATAATGATGGAGACAGCGAAGATTGGGATAGAGATGGGTACCCTGTGGGTCAAGAATTAATTTATGGCACTAGTGATTATGATAATAAGCAATATCCTGGATCTGCAGATTACATATATCTAGGTGACATTGATTGGAATGACCAACCTCGTACTCATGATGGCAACCATACTTGGAGATCTGTGTCAGGGTATTTCACGCCCTCTTGGATTAATGAAGAGGCAGAAAACCCATTTGGCTTTTACAGTTGGATAGATTGGAACAATGAGGTATACGATTGCCCTAGCAGTGGTCAACCTTTCGACGACTGGTCTTTTTTCGAAGATAGTGTTTGCATATTGGAAAATGGTACTTATGTGATGTTTGGAGCAAGTTTTGCAGCAGAGGGTGAGCTGTATGTCCAACCAGAATGGACTGCAGAATGGGGTTATATGACTGAGGCATTTGATGTAGAGAAACATCCCAAATCTATGTACATCGATGAAGATGATATTGATTGGAACGGTAATTCTGGATCACAGGGATTTGACGACGATGGAGATTGTCTCAAAGATCAATATTTAACAGACGATAATTCTCAAAATGATGATAATAGGAATGGAATATATTGTGATGTCCAATGGATATTTGATGTGAATGGTGACTTAATCGAGATTCAGGCTGATCGTAATGTTGACGAAGATCCCGATGATTCAAAACATATAGGTGAATCAAGCCATAGAACTTTTATAATTGGGACCGGAAAGATTGCTTTTGTTATGATTTTAGGACTTTTCTTGCCCTTATTTCTTGCTTTAGGTTTAGTGCGCGATGAATCTGAGAATGGTACTCTCCACTATTTACTTTCCAAACCGATACACCGTGGAGAATTTATTCTTTATCGCCTATTAGGTTACTTAGCCATAGTGGTGTCATATACAATAATCTTAGTCTCAATAGTTGCTATTATAACTTCTATAATTGGTCCTGGTGATTCTATTATTCGACTATCAGATTATCCTGTATGGATGGGGATTGCTCTTTCTACAATATTAGTTTTAACTGCATATGGGGCAATATTCAACACAGTAGGCTTAGTGCTACCGAGATATGGCGTTTATATTTGTATGATTTATGGAATTTGGGAATTTTTAATGGGTTTATTTACGATTACTATCCCATCTGCCAGTATTCCTATGCTTTCAATTTCTCATTGGGCGATTCAATTAATTGATGCTGTTGTTTTAATTGCCTGGAGTGATACTCCTCTGATTCAGCAAAAGGCTGATGCATTTGGTCTTGATACAGGTATTTCCTTCTTCTGGCACCCTCCAGTTCATACTTTAGAGACTGGTAATCCATTCGTGGCATTGTTGATAAGCGTAGTATTAATATTGTCGATTAGTATAGGTATGATTGCTATTGGTCAGTTGATTTTCCGAAATAAAGAGATAATGTGAGATGACGATATGAGTGATGATTTAGAACATTTCTCTGGAGATTTTTCCTCATTATGGCGTTTAGATATGATGCCAAGTTTACCCCGATTGTCTTGGTGGTGGTGGTGGGTCATTATCTTCATTCCCGATTCAGATAATCCAGAGCGTTCAAGGCAATTGATGGTCCTCTGGTCATCTAAAGAAACTCCCGCAATACGTGTTAACGAACATTGGTGGCAACCCGGTTCCAGAATGAGAATTGATGAGCATGGAGGGCATATTGTACCTGGTATGGTATGTTCTTGGTGGTATGATGGAAAAAATATGCACGAACCATTGGTTATCCGTGAATGTAAAATGGTTTCAATAGACGACCTACATCCATTATGGCCCGGTGAAGGCCAAGGCCAAGGATCAGGGGCAGTAATTCCTTTGGTTGATGATGATTTATCTCTGGGGTTAACCAAGGATAACAAGAAATTCTGGCTGAATTTAACTAGTGATGAAACAGCGCAGATGAATGGTGCACCTAAATCAATAAATGCTGAATTAACTCCTTGGTGGGGGGCCCCTAGTAAATTGACTTACAAGAATAATGTATTCTTTTCAAACATGGGTTATGACATTTTAAGACTTCAAGGGACCAAAGCATCTATTGTAATTGATGGTGAAAAATTCGAAGGGACTGGTTATTTTCAGAAAGTTAGTGTTCAAGCACCTACGTTCCCTTGGTTTTGGGGTATGTTGCATTTTGCTGATGGATCATATCTCGATTGGTTTATGCCACATATTTCATTTTCGTGTTTTAATTTAGATGATACACCGTGGAAGCTTAGAGATATATTCAGAAATCCCAAAATAGGAAGTGGAATATTCCATGATGCCAAAAGAAATCGCACAGAAGAGTTCAAAAAATGCACGGTTAATCTAATCGAACCTGATGATAGTGACGAAAAAATACTTGATAATGATGGCAATCCTTTGCCAAAGTTCCGTGTACGTGTTTGGAATGAAAGAACTCAAATTTCTTTGGAAGTTAGAGCCGTATCTCGAGCCAAGTGGACTTTCGATCAACCCACTAGAGCAGGTATGGTTAGTCATTTAACTTACAATGAGTATCCTCTTCAGTTATTGAGAATAGCAATCAAGGATGACATAGGTTTTCGAACTAAAGACGATTATTCATGGATACATGGCAATGCCGAACATTCTTGGGGTTTTCTTCATTGAGTGCTAAGGGGGAATAATATTTGGACGACTTAATTTCTAGTTTCAGGGCATCAATAGATGAACAGGATGTTAAGAAAAAATTCCCCTTAATTTCTGAAGATGAGACTCCTATTTGGATGGGTACTCCTTCATTTTTATCTTTTACTCCTCGATATTTATTAGCGTTTTTTGTATTTCTAATTCATTTTTCTTTCTATTTAGTAGCAATTACAGATGCCGCCCAAGGTGAAGAGGGGTATCTTAGTTTTATCATCCGTTTCTTAGATGTATTATTTGATGCAGTTGACGTATTTGCATTTGTCTTTGTAATGTTAATATTTGCCAGATTAAATTTCTATCTAAATATCGCAACTTCTACTCCTCAAACTACAATTTATTTAGTGTTGATTGGGTTAATACCTTCTATTTGGTTTGTTATAAATATAATAGATTGGTTCCTTTATTTGGTAGGTCAAGAAACACTGAGCATACCTGAATGGTTAGATACATGGTTCTTAGTTCTCGGTATTATAAACGGTTTAATTCTATTTATTTCCACTCTAATCTCCCAACAATCCTTTTCTTACCTAATGACTGATCAAAACCTTCATTTTAGAAAACGTAATTTCATTTTCTATAAATCCTATAATACTATAGATTTCGATGAGTTAGAGAATATTAAAACTAATCAGACGATTCTTGGTAAGATATTTCGATTTGGAGATATATTACCAATTATGGTTTATGCCCCGGATATTGATTCTCAGACATCTACTGAACGGACTCTTCCTCAGAAATTCTTCCAAATAATAAAACTTCTAATGTTTCATAAAAGACAAAGAAAGACCATATTATCCCCCCCTTCAAAGTGCTTTTTTGGTATTAAGAGTCATATGAATCTTTATGAATTAGCAAATGAATTAATCGATGCAAAAAATGGTAGACCCGATTTAACAGTTGAAAATGATTAGTTAAACCTAAGATTACTATTCCGCACCGTTCTTAATGTAAAAGCCGTTGAGAGAGCCATAGAGGGATTACCTATGTCAGAAGAAGATGTCATTACAACTGCAGCACAACACATTACCAAAGGCGATTTTATGGGCGCTATGGAAATTTTTGAAACACACGTTACAAACAATCCAAAAGATCCTGCTGGATATCATGGTTGGGCAGAATCAGCAATGTTTGAGATACAAGAAAATGGTAATTTCGACGAAAAAGGAAATGATAGGATAAACGAAGGCAAGGTTCAATCTTATCTCCGAAAAGCTGCTGGTTTTGAACCAGATAATGCTGAGTATCAGGCAGCGTATGCTAATGCCTTAATCGAATTCGACAGAGTCCCAATGGCGGTTCGAGAATTTAAAAAACTTATACAATTAGGTAAGAAATTAGAAGATGTTGATGTATCCTTCCATCTTTATGAAGCGGCTAAGCAGTTAATCGATTCAATTGATGTTAAGGTTGGTTACGATAGAAGTGAACAATTCGCTAGACAATTTATTCCAGTTGCAATAGAGTTTGCAATTCTTGGACTTGGGTTTTCATCAGTTGATGAAGCAATGGAATATATGTCTACTGAGGAATAATTGGAGGTTTTCCAATTGGATCTCGGCCGACTCATGGTCGCTTTCGGTTACCATGGAGGTCTTTTTCACGGTTCTCAGATTCAACCAAATGTCCCTACTGTCCAAAAAGCAATTGAAGATGCACTTAGAAAAGTAAGTTGGTGGAGTGATGGTTGTTTAGAAATGTCTAGTCGAACCGATGGAGGTGTCAGTGTAAGAATGAATCTTGCTTGTATCGATGTTCCCTTGACCGTTTGGAATGAAGTAGATAAAAAAACAATACTTCGTGTTCTAAATAACAGATTCCCTGAGGGTTTGTGCGCTTGGGATGTGATTAAAGTTGAATCAAATGTGAGAAGCCGAGCCGCTAAAGCACGAACATATTTATATCGGACGGAATTGATTGAAGAATGGTCTTCTGGAGTCGATGAGAAATTATTCCATGAAGCTTGTGATGTAATAATGGGGACTCATAATTTCTCGAATTTTTGTAAATTAGAGGAAGATAAAAACCCTATCCGAACTATAGACAGATGTGAGCCTTGGTTTTCCTCCGATGGTCGAATCATTGGTGTCTTGATATGTTCCGAAGCATTCCTATGGAACCAAGTAAGAAGATTAGCAGCTGCGATCACTGGAGTTTCTGTTGGGCGTATTCAATTAGACACACTCAAGTCTGCATTAGATGAACCAGAAGTGTTGGTCGATTTAGGCCGAGCCCCACCTAATGGTCTCATACTATGGTCTATTAGACACCAGTTTTCTAAAGAAATGGGATTACATTGTAATCCTGATACTAATGGCTTTTCTGTTCCTCCAGAAAAGAGATATCGATTTAAGAGGTGGTTATCTATGGCTAAGTTAGAAATGGGATTATTGTTAGAGAGAGATTGGGAAGACTCTCTCAACTTAGCTTAATTTCTAATTTATCGCCATCTTTACATGGCAAAGATTCTCTCAGAAAGGCTCCAGAAATCACTTCTGCAGTTTCTGTATGTCTTGTTAAATCAGGGATTAATATCGCGCAACTAATCCAATGGTTTCTATCGGCAGATATCTTCGCAAGAAAAGCGGTTGCACCTCCAAATGATTTCCCATCTCTTTCAAATCCCTTTATTCTAAATAATTTATTATGTTGTATGATGTCTCCTTCTTCTAGACCTGATAGGATTCTTAGATTCCTATAATTTGCTAAACTAGATTCATCCATATCAAGATTGAGAGTACCTGGCCATGCACTCACTTCTAGAACTTGTTTAAACTGTTCTTGGTAGTGTGGTTGAGCCATGAAAACATGTGCTCTCCCAAGTCCGCTCGACACTTTTCCGGACAGGAGCATATTTGTCCGTCCCATCTTATGTTCAAGAGGATTGCCACTTAGGATTTACTATAACGATACGGTATCATTTCTTTCACATAATTTCCAACCAGCAGATTCAACCAATTTCCTTTCCCTTGAATCATTATCGTTAACAGGGTTTGAATGGTTTAAGTGTATGAAAGAAATATCTGGGTCTTCTCTGTTTTTCACACCCAAAAGATGAATACTTTCTTCTATTGTAGGATGTGGAATTTCTGATAAAATTCTTTCAGGCAATTCTTCTAAATTCCAGAAAGTTCCATCAATCCATGCTATGTCTATTTCTAATAAAGCCAAAAATTCTCTTATGCTGTTTACTGAATAATTATCTAATGTTTTACTCCAAGAGTCTTGATCTGGCATAAATAAAAGATTGTGTTTTAATCCCTTAATTAGAATGGCAGCAGTATCTCCCAATTCATTTCGATGAGGGATTGGGATTAATTGGAGTGTAAACCCACACCCTTCTTTTGGTTCGAATAATTTATGATAATTATTTGAAAATAATTTGATATTCCCTTCTTTTTCCATTAATTTAATATCATTTCGTTCACCAAGTAACTCTTTATTTTTCTCACTTAAATAAATTGGTAAACTCTCTAATCCCATTACTGGTTTACCAAATTGTCCAATGCCTTCGATGTGTCCAAGGTGTAAATGAGTGATAGTTACAGTATCGGGAATAAATACGCTATTTATGCTACTTTCTCCACTCCATAACCTCAATTGCTCAGATAAATTCTTGGTAACTTCTATAAGATGTTTAGAACCATCAATTCCTTGAATACCTATAGATACTGGATATTTCTTCAGTTCTGCATAATCATGTGCCTTCAAACATCTATCGCATGAACACCCTGCTTGTGGAATTCCAGCGTCTTGTGCTGTTCCGAGTATTGTTACGATTACCTGTGGTTCCATCACAGATGACGTATGGGTGTTTATCTTTAACTCGTCTGTTCTTTGAATCAATACTCATATCATCGAAGCACCAATGTACTGAGGTGGTGTGTGAGGGTTATGGTTGCAGATACATCGTGGATGTCAAAGCGTTTTAATGAACTTAAAAATCAAGGTTTAGATTGGAACCCTCCTATTCTTGAGACCGCTAATGATGCTAAATGTATCATTGATGGTAAAGAGACAATTATGCTTTCAGCCAACAATTATCTCAATCTCACTAATCATCCGAAGGTCATTGATGCAATGTTATCTGCCACCAAGAAATATGGTGCAGGAAGCGGTTCCGTGAGGGCAATTGCTGGAACTATGGATATTCATCTTGAAGCAGAAAAAAAGGTGGCAGAATTTAAGAAAGTTGAATCCTCACTAATTTATTCTGCAGGTTATACAGTCAATGTGGGGCTGATTCCAACATTAGTTAGAGGGGTAAAAGATGTGATTATTAGTGATGAATTGAATCACGGTTCTATAATTGATGGCGTAAGATTAACCAAGGCCCGACGGGGAGTTTACGCCCACAATGACATGTCTGAATTAGAGGCTGTTCTAAAAGAAAATTCGGACGCCGAAAGAAAATTAATTATTACTGATGGCGTATTTTCGATGGATGGAGATATAGCACCATTAGATGAAATAACTGAATTAGCAGAAGAGTACAATTCTATGGTATACGTAGATGACTGCCACGGTGAAGGTGTTCTCGGTGACAAGGGTGCAGGTATAGTCGATCATTTCAATTTACAAGGAAAAGTACATTTTGAAGTCGGCTCATTCTCAAAAGCATTGGGTGTTCAAGGAGGTATACTGGCCGGCTCTGATGAAGTTAGAAACCATGCATTGAATCATTCACGTTCATGGCTTCTATCCGGAAGTCAACCACCGGGTGTCGCAGCTGCTCAGAAAGCTGCAATAGAGGTATTAATGAATGAACCCGAACATCATTTGAGACTCTGGGATAACACTAACTATTTCCGTAAAGAATTACAATCACTTGGTTTTGATACAGGAGCATCGGAGACCCCAATAATCCCTATAATGTGTGGTGAGTCCCTTGTTGCAAAACAACTATCTGCTGAACTTAGTAAAGAAAATATAATGGCGGGAGCTATTGTATTCCCTATGGTTTCTCGAGACAAAGCAAGAGTTCGAACTCAAATGTCAGCGGGTTTGACACGAGATGATTTAGATCAAGTATTAAGGATATTAGAAAAGATAGGCCCGCGGCTTGATTTAATTTGAGGTAATATTATGGTTAAATCTTCAACATTAGATGATAAAAACATTAAATCGATGATGAGGAGAATTAACTCAGTCCCTATAACCGATACTTTGAATATTGAAATTTTGAGACTTGATAAAGGTGAATGTGAAGCCTTTGTCCCAAGAGAAAAAAAATGGGATGGTATCTTTGAAACTTTTCACGGAGGCCTTCTTGCAACAATTGCCGATAGCATAACCTGTTGGGCAATATTAACAGAGTTAGGTCCAGATTCTAACGTTGCTACTACAGATTTTAATATCCGTTTTTTACGCCCATGTAGGACAGATGTTAGGTGTTCGGCTAAAGTCATTAAAGTAGGTCGCACCATGAGTCTCGCAGAAGCACAACTTTTTGACACTGATAATAAGTTAGTTGCAATATCCCAAGTTAACTACATTAATTTATAGATACAGGTTAACCTAATTCTTCGATTGCATTTTCAATTTCGGAATCATTTTGACCAATAATTTCTTCATCATGTTTTTCTCGATAAATTGTCACAGACATCCCTTCAAACGGGTTTAAATCTCTATCCATTCTTTCTATTATCCTCCATCTTGGAGCATAAGACAATTGAATATATAATGGCCCTGGTAAGATAATTAAAGCATACCCTATCCATTCTAACTCTTCTGGTGTAGAAAACGCTATTGCAATTGTCGTTATTAAGAAACCAATGAAGGGTAGTGGGTAAATGTATCTCCTTCTTTTCTCAAGTCTAATCGGGGGCCTCTTAAATATTGATGACATGAGAGTTGAAAACCCACCTAAGATTGCACATACACATACAATCACCAAACTCTCACTAAGCCATATTGCCATAATCTCATATATGTCTCTTGAATTTATGTAACCCTCATAAGCAGTTGGTAAGATTAAAGTTAGATTAATCATTAAACCGTAAATAATACCTATGAAAACTGGATGTGAAACTGATAGAGGATAACGCAAGAAAAGCTGACTTATTGAACCTCCTTCTAACATGAACCTATGTTCATCATCGAATTCATTCAAGCGTTCACGCCATCTCGACATATTCTCTCGGCCCGAGTGCTTGCTTTTTCACTATTGCGGGAGATAAATATTCAAATAATGGTATTATATGACATTTTAATTCCTAATCACAATATCGGAGATATTATCACTTGGTCACATTGGGGGATGATTTGGTGGTACTAGATGGGTAGTGAAGAAGCATTGTTTACGATTACTAGTAAGAATCTAGATTCGGGGCTTAGAGGCGTACCTGTAGGTACGTGTCAAACCTCATTTGTAGACCCTCAAGAGGGCGTGCATTATGTGGGTTATCCAGTTGAAGATTTAGTAAATATGGAAGAAGAAGATGTAATCTTCTTATTAATGCACAAACGTCTTCCCACGGAAGAAGAATCACAAGAATTCCATGCCGAATTAACGCAAAGGGGTGAAAACATACCTACGGGTGCACTTCGTGTTTTAGAATCACTAACTCCTGGGAGTGGGCATCCAATGGATTGGCTGTCGATTGGAATTATGGCGCTTGGTGCCGCGGAAAATACTGGTGATTCAAGGGCAGATGCTATGAATTTAATTGCCCGAATGCCGGAATTAATGGCTAGAATATTCAGATTGAGAGGTGGTGAAAAAGAAAAATTACAACCTCGTAGGCCTGGTCTTGGACTAGTTGAAAATTTTGTTCATATGATGGGTTATAAAGGGAAACAAGCCAGAGATATTGAGAGAGTATTACGGTTCTTTTTCATTCTTCATATGGATCATGGCGGAGGTAATTTATCGACGTTCTCTGGCAAAGCTGTAGCATCTGGCTGGGCCTCTATTTATTCATCAATTTCGAGTGCGATGAATGCTCTTTCAGGTCCTCTTCATGGCAGAGCAAATCAGGCTTGCCTAGAGTTCGTCCAAAGAATTGGAACTTCGGACCACAAAGAAATTGAAGCGTTTGTCCGCACAGAATTGGAAAATCGCCGCCCAATTTATGGCTTTGGACATGGTGTTTTGAGAGCCGAAGATCCACGTGCTCGCTTACTTATCGAGCTTGGAGAAGAGATTTGTCCTGAAGATGAAAATTTTAAGATAGTTAGAGCATTGAGAGAAGTTGTACCACCAATACTTAGTGAAATCCCTAAGATAAGCAATCCTTATCCCAATGTTGATATTGCTAGTGGCAGTCTTCTTCATTCAGTAGGTTTCAGAATGCCTGAATATTATACTACGTTCTTTGGTTGGGCGCGTGTAGCGGGAATTAGTGCCCAGATTTTAGATGAGCGCAATGCCAGAGATGGTCGAGGCACACCAATTTACAGACCTAAATATATTCCTAAAAATCAACCATTAAGAAGATTAGATGAATCATGAAGAGCCTCCTTTGTGAGACTTTCCTGTACCTCTATGGCCTATAATTCGTGAGGTCTCCCAGGGTAAACTAGATTCTGAAGTTTCTTTTAGTAGGATATTCATTTCTCTTTCCCATAACCATCTTCTACTCCAATTTTCAACGAATGTTTTCCTTTCGTTTTCTGAAAGTTCGTGCCAAGGTGAGATATTTTTCTTTAGTTCTGAAATTTTTGAGGCATGATATTCTTTAGGTGTGTCGTCCAACTCTTTTCTGATTTCATCTGTTAAAGGTTGAGTCGCCGGTTTTGTCCATCGTGCATGTCCTGTATTCAGCGTTACTGAATCTGGTGCTAGATCATCAGTTAGTCCTGTCAGCCCAGCATCTAGTAGTAATCTCTCTGCATTAGATGTAGATGGCCAAACATAAACTGGATATCCTCTCCTATATTTCGTCAATCTTTCTAATTTCTTACCTTCTAAACCTACGGTCCAACCAATGTTGAGATTACTCTCGAAACCTCTTAAATATTGTAGTGAGCAAGGAAGCATTGGTGATTTTTCCTTCCTCTGCATATCCATTAATTTAGGTAATGAATTTGCAAAAAAAGAAGGCGCTGCAAAAATCCTTTGTGTCGTCCAATTCCCCCACGGCCGAATATTCGGTCTCAATCTACTAAATTTCAAATTGCTTTTTACTTTTTTAGAAGCAGAAATTATTTTTGGATCGAATGAATAAATTACTGTACTACTATCACTTCGTTCGATTGGTTCTAATAACTCTTGTAGATTTTGAATCATCTTAATCATATGTTGTTCTTTTCCACTACCATTTAACCATCCACCTGCCTTCCCACTTGATGGATGTGGAGGTTTCAGTTCTATACAAGTAAATGCTCCCTCTTCACTCCAACGACGAATGAAATCTTTGTTTTTTAGTAGATCTTCTATTGGCTCCACATATTCAGGTAATTCGTCGAGAGTTAAGCATTCTGGATACTCTCCAAATTCAGTTTTTGAGTCATGATGAAGGACAAGTCTTTCATCTTCAGTCAATCGTAAATCAAGCTCTACTCCATCACACTCTTGCATTCCATAAACCAAAGCTTCGACGGTATTTTCTCTTGGACGAATCCAATTTTTCCCGCCACTCATACCTTTACGGTTGTGTACCTAATAATTAATTAAGCGTTTTTTTTCTCAGAGTAGTCCGCCCCAATGCTCAAGTGTTGAAAAGTAAACCGAGATATAGGTATGACCATGTCAGAGACAATAGAACTAGATCAAAAATCAGACCCACAAGCAGTAAGAGGATATGCATTTTATGACTGGGGTAAATCTGCATTTGAGACAAGCGTCACTACAGCAATATTGCCGGTTTGGTTCGGTGTATTATTCTTAGAAGCAAATGGTCTCACTACAACGATTCTTGGTGAATCTATGTCCAGTGATGCAATTTGGGCATATGCTGTTGCAGGAGCTGCACTCTTGGTGGCTCTTGTCAGTCCTTCATTGGGAGTAATTGCAGATCGTCGTGCGATTAAGATGTGGTGGTTAAAAATCCTGACTTACGTAGGGGCGGGGTCTACTTTCTTACTTTTTGCAGCGCCTTTCCTTCCTATTAGTACTCAATGGATATGGTTGATGGTAATGTTTATTTTAGCAAATATAGGTCTCAATGGTGCTGGCGTATTTTACAATGCTTTACTTCCTCATATGGGTAAAGACGATGAAATGGACAGAATTTCTAATCTCGCATTTGCATATGGATATTTTGGTGGAGGTATTCTGTTGGTAATTCATTTAGCCTTACTCACAATGACTGATTTTGCCGAATGGGCAACTCAATTTGCAATGGCATCTTCAGGATTGTGGTGGTATGGATTCGCTATTTTAACATTTAAATGGGTCCCTGAACCACCGATTGAAAATGAGATGGAATCTTTAGGAATTAGAGAATCAGCATCTTTAGCATTTAGTGAAATCAAGAAAACTATCAGTGAGAGGAATAAATTCAGGACATTATTCATTTACATGATAGCATACTTTTTCTTTATTGATGGGATTAATACTGTCACAGCATTAGGGGGGATTTTTGGGACTATCGTTCTCGGAATCACTGCTTTTGATTTGATGATAACAATTGTTGCAATTCAGTTTGTAGCTGCCCCATCTGCTATTTTATTTACAAGATTAGCCAAGAAGATAGGCACAAAACAGGCGCTTACAATGTCATTAGTTGGTTGGGTAGTTCTTTGTTTCGCTGCTCTATCTTTCGCACCATTAGAGTTAGAATCTCATGATGAATACCAGATACAATTTGACTGGGATGAGGAACAAAATGTGTATACTGTTCAAATGGCTGATGACAATGTTCCTCAATTAGCTCAGAAATTAAAATATGATGAATCTGAATTCAACGAACAAGAGTGGGCGACATCTTGGAGTTACTTACTTCCTGTAGAAATAGATGATCGAAGCGATACTAAAAAATGGACGTTTGATGAAACTAATTCTGACGGTGAAGATGTAACTTACACCATGTCTCTTAATGGTATTAGTGATTCAGAGATTACTGCATTTCTCTCATCTATGGACGAATCTAGATTTAGTGCTAGCATTTCAGGCGGTAGTCTTGATTCATCATCTAATATTGGTATTGATCACCCAACCAGTCTTGGCGACGGTAAATTAGATGCTATACCAGAGGCTGCTAGAGCTAATGTATGGGGGCCTTTAGGCCTAACAGTAGGGATTCAATTCTTACTTTTGGGCTGTGCAATGGGGACCTTATTAGGTGGTTCTCAAGGACTTGCTCGTAGTATGTTTGGTCAAATTGTGCCCGAAACTAGAAGTGCTGAATTCTTTGGTTTCTTTGGTTTCTTTGGAAAGGTCGCTGCTTTAATCGGACCATTACTTTATGGTACACTGACTATAATGTACGATAGTCGTGTTGGAATACTAAGTATTTCAGTCTTAATTTTGATTGGAGCAGTCATGATGAAAATGGTCGATGTTGATCAGGGTCGTGCTGATGCACAAGCAGAAGATGCACGTAATCGTGGTATTACAATTGAAGAGTAGCTATTTGTTCATAATATTATCAATTAATAGTGCAATCTCTAGTAGTAGGATGATTGGTCCTCCTACTAGGAACATCGAGAGAGGGTCTGGTGGAGATAATGCTGCCCCCAATAGGACTGCAATAAACCAAATCACTCCTCTATTTTCCGTGATGCTTCCTCTACTAACAACACCCGTTCTTAATAATAGCAGTACGATTAAAGGAGTTTGGAAACTTATTATTGAACCAAAGAAAAGACTCACTATGAATCCAATCCAGGATTGTAATTGCCAAGTGTTCGATAACCCTACATTTGTCGCATCATTAGCTAGAAACTCAAGGAGCATAGGGATTAGTATTTTATGCGCATAAAAACCACCAACAATCCCAAGTCCTATTGCAGAAATTAATACTAGAATTAATTGAAACAATTTAGAATTATTTGTTTTTATCTTTTCTCTCCTGGCGTTACTAATAATCTTCCTTCCATTCCATGTTAAGTCAGAAATAATTAATCCAAAGGCCAATATGAATCCTATCTGTGTAGATATTCTTAATCTTAGTAAAATAACTTCCATTGGTTGCAGAATAATCAGTTCTACTCCCTTTGGCAAATAACCTTCTGCATTTAATAACCAATTAATCACATCACCCGAAAAAGGGTAACCTAGAACCATACCTGTAACAAAAACGCCAATAAATAAAGTCAACTTTCCTTTCAAGTAACTAAGTAAGCCAACAAATTCGGCCATCGGAATCAAATCCCTAGGCCGTTCATCCATGTTATTCCGTGGGGGGTCCTATTCCTGAATACATCGCTCTGGTGTTTTACCAATTTTCATCTTCTTAATATTATTGAAAGAATATCTCCGTCCTTCAGTCTATGATCCAAACCCACTCTTTGCCAGTCAAATTTTCCACTCGGCCCTTTCACCCTTGCATACCTAAATTTCCTCACAAAATCACGATGTAGTTTAGCACAAACATTTCTTACTGTTGATGTATTTTTGATGATTAGAGGCTCAATTAAATCCGCTTCTTGTCCTTGTGGTTTAAGATAAATTGACATAAAATGAAGGTTCTCAAATATGAAATCTTTCATATTTTCAATTCCTGAGCCAGTTTTCGCTGAAACTTCCAATATAGGCCAGTTTTCAGGAATCATTTTTCTAGTCCCTTCAATATCACTTTTGTTAGCTAGGTCTATTTTATTAATGACTACAACAGCATTGTTGTAAACTCTATTCCCGGCTAAAGTATCTACAATATGGTCATCTGTGACGTTTGTTCTAAGAGTTACCGTTGCTGAGACTATTCCAAAACTTCTCACAATGTCTTGTATTTCTTCATGAGTCAGGTTTGTTTGTTTAACAGTAGATCTTACTATAATTCCACCCCTGTTCGATCTAGTGATAAATACTTGAGGTTTTTTCTGATTTAGTCTCATACCCGATTTCCATAATTCAAGATCGAGAATATCAAAATGTGATTCTTGAAAAGGATCTAAGACATACAAAACCATATCAGCGCCTCTTATGACATTGAGGATTTCTTTTCCCCTTCCTTTACCATCAGATGCTCCTTTAATCAATCCGGGTAGGTCAAGAATTTGTATCTTGGCTCCTCTATGTTCCATCAATCCTGGTATGCATGTTAGGGTTGTAAATGCAAAATTTCCAATTTCCGACTCAACGTCTGTCAATTGAGATATAAGACTAGATTTACCTACGCTCGGGAATCCAACTAAGGCAACTGATGCATCTCCTGATTTTTTAACTTCAAACCCTGGGCCTCCTCCACTAGCCTTTGCATGAGCCTGTGCTTTTTCTTTTCGTGCTTTTAATGCTGCAATCTTCGCTTTCAGTTTACCAATATGGGCATTTGTGGCTTTATTTTTCTGAGTTTTACCTATCTCTTCTTCGAGTGACTTGATTTGTTCCTCGATTGTTGCCATACCTAAACCTCTTATCGCGTCTGATGAATATGTTGATGGCCCTAGTCACCTATTCTTCAATTGAATGCCTAAGCGATAGTTCATCGACTACTTCTCTCTGGCTAGACCTGAGGTGCGGGCATGGTTGATGTAATACTAAATTTAGTAAATATGTCACTCTTCAGAGAATTAAGTATAATGCCACTTCAAGATTTATTTAATAAAATTGAAAATCAGAGTTTGAGAACTAAAAGACCTGAACTTGACACCCGTTTTCACCGTGATTTCGAGGTGGACTTAGAAGGTGATATACTAGAATGGTATGACAAAAATTTAGAATTAGATGTTTCTAAATCAATAATGATGCAAACTATTCCTAAATCAGAATTAGCAGAATTTGGAATATTGTTAGCGAAGTGGTGTTCTCAGTCTGAATGGAGGTGTTGGGAAGCCCGCCTCTTCCTTTATGTCGAACCTTTACTTTCTCAATCTATTACAGACTCCGATGAGTTTCTTGATTTTTCAACTTGGATTAATTTTGCGCATGCTTTATCAATAACCGATAAAAAGAGTTACTCTGAGTCAGTAGTCCTTGATTGGATGAAAAGAAGAGAAGAGTTAGGTGAAACTATGGAACCTTCCGAAGATCCTAGGATATTACCTACTATGGAAGCACATAAATCCGCTAGTAAATCATTACATATCTTCCTCGATAATTTCAAATCAAAAGATATTAGTTTACTCATTGGTCGCGAATATTTAGAACCAACCTTTTGGAGTATTAACGAAGTACCTTTGGTAGAGGAAATGGTGATGAAATATGACTGATTTACCTCTTTTACCTTTACCTCCTTTATCCCCTATTGGCCCAGGATTTGTAGTTTTAGGGAGATTCCAGCCTTTTCATCGAGGTCACGCTCTGATGCTTGAAGAAGCAGAAAAAAACCGCCTTGCAAATTATCCTAATTTAAAATTAATAATAGCAGTAGGCTCGTCCAACCGTCCTGAAACCTTGAGAAATCCTTGGTCTGCATCCGAACGAATTGAAATGATTTCATCTTGGCTTGCTAATGAAGCAGGGTTTGATGCTGTCATAGTGGCTGTACCAGATATTGAGGATCCACCTCATTGGGTCTCCCATGCTGAAAAATACCATGGCAAATCTGGAATATTTTTTAGTAGCGACCCCTCTTCTTGTGATTTGTACAAAAATTCAGACTGGCCTGTAATTCCAATGCCTTGGGTGAAAAGGGATAACTTCGAAGGATGGCGGGTTCGTGAGACCGCTAGAATGCTTTCTACAATTCTTGATAAAGATGCAATAGATACAGTATTAGGGGTATCTATTCCTAAATCTGTAATAGATTATCTTGTATCAAATGACTGTCTTAAGAGACTTGCCTTTCTAGGTGAAGGTGGAGAGCCAGTAGGTTGATTATCAACCCAGATCATCTTGACTAAATTCGCAACTTCCATCACAAGTATCTACTATTGAACCATTTGAAAGGAACTGAAAAGCCATTTCTCTTGCAATTGGTAATGCACCTATTGCGTTATGAGCTGGATGAGGTTCTTGCCCATATTCATTTCCTTCTGGGGCTTGCATATATCCTCCATCAAAGAATACTCCTACAGATCCAATATGTCCCTCTTCAACTATACTCAATCCATACGGAGTGATTGTTGAGGAGTTAAGCAACGGTATACCTCCAGTCCTCATCATTCTTGATGAAGAGATATTCGATATTTGCAAATCAGATATAGAAAACAAAGTCATTAATTCAAACGGTTCTATCTGATCTAGGTAACCGCTATCTCTCAGGCTTAGGTATGTATCCGCTTCAGTTGAATCCCATAATGATTGTATTATTGACATTGCAACTGCCCTATCTAATTGATTATCATATCCATATTCACTAGCAAAAATAAAGTGAAATTTATCATATTGGGTGCATCTCTCAATTATGTGTGAAAAAGAAGAACCGCCCGCCCATAGCACTCCTCTTTCTAAATCAGGAGAGAGACCAATTATTGACGGACCTCTTAGTGCACCATTTGAGTATCCAGTATATGTGGGATTCGTAGTATCTATTAGTTTGTATCCATCATCGGTATAATACTCAGGTAGTTCCGAGCAAATGCCCATAAATGTCTTTATCATAACTACCTGATTTATCATAGCTTGTTCCAATCTTTCAGATTGATGTTGAAAATATCGCATATTTAATACCGCATATTCGATACTAGTAAAATCATCATCTGCCCAACCATAGAAACTAGTTCCTAGCATTGCAACATTATTTTCATTCGCCCAACTTCTTAATCCAGATGTATTACCATTGCCAAGGAAACCATGCCCCCATATCGTTAGCTTCGCGGCTTCTTGTGTTTCTGCAGCAGAATCAGGAATTATTAACCAGAAAGGAATTTCTCTATTCTCGACAAAAACCGGAGTTCTATCTTCCGCCGAGGTCCTTCTTATGAGTGCTGGAGGGAAAAATGATTCAGTATATTGAGGTGTGGTAAATGTCCCAGTAATTAGCCAATGACTTCTATTTCCTTCAATCATAACCTCTGTATTGGATTCAACTGTGCATCCTATGCCATCTCCGGTTCTTTCTAAGGCATCATTCCTCATGGAAAGTAATGGACCAATAATCGATTCGGTTGACGATGTATGGAAACTCCAAGCAGTTTGTAGTTCATTAATTGAATAATCTGTATTCTCTGATATCCAATTAAACAATTCTTTGAACTCTTCTCTTCTATTTTCTATATCAGGGGATGTTGTAATCACATTGTCTCTTAATGCTGCAAAACCTTCAGGAGTTGGTATACGTTCATCATTTTCATCCATTAAACCGCTCAATAATACGACATAAGATGTATTATGTTTCAACGCTTCAATAGTCCTCATGTGGATTATTGTAGGCTCATCAGTTTCTGACCTAATATCCAGTTCGACCCAGTGAGCCACTAATTCCCCATTTAATTGATTAATTATTGCGGTTGAATGTCCTGCTTCCAGACTTTTCTCTATACTATATTGGCCTGCTAAATCCGAAACATCTGGCTCTACGGAGAAAGCAGTCATTATCTGTGTATTCGGGCTGGCTCCATCCATTTGATTTAGGATTGGTAACTCTATTGGGCTAACTGAACCTGAGCCAGGTATGGTGTTTTGAGAATAGAAAATTCTTTTTCCAGTATTCGTGCTCTTATCGTCTACTAAGAATGCATCCGATGGGAATGGTAACATGCAATGTATAGGGTTTGTATTGTCACACCCATCAACATGTGGAATTGTTATTGGAACTATGGTACTTTCACTCTCATAATCGCATGACCCATCATCATTTGTTACTTCAATATTATAATTTGTAGCACCCTCATCCATGCAACCTAATATTTTTTCATCAGTAGTTGCAGTACACCCGGAAAGAATAATGCTGCAAGATAATAATATCGCAAATACTTTCGTCATCATTCTAACGTAATATCAATCAGTTATCAATACTAGTTTTCTGATACTATTACTTTGACGGGTCTTAAAACTCGGTCATGGTACATATATCCCTCTTCAATAACTTCGAGAACCACCCCCGGATCTTCACCTTCTGGTGCAGATATTACTGCTATTGCTTCCATGAATGCAGGGTCAAATTCGTTATTTAAAGCCTCAATTTTAACAACCCCTTCGTTCTCTAACATAGCCTTCAGCCTCTTTAGAGTCATATCCACTCCTTCTCTGAATTTATCTGAGTCATTATTTTCCATTGCCAATGCTTTTTCTAAATTATCAACTACTGGTAATAAATTAAATGCCAAATTCATACCAGCGAACTTTACTAAGGCATTCCTTTCTCTAGCATAACGTTGTCTTATATTTATGATTTCTGCAGCATTATACTGCCTTTCCTTTTCTAATTCTTCGATTTTTTCCTCAAGTATTTTGAGAGGATCGTCCTCTTCTTCTTCAAGAGTAATCTCATCTGGTAATTCTTTTACCTGCTCATCGCCCTCGTCCGTCATGGCCTTGGGTTCCAAACATCATTCAAGAATCCAATGGTCTTGATTATTCAAGATAGAAGTATTCTCCTGCTACTTTTTGTTCTCTATCTTTGCGACTATCTGGTTTATTGATACGTGGTCTATGAGATTCATGATCTCTTCTAAATGTGACATTTACATCTTTCAAGAATTTATTCATACCTTTACGTAGACTTAGCGGACCTACTGCGTTCCCATGTTTCCCTCCTTCTCCATCGAAAACTAATAACGAATCACTTACTATGTCGATAAAGTAGATGTCGTGATCAATCACCATGGCCGCTTTTTCATTACTTTCCATAGTTCTTCTGATAGCCTTGGCTGCTTCCATTCTTGCATTTGCATCAAGGTGAGCGCTTGGTTCATCAAGAAGATATAAATCTGCATCTTTTCCTAAACAAATAGCTATGCTTACCGCTTGTAATTCTCCACCCGATAATTTTATTGCTTGTAGTTCTAGTAATTGGTCTACTTGTAACGGCCTTATTACTTGAGTATGAAATTCACCAGTTCTCCACTTATTGCCCAACTCGGTATTTAACCAATCTTCCACACTTCCTTCAAAATCAGTATGTACATGCTGAGGTTTGTAAGATACTTTTGCTTCCATTGTACACCATCCCTGGTCTGGTTCAATTTCCCCCGCAATCATTTTTACCATGGTTGTTTTTCCAGTAGCATTTGGTCCAACTACGCCTACTACTTCTGCACTCCTAACCATTCCTTCACCAGTTTTGAGTTTGAAACTACCAAGAGTTTTTTCCATGTCCCCCCATTTCAAAATTGGTGACCCTACTTCTTCTCCTCTTACTCTTCCTCTCAAGAATTGTATTGGTTTATCTCTTATTCTTACATTCTCTTCGGGCAAGAAACCTTCCAAATACGCATTTATTGCGCTTCTTGTTGATCTTGCCGGCGTAAATATTCCAAATGCTGCACGTTCACCATAGACTACATGCAGTAAGTCACATAGAACATCTAGTATGGCTAAATCGTGTTCAACTACAATTACTCTTTTACCCGTTTCTGCGAGGTCTTGTATTATTTTCACAATTCTCATACGTTCATGAATATCAAGGTAAGATGATGGTTCATCGAAAAAGTAAACTTCTGCTTCTTTCAACATCGTTGCACAGATTGCCACTCTTTGTAATTCACCTCCAGATAACTGGCCTATATTCCTATCCAATATATGATTAATAGCTAATAATTCAGAATATTCATTTAGTTCACCTCTATCATCAACTTTCTCTAATAACTCTCTTGCCTTTCCATCAAATATTTTGGGCAATTTATCGATATATTGTGGTTTAACCGCAATTCTTACTTTATCTTCAGCAACTAGTTTCAAGTAATCTCTTAACTCACCTCTTGGAAATGACTCAATTATCCCATCCCAATCTGCAGAGTTTACGGTCCAATCTCCTAGATTCGGCTGTATAGAGCCAGAAAGAAGGTTGATTGCAGTGGATTTCCCCATTCCGTTTGGACCTAATATACCTACAACTTTCTTTTCCCGTGGTGTAGGTAGTCTGAATAATCTGAATCCATTTTGACCATACCTATGTGTCATTTCCCCCTTTAATTCTTCAGGTAAATTTGTTATTATTAAAGCATCAAATGGGCATTTAGTGACACAAATACCACATCCTATGCAAAGAGGTTCGGAAACAATCGGTTTTCCACTAGAATCATCAAGAATAATACATTCGATGCCATTGCGTACTGGCGGACAAAAAGCCCAACATTCTGCATTACATTTCTCAGGGCTACACCTTTCTTCAAGAAGTACAGCCACCCTCATAATCTCATACCCCTAGCATTTTACTCAATATATCTTCTATCATATAGGCTAATTTAAGCCGATTTCATTCAAACAGCAAAGAAACGATATCTGACATAGATATACGCTGCTAACCCCATTTTCTCAGTTTTCGATAGCTGTGTTCTCTCTGAGAAAACATCGCCATCATTCTTTTCTATTTTCTTCATAATTGAGTGGTAAAAAGTAGTCATTGCAGCAGGCGAATACCTGCTTGATTTATCTAATAGTGCGAATAATTTCATTCCTCTTTCGCGATACTTATCCGCCCGTGAGATGAATTCTGAAACAAATGGTTTCCATCCAGGGTGTTCCAGAATATCTTTTCCATTTCTTAACTCCTCTTCCGAAATACCGTATCTTGCAAGATCCTCTATAGGCAGATAAATTCGGTCGCGTTCAATATCCTCCGCGACATCTCTGAGTATATTTGTTAGTTGCATGTATACCCCCCAAGATTCAGCATATTCCCGTGCTCTTTTATCGTCATATCCATATATTTCAATACAAACGAGACCTACTGTAGATGCAACTTTGTAACAATATGAGTAAAGATCTTCAAATGTTTCGTATCTGTTACGATGAAAGTCTTCTTCCATCCCACTAATCATGTCATCAAGAAGTTGCCTAGATATGCCGTATTTCTGTACTGTGTCCTTCAAAGCAATGAATATTGGATCAGTAGATGTGACTTTCCCATAAGCTGTTGATAATTTTTTTCTATAATAGAATAATTGCGACATTTTATCATTGTAAGAGGATCTATCTAATACTGGTCTCCCATCAATTAATTTCTCGATTTTTTCTCTATAATCTATCGATTCTTGATTTTCTTCAGAACCTCCTGGGAAATAATCAATATAGTCACCATCTGCGATATCATCTGCTCGTCTACAAAAGGCATAGTAAGCCATAATCGATTTTCGTTCCTCTTCTGGAAGGTACTTGAATGAATGATAGAAATTACCCGCTTCCCTCCTCGTCAATTCCTCACAATAGTTGTAAGCAGAGTCTATCATTTCTTGCGGAAGTTTATTTTCTGACCAAATAGCGGCATCTATATGAGTAAACGGGCTTACTAATTCACCTCTTGAACCAATTACTCCCATGAAAATAGCACCTTCTCTCAATGTCTCTAACGCAGTAATGCTAATTGCATGAACTGCTTCTCTAGTTACATTTACTGCAGTACGAACTTTCTCAATAGGTGCGGAATCCGAGTCAGCATCAACAAGTGTGATACTGTTACCTTGGTCATAATCGACCTCAGTCTCCGAACCGCTAATCTGTCTCCCCGACATACTACTCTAGTATCGAGCCCAATTGATTTGTTCTTGAACCTCACGCTCGATTGGGTAAATCGAGATTCAATGATTTAATTGATTTTCGACATCTTTTTCGGGTTCTTTCTGATTAAACATAACCACACAGATTTCCACATAATTTTCTTTATTTCAGGTCTCAAGACTTTTATCCTATTATTTGATTCTAGAATATTCCCTTCCTTAAGCAAAATTAGTGTTTTTTGACCAATAAGGACGGGCAACATACACGATAATCGAAGGCGATATTGGTTTTTAGGTAACATTTGTATATATTCCACGGCGTTATCAAGGTAAGAACTTGCTATTTCAATATAAGAATCGAACAAAGGCCTGAAATTTTCCATATTATCTGTATCTAATAAATCTTCAGGTATCAAATCATGTTTTGCAAGTTTTTTTCGAGGTAAATAGCACCTCCCCATCTGCAAATCTTCAGGTAAATCTCTTAGTATGTTTATCAATTGTAATGACTTTCCGAAATTTACTGCTTTATCAAATAGTATTTCTTGTTTGCTAGATTCCATTGTGAACAGATGATCTAAAGCCATGTGTGTCCAAAATTCCCCCACGCATCCCGCAACTCTATATGTATAATCATCCAACTGTTCTTCATTATCCAATGCAATTATTTTACTTCCGGATGCATCAGTAAATCTTTCTAAATCGAGTGATTGCCCTCCAATAATTATATCTAGGCACACTCTAATTCTTTCTCTATCTAATTTTGTAAAATTGTTAGATTTCTCTAGATAATTCACAGGTATCATTGCATCATCTAGTAGTTCCGCTTCTGCTTTGTTTTCTTGAATTACTGATAGTTCACTAAAGTCAGGTAATTTTTTATTTTGATCCTGTATTCTAGTGTTATATTCTTTTAGAAATTGAAGCAGAATTCTATTTTCTCCAACTTTTGAATCTGCAATAGTGTCTGACAAACGAGCTAACAAGTAGGTTAAGCCAATGTGTTTACGTATTTTTCGAGGTAGTACTTTGAGGCTCAAAAAGAACGATCTCGATGTTCCTTCAAGTAAATTTTCTATCCTTTTTTCAGACAAGCTAATCCTTAGCGTGTCTTCTTCCATATACTTTGAGAGAATGTTTTGCCTCTAAATCTCTCGCTTTCTTAGTTCATCTTAGTCCCGCATCTTTCAGGGCTTTAACTAACACATTTCCAATTTCTGAAGGATCTCTTGCAACATAAATCCCAGCTGCTTCAAAGGCTGCAAATTTTTCTTGAGCGGTACCTTTTCCACCTGAAATTATTGCTCCTGCATGCCCCATTCTTTTTCCAGGGGGCGCAGTAGAACCCGCTACGAAACCTACTATCGGTTTACTCATATTTTTAGCAGCCCATTCGGCCGCTTCTTCCTCTGCTGACCCACCTATCTCACCAATCATAACTATTGCTTCAGTTTGTGGATCTGCTTCAAAAGCAGCTAGACAATCAATGAATCCAGTTCCATTAACAGGATCTCCTCCTATTCCAACACATGTTGATTGTCCCTCATCAACACTCATTGTTTGTGCTACTGCTTCATAGGTCAGGGTTCCGGATTTTGATACAATTCCTATTCTCCCTTTAGCATGAATGAAGCCAGGCATTATTCCTACTTTACATCCTCCATTGTCCCCTGGTGTTATTATCCCTGGGCAATTTGGTCCAATCAATCTTACACTCACATATTCATCCACTCGGGCAACTGCTCTAATCATATCTAGAATTGGAATCCCTTCTGTGATACAAACAATTAGCCCTCCTCCCTTCTGTTCAAAGGCATCTGCGGCTTCAATTATTGCAGCAGCAGCAAATTTTGCAGGGACGTATATTACACTTACATCGGCTTTTGTTTCCTCAAGCCCCTCTAACATCGAGTTAAACACAGGTACATTCTTACTAGTCAACTTTACAATTTGTCCACCTTTTCCTGGAGTGACGCCTCCTACTACATTTGTTTTGTATTCATCCATCATAGTTCCATGGAATGTACCCTGCTTTCCAGTAATTCCTTGAATCAAAACTTTACTTTCTTCATGAATCCAAATTGACATTATTCGCCACCTCTAGTCAATCCAACAATTTTCTCGGCACCTTCTGCTAATGTGCTCACTGTGTGTACATCAAGGCCGCAATTATCTAGAACTGATTTCCCTTCAACATGATTAGTGCCTGAAAATCTAACTACTAGGGGCACATCTAGACCAAGTTCATGAGATGCCTCGATAACACTTCTAGCAACCATATCACACCTAATTATCCCTCCGAAAATATTTACTAGAATTCCCTCTACATTCTCGTCTTCAAGAATTATCCCAAATGCGGTAGTTATCGATTCTCTTGTAGCTCCTCCTCCTATATCTAGGAAGTTTGCTGGTTCGCCTCCATATAATTTGATTACATCCATAGATGCCATAGCGAGCCCTGCTCCATTTACCAAGCAGCCGATATTCCCATCTAACTTCACATAAGATAGTCCATGTTCATGCGCTCTAGTTTCAACTTCTTCTTCTTCCGAGTGGTCTCTCATTTCATCCATCCAAGAATGTCTATATGAGGCATTATCATCAAAACTAACTTTCGCATCTAATGCAATCATTTCACCTGATACCGAGCGAACGAGAGGATTAATTTCTATCATCGAACAGTCCTTCTCTACAAACATATTTGATAATGATAAAAGCATTGACACTAAATCATCCTTTGAATGCCCCATTAATCCGAGTTTTTCAGCCATTTGTTCTGCATTTTTCACATTTAAGCCATCAATAGGGTGCGTCCAAATTTTATGTATTGCCTCCGGTGTATTTTCAGCAACTTCTTCAATGTCAACACCACCTTCTGTTGAAGCCATGATAAGGACAGATTTTGCTTCACGATCCACGAGAAGAGAGAGGTAATATTCATGCGCAATTGAACAACCTGCCTCTACGTATAGGTTGTTTACTATTTTTCCCTCTGGGCCAGTTTGTTTTGTCACGAGTTTTTTACCAATTATGTTATTTGCATAGGTTTCCACTTCCTCTCTTGAAAATGCGATTTTCACACCACCTTCCATAATTAAATTTCCAGTAATTGGGTCGTAAAGATTACCTTTTCCACGTCCACCTGCATGTATTTGTGCCTTTACGGCGACGACTTTCGACCCTAAACTATCGTATGCAGATAATGCATCATTTACTGACTTACAGTGTATTCCCTCCTGCACTTTTACTCCCGCTTCTTTAAACAGGATTTTCCCTTGATACTCGTGAATATTCATCTCTATCATGCCTCGGAACCGAACTCGCTCTTTGAACGATGCGCCGATACAGGTTCAAATCTCAGACACGAAGTGCTGAAATCAATTGTCATATCCGATAGGGTATGGACGTGGTAGTTCTTGCTGGTGGCTTTAGGACTAGGTTAAGTCCTTGGACTGAAGGCAGAGCCAAACCATTACTTCCAGTTTTAGATAAAACTTTGCTTGAGAGAGTGGTTGAATGCGTTCCTCCAGAACTAATTGATAGAGTTGTGATTGCAGCGGGCTATAGTATAGGTGAAATGGAGAGTTTCTTCGCCATCAAAGATCTTCCTTATGAGGTAGTAATTTCAATTGAGGACGAGCCATTAGGAACAGGAGGTGCCATAGCTAAGTCCCTAGAGCACCTCACAGGAACAGGTCCTGTTTTGATTCTAAATGGCGATTTAGTTTCTAGTGTAGATGTGAATAAGTTATTGAATCTTCATCGTGAAAAAGACGCATCAATCACACTCTCTTTATGGCATGTGGAGGATCCAAGTAGATTTGGAGTATGTGGTTTAGAAAGTTCAGGAATGATTACTCGATTTCAAGAAAAACCAGAATCTGGTACTGAATTTTCTAATCTCATAAACGCTGGTTGCTACCTCATTGAACGAGATATAATAGAAACCCTTTCGTTAGAAAAACATAGCATGGAAAGGGAAGTATTCCCCCTGATTGCGAATACAGGGAAAATGGCGGGCCTTGAATTTAATGGCTACTTTGTTGATGCAGGGACTCCCTCCTCTTTCTTGGAAGCCACTAAGGTTTGTATTTCTAACAAAAAATATTCTCTTGGAATAGTTAAAGGCGATAGTTGGTATTCTGATATAAATTTTAGTTCGCGTTCTTCTATTCAGAGTTCTTCACTTTCAAGTAATGTTTCCATAGGAGTGAATAGTAAAATTGTAGATTGTGTAATTTTATCTGGTGCTAAAATTGGTGATAATTGTTCTTTAAATCGATGTTTAGTAGGAGAGTCTTCACTCATATCCGATGGTTCAAAAATTTCAGACAAGGTCATAGGACATGGCGAAATTGTTTGATTTTTCCGTCATTGTCATATCAGGCTGATGTCTCCGAGATTCATGAGAGAGCAACTAGTGGTTGTAAATTTCAAAACATATGAATCCGCTCATGGTGTTTCTGCAGAAAAATTAGCACTAATTATGGAAGGTATCGAAACCGACGCAAGGATGATTGCTGTAGTGTCGGCCTTTGACTTATCTGCAGTTGTTTTGGCAGCACCGAATCTTGAGGTCTGGACTCAACACCTTGATCCAATTAATTTCGGTTCAAATACTGGTTGGCTACATCCTGAAACTGCTATTCAAAGAGGTGCTAAAGGTACTTTGATTAACCACGCCGAACATAAAGTATCGATTGAACATATTGCCATGTTGCTAGATACTGTCCCAGAAGGATTTACTGTTTGTGCATGTGCTGCAGATATAGATGAAGCAAGAGCATTATCTGCTCTTATGCCTGATTATGTGGCTGTCGAGCCCCCTGAATTAATTGGTGGAGACGTATCTGTCACAACAGCAGATCCAGAAATTGTAAGTAGTACTGCTAGAGCAATTAGAGAGATTAGTGAAGAAGTAGGGATTCTTTGTGGCGCAGGCGTCAAGAACGGACAGGATGTGGTTAAGGCCATAGAATTAGGAACTTCAGGAGTATTATTGGCTAGCGGAGTAACTAAAGTCAACGATGCGGCTAAGGCTCTAAACGATTTAGTTTCGAAATTATAGATAATCGAATCGAAATTTTCTTTCATGATTCAAGACAATAGGGCACTACCGAATTGCAGAATAATCATTGTTTTGCTCTCTTTCGAGATGCTTTCCGGCGACGAAGTTTCTTCTTACGCCATTTCCAGCGTTGGTTTCCCTGCTTCTTCCAGGCACGTGAACCTCGCTTCATTCAGCCCGCCGACCTACTGCCCCTATATGAGCGATTTGTAGGGTGTGAACAGACCTTCGTCCATCAACAACTTGTCTTTGAGTGGTGGGCAATACAGGATTCGAACCCGTGTCATCGGCTTAGAAGGCCGATATGATATCCAGACTACACCAATCGCCCTAGCCTGTCGCGGTAGTATCTCTCTCATGAACCCTACACATCAGGAGTTTTCTTCTAGGAGTTCTCCTACAGCATCTTCCAATACGTCTTGCATCTGATTTACGTCCTCTCCTGCACTATAATTTAACATCCCATCGTCTTGAATATCTGCTCTAATATCTTTGACACTTCTCCCAATTTGTTTAGAGATTTCTTTTTTCTTATTCAAATTTTTTCGTCGCAAAGAAATAACATTTGATATCGCCGAGACACTTCGCAGAATACTTTCCAAAACTGCAATCAAGAATAAACTGCTAAAGAACGAGGAAGCAATTTCTCTCAGACTTCCTAATAATGCCTCAATCTCTGAAAATTGAACTTGGGCATCACCTACTAAGAATACGCCAAGTACACCAAATGGTAACATTTTTGCAACATCTCTTGAAAGATCTTCAGTCCAATATGATAAGATTCTCACAGCTCCTACTACCGATGTTGCGATTAGAGCATTCCTTGCATGATCAGCATCAGGAGATAATAATGTCAAAATAATTGCAAGAACCAATGTCCAGAATGTAATAAGTACGGGTACAATCACGATATATTGCATGACAAACACAATTGTCCTGGCATATTTCTTAATTTTCCCACCGAAATTATCTGAATAATGATCTAAATTCATAGTAATTAGATCTCTCTTAGCCAACGCTCTGTAAAAAATAAATACGAATACTGAGTAAGCAGAAATTGCAATAATTGCGCCTAGAGTTGGGTACGCTTCTTTTATAATCACTCTAATCAAATCCTCTACACCAGACATGTTACTCGGCACTTGCATAGTCGTTGCTAGGCCAGTCTCGATAATATGATTATGTACTTCAAGATTTGAACGGCATAGCACATTTCGGGCATCTACTAGGCATGGTTACTCTTTTTCTGTCCCAAGTATATCCACAATCTCCACATATCCATTGTCTTTCAGGTAATTTTTCCAACATTCTTTTTCGCATTTCTTGTAACACTACTGAATTTGATAATTTAGGTGGCGGAGCGATTTTTTTGACTAGATCTGCATGCACATCCCCATGGTCTAGTAATCCAGATGCATGTAACAATTCATGTACCAGAGTATGCCGGTATAGTACTGAATCTCCATTTAATAAGGGATTCAATCCTATAGTTACTGGGCCACAAGAAATTCTTAATTTTCTTCTCCGAAATAGTTCATTGGCATTATATTCGAATCGGGTCATACCTAATCTGTCTTCACTTTTTTCAATCCACACAAGTTCCAGATTTTTACTCAGATATTTTAGAAAGGGAGCATCTTTTTTAGTTAATTTAGATTTTAGTTCATCTATTAATCCTGCAGGAATCCATGGCTTTTCAGGTAGGTCAATTATTTTTCTTTCCGCCCCACTGTCTCCGCTCATGCCCCTGCCTACTCCATTTCCCTTAAATGGCCGTCGTAAGTCGCATGTTCATTGGGCGTGTGGCGCAGCTTGGAAGCGCGCTTCTTTGGCTAAGAAGAGGCCCCGAGTTCAAATCTCGGCTCGTCCACCATTTGACCAATGTGTTGATTCCATTTAATCAAATAATAAGGCTATTTTTTTTCAAAATATAGTTTCTTTTCAATTTGTAATTTTTTGTATATTTTCCGCCAATTTCCGGTTAATATTTAGAAAAACGCTTTACTGGTAGTTAATGCTCCAAACTATTGAAAACACATATTCCATGAGCATAGGCCAATCAGTCTATATATGTTACATTGAGCCCATAAGTCGATGAAGCCTAGATTTAGTGCTCTATTTTTATGCACGCTGATGATTGCCTCGGTATTTGCCGGGTGTCTCGGTGGCGAAGACGATGTAGAAGGTTGTATGGATGCAACTGCTAACAACTACAACGCTGATGCCACAGTAGACGACATGTCATGTACCTATGACCCAACAGTGATGTCTGTAAAGGCATCATATGCTGCTGGAGAGATGGCATATGATGACGCTTGGTCATCTTTGCAGAGCCTACGTGCTTGTGCAGAGGTAGGATCAAACAACCCATGCGAGATTGTTTCAATGACAATCGGTGACGCATCTACGTTTGATCCCCATGATGCTTATGATTCAGCATCTGGCGACGTTATTGAGAATGTTTTCGATACCCTATACAGGTATGAAGGAGACGGTTCCGGTAATGCAATCATTGTACCTCGTTTAGCTACTGGTCATTCCATTAGCGAAGACCAACTGACATATACCTTCACTCTACGTGATGATGTATACTTCAGTAATGGTGACCATATGACTGCTGAGGACGTTGTTTATTCCTGGGAAAGAGTGAATGAAATGGGAAGCCCACTTTCACACGTTTCATGGATTACTGAACAAAACTTCAACACAGAAAATCTAACAATGATTGATGATACTCACTTCTCAGTGACTCTAATTCAACCATATGCAGGTTTCATTTCAACAATTGCTTACACAGTTGGTGCTGTTGTAAACAAAGATCTTTGTGAAGCAAACCGCGTAGTTACTGTTGACGATGCAGCTACTGCAGATGTGGACGAGTCATCAGATGACTGGTGCCACGGATGGATGGACGAAGCACCTCTAGGTGCTGGAACTGGTGCTTACGTTGTAGAGGATTGGACTCGTGAAACTGCAATTGTTCTAACTCCTAACTGGATGTACTGGGAAGATGGCGGATTCAACATCAACCGTTTCACCTCCCAAATAGTTACTGAAGCTTCCACACGTCTTCTTGCTTTCCAAGATGGTGAGGCAGACTTTGGTGCACTTAACATTGAAGATGAGCCACAATTCTGTGACAACTATGAAGATGGACCTTCTGTAACTGGTAAGGAAGGATTTGTATGTACTTACAGAGAATCTTTCACAATCACTCTATCTGCAATGAACGTTATGCCAAAGGCACTAGATGCTGGTGAACTAACCAACAATACTGGTGCTAACTCATCTCTAGTTCTAAACTTTGACTGTGATGGCGATGGTGCAATGGATTGTAACGTAATGTCACAATCTGCAGTTCGTAAAGCTATAGCATATGCTTTTGATTATGATACAGCGCGCCGTGACACATACAGTGGTCAATTAGCTCCTGTATACGGACCAATACCTAACGGATTCTTGTATGATGAAACTCAATCTCAAGTATTCAGCTACGATCTAACTTTTGCTGAGCAAACTCTTGAAGATGCAGGATTCATTCGTCAATATGATTGTTCAAGTCTAACAGTTGCAGGTGAGCCAGATATGTATACTGGTGACGACGCTGCAAACGAAGCTTGCCGCCTACCTAACATCTTGAGAATCATGGCTAACGAAGGTAACGATTACCGTATTGCTATGGCTGGACAAATTGCTCAGTCACTAGGTTCAATCGGTGTTGCAACTGATGGTGATGCAAAGCCTTGGGCTGAGTATCTAACAATGTACTATACCAGTACATTCGAGATTAGATTTAGTGGATGGGCTCCAGATTATCTGGACCCAGATAACTACTGGACTCCATTCGCTGCAAGTCACGATGCTGGTGGAGATGCATATGGTACAAACTACCATAATGCGGCTCTAGATGAGAATCTAACAGCAGCTCGTATTTCAACAGATGATGCAGAGCGTACACAACTGTACAGCAATGCATTCGCTCTTTGGACAGACGACCCGAACATGATTATCATAGGCCAAGGTAATGGTATTAGCGTAAAGCGTACTGATATCGTATCCGCTCCATGGGCAGCTATAGGCTCTGCTCATTGGTTCGATTACGATAAGTTACCAATAGCTTAAGTCTTAATTGACTAGTTCGGAAATACGTAAGGCCGACAACAGCCACTTTCGAGTGGCTGTTGTTGTGCCGTTTTTTTTTATTTTTTTCTGGCCACCTTGGACCTATCTTGTATGCATTTTGAGAATAATCAATAGATTACATGATAACCTACTTATTTCGCCCTGAAAGTGCGGGAGTCGGTATTTTTTGAAGTTACAAGAATTTATCGTTAGACGGTTAATACTTCTAATACCTGTAATCATGGGTGTTTCAATATTCACCTTCGCTATTGCCCAAATTATACCGGCAGATCCAGCGGCTGCATTATGCGGTGAAAAATGTGGTGTAATGGGTTCTAATGGTTTGACTGCTTACGAATCTAATGTCATACGATTAGGTTTAGATAAACCTGTTTGGCAACAATACCTAATTTATGTCACTAATCTTCTTGACGGAAATTGGGGCGAGTCTGTTACATTTCACCGCCCTGTAATTGAAAAACTCAAAGATGCAGCCCCTATTACTCTTGAGATGTCATTTCTTTCCCTTGCTATGGGGTTTCCTATGGGGATATCTTTGGGTATTTTTAGTGCGGTTTGGCAAGATAAATTATTTGATCAATTCGTTAGATTTGTTGCTATTGCATTTGTAAGTTTACCCATATTTTGGTTGGCTATGATGTTTCAATATATATTAGGTACTCAAGTTGGTATATGTGATCCAATAACTCAGGCATTGCCTCTTGTCCCTGATACTGATGGTGGTTGTTTCCCAATTTATGGAAGACACGACCCAACCTATACATTTCCCGATACTGGGACCGGTTTCCATTTAATTGATAGTTGGATTGTAGACGAACCAACGAAGTTTAATCCCCTGACAAATCAATATGAAGTCTCAATGTCTCATTCGGACATGTTTTTTGATACCTTGAAACATCTATTCCTACCCTGTTTCACCTTAGCAATTGCTAGTACTGGTGGCCTTCTAAGATACATGAGAGCTAGCCTCCTAGAAGTCATGAATGAAGACTATGTTAGGACTGCTAGGGCCAAGGGAATCTCAGAAACCCGAGTTATTTTGGTCCATGCAGTACGTAATGCCTTAGTTCCGATAGTTACTATTCTTGGATTTTCTATTGGTGGTGCAATTGGCGGTGCGGTTCTAACTGAGACTATATTTGCATTCCCTGGGATGGGTAAAACAGCAGTTGACGCCATTGTTTACTTAGATTTTTCAATGATAATGGGTGTAACATTAGTCACAGCAATAATATTCCTTCTTTCCAATTTACTGGTTGATATTTCATATGCTATAGTTGATCCAAGGGTGAGATTAGAATGAGTGATTTCATTATTGATTTCATCGTCTATTCTGTCTTATTACTAGTTTTGATTTTTACTATCGGGATTATTTACGATAGAATTCGTGGCAAAAAATGGTCAGATAGCTCTGAAGATCGTGAAGAAGGCCTTAACCGATTTATTCAAGGTTGGAGGCAGCGAATTTATGATTTACGAAAAAGTTGGAAAATATTCAGGCGTTCAGCACTTGCAATCATTGGTTTGATGTTGATAATTACAGTTTCAACCATCAGTATCTTTGCTGATGATATTGCAGTAGAACATCCTTATAGGAATTTACAAGATACTGAAGACCTTTGGTGGATTGACAATGAACCAAGGAGAGAAGCTCCTTTCTCAGAGGCGTGTGACTGGCATGAGCAAAGGATAGATATTTTTGGCATCAAGACCAAAGGATATTCGCAATATGTGACTGCTGTATCCGATCCAGTTAGGGATGAAAATGGTTCATTGACGCCATTTCCTCTAGAAATTATTGAGATTAAATTTATGGAAGATGAATTGGGTTATGAGTTAAATAATTCTTTGATAGTAAGGCATAATGAAACCACTTTCTTCGTTACTGATGATGCATTAAATGTCAGTAGTTCATCAATATACCTCACCTTTGAATTTCAGAATGAAGACATGCATCATTGGTGGCTGCCTGATGGTCATGATGTCTGTATAATGGGCACTACTCATACCGGTCAAGATTTGTTTAGTAAGATTCTTTATGGTTCGAGAGTTTCTTTGAAAATAGGGATTACAGTTGCATTTCTAACTGTAGCTTTAGGCACTATCATTGGTAGTATAAGTGGGTACTACGGTGGAATAATTGATGAAGTAATTATGCGAATGACGGATGTATTCTTTGCAGTTCCCGGTTTGATTTTAGCAATGGCATTTGTTGCAGCCTTATCAGGAACCACTAGTTTGACTATGGCGATGTCTTCTGTTGTATTTTTATTATTATTGTTTTTATTTATCTCATTAAGGGGTGTAATTTCAGAATTAGTTACTGGTGAAGGTACTGATTCTAATATTATCACTAAACTTCAAACGGAGCTGAGAGGTTTAGACAAAGAGCTCCAATTATTATCCAAAAACGAACAAAAATCAATACTGCCCTTATCCTACCTGACTCTTCAGGTGTCCCTTCTGCTTTTCCGTGCTAGAAAGATATTATTTGGCTTTATTGTCACACTCTTCTTCTTCTTCTCCTGGCACGGAGGGGGGATATGGCCTACTGGCATAGGGATGGAATTAGAAAAATCTTTGATACTAGTAATTATGATATTCCTATTCATATTAATTACAGTATTTGACAAAAACATTAGCGAAGGAGTTCCTAAGAAATTAATCTTTGACCGGGCATCTGAATCTTTTGAATTTGGTAACCCTTATCGTTTCTTAGCATTGAGAACGATTCTGATATTTGTTTCTGTCGTTCTATTAATTTTTGTAACCGGTTCTTCTGAATCTGATTTCATTCTTATACAAGACTTCGATAGACTATGGAAGATTCAGGCTGCTCTTATTCTAACCGGATGGCCAGGTTATGCCAGACTAATTCGAGGCCAAGTGCTGTATATCAGGGAAATGACTTTCGTTGAAGCCGCAAAGTCTGTTGGTGCACCTGACGGAAGAATAATGTTTAGGCACATATTACCTAGTGCTTGGGCACCTTTATTGGTTGCTTTTACTCTAGATATAGGTGGAACTATATTATCTGCATCAGGACTTTCATTCATTGGCCTTGGGGCAGAACCAGGAACTTCTGAATGGGGTATTCTCGTTGCTGATGGCCGTAGGTTTTTCCCAGGTTCTTGGTGGTTAGTAACTTTCCCTGGCTTGGCTATATTAGTGACTACTCTGGGTTTTAACTTGCTTGGGGACGGATTAAGGGACATTGTAGATCCTAAAAATAAGAGGTGATTTAATGTCTGATGATTCGTTATTGAAGATTGAAAATCTCAAGGTCCATTTCGATACTCTTGAAGGTCCAGTTGAAGCATTACATGATGTGAGCCTTGAAGTTAAAAAAGGGCAGATAATGGGTGTAGTGGGTGAGTCTGGATGTGGCAAATCAGTTACTTCATTAACAAGTATTGGATTAGCAACCTGTATTGTAGACGAAGGCAGTATCAAATATGACGGCAAAGAAATGATTTTTCGTGAGACAATTACTCCCGGAAAAAACCTAGCAGTCACATTTACTTCTTTTTTGACGTATGTTGGTGTTTTAATTTGCCTTCCGGTAGGATTTATTTTCATGATGCCATTTATGGGGGACCCATTATTTGGCTTCTCAATAATGATGATTGGTTTAACGATGGTCTTATCCTCAATGGGTATAAAATATTTCATTCATTCTGACCGTCGAGAACACGACAAATTCATGAGATTCATCCGTGGCAATGAAATAAGTATGATTTTCCAAGAACCAATGACTGCCCTTAATCCTCTATATACGGTTGAGAAACAGATATTTGAAGTTATGAAAACTCATAGTCGTTTATCAAAATCTAGTTTATCCCAATCTAAAAGGCTTTTTTCTTCATTAAAGTCTCCATTTAGGTTTGTACGTAATTGGGTTTTATCAGATAAGTTTTCTTCCATATTCTTTTCAATTCTTCTTTTGACTTACCTTTTGGTCTCTTGCATGGGGCCTAATCTAATCTCTTCATGGGGGACTCGATTAGCAGTAATCTTTTATGCGTCAGCATAAGTAACTGTGAATTGCACGAATCATACTGGCGCATTAATTTCTTTCAGCTTTTTGTTAATTCCATTGGGCGCAATTAAAAATTCAATAACACATACTTGGCCTAAACCGATTAATATCGCTGCAATTAAGGAGGATTTGATGATTCACATTTCGAAATTCCTATCTTCAATCCCCCTCGTGTTTGTAGCTTTCACTCTTAGTTTAGTAGTTTATCCTGATCTATACACGTCTTTCGATTATTTGGACCCAACTTTATTAGAAGGTATTGGCAAAATCAACCTAACAATATTAATATTGGCATTTATGACGGTGTTGTCAATCGTAGAGTTCTTTCGTTTTGATGAAAATCACATGTCTTCAATCATTAGATCCATACCATTCACATTCACTCTCTCATTAATTTATGCTATACTTCTCTGGACTCCTAATCAGGTAGTTGGAACCGTTATTGCTCTGATAATGGTTGTAGCAATTCCTAGTATGGTGTTAATTGATTTTTTACAACTAGATCCAGCACATAGAAGCCAAGTCATAAAAATCCTAGAGGATGTGAGAATACCCAATCCTAGCGCCGTCATCACAATGTATCCCCATGAGTTATCCGGAGGGATGCGTCAAAGGGTCATGATCGCCATGATGATGTCTTGTGAGCCTAAACTGTTAATTGCGGATGAACCCACTACTGCCCTTGATGTGACGATACAAGCCCAGATTCTTCACCTAATGCGTGATCTGAGAGATAGGAAGGGCACTTCGATAATGCTGATAACTCACGATCTTGGAGTTATTGCTGAACTATGTGACTCAGTATCGGTGATGTATGCAGGATCAGTTGTAGAGACGGGAACTATTGAAGATATCCTTGCAAATCCAAGGATGCCTTATACCATTGGACTTTTACATAGTATACCTAAGATAGTTCACTCCGATAATCGAAGCGGACGCACCAATCTTCCAATAATTCCCGGGCAGGTTCCAGACCCAAATACTCACTTTGACGGCTGTCGTTTCCATCCGCGATGCCCTTTTGCAGATGACCTTTGTCGTTCAACTAGACCTGACATGATTGAAGTTAGTAAAGGGCATTTTGCTTCCTGTCACTATACTGAACTGACTATTAATTCCAAAGATGTCGAATCTTCTTTTGATATATTTTCCAAGGAATTTGAAGGAGTAGGGGGTGAAGTTGTTGTCCGATAAAAAAACTTTAATCGAACTAAATAATGTCAAAAAATGGTTCCCCATTAAATCGGGGCTACTCACTCCAGTGAAAAATTTTGTTCATGCAGTCGATGGAGTCAGCCTTGTTGTAAATAAAGGTGAAACATTAGGCATTGTCGGCGAATCGGGTTGCGGAAAGACTACTCTTGGACGACTTATTCTCGCTTTGATTCCAATAACCTCAGGGACAATAATGTATGATGGTTTAGAATTAAAGAAAATGAGGAATAAAGATATTAGAAAAAAGATGCAAATTGTATTCCAAGATCCAGGAGGTTCTATGAATCCACGTATGACTGTGAGATCAATAGTTTCTGAGCCTTTGATTGTGAATGGTTATTCCGATGGGGCCGAGATGACTAAAAAAGTTGGAGACTTATTGGAATCAGTTGGTTTGCAAAGAAATCACATGACAAGGTTTCCACATGAGTTTTCAGGCGGTCAAAAGCAAAGAGTTGCTTTAGCTAGAGCGTTAGCATTAGAACCAGACTTCATACTTCTTGATGAGCCGACTAGCGCATTAGACGTTTCAGTTCAGGCCCAAGTTCTAAATCTATTAGATGAGATCCAAAAAGAAAGAAATTTGACATTCGTTTTCATAACTCATTCTCTGAACGTAGTGCACCATATATCTGACAGAGTAGCTGTCATGTATCTTGGGAAGATAGTGGAGTTAGCAGAAACGGATGCTTTATTTGAACGTCCAGCTCATCCGTATACTCATGCTCTTCTTTCAGCTATTCCTGAACCAACAGTAGGGCAGGATAGGACTGACAGAATCGTATTGAGTGGAGATGTTCCTAGTCCTGCCGACCCCCCCCCAGGTTGTCGTTTCCATACAAGATGCCCAATAGCCAAGGTTGGAGTATGTGATGTAAATGAACCTGAACTAGAGGAGATAGATGTTGGGCATAAAGTAGCATGTCATTTCCCATTAACACCCGGTCAGAAGTTACCAATAATCAATGAAGTATGAAAAGACCCTCCTTTCAGAGTAGTTCTATCACCTTAATCCTCCCCGCGGAACTATGGACGGGCCCGAAGAGATTCCTAATCCAGCAGACTTCATAGACAAAAAATCTCAGACAGAAGACTCATTTTGGAGACTGAAAAGGGCGTCAGATAAACGACGTCATAAACGAGTGCAATCGATAGTTGGTCAACAATCTGAAAGTTTGAAGATTACATTAGGCCGCCCATTATATCTCTCCATGTGTCTACTCTTTGATAGTTTAGTACTAACTGAAATCCCTATTCGCTTAGGTAGAACTATGCCCTCATGGGTTTTATTTGGTGTAATATTGGGTTATGTTGTAATGCTCCAAAAACAATATTATGACGAGTGGTTCGATGTGGACTTGATTGGTTTAGATATGAATTAGAATCTCAAACGTAAAATCCTGCATATTCATTTGTTTGCTTGCTTACTTAAAACACAAGAATAATAATTCATTCGTTCATTTTCATTGTCTTTTTTTAATCATTTGTATAATTATGGTAATTATTGTTAGATATTAAGTGATTAATCCATCATATATATATTCAATCGAACATATAATAAACCTCATTGTTAGACGGTTGCCTATGGCAGATAAAGCAAAATTGGAGTATATTTGGTTAGACGGATATTCTCCCACCCAGAACATGAGAAGCAAAATGATGTTAAGAGAAAATTTTAGTGGTAAATTAGAAGATTGCCCAATTTGGAATTTCGATGGAAGTTCTACGAGGCAAGCAGAGGGTGGATCCTCTGATTGTCTGTTGAAGCCTGTTGCTATTTTTCCAGATCCTGTGAGAGAGAATGGATATCTGGTTATGACCGAAGTACTGAATCCGGATTCAACACCCCATGTATCAAATGGCAGGGCAACAATTGATGATGATGGTGATTTCTGGTTTGGTTTTGAACAAGAATATTTCATTATGGATGTTGATACACAATTACCCTTAGGTTTTCCATTAGGTGGCTACCCTGGGCCGCAAGGTCTGTATTATTGCTCAGTAGGTGGTAAGAATACACATGGTAGAGCATTCGTTGAGGAGCATTCTGATTTATGTCTCGCTGCAGGCATTAATTTTGAAGGCATTAATCAAGAAGTTGCATGTGGCCAGTGGGAATTCCAGTTGTTTGCTAAAGGTGCCAAGAAAGCAGGTGATGAGTTATGGGTTGCTAGGTATCTTCTAGATCGATTAACTGAGAATTATGGGTATTATATTGAGTATCATCCAAAACCTATCAAAGGCGATTGGAATGGTTCTGGTATGCACGCCAATTTTTCAGATACAAAATTACGCGAAAGCGGTGATGAGCAAGTTTTCAATAATGTTTGTGATGCATTTGGCAAGAATATCAAGAGGCATATGGATGTCTATGGTGCGCATAACGAATTACGTTTAACCGGACTTCACGAGACTCAATCAATTGATTCGTTTTCATATGGTGTATCCGATAGAGGAGCTTCCATTAGAATCCCAATTAATACAGTAGAAGATGGTTGGAAAGGCCGACTTGAAGATAGGAGACCTGCTTCCAATGCAGATCCTTACATGATAGCATCAGTAATTGTTAAAACCACAAAATCCACTTATTGATTGTTTTTTAATAATCTTACAATCTCATCTGCACATCCCCAAGACAGGGTAACTCCCGCACCTCCATGGCCATAATTATGAATAATAGTTCTTCCATCAATGCTTTCTTTTTCAAGTCTAACCTCATGGCGTGATGGTCTCAGACCAACTGCAGTACCTACAATTTTAGTTCGGTCTAATTCAGGCCATAGTGCTTCACACTTTGAAAGAATATATTCTGTATCTTCTGCCCTAACTGTCTCATCCCAGTCTCCCTTCTGAGCGGTACCACCGAGAACTGTTACATCTCTACGAGGTATGGTATAGGTTAGAGTCTCTGGTTGTTGGTCAAATCGCCCAAATCCAGGATCTTGTTCTATATATATCACCTGACCCCTTACTGGAATTAATTCATTATCTCCACATAGTACTCTGGCCCCAAGTCCAGAACAATTTACAACTAAATCACCAGGTACTTCCTCAAGCGAATCAAATTCACGAAACTCCAAAACACCTCCTAAATTCTCAAATCTAGATAATAACCATGGCATATACAAGTGCATTTCGACAACCGGTGCTTCCATTTCCCAGCCAAAAGTATAACCCTCAACAATTTCTTCATCTTCAAGAATTCTAAAATGAGGGAGGCCAAGACTCCATCCTGGTGGTTCGCATATTTCCTCAAGATATTCTCTGCCTAGTCGCATAGTTATACATTCGATCCCCTCTATATTCTTTAGACGCAACAATTCATTGAATGTTTCTGCAGCCCATCGATTAGTTTTCTCGATAGGCTCTGCAAGGAATGGATACCACCAAGCAGCAGCAGTATCGGATACAGTATTTGGGCTCATGCTTCTAGACATTATTTTCACATTCCATCCATCTTCTAGTAATCTAATTCCAGTAGTTAAACCAGAAACTCCTGCGCCTACGATAGTAACCTGCACGATTTGAGATAAAGGTACAGTAAATCATTTAGTCGGTATGCGAACTATCTTCAATGAGTGTACTCCTGGCTATCAATGGTGATAAGTTGCCCAAAGTCAAGAAACCCAAAAAAGGTTGGTTTCGCCCTGAAAAAAAGAAACCTCGCCGTGGACCTATAGTTCAACCTAGTGAACGAGGGCTCCCTCCATGCCCTGCTTGCGGCGAATGGAGCATGCAAAAAGATGGTACTAAGAAGGAACTATATTGTGGTTCATGCGGTGCTATTGTTTAGTTTTTTATAGTAAATCCAATATGGCTGATTATCTCCGCCTTAATTGTCGCAGTGATGAGGAACCGCACCGGATGCCTTGGGTATCGCGAGTGATGGGCGATCTGAGCGACACTAAGGTGAAAATTTTGGATCGAATTATTACTGATGAACATGGTCGCCAATTACGACTAATAAATCCTGTAAGTTTGTCACCTGCTCCTAATGATTTCCAATTATCAAGGGCTAGTAAACCATTTAGGAGATATTTTTCCCTACTTGTAAATTCTTTAGTAATGATTTTTCTAGTTCAGGCATTTTCTGCCCAACTAATCGGCCTATTTGATGGCGAACCATTGTATGTTATTGGCTGTAGTTTCGTGACTTTGCCTTGCTTAGCATTTCTTGTTTACTTTCATCGGCCTAAATTAGTAGAAGTGCGTTTGATAATTCCTTATGAAAATGGTATGACTGCTCATCCTATACCTGAGGGGGGGTCTATTCAAACTACTATGTCTAGTCGAATGACCAGATTTTTGGTAAGGGATGATTCAATTATAGATACTCCTCCTTCTTTTTGGGTATGGTTGGTGTTCATTTTCTGTTTATGCATTTCATTTATCATTTCCATTATTGAAATATTTGCTGGAGATTTAGGTCTGATATTCTCTTTACTAATGGCATTACCTATGACTCTGATTTTATTTTCAGTACCAGTTTATGCTTGGTGGGCATCATCCACTTCTTGGCTTGGTATCCCCACTCGTCTGAGAGATGCAGAGGCTTGGTTGATTGCAGGAATGGCTGCAGGAATACCGGCTATCTTGGTTAATAGTTGGTTAACTCCAATTTTAGTTCCTTCATCTTGGTCTATAGCTACGCAGGATTTTATCACTTATACTATGAGTGCTCCTATAGGTGAAGAGCTGTTCAAATTCCTTGCAATTCTTTGCTTCATTTCATCTATAAAAGGCCCTAAAAGTGGTTTTCAGGTTGGTTTCACCGTGGGTTTAGGTTTTGCAATCGCCGAAAATTTCTCATATCTTTTATTATCTTATAGCGGGGGGGGATTCGCTGGTCTCTTGATAACTTCATTAATCCGCGGAATTGGATCAATACCTGGGCATGCGGTATGGACTTCTTTTAGTGGGGCCGCTTTGGGTTGGTGGTTAAGTGAATCAAAAAATAAGGCTAAAGTGAATCTCTTAATTCATCGATTAACTTCTAAATCTATGGATATTATTGAAAGCATTGGCATTGACATAGATATGGATGGCGATAGCTCCGGATATGATGGTCCCGAATATACAATGATACAAGCTCTCAACGACGCAGAGAACCCCATCGTTCTCCCTAATTGGACTATTTCAAAAAACAAAACAGATTCTATTTCAACTTCTTTAATTTCAGATTCTAATCCTTCGTGGTGGACCTTACCAAATTCAGTAGATGATAGTAATTTTGTTATTAAGAAAACAAGCGATTATCCTTTAGCATTGGCTCAATCTAAGGTGAAGATAATACCTCCTAAATCATTGTTTATTGGCCTCTTGATTGCTATTTGTGGCCACTCATTTTGGAATGGTTCAGGCATAATAATCTCGGAATTAGGGTATAATCTCGGTTTTACTGAAAATATGGTGATTGGCATTTCTTTGTTATGGATAATAATCATGGTTATTGCAGTTATTTTTGTATCTTCTTTATTGATGCGAGGAATTAGCTCTCTCTCTGAATAATACCTCTAATTATGTCTCAAATTGCCTCACTCTCTCCGAACCCTTCATGACCAATAGTATTCGCAGGTTGTTTAGGTGTCAACATTGAATTTAGGCGATGAACAACTTATTTCAATTGCTCTTGTCTTAACATTATTGATTTTTTCTCGAATAAAAGATCTTCTTGATTTTAGCGGAATAGTGGCCGCTACTGTAACTGGGCTTACAGTATCATTTCTTGGGCACTGGACTTGGTTGGTTGCATTGTTTGTATTCCTAGTCACCGGTTCTTTCGCAACTAAATGGAGGATGGAGGAAAAGAAAGCACTTTCTTTAGCAGAAGCAAATGAAGGACTTAGAGGATGGCGTAATGTGTTAGCGAACGGTGGTGCCGTGTCAATTGTTGCAATTTATAATTATTATTCGCCAGGTGAAGAATGGATATATTTAGCCGCTATAGCTAGCATATCGGTAGCTTTATCCGATACCTTAGCTTCAGAAATTGGCTCACTAGATATAAGAACCAGGAGCATAACTACACTTCAGTCGGTACCTGCAGGTACAAATGGAGGCATGTCCCCTACTGGAACAGTCGCGGCTTTCTTTGGAGCATTAATAATTGCAGTCATCGGCGTCATATTTTCTCCTAGCGACTCCAGTGTCTCAAATATTAATTTATTTATATTCATTACTGTTATTGGTTGGCTCGGTTGCCAAGTTGACTCCCTTTTGGGTGCTTTATTAGAGAATCGAGGGTATATTGGTAAACATAGTGTAAACTTTCTTGCAACCTTCTCAGGAGCATTAATGGCAATTCTCTTTCATTATCAATTCCTTTGAGCATTATGGCGTTGGTTTTGAGTAATAATAGGTAGTGGCGTAAACATGGATGACCGAAAGTCTGCTAAGACGTTTGTATCATTATCTCTATTTTTACTTATTTTCTTATCTTTATCCAATATCTCTTCTGCTCAGATAATAGCGCCCGATGGACCAGGTCTTGACTGGGAAAAACCCGAAAGCCATCGTCTTTTCCTCAAAGGGGACTCTGGAAATTCATATTTGGATAATAATTGGAGCTCTTTGACAGGCCAACCAATTGGCTCAACCGATTTTCAGAAAACTGTAGGTGCAGTTAATTTGATAGATATTCTATCCGCTCCATTAGAAGAAGATTTAGATTTTAATGGCAACATCACGATACATCTTTTTGCATCTTTAGATGTTGCTAATGAAGGTTGTAGATTTACTAATGTATTACCTGATTCTCCTCTAGGTTCTGAAACGAAGTTTGCTGTTTCTCTTTCATTAGGGACGACTCAAGTGTTGTCCGATGCAGAAACAAATTCAATAGTTATGGTGGAATCATTTACTCTAGCTCATGAATTCATAATAGATGCTAACAATGTGAATGTTAGTCTGCAAAAAGGCGATTTGATAGGTTTAAAGATTGATGTCATGCATGATTGTGTGCAAACCGGAGTGCTCTGGTGGGATACTTATGACGCAACTACTGGAATAGAATTTAAGGGTGAATTAATCTATCCTGAATTGGATGAAACAGTAGATCCTAATGGTATAATTCGAGTGGAGTTTACTCCTAATTCTCCTTGGGGGAATGATCTTTATATTTCCCAAGTATTAGAAGTAATAGGACCAGTTGAATGGAACGATCTTATTCATGGGAACGCAGATCAGGATTCAAGGTTAGATCATTTTGAGACTCCCCATAGTTATAGAATCGATGAATTTAATCGAACGGTTTTTACTTGGTCGTCTCCAAATTCATTAACTCCTGGGAAATATATGGTTGATAGCTGTTACAAGTTATCAGATCAGGATCCGGGAGACAGCTGTAATCTAGTAGGTGTTTTACGATTTGAAGTATTCAAATCTGAACCTGCTTTATTGAATGGAACTTGGGCTGCGATACTTATTCCATTAGGAATTATTTCATGGGTCGGAGTGTCTATGAGGGATGCTATGCTACCTCTTCCAGCATACGGAGTAATTTTATTGCTAGCATTGACAACTTTAGGTCCTGCACTGAATTTGCCAGATATAGATTTTGACGAACCAAGAATGGAAGGAGCCGCTCCTTCATTTTCTTTGTATACACACGGTTCTGATTCAGAACTCGTTGAATTAAGTGCCTTAATGTCTAATTATGACGCAATAGTCGTTGGTTTATTTACTCCTGGTTCTCCTAATGCAGAGGTTCAAAGGGTTGATTTTGAAATTGCTAAAAAAGTAATGGACGATAATATTGCTTTTGTTCAGATAGCAACTGGCGAAGGTGTCAACAGTTTAGATCTCGAAGCATTAATTGACAAGATTAATGGGAGTTGGCCAATTCTTATTGACGATATAGATTCCACTACTGGTAAATCATTCCCAAGTAGAGCTTCTGATGCAGTTTTTGTAATTGATTCAGCAGGATTTATTTCTTCTTGGAAGGCAGGCGTTATGTCACCTCAATCAATTGAAGATGCTGTCAAATTATCCTATTTAGGTTCTGGGCAAAACCCTCTCGATATTTTTGGATTAATTATCAGTACAACCTTTTTGCCAATAATTATTTTAGCATTGCCTAGGGGGGGTAAGTACAAACTTCCCGACACGCCTTTGATGCCGGGAGCAGGAGTTGCGCTTACGTTATACGCAGCGAGTATTGGATTTGTTGTGTGGTCACTTCCGGTGGCATTATTTTCTTCTTTTGGCTTAGGTTCTTACTGGATATATATTGAGTTATTACTAAGTTTATTATTAGTTTATCATGGTTTCTCAATGCTTCTTAGAGGTGGAGTTAAAGAGATAGAAATTTTAGGAAAAATAGTCTATTCTAGATTACCTGAAACCTATCGTAATTGGAGAAAAGAAAATAATTTCTTAGATGATGTGCATTTAGGTCTATGGGTGGCTTGGCTATTATGGCTTAGAGCACCTAGTGCCATCCCTCAAGCAATGGGAGCGGCTGCACGTTCTGGATTCTTGGGGGTATTAATTTGTGTGTTATTCTTTATCGGTTATTCTTTAATGGCTGGACTTGTAGTATTATTATCTCGAGTTTTTGTATCGCTTCCCGGAGAAATTTCACGCATCCTAGGGTCACTTAGTGTTGGTCTTCGTCCTCGTGCTTGGGGGTTAGCTTGCATAATACTTGGAATTTGGACCTTAGTCAGTATCGTAGTTGGTCCCATGATGATAATATTATAGTGTATTTTCTTTATATTTTAGAATTCGTCAGACCGAGAGCATCATAAGAGTGAGGTCTCTCGATAGGAATACCCTTGGGGGTATAGTATAACTTGGTAGTACAGCGGGCTCCAGTTGCACGGGAATGACGACGAATAAGTGATCTGATGGTATTGATGACCAACTGGAGCGCTGACCCGTCGCAACCCGAGAGCGTGCAATTACCAGGTGCACGCTAAGCGGAAGATACCCGCTGATCTGGGTTCAAATCCCAGTGCCCCCACCATATCTATTAAACTTAGAAATATTTTTTCATGGAAACTATTAGGGGTAGGGTTGAAGGATAACATACATTTGCCCGTGTATAATGAATCGCCGAGTGGTTGTAATTTTTGCTGTGTTCTTACTTAGTGCACCATTGATTGGAAGTCTTGCAGATGGAGACTCAAGTCATTCTCCCTCTAATGATTTTCAGATAGTTTTCCCGAACCAAACAACAGATATACCATCCCAAGGACCTATTTATTGGGACGAATCAGTTCCATGGTGGGAAACTACAACGATGGACGTTGATAGAAACGGTATACATGACTCTCTTCAGTCCGAGGCAGGAATTGTAAACGCAGGGGTTTCTTATTCGAGAGAGGTGATGGATTCAGACATTCAAGCGCTTTCTATACTTGGAATTAATGTTAATCTAGAATTACCAGTAGTCGATGCACTTCTTTTGGGCGGAATTTCCAGTAATCAAATAGAGATAATTTCTCAATTAGATGGAGTAGTTATGGTTGAAAGTTATGGCTCAGTAGTCTTTTACGGTGATATACAAACACCTGCTGTCAAAGCTCGTAATTCTTCAGACTATCCAGTAGGTGCGTGGAATCTAGGAGTTAGTGGTAAAGGAATGAATATTGCTATTGTAGATACTGGTGTAGATAATGAACACCCAGGACTTAGTGATAAATTCATTGCTGGTTATGACGCTGTTTGTTATGTTCATACAGACCCAACTTGCCTACTTTCTAATCCCTTAAGGGAGGATGACGGTTCTTTTGATCCGGATGATGGTAATCAACATGGAACCGCATGTATGGGGATGGCGAGTGCAACTGGAATAGAAGCCGATGGGTCTCAATCAGATTATTATGGTGCGGCTCCAAATGCAACTCTTGTTGACATAAGAATAGGTACAGATGTAGGGGCGGGACCGTTTGAAAATTATCTTCTCGAGCAAGAATTTTATGAATCTGCCATGAATGGTTTACAGTGGGTTATTGATCATCATGATGATGCTTGGCCTGGTGTTTCTGAAGAGTTTTATGGCATTGATATAATTTCTTTATCATGGGGTATTACAAGCCATGAAACCGGTGGCTCCGATGGTTCTGATATGCATAGTAGAATTTTAGATGAAGCAATGATTGCTGGTATAATAGTTTCAGTAGCGGCTGGTAACGATGGCCCTGATAATATTGGCCTCTCTGGTATGGGTTCATCTGATTTATCTGTTACAGTAGGGGCGACTGATGATCAGAATACAGTAAATCGAGTGGATGACACTATTGCAGGATATTCTTCACGTGGACCTAGGAAAGATAACGGAGACGGTAATCCTCTTAATGAATTAAAACCTGAAATAAGCGCTCCTGGGTCGAATATTATTCAGGCTGAAGGATGTGTCACTAGTGGTGGCTGTTCAAATTTGATAGGCGATGCATCAAGTAACACGTATACAGGTCGAGGTTCTGGAACCTCATATGCAACACCTTCAGTTTCTGGAGTCATGGCTCTTGTGTGGGAAGCCAATGAAAATTTGACACCTCTGCAATTGAAAGAAATCTTGAAACAAACTGCTGAGAGGCGCGGTGACCCGAGTCTTCCAGAAATTGATCCCTACTGGAATCGTGATTTTGGCTATGGGATGATAGATGCTTATTCAGCCACAACCCTTGCTCTTTATCTGAAAGAAAATGGTATTACTGAATTAATTGATCCTTCTATCCAGAATCATTTATTGAACCAAAGTGATAACAATTCAATACAATTAATAGGTCATTCTTGGGGGCAATCTGGTTCTGTAGACTCTGTCAAATTTAGGATAGATAATGGCGCATGGAATGACGCGACTTTCAATTCCTCAATTTCAGAAATATCCTCACTGACTCCCTTTGAATGGTATGTGAATATTGATTCTGAGAAATTATCTGAAGGCAATCACACATTAGAAGTAACTACCTTTTCATTAACGGGTCAGTCACTTCCAGTTGTAGTCCAGATTGAAGGAGTGGGGAGTGTTTTATCTTCATATTCTCTTCCTTCTTTTGTGTATATCTTAGTTGCTATTGTAGGAGTGATATGGTTTTCGGTGCTTTTCCTTCTATGGTTCCGCGATGATAGTCAGATTTCTTCTTTAATTAGTAAGGTCAGATATCCAATGAATAATGATATAATTGATGCTGAAATTATAGATTAATAGAAGTTTACGATACATTCCTTTCATATCATCGTGCAGATGTCCGCAGGTCGTGGTGCGCTTCTCAGACAGAGCAAATAGTATTCAACCGACAGGAGTTAGACGTATGTTTGACCTTGCTGATGAAGATGCGATTCAGTTCGGATTGGGTGAGCCTGACTTCCAACCTCCCCCTGTTGCAATCAAAGCATTTTCTCGAGCGATGGAAGAAGGTAGAAACAAATATACTACTACTGCAGGTCTTCCTGAATTAAGAAAAAAGATAGCTGAAACATGGCATCATAGAGATTCCGGCCTTGATGAATCAAATATTTGTATAACAATGAGTGGAACCAATGCCTTATTGGATATTTTTCTAGCATTGGTTAACCCTGGTGATAATGTACTCATTCCCGAGCCATATTTTCCATTATATCCAACGGATGTAGTTTTATGTGGAGGTGAAGCTAACATGTATCCCTGCCGTTTCGACAATGGTTTTGTCCCCCTGATCGAAGATCTCAAATCACGGGTCAATAAAAACACAATTGCAATTTTGTATAATTTCCCTAGCAATCCGACGGGCGGGAATGTTACTGCAAATCAAAGAGATGAGTTAGTAAATTTTGCAAAAGAAAACGATCTCTGGCTTATTACAGATGAAGTGTATGATAAAATTGTTTACGATTCTGAACACGTCTCATTCCTTGGAGCAGGATATGATAAAGTAATCATGATTAATTCATTTTCAAAAACATTTGCTATGACTGGTTGGCGAATTGGTTATTTATTGTCTCCTGACCTTGATGCGATGGCTCAATTGACAAAAATGCAGTATTATGTGACTGCATGTAGTAATGACGCAATGCAATATGCAGTACTCGAGGCTTTAGAAAAAGCCAGCGATTATCCTGGCAAGATGTGTGCTGAATTCCAAGGTCGAAGAGATTTGATTTGTGAGAGATTAAATGCTATGCCTCGAGTTTCTTGCAACGTGCCTACCGGTGCATTCTATGTATTTCCAAAATTTGATATCCCAGGATTTACTAGTGAAGAGTTAGCAATGAAAATGCTAGAGGGGGGAGTATTATGTTCACCTGGAACTGCTTTTGGAGCGGCAGGTGAAGGCCATCTTAGATTTGCTTATACAGTAGGTCGCGAAGATATTTCTAGAGGAATGGATAGAGTGGAATCAGTCCTTTCAAAATTAGTTTAGGCGATATGATGAGTTTGTTCCTTTCTTATGGTTCTGGAATAATTACTTTGGTTATTGCTTGGTTTATTTTCAAAGATTTGTTCCCACCAGTAGTAGTAGTAGTTCTCACCTTCTCTTCAATCTATCTATATGTTTCCGGACCTAATGCAATTGCATTTTCACTATGTCTTTGTACTGGCTGGATTTTACTGAACTCATTTATAGAATGGGCGGTCCCAATTTCTATTTCAGTCGAATAAGTTGAATGGTATATTTATCATTCTTTCTTCCTCTTTATCTTCTGATTTAATTTCTTCATTTTTTGGCAATATAACTTCTTCTTCCTTTTTGGGTTCAGGGAGACTTTGTTGAGAAAGATTTTCTATGTCTTCTTCTTTATTTTTCATCCAAGGTGAAAGTCCATTAGAGCCACCGAGTACACTTATTGTTGTGAACGCTGCCATTGGTAACACTGAGATAGCCACTAGGTAGTCAATTATTGCAGTTTCAGGGATTTGGGCATCCGGTGCAACCAAATCTAACATCAACCCTCCTAACTGAACATCATGCCACTGTGCTATATCTATGCCTAATGTTGATAGTGAGAATTGGAGAATTATTCTCGCACAGCCCCATAATATTATCACGGGTAGTATCCAAGAAATTTTTGTTATTCTCCATAATATTTTTCTAAACATTGCTGCAAAACCGATTAGTTGTAGGGAGATAATAGGTTGCACTCTAAACGAAACCCACAAACCAATGGTGTACCCCACCATTCCTAATTCTAATGCACTATCTTTACGAATAAAACTTTCAGGAAAACCCTCCATAATTATTAGAGGTATTGAAATCAAAAGAACTTGTGATGGAACTGCGAGTAATTGTAAACCTCCATGAACTGCAAATAATTCCGATCGGTCATTTTTTATCCTATTAGCAACTAACCTACTCATTTTTCCATAAGGGCTTGAATAAGCAGCCATTTTCGATCGATCTATAAGCTCTGGGTCATACTTTCTTCGACTCAAACCTAAGGCAGGTAACCACCCACCTCGTTCAACAACCATTCGGGGACGATACCCTCCAATGATTAGAGCTAGAGCCAAACAAATCACTCCATATGTGAGTCCAGATATGACAATCCAATGGAATAATTCGGTTCTTATTGATATTGCAAAGTTTTCTTGATCTATGTCTATTAAGTAAGTCAATGAAAAACCTATAATTGGTATGACTGTTATTTGTATGAACAATATAAGCCCTAAACCAAGTCTATGTGATAGATTGGCCCTGCCCTCCATATAGTCCACGAATTCTAATTAGGGCATAAGTTCTTCATTGCACATTAGTTCTTATGTGCGTTTTTTTCGATATAATTTTCTTTTCCAACTGTTTTGTCCATGGTTATCTGTTTACGAACGTTTATCCCCAACATTCTTACACGAATTAGTTATCGAATAGTTTTGTTAATCATGCGTCTGCTATCTCCTTTGTTTGTATTATCAATTATGATTATGATGAGCCTTTCACCTTTAGTTATGGATTCTGAGTTAGATAACGGAGACTCCGTAAGTGCAATCGGACCTAAATCATTGATAGATTTTGAAATAACATCAATTGAGGTAGGAAACCAAACTAGAGATGCTAAAGAATGGACTCAACCAGATGGTTCAATACTGGAGTATGTGATGAGAGATGAAACAATTCAGATTAATGTGACCTATACCCAAGCAGGTTCGTCCGGACAGCCCGCATCTGCAGAAGGCTATTTACAAATATGGCACCCTATTGGATTTATTATTGCTGAATATAATGTCAGTATGCTGTTATCTGGTTTTCAGTCAATGAAAGCCAGTTTTGTTTGGACTCCAAGTTCTGCTCATAGTGCTTTAGATGAGAACGGATATCTCGTTGGCGGAATAATACTTAGAGGAATAGTAGATGGAGGACTTGCTGATGATACTGAATCTAATAATGAACTAGATAGGTATGTTCCAGTTGCTATGTGGAATGACCCAATGGAAAATGGGTTTTGTGGTGATGTAGATGGCGATAATACGATTGATTGTACAAATCAATTACAGTCCAATGTTCCAACTTGGGTAGGTGCTGGTTATGACGCTTCAGGACAATTATCAAGTGATCCTGATAGCTTTGGACATTGGAGAATGGAGAATTCTTCGAGTGTAGATGGTGAGAATCATTGGCGAGTATCTCGTCCAGGTGCTAGTTATGCTAGTAACAGGCACGATAAATTATGGTGGGGTTGGTTTACACCCTTCGATAACTGTAATGAACCAGGACATGGCTTAGGCCTAGGTACTCTTGATTCTGCAGTAAGTTCGAACTACGGTAATAATTTCTGTAAAATCAGACTCAAAGGATTTGATTTCCTAACAATTCAGTTAGTTACTAATGCTTGGGGGCAGATGGCCGCCGGAGATCAGATAAGATTGGAAGCGGATTCTGGTGGTTTAGGTGAATTTTATAATTTTACTTCCCAGCAACTTTCCACTACTGGTGATTGGAGCCAATTAGTGTGGAATATGACTGAGATACATGAATCCGCAGAATATACTTTGGCATTCAGATTTGATTCCAATAGCTCATACTCTAGTCCTGGAATACAATTAGACTCGTTCTTGTTATTTGCAGTCGAAAAAGTACCACAATATACTTTGGATTTTGATTGTAATGATCCCCTTCCTAATTCTTACCTTGTTGTACCATCTGATCCTAATCCTCCATCTCTATATTGTAAAATAACAAATAATGGATATATCGATATTACTTTGAGACTGTATACTGAAGTGACGAATATATCTTGGATGTATAATTTCCCCTTGCGCATAGATTCTAACAATCCGGTTGATCATGATAATTACGTGGTCAGTAAGATAATACCTGCTCTTGGGTCTATGGATACTTGGTTTAATCTTACGATTCCTGATGCTTCAGGTGTCCAAGACTTGTTTTGGGACGTTTGGGTAAACGATGGAGTAACTAATTTATCAAAAGAGTATGTTCGTTTACCTGTTACTGTTATGCCCGCTTATTCTTGTAAATTAAGGCAAGCAACATTACAAAATCCTGCTGCTACATTAGAACCTGGTGCTTCCGGAGTTATTCCTCTGACTTTGAAGAATACTGGTAATCAAATTGCAACCTGGAATTTTGGAGCAACCTTCCCTAATATTGACTGGGTAGATAATGCTGAAATTAAATGGATGTACAATGGTTCAGAAGTATCAAATTTCGAATTGGGATTGACAGATGAAATAAATATAGATGCTATTATCACAGTTCCTCTTCAGGTATCTCCCGGAACTTATCTTGTGACCTTACTGGCATCTGGAATGTCCCCTGCCCAGTATCTCGCTGAATGGCAGGTAAACATAGTGGTGCCAATTTATTCAGATTTAGTTATAGAACCAGAGATATCCAATCTTGTTGCACCTGCCGATGATTCATTGAGATTAATAGAAATAAGACTGGTCAATAATGGCAATTCGCCTGAATCATTCGATTTAACTATCCAAGCCGACTGGAAACTTGGCATTGAAATGAATACTGAACAAACATTTGAGATTGATCCATTTGGTGGAGATAGTACTGTGACTATGTTACTTCCTATGCCATATGGTATAATTAACGAAACTTATTCCATTATATTTACAGCAACGAGTAAGACTAATACTCAATACCAAAAATCCTCTCAAATTTTACTCACGGTACCTCAAACAAACCTAGTCGATGTTGAAGACTTAGATATGTTAGCTGAGGTATTCCGTGGGGGAGACGATCCACGTACTGTAAATTGGCGAATTTGGAACCGCGGTAATGTCCCAGATTCATTTGAAATTTCTTTTGACCATTTTGCCGATGTTTCGGCCTCTGTAGTTGGATTAAACGGGGGGCAAACTCCTTTTATTCTCCCTGGCGATTCTTATAATTTAACCGTTAGATATTCTTTCGGCGCAAATACTAACGGAGATAGAACAATATCTCTGACTGCCATAAGTGTTCTTTCACAAAATATAGGTTCTCCGGTTTCGGGGACAGGGGATGCAGCATTCCAAGTAGGTGCCCAAGGTTGGATTACATTACACCCTCCCTCTCCATTAGATATTAGAGAGAAAGGAAATGATATTGAAGTAGTCTTTACTGTGACAAATGAACATCCTACTGATGCCCAATTACTTAGAGCAGATATAGAAAGAGATTCAGATATTTTCTTTAATATAATTGATGCAAGAGTTGACGATGGAGACCAAAATTTCGTATTAGAAGCTCAAGCAAGTAGGCAAATAACAGTTTATTTGACTGTCACTGAAGGAAATTTGAAAAATCTTAACAGTACTGTAGCAAATTTCCAATTGTTCTTAGAAGTTGATGGCGATATAGACAAAGTGTCTAAGAGTGCAAGTATAAATATGTATCAACTCGATCCTGAACCAGAAGGACCTGATGCAGGTAAATATGCGGGTATTTTTGGTAATTTATTGTTTATCCTTATTGGTTTAATATTGTTGGTAGTTGTTCTAATTGCTACTATGAGAGTAATGCGTAGTGCTTCTTCTCCATTAGAGGAAATTTCATCTTTCGATGATTATGAGTATACTCAAAGTAGTGGCCTCAACTTGGATCCTTTACCGGGCGCTCCAGAATTACCTTCTGCAGATAAGGTTGCAAATTCTATGTATGGTGGTTCTAAGGAAATCTTCGAACAACCTCCTCCTCAATTTTCACCACCTCACCAAGAAGAGGTAGTTGAGGAAGTGGTATTGGAAGAAACTGTTCAGGAAGTAGAACTTCCTTCAGGAGTGCCACCTGTCCCTGAAAGCGGCCTCCCTGAGGGGTGGACAATGGACCAATGGATTCACTATGGTCAAGCATGGATTGAACAGCAGAATCGAGATTAATTTCTTATTTTAGAATATCACCTGTTGTGCGAGGGCTTATGAGGGCTCCTTAGGTCGGCCAAATCCCGACACAGGAGGCTTATTTCCAATGTACAATGGACAACAACCAATTTTTATTCTAAAAGAAGGCACTGAAAGGACAAGTGGGCGTTCTGCTCAGAGTAACAATATTGCTGCAGCTAAGGCCGTTGCTGATTCAGTCCGTTCAACACTTGGGCCCAAAGGCATGGATAAAATGCTAGTCGATGGAATGGGAGATGTAGTGATAACAAATGATGGTGCTACAATTTTAAAGCAGATGGATATTACTAATCCTGCTGCTAAGATGATAATCGAAGTTGCCAAAACCCAAGAGCAGCACTGCTTCGATGGTACAACTAGTGCAGTAGTCATTGCAGGTGAATTATTGAAAAGAAGTGAGGATTTAATAGATCAAAATGTACATCCAACCGTCATATGTGAAGGTTTTCGACTTGCAGCCCAAAAAGCAGCGGCACTAATTGAAAACCATTCGATGGAAACCAATGAAGAGATGCTATCTGAAGTCGCTAAAACCGCATTAACAGGTAAAAGTGCAGGAGCGGTCAAAGAATTCCTTGCAGATATTGCAGTAAGGGCAGTACTTTCTGTAGCACAAGATGTTGAGGGAGAAATAGTTGTGGATCTTGATGATGTAAAAGTCGAAAAGAAACAGGGCGGTTCTATAGGCAGTAGTACGCTAGTTGACGGTATCATTTTGGATAAAGAAAGAGTTCATTCTGGAATGCCGAAATTAGTTAATGACGCTAAAATCGCTCTTATTAATTCAGCAATAGAGGTCAAGAAAACAGAGGTTGATGCCAAAATTCAAATCACCGATCCAAATATGTTATCTCAATTTTTAGATGAAGAAGAATCATACCTTAAGTCATTAGTTGAAAAAATTCAATCTTCAGGTGCTACCGTAGTCATTTGCCAGAAAGGTATTGACGACCTCGCTCAACACTATATGTCCAAAGCAGGATTGTTGGCAATTAGGAGAGCGAAGAAAAGCGATATGGAGGCACTATCAAAAGCTACTGGTGGCAAAATAATCACAAATGTCGATGATCTTTCATCAGAAGATTTAGGGTACGCATCTAAGGTTGATGAGCGTAAGATTGGTGAATCTGATATGATATTCATTACTGGATGTAAGGACGCTAAGAGCGTGTCCGTCCTTCTTAGAGGTGGTACTGAGCACGTTATTGATGAGATTAATCGAGCATTTGATGATGCTATTGGTGTTGTAGCGGTGGCTTATGAAGATGGTTCTGTATTAACTGGAGGTGGATCCGTACTTGCCGCAATTAGCCGTGATCTGAGGGCCTATGCGGAAGGTATTGGTGGACGCGAGCAGATGGCTATAGAAGCATTTTCAGGAGCCTTGGAGGTAATCCCAAGAACATTGGCCGAAAATGCAGGATTAGATCCCGTTAACACAATAATTGACCTCCGTAAAGCACATTCAGAGGGTAAATCCACCTATGGTGTCAATGTATATGAGGGAGGGGTTGCCGATATGGTTGCTGGAAAGGTTTTCGAACCTAGCCGAGTGGTCGATCAGGCGATACAATCTGCTACCGAAACAGCAGTAATGATTCTACGCATTGATGACGTAATATCTAGCCGTGCATCAAGTCCTATGGATGGTGCTGACTTTGATGGAATGGGGATGTAAATTCCCTCCCTCATAGTCCTTATTTCACTTCTGCTTCACGCTACATTCAATAATCGTCGGTAGTTCGAAAGGATTACCCATAGTGGTATTGGTGTTTCTATGTCTGGTAACCGTTCTCTTCTGATATTGTTTGGTTCACAATCTGGTAATGCAGAGGATGTGGCTTCAAAAGTCGGAAAAGCCGCATCTAAGTACGGCTTAGAAGCGACTGTTAAAGGCATGGAAGAAATCCAAATAGACGATTTAGTGGGTCAAAAAAGAATAATGATTTGCTGCAGTACTTGGGGGGAAGGTGAACAGCCAGATAATGCCGAAGATCTATGGGATTCAGCAAATGCTGAAGATTCCCCGTCAATGACGGGTGTTAACTTTTCAGTTCTCGCTTTAGGCGATACATCCTATGAATTGTTTTGTGAATCAGGAAAAGAATGGGATGCTTGGTTTGAGGCAAAAGGTGGTTACAGAATTAATCCACGAGTGGATTGTGATGTTGATTATGAAGATTTTGCCAAATCCTGGATGGATGAGACTCTTGCTCGTATGGGTGCTGTTGACGACTCAGGGATTTTCCAAGAAAATCAAGTTGAATTGATGAAGTCTGGTGCATCAGGGCCTGCTTCCCCAAAAAATCAGCCTAGTGGTGACACGGGTGCATCATCTATTGAAATCTCAACTGACGGAGATCGTTCGCTAATTATTCTCTTTGGTTCTCAATCAGGCAATGCAGAAGAATTAGCGGCAAAATTTGCTAAGCAGGCATCTGGCTATGGACTTGAATCCGACGTAGCAGATATGGATGGATTTGATTTATCTTCCTTATCTGGTAAACATAGAGTACTCATTGTTTGTTCTACGTGGGGCGAAGGTGAACAACCAGACAATGCAGAGGAACTTTGGGTCAAAGCTTCTTCTGCACAGGGTGGCCTTCTTGACGGCGTTAATTTCTCAGTATTAGCATTAGGCGATACTTCGTACGAATTATTTTGTGAGTCTGGTAAGGAATGGGATAAGAGATTTGAAGAATTAGGCGGCATTAGATTGGTTGACCGTGTAGATTGCGATGTTGATTACGATAAAATTTCTCAAGATTGGTCAGTTAATGCTCTCGCTGCGATGGCAGCTGTTGACGGTGATGGAATTTTCCAAGAAGAAATGGTTCAAGCTATCAAAGATTCAATGACCGCGGGTTCATCTGGCGCATCAGGAGAAGATGGATTCATTGTTCCCGATATAAAATCTGAATTAATACATGCAGAAATAAGTATATTCAGATATGACCCTAATTCCTCAACAACCGGTAAAGATACTTGGAATTGCGCTTTACCTGGGCACATGTCAATATTAGACGTACTTAGGACACTAAAATCAACCCAAGACGGCAGCCTAACTTTTCGTGATGGTGCTATTGATGACCCTACTACTGCAATTTCAATCAATGGAAGATATGTTCTTCCTGGAAATTTGAGGCTGGATTCCTCTGCTCCAATCAGAAATGGTGGAATTAGTATCCGCCTTGAGCCATTGAATGGATTTGAAGTTATTAGGGATCTTGCAGTTGAGCATTGGGGCTTAGAGTCGAAACGTGAATCCAGTAAACCTTGGATGATTTCTGCGACACGTCAAGGTTTGAGTACTCCACAGGGTGTTTTGGGCTCCATGACCCCACTCATCGCCTCTAAGCTACATTCTATGATGGACATCCATAGTTATCCAATACTTCACGCCTCATCCGATGCAACTGCTCATACAGATGATTATTACGGCCCTGCAATAATTGCTCAATCGTGGGCTAGAAAAAATGATCCACGTACTGCTCCTTCTAAGAAAAAAGAAATTGAACAACTTCTTGACTCTTCGTCAGGTATTAAATCTGAAACAGATTTTTCATCAATCAGAAGGCAAGGTAAAGGCTCAGTAATACATGATGCATTATTAGATTGTAAAACATCTACTCTAGCAAGAGGTGGATTTACTGGTCGTCATGGTAAACATGTTTGGTGGTATACATTTACTGTCAAGAGTAGTGGGCGTGTTAATGATACTGTGTTATATAGGCAGGTTTTGGGACCTATCGGATTATTTGGCAACCTCTTTTCAGGAGTTACTGCTAGAATGGCACTTGGATTCACAAGAACCGGCGGGGACATGATTAACGATATGTTAGCTTTAGTAGCGCCTCCTGCTGGACTTGGAAAAATGCCTAGGCAATTCAATTCTTCAGTAAAAAATCATCATGAAGTGGTAGCAATATACAATGAGCTGGATGGGCGATTCTAATGGCAATAAAATATGCTTATCATCCGGGTAATGTGGCACATTCAGGTTCTCCAGAAGTGGCGGAATCAATGGTGCCTTTAGTTAAGTCATTGGGTATTGAATTGACTCCACTAGATGGTGCTACAAGTTGTGGTGCCGGTATAATCCGCCAAGTTAATCAAAGACTTCAGTTAACTCTGAATGCGCGTATTTTCGCTCAGGCTGAATCTCTGGGCCTAGAAATTCTTACACCTTGCGCATCCACAGCTGGAAATTTGTCTGAAGATTTATTTTTATTAAAATCAGACCCCATTTTGTTGGCAGAAATTAATGAAGTCTTGACAAAAACATGTGGATTACAATTTACAGGAGAGACTTCAGTAAATCATTTATTACATGTTATTGTGGATGAAATTGGTCTTGAAAAGATTAAGTCTATGGTTGTTAATCCAGTTGATTTTAGAGTCGCATCTTATTATGGTCCAAATATGCAACAGGAGGGATTTTGTGGTGGTGATGACGTATATGATCCAAACTATATGGAACAATTAATTCAAACATTAGGTGGCCAACCTGTAAGTTGGGAATCTCGTACTCATAGCGTGGGTGCTCCAAGTTTACTCTCTGAAGAGCCTACTGTACTCAAATTAGCAGCATCGGTTCTTAATGATGCGAAATCAGAAGGGGCGCAAATGGTGGTTAGTGCATGTAATTTATCTCATTCAGTATTGGATATTTATCAGGGCAAAGCATCTCAGAGGACAGGTCTTAAGACAAATATACCTGTAGTCCATCTTTGTGAAATTTTGTGTTTCGCAATGGGGCACTATAACACTCGATATGCTCAATTAAGAACACGTGTTCTAGTTATAGGCGATTAATACTCCTCTATATCTCCTCAGTTCTATTCCTAAATTCTTCTAGTCCAGTTTGACCTCTTGGTCTGAAATTTTGTGGTTCTAGTGATTTTGTTTCCTTGCTTTCTATAATTGTTTTACTTTTATCGATTTTTATAATTTCTGGCCTATGTTCTTCTCTTATTTTTCGTATGAAATCAGCAGCAGTACTTTTTTCTGATCCCATTTTGACTGAGAAATTTTTAATCTTTGACAGATCTTGATGCGCCTTTCTTGGTAAATTTCTACGAATTCTTTGGACAGCCCTTTGCATATTTTCTTCTTTTCTCTCAGCAGATATTTTTGCATTTTCATCACGGGTGCCTTCTGCTACAAGGACCATTACTTCTCCTTCGCGATGTCTGCCAGTTCTTCCTCTTCTCTGTATTGTTCTTATTTCACTCCCTACTGGTTCATAAAATATCACCAAATCTGCACTAGGTATGTCTAATCCTTCTTCTGCAACAGAAGTTGCTACTAGGACATTATATTTTCCTTCTCTGAATTTATTGAGGATTTCAATTTGCTGTTTTGGCCTTAGTCCTTTTTTCCCTGATCTCTCTGATTGCCCAACAACTTTTACTGATTTCACGTCTTGTAAATCTTCTAAAGCCGAATCTAATGAATCTACTGTATTTCTGTAAGAAGCAAAAACGATAACTTTACTTTGTGGATCTCTCCTTAGTCTGTGTCTTATTAATCTCCTTACCGTTCCGACCTTAGTATGTATTTCATCCATGTCTTTCAGAACATTTTTTAATTCTATTATCCGCGGGTCTCTATGGAAATTTTGTAGTGATTTACTGGTTTCATTTTTTATGTCAGATGAATTATCTAAGAACTCTCTCGCCGCTACAATTCCTTGTGTCAGTAGGTGGTTAATCAGGTGATTCAGGGTCATTGCTGTTGCAATTTGAGAAACAGAAGAATATGCGCTAGCATCTCCTAAAGATATGGCGTGTTGCGCTCTAGCCATGGCTTCCTTTAACCCTCCAAATGAAGGATTTCCGGGTCGAACATACTTCCCTAGTCTCCTTTCTCTATTGACTATGCCATTAATCCAGAGTTCTAACGGAGTTACTAGTTCCCTTATTTTTTCAGGAACATTAACTACAATTTCTTGTATTTCTAAGCCCGCAAGATATTTCTCTATCATGGGTTCCCTTGCAGTCCTCATGTGTATTCTCTCAATTTTTAATCTTTCACAAATTTCAGCAACCATTTCTGTTTTTGATCCTGGGCTTGCTGTCATTCCCAATAGTAATGGTTTTTTTGATTTGGAATTATATAGTTCTGCAGTTTGGGCCATTGCATGTTTTCCAGTACTGTGATGTGCTTCGTCAAGTACTAAAAGAGTACAATTTTCTAAACACAAGGTACCACTTAACACATCATTACGCACTACCTGTGGAGTTGCAACTATTATTCTTGCAGAATTCCACAGATCTTTTCTTTTCTCCGGAGGCGTACTTCCAGTCATCGAAATTAAGTTAATATCTTCTATATTTTTAATAACTTTTTCTAAATTTCTAATATGTTGATCAACTAATGGATTGGTTGGGGCCACAAAAAGTATCCATCCTTCATTTTTTCCTAACATCTCTGCAATCAGCATCCATGCAACTGCTGTTTTGCCCGCTGCTGTTGGGAGTACTAGGAGCATAGAACCAGTAAGCGCTTCATCCACTGCCTCTAATTGGTATGCACGTGCCTCAACAGCATCATCTATGAGGCCAGTATGCTGGACAACGGGTCGCATAGGTGAACGACCTCAAGGACAGGGTTCAAAATAGTTACACAGACCGCCTTTTTCATTAATGCTAGTGAGGGCCGAATATTTCACCCCCGATTCTTTCATAAAGGGATGGTAGGTCGCAAGGCCGCTTACAACGTGAGATACCAGACACTATAGGGCAATGCAAGAGCAACCCGTACACCAAAACAACATTCGGGGTTTTGGTTCGGTGTCACGGTATCTCCTTAGCGTTAAGGGCCCGGCAAAAAGCCGCACTGCGGCTTAATGTTGGTTAAAAACAAAGGAGGACACAAAAATGGCTGACCGTAGTAAACCCCGCCGTGGTAGCATGGGCTTTAGCCCTAGAAAACGGGCTATTCGGCCGTATGGCCGTATCTCATCATGGCCAGAAACAGAATCCTCAGAGATTAGAGTACAGGGATTCGCAGGCTGGAAAGCCGGAATGACTCATGTATTGATTAGAGATAATAATCCTCATTCTACATCTGCAGGTCAAGAAGCTAGGAAAGCAGTTACAGTAGTGGAAACTCCTCCTATGAGTGTTTTAGCCGTAAGGGGGTACAAAATGACTCCATATGGTATGCAAACATCTGGTGAGTTCTGGATAAATGCTTCAGACGAAGGCCCTCAAGGTATAATGCCGCGTTTTGCCAACCAATCACGTGGTGAACGTGATGCAGATGAAGGCCGTAAACCAGAAAAGCGAGCAGGCAGGATACCTGTCCGTAGTGAGGGTTCATCTGAGGCAGCCTTCGAAGGATTACTTAATGCTGATTTATGTGATGTTAGACTAATAGTTGCAACACAACCTGTTATGGTCAAAAGCATTAGTAGTAAAACTCCTGAGATAATGGAAGTTGGTCTCGTAGGAGGAGATAACACTGAAAAATTAATGTGGGCAAAAGAGCGCCTTGGCGGTTTAATCACAGTTTCGGATGTGTATGATACTGGTATCGAAATTGATGTAATTGGAGTCACTAAAGGTAAGGGCTGGCAAGGATCAATCAAGAGATGGGGAATTAAGTTACTGAGTCACAAAAATAGTAAGCGCCGTAGGCAAGGTGGTAACATGGGAGATTTCGGTACAGGATATGTAAGGAAGACCATCAGGCAGGCAGGTCAAACTGGATACCACCAGAGGACTGAACTGAATAAGAGAGTTCTGAGAATATCGCAACCTACTGAATCAGATATTACTCCAGAAGGTGGGTTTTTACACTATGGTGAAGTATCTAATGATTACATGATTATAGAAGGTAGTTTACCCGGTCCAGCAAAGAGAATGTTGAGATTCCGTGACGCAATCCGCCCTAGAGATAGCAAACCAGAAGTTGATCTTACATACGTCAGTACGTCGTCAAAGCAGGGGGTCTGAATGAATGAAGATTAAAACTTACAATTTAGTATCCAATGTGGAACAGGAAGAGCTAGATGCAGGTTTGCTTGCGGAGTCATACGTAGTAGAAACTACTGACGGAAAGAATCTAACTTTACCTTCGATGTTTGAAAGTGAAGTGCGTGAAGATTTAGTTCGTTCTGCGGTCCATTCATCTCGTGCTAATCGAAGACAAGCATATGGTCACAATGAGCACGATGGTAAACGCGCACCTCAACCAGGGATGAAACACTCCGTAGAATGGTGGGGCAAGGGTAGAGGTGTATCTCGAATCATGAGGAAAACTGGTCAAAGAACTGGTGCACAAAATCCTCATACTCGTGGTGGTCGTCGAGCTCATGGTCCTAAAGTCGCTAAAGATTGGTCACAGAAATTAAACAGTAAGCAAAAAATACTTGCTCGCAATTCTGCAATAGCGGCAACAATTGACTCAGAGATGGTATCTTCTAGAGGCCATAATTTCGATTCCAACATACGTTTCCCAATAATTATTGATGGATACAAAGAATCTCGTGGCGAGTCCACCGAGAAATATGATGTTGAATCACTGCCATTACAAAATTCAACAAGAAAATTTGTTGCAATGATGAAAGGCTTAGGTCTAGGTGAAGATCTAGAGCGCGCGAAATCTGGCCGAACTATACGTGCAGGTAAAGGTACTATGAGGGGCAGGAAATACCGTACGCCAAAGAGTATTCTTCTTGTAGTGGCAAATAGTGATGGCCTTCATAAGGCTGCTCGAAATGTACCTGGGGTGGATGTTGTAGCTGCTAAAGATTTGTGTGCTGAAGATCTTGCACCTGGTGGTGACATGGGTCGTCTGACAGTTTGGACTAAAACTGCAATTGAGGCAATGGAGTGATAAACATGGTAAATCCTTATGATATAATTTTGATGCCTTGGATTACCGAGAAAACTTTAGAGGCACGTAGATTTGCAGATTTAGAAAACAACTACAGAGAAAATAATAATCGAATTGAGTTTATTGTTCGTAGAGAATCAACAAAAACACAAATTCGTCAGGCAGTTGAGGAACTATTAGATGTCAAAGTCGCTAAGGTAAATACCAAAATTACCATTACTGGCAAACATGCAAGCATTCGTCTTGCAGCAGGATATGATGCAGAGGAGGCAGCGCTTAAGTTAGGCGCTTTCTGAGGTGATATATATGGGTAAAAGAACAAGATCACAGCGTAAAGGGTCAAGTCCAAAGAATAAGGTATCGAGTCACAGATTCCCTGCGGCAAATAAACTCCCTCGAGTTAGTGGTAAAATGGCAGAAGTAGTGGATTTAATCCATAGCCCAGTCCATACTACACCCCTTGCAAAAATTAAATTTGAAGATGGAGAAATAGGTCATATGGCTGCACCAGAAGGAATTTACGTAGGTCAGAATATTGCTTTTGGTGACAATGTGTCACTTAAGCCTGGAAACGTTACAATATTGGGCCAAATTCCAGAAGGAACCCCTGTTTGCAATGTTGAGTTAAGGCCCGGTGATGGCGGCAAACTCGCACGTTCAGGGGGTAACTCTGCAATATTAGAAACTCGTATGGGCGATAAAGTGCGCGTCAGATTACCTAGTGGTCGTTTGAAAGAGTTACATTCTAAGTGCCGAGCAACAATCGGTGTGTTAGCAGGTCATGGAAGAACAGAGAAACCATTGATGAAAGCTGGAGCAGCTCATTACCGTGCAAAAGCTCGTGGTAAAATGTACCCTACTGTAAGTGGTGTAGCCATGAATCCAGTAGATCACCCTCATGGTGGTGGTAATCACCAAGCGGTTCACGGACCGAACTCTGTGAGTCGTAACGCACCTCCAGGCCAGAAGGTCGGAAATATCGCACCAAGAAGAACAGGCCGAGGAAGAGTAAGAGTTAGGAATGAGGAGGCATAAGTATGGCAAGAAAGTCCAAGAAAATGTTCCGTTCACCCAAACTTGCTCGCCGTCAGGCAAGAAAGCGTAGGTCTCAGATTTCTGAACGCCGTAAGAAAGAATTCTTATGGAGAGGTTATACTCTTGAAGAACTTAAACAAATGCCTCTTTATCCCCCCGAAGATGATTTGAGTGCAATATGTATTGCTACTCTAATGCCTTCTCGAGCAAAGAGGTCTTTATCTCGTGGCTTAAATCTTGACTGCGAAAAATTACTTGATAAAATTCGATCCAATAGTTCAGGCAAGGTGATCCGAACACACTCAAGAAGGATGTATGTTCTTCCTGAGATGGTAGGGACTACTGTTGGAATTCATAATGGTCGTGATTTTGTTAATATAGAAATTATTCCTGAAATGATAGGTCATGCTTTAGGTGAATTTGCAATGACAAGACGATCTGTAACCCACACCGGACCTGGTGTTGGTGCAACTAGATCTTCTGCACACGTGGCATTGAAGTGAGGTGATATAATGAGTAGAATAACAGGTAAATCACAATCCGGATATACGCAACTCTTAGAAGGTTCAAACCTTGTTTCTGCACGTGCAGTAAATGTTGATGTTCATCAAAAACATTGTTTGCATATCGCAAAGGCACTGCGTAACATGAATGCTGCAGATGCAATTTCATACTTAGAGGATGTAATTGCTGAAAAGAGGGCCATTCCATACACTCGTCGTACAAGAAGAGGACGCGGAGGAAATACTATGGCTGGCCACAGAAAGGGTAAGATGGGTCCTGGAAAATTCCCCCGGAAAGCATCGAAAATTTTCATCAAACTAATTAATAGTGCAATGGATAATGCGCGCCAGAGATACGATACTATCGAACCTGAAGAGATGGTAATTACTCATCTTGCATCACATCGTGGGCAAATTCATCGAGGTTGGAGACCTCGTGCTCAAGGCAGAGCGACTCCTGACAATCATTATCAAGTAAATATTGAGATATTCCTGGAACACTTAGGTGAAGAGGAAGAAGAGGATGAATTCTGAGGTGTCAAATATGAAACACAACACAATTAGAACTTTCATTAATCGTAATGTTGAGCGTCAGCTAGTTAGAGAATATTTACTTAAAGAAACAGAACGTGCTGGATTTGGCGGTCTTGATTTTAATCGAACACCAGAGGGTACGAAAGTAACTCTACATGCCGAACAAGTAGGTCGCGTCATAGGAAGAAGAGGAAAAGTAATTCATGAATTACAACGCCGTCTACAAGAAGATTTCAATTTAGAAAACCCTCATCTTGAAGTTACTGAGATAGAAGAACAACGTCTTAATGCTCAGGTTATGGCTAGTCGATTAGCAAGCTCTCTTGAGAGAGGATGGTTCTTCCGTAGAGCAGGTCATAGTACAGCTCAGAATATTATGGATGCTGGAGCAAGAGGATGCTTAATCATAATTTCTGGTAAAATCACAGGTGCAAGACACCGTGTTGAGAAATTCCAGAAGGGCCACATCAAGTTCTGTGGTGAAACAGCACTAGAGTTCATGGATACTGGTTTTTCAACATGTGTGAAGAAACTCGGCACAATTGGCTGTACTGTAAGAATTATGCGTAAAGGTGTACAATTGCCTCACGAAATTAAAATTCATGAGCGCCATGAAGTAGGCCTTGATCCTATTGACGAAGTTTCTATGATTGAAGCACCACCAGAAGTACTAGATGAAGCTCAAGATGAAGTTGTTGCTGCAGAAGAAGTAGTCGATTCAGTTCTGCAAAAGATGGCAGATATTGAAATAAAAGAAGAAGTTCAGGAGGAAGAATGAATGTCTCATCTATCATCTAGGGATATTGATGGAATGAACGTTGAACAACGTGAGCGCCGCCTAGAAGAACTTCGTGAAGAATTGCTTCAATTACGTGCTCAACAGGCACTTGGTGGTTCATCTTCTGATTCTGGTGCTTACAAGGCAACAAGGCGTAGCATAGCACGTCTTCTAACAAAGATGAGTGAAGATTCAAAGGAGTAAGAACAAATGGCTGGTATATGTAATCTGTGTGGTTTACCGGATGAGTTATGTATATGTCAAGAAATAGCAAAAGAACAACAAAAAGCAATAATATCAGTGGTAAGAAGGAGGTATGGAAAAATGGTAACTATTATTGAAGGCATCGATGATGTAGCAATAGACATAAACAAATTAGCCAAGATTCTGAAAGGCTATTGCGCTGCTGGAGGTACTGTTAAAGATCGTACCATTGAATTACAAGGTGAACACAAGAAAAGAGCATCTAAAGTTCTTGGACAACATGGATATCAAGTGGAGGTGCGGTAATTGACAAATTCTATTCACATGCCTATCCTTGCTAGAAATATCTCAATAGTCAATTCAACTGATCCTACGTTAGTAGGAATTAATGGTAAAATTCTTGAGGAAACTCGACGTACAATTATTGTACAAACAAAAAATGGAGAGAAAACATTTGCTAAAAATGTAATCCAATTCACACTCGATTCTGAAAAAGAGGTCATTGATGGTGCCGCGGTCACTCAACGACCTGAGAACCGAATTAACCGCAAATATAGGAGAAACTAAAATGCGCGATATCGGAGTAGATGTAAAAACGCCGGAAGGCGAATGGGATGGAGATGCAAACTGTCCATTTAACGGAAGTCTAAGAGTACGTGGACAAATTATTGAAGGCACCGTATACTCTAGCAACATGTCAGGTTCAATTGTTGTACAGAGGGAAATGACTCGATATATGAAGAAATACGAGAGATATGAAAAACGTACCAGGAGATATCCTGCCCACTTGCCATCCTGCATCGGTAATGTGAATCCTGGTGATTCAGTGCGAATCATGGAATGTAAGCCTCTTTCAAAGACTGTCAAATTCTGTGTTATAGAGAAAGGTGATCAACAATGAAGGGCATCTCAAGTCGTGTAACTAAAGCTCTGCCAACACAGGCAAAAATGGACTGTGCAGACAATACTGGGGCGAAAATAGTCCAACTCATCAACGTTCTAAAGAAAGGTGGCGTTGCTAGTCGTTATCCCGCAGCTGGTGTGGGTGATATGATTCGTGTAACTGTGCGTAGAGGTACACCTGAAACAAGAAGGCAGATTTTCACCGCAGTAATTATTCGTCAGTCACGACCATTCCGTAGAGTGGATGGGACATGGGCTAGATTCGAAGATAACGCATGCGTTCTCACAAACGAGCGTGGGGAAGTTCAGGGTTCCGATATTAAGGGACCAGTTAGCAGAGAGGCTGCAGAACGCTGGCCTAGAATCGCAGCTACTGCGAAACAAATTGTATGAGGTGAAATGAATGGCAACAAAGAATCCTGGAAAAAACCGTCTTTCCCAAAATAATGCTCCAATCCATGTGAAGCGTAAGCGTATGCGTGCACGTTTAATTACGGATGACCCTAACCTTCAGAACGTTCGAACCGTAACAGTTCGCGTTGGTGATGTAGTAGAAATTCTTCGTGGCGACTTTGGTAACCCTAACAGCGTAAAATCCGATTCTAAAGGTAAGCGTTTAGGCCAAGCAAGAGGTAGATCAGGATTGACCTCGAAAGTTAATCGTGTCGATACTTCTAGTGGTCGAATTTTTGTAGATGGTTTGACTATCACTACAGCAGATGGTAAAGAAGAAGCAATACCTATTTATCCTTCTAACGTGGTTGTTACAGCTCTGTATGAGGGTGACCCCGTCAGAATCAAGCAATTAATTGAAAGAGGAGGTGTACAAGAATGAGTAGTAGTCACATTAAACGCCTAATGATGCCAAGAAGTTGGCCATTACCAAGAAAGACCTCAGTCTGGGTACAAAAACCGGATCCTTGTGGCCATAGTATCGAGAACTGTATGCCTATGGGAGTCATTCTTCGTGATATCCTTGGTGTAGCTCATAATCGTAGAGAGGCCAAGAAAATCTTGCACTCTAGGCAAATTATGGTTGATGGACGAGTCGAAACAGCTCTTGGTCGAGGTGTAGGTTTAATGGATGTTCTAACAGTTGGAGGTAATAACTACCGATGTGTATTGGACACAAATGGTAAATTAAGATACAGGCCTATTAGTGCTAAAAAAGCATCATCTAAGATTTGCCGTGTAATGGGTAAAACTACAATTTCAGGTGGTAAGACTCAACTCCATCTTCATGATGGTAGAAATCTTCTATTCGATTCTAATCCTGAGTACAAATCGGGTGATAGCGTTGTTATTTCACTCCCTGAACAAGAAATTGTTTCTCATCATAAATTCGAAGAAGGCGCCCTAGCATACTTGACTGGCGGTTCTCACATAGGCGAAACTGCTGACATTAGGTCATATGAAATAAAGCGTTCTTCGAAAGCAAACGAAACTTCTTTTGACAACTTTGGTACAATCTCAGACTATGTGTTCATTCTTGGTAATTCAAAAGATATTCCTTTGGAGGTGGCTGAATGAGTGCTAGCATGACTGTTTCAGAACTAAAAGAATTACTTAGAGAAGCTGGTTTACCAGTATCTGGTAAGAAAAGTGATTTAATTGAAAGACTCAATGAATCAAATAATCTACCACAAGAAGAAATCAAAGAAGTTTCTGTTGAAGAAGTGGCTGTTGAAGAAGTTGCAGTTGTAGAAGAAAAAACATCCGACAAAGAGCAAAATACAATGTTAGAGCCAAGAATTACTAAAGTTACGATTAATATCGGCGTAGGTGAAGGTGGACAAAGACTACAACTAGCAGAACAAGTTCTTGAGTTACTTACTGACTTAAAGCCCGTAAGGACTCTTTCCACTAGTACAAATCGTGATCTTGGAACTCGAGTAGGCGGCCCTATTGGTTGCAAAGTTACAATTCGTGACCAAGATAAAATCGCATCATACCTGAAAGATGCATTCTGGATACGCCAGAATACTTTACCCGGATATAATTTCGATCAATCGGGTAACCTTTCTTTTGGGATATCTGATTATACGGATTTCCCTGACCAAAAATACGATCCTGATATTGGGATATTTGGGATGGATGTCAATGTTGTTCTCGAGCGCCCTGGTCATCGAGTATCTCGACGTCGTCGTCGAAGTAGGAAGGTTGCTGTATCTCATCGCGTAGTTCGCGATGAATGCAAACAGTGGTTTGTGGAGCAATTTGGTATTGCAATAGTGGAGGAGTGAAGCATGGCAAGTGATCATGGAGAAGAAATAGGACGAACAAACGGTTGTAGACGTTGTGGACGCAGGCGGGGAATGATTCGCCGACATGGGCTTAGGTTATGCCGTCAATGTTTCCGCGACGTAGCTCCGAGTATAGGATTTAAGAAGTATAGTTGAGGTGAGAAGAAGATGCAATTTGACCCATTAAATGATGCCTTTACCCGTATTTTCAATGCGGAGAGCGCAGGTCACTATGAGGTGACCGTAAGCCCAGCCAGTAAACTGTTAGGAAGCATGTTATCAATTATGCAGAAATCTGGATATGTTGGTGAATATGAGGCCATTGAAGATGGTCGCGGCGGAGGTTATAGAGTCGAGTTAGTCGGTGCTATAAATCGCTGTGGAATAATTAAACCAAGGTATTCTGTCCAAAGATTAGAATATGAAAAGTGGGAATCAAGATTTCTCCCAGCCCAAGATTTCGGACTTTTAATTATGTCCACAAATCAAGGTGTAATGAATCATTATGATGCAAAGAAGGAGAGAATAGGCGGGCGTTTGCTCGCATATATTTTCTGAGGAGGGATAAATATGGTAAAGTTAGATAAAGTTGTGCATTACATTTCGCTACCTGATGGAGTGAGTGCATCCCTTGATAAATATAGCGTGACAGTCTCAAAATCTGGTAATTCCGTTTCTCGAGAGTTCCGCCATCCTCGTCTTAGTATTACAACTCTAGATGGTGGTTTGCAAGTGTTTTGTGACCTGCCTCGACGTTCTGAGAGAGCATTAGCAGGTACATGGAATGCTCATTTGACTAATATGGTTAAAGGAATTGATACAGGGTTTGAATATCGTCTTAAGGCGGTTTATTCTCACTTCCCTATGACGATAAAGGTTCAAGGAAATCAATTGACTGTGACCAATCTCTTCGGAGAGAAAGTTCCTCGTGTAGCTAAGTTACCTTGGTCTCCTTCTGAAGTAGTAGTTAAAGTCGAAAATAAGACTGACGTCTTAGTAACAGGTTCAGATCGTGAGAAAGTAGGTCAAACTGCAGCAAATATTGAGAGAAGTTGTGTCATCAAGAAAAGAGATAGACGTGTATTCCAAGATGGTATATATATAGTCTCTAAGGGAGCATAAGGAGGTAATAGTATGGAATATGAAAACATGACTGTTTCAGAACTAAAAGAATTACTTAGGGAAGCTGGTTTACCATTATCTGGTAAGAAAAGTGATTTAATTGAAAGACTCAATGAATCAAAGGATTTACCTCAAGAAGATGTCGAAGAAGTGGCAGTTGAAGACGTTGAAGAAATTTTTGATGAAGATGAAGAATTCTTTGACGAAGAATGGGATCAAGTGCATACTGCTCGTCAAAAGCCAGTCTTAGATGATGAGACAAAAGCCAATCTCTCAACACGTGCTGCTCAGATGAAGAAGCAACCTAAGTTCCGCCGCCAAGAGTGGTATAGGTACTACCGTCTTGCTAGAACTGGTTGGAGGAAACCTAAGGGTTACCAATCTAAGCAACGTCTTAACATGAAGTACCGTACTCCAATGGTAAGAGTAGGCTATGGGAAAATATCTGCAGTACGTGGACTTCATCCCTCTGGTTTTGAAGATGTCCTTGTAAATCAGCCAAGCGACCTTGATGGACTTGACCCTGAGCGCCAAGCAATACGTATAGGTGCAGGAGTAGGTAATAGGAAGAGAGCGAATATCCATGACCGAGCAGATGATTTGGGGCTTCGTGTTTTAAATCGACGTAAAATTAACAGGAAAGGTGATCTTCAATGATGATTACCAATCAAAAGAGGATGGCAGCCCAAATTCTTTCCAAGAAAGAGGGTCGCACCGTAGGCGTCCATAGAGTATGGATTAATCCTGACTATCTTGATGAAGTTAGTACCGCTGTTCAAAAAAACGATATTCGCCAATTAATTGAAGATGGTTTAATCAAAGCTAAACCAATTAAGGGAATCAGTAAAGGTCGGGCAAGAAAAGCCGCTGCACAGAAAGCAAAAGGTCGCCGTAAAGGACCTGGTTCAAGAAAGGGTACAAGAAATTCCCGAGATCCTAAGAAAAATCGATGGATGCGCCTTATCCGTGCTCAACGTAGAGTTCTCAAAGATTTGAGAGGAGATGAGACTCTCACTCCTAGCGAATATAGATATTACTATCGAAAAGCAAAGGGCGGTTCTTATCGTTCTGTTGCTCATATGCGAACCAATATGGGTTTGGACGGCATAAAACTTGGAGGCGATGAATGATGGCACATGGTAAGAACCAAAGATTAAGATTCAAGAGACGCAGAGTTGGAGAAACTGACTATCGTCGAAGAATGAAACTTCTTAGAGGAGATAAACTAAGAGCAGTAGTCCGGGTATCGAATACTCAAACTACTTGTCAATTAGTTGAATTCAACCCAGAGGGGGACCTTGTCATTACGTCCGTTAATGGTAAAACATTAGTTGATAAATATTCGTGGCCTACTGACGCTTCTAGAAAGTCAGTACCTGCCAGTTATCTCACAGGCTTTGCACTTGCAAAGAATGCAATAGCTGCAGGTCATGAAAGTGCTATTCTTGACATCGGACTTTCTGCATCATCTACTGGAAGCAGAGTGTTTGCAGCCCTAAAAGGAATGGTGGATGCAGGATTAGACATACCTCATGGAGATCAAGTATTTCCTGATGAGGATAGAATAAATGGTGCACATATTGATGATTCTATGGCTGATAAAGTTCAGAAGTCGTTGAAAGCAATAGAGGAGGCTTGAAAATGAGTGATGAAGAAAAAACCGAGGAAGTTCAGTTAGCTCCTGGTCTCGCTGCAGCCTTAGCGCCAGTCGAGCCTAGTACGGATACCCGTGGTAGAAGAGGCCCTGATCCATTAGCAGGACTTCGATCGTGGGTTCCTCGAACCCGTCTTGGTCGCATGGTTATGAATGGAGAAATATTAACTTATGAGCAAGCAATAGACACTGGTCTTCCAATCAGAGAAGTAGAAATTGTTGATGCACTACTACCTGACCTTACAGATGATGTTCTTGGCGTCAATATGATTCAAAGAATGACCGATTCCGGTCGTCGTGTGAGATTCAATGTGTTATGCGTTGTAGGTAATAGCGACGGTTATGTGGGTCTTGCAGTTTGTAAAGGAAAAGAAGTATCTGGTACTATTCGTAAGGCCATCGACAAGGCTAAACTAAATATAATTCCTGTGATGAGAGGAAATGGTTCATGGGAATCTTCAGAGGGACCTGGTAACTCAGTTCCATTCAAAGTAACTGGTCGTTCAGGTTCAACAAGGATAACGCTAATGCCAGCGCCTGCTGGTAAAGGCTTGGTTATCGGTGACTACGGTCGCCGCGTACTAACTCTTGCCGGTGTTACTGATGTTTGGTCGAGATCCGCGGGACAAACACGTACCACCATCAATTTCGCGCGTGCAACTTTCAATGCGCTAGTTGAGTTAAACAAAACTAAACTCACAGAGGCTAATTGTGAAACATTGAATATCACCAAAGGGAGGAAGATGCAATGACATTTTTAGTAATTAGAGCAAGAAGTGACCGAGGGGTTACAAAGAAAATCAGGGATACAATGCTTATGCTTAATTTAACACGTGTCAATCACGCCACATTGATTCCGGACAATGTAACATATTCTGGTATGTTGCATAAATCTAAGGATTATGTGACATGGGGTGAAGTGGATGCTAAAACAATCGAAACTCTTCTCAAGGAGAGAGGGCGAATGGTCGGAGATAAACCAGTCGATGACGCTACCATTAAGCAATCCAGTAATTACAAAACTGTAGCCGCATTTGCAAAGGCAATGGCTGCAGGCGAGGCAACAATGAAAGATGTTGATGGATTAAAACCAATTTTTAGACTACATCCTCCACGCGGAAGCAAAGGATGGGGTGGAATCAAGAGAGCATACACAGTAGGTGGGGCTCTAGGATTCCGCGGCGAGGCAATATCAGATCTCGCAGGAAGAATGCTCTGAGGTGAATAAATATGGTATCCCGTACAAATAAATTCCGTGGTTCTCGTTACCATGGTAGAGGAAAAAAAGCAGGTCGTGGTGCAGGTAAGCGCGGTGGCCGTGGTAATGCTGGAATAAACAAGCATCGTGTCATGACTCGGATCAAGTATATGCCAGGTCACTGGGGTATGCATGGATTTAATCGCGATCCTAGTTTGAGAGTTGTAAACGTCTCCATCAATCTTCAGGAAGTAGAGGAAATGGCTGATGGTAAATCTATTAATTTGTCTAAGCTTGGTTTTGATAAATTACTAGGTAAGGGGCGTATTACTAAATCCCTGAATATCATAGTTAGTGAAGCCAGTTCTCTTGCCGTTAAGAAAGTTGAAGCCGCCGGTGGTTCAGTAACTCTTGGTGGTAGTGAAGAAGAATAGAATTAGAATTTGAGTGGTGTAGGTAATGGTCGACAAAAAGCCCAATATTATTGGAACTATAGCAATAGCTTTCATTTATTGGGGTATGTTGTATTATTGGTTACGTGACGAATTTAACGGTACAGCCGATGAGCAAATGCATGCTCTTCGTCTGCTTCTAGTGTCTTTCCCATATGTTGCTTATGTTATGTGGAGCGCAATGAAAGATTTACCCGAGAATATCAAATCTATGCCTTATATAGGTCGTTCTTTGAAACCAGGAATTTGGTTAATTTCAGTCATAGGGCTTGCCTACTGGGGATGGGTCGACCCCTCTTCCGTAGGATTCTTATTAGTAGGTGTTGCACTTCTTGGTGTTGCAGTTTCAATGGCCTTAGTTTGCTTATTGTATTCTGGTTCAAAAAGCAGCCGTCTCTATGGATTAAGTCGATTCGTTGATGTTTATCCTAGTATCACTAAGCCTGAGGGCCACGTACGTTTCAATCAGAAATTATGGACCACTACTCTTGTGTTAATTATTTACTTCATGATGACTAATGTTATGATTTATGGATTATCTGACTCTACTCTGGATATATTTTCCTCTTTCCGTGCAATTATGGCTGGAGCCTCAGGTTCAATTATGCACTTAGGTATAGGACCTATAGTTACTGGTTCCATTATCATGCAACTTTTCGCTGGTGCTAAAATTATCCAATTAGATTTACAAGATTCTAGTGACAAGCAATTATATCAGGGTGTTCAAAAATTATTAGTTCTGATTATGATACCTATTGAATCCATACCTCAAGTATACGGTTTCTTAGATCCATCGGAGACTTTAATTCTAGATTTTGGTATTGGTTGGGCTAATACAATAATAGTTGCACAACTATTCATGGGTTCATACCTTGTATTCCTTCTCGATGAACTCGTGAGTAAATGGGGTATAGGTAGCGGTATTTCACTATTCATTGCAGCTGGTGTTGCTCAATCTACATTCGTAGGTACATTATCTCCTTTGCCCGTGACTTCTGGCTCCCCGCTTTCATTCCAGAATCCTCCTTCGGGGACTTTGCCAATGATATTCTATACCTTAAGGACTGCAACTAATTCACAATTAGTTTCTGAAAATGGCTTTGAGTTGATACTGTTAAATCATGCTAATCCTATAGCCGCACTTGTATCATCAATTGTTGTGTTCTTAGTAGTAGCTTATGCAGAATCCAGTAAGTTAGAATTGCCATTGACTCATGGTAAGGTTCGGGGACACCGTGGGCAATATCCAATTCGTCTAGTTTATGCGAGTAACATACCTGTTATTCTAATGGCTGCTTTATTAGCTAACATCAACATGTTCACTCTTTTGTTCTGGAGTCATCCAGTACTTTCTACTGTTCCAATATTAGGGCGCAATGGCGCGATGAGTAGGGCACATTGGTTTGGATCTTACGAGGTCGGTGCGACCACTCCCTCGGATGGTTTCGCATGGTATTCTTCGATGGTAAATGGAGTTGGTGATTGGTTCATACCATTGCTCAATCAGACAGGTGATGCCTACGGGCATAGTTTAGGCCAGCTAATGGTCCACGTAGTGGTATATGTGTTTGTTATGACAGCTGGTTCCACAGTATTCGCAAAGTTCTGGATTGAAACTACCAATATGGGTGCTAAAGATGTCGCGAAACAAATTAAAGAACTGGTATGCAAATACCTGGTTTTAGAAAGAATCCTGTGGTATTAGAAAGAATTCTTGAGAGGTATATTCCTCCAGTAACTCTATTTTCCGGTGCCTTTGTAGGTCTCTTAGCGGCCGGTGCTGACTTGCTCGGTACAGTTGGTAATGCGACAGGAACGGGGCTCCTATTGGCCGTAGGTATCATTCTAAGAACTTATGAGCAGATCCAAAAAGAGCAGGCTATGGAGATGCATCCTGTGCTTCGCGAGTTCTTTGGTGCCGATTGAGTTTTTCACCTCAACTAAAGGTATTTTTCGCACTTCATTTTTTGTAGATAGTAACTCCTCTTTTCATTAAATTTTATTGCTCGATAGATGCTTCTAAATTCTATTTATCGAGTGTAATTATTTTAATATCTAGAAAGTATTTTACTTTTGTATAATCGTTGTACTGCTCCCCAATCACTCTACTGGTTAGTAGGGCAGATTGAAATACCCCGTGCCGGTCGGCGACTTGCTACGTTTGACTGGCGTTGGAGATTGAGCACTTAGTGCGATGAGGTCTACTATCAGGTCAGGCGTGTGCCGAGGGAGTGCGGCCATGAACAAAGTTCATGGTTATGGAGGTTAACCACAATAACGACTTGACCCCGATAATAGGGGTGCAAGTAAGCAGAAAATATATCACATTCAAATATAAGGAAATGTGTTTCTGCGCCAATTCAATAATTAAAGTGACAGCCATTGTATGACTACAAACTTCGAAAGGATACTGTGATTTCACACGAAATCCGGTTGATCCTGCCGGAGGCTACCGCTATTGGAGTTCGATTAAGCCATGCGAGTCGCGAGAAATTAGATTCTCGGCGTACCGCTCAGTAACACGTGGGTAACCTGCCCTATGCTGGATAATAACCTCGGGAAACTGAGAATAATGATCCATAGTTCACTACGCCTGGAACGGTGAGTGGACGAAAGCTCCGGCGGCATAGGATGGGCCTGCGGCGTATCAGGTTGTAGGGGGTGTAATGTACCCTCTAGCCCTCTACGCGTACGGGTGTTGAGAGACATAGCCCGGAGATGGATTCTGAGACACGAATCCAGACCCTACGGGGTGCAGCAGGCGCGAAAACTTGGCAATGCGAGAAATCGTGACCAGGGAACTCC
>Ga0115002_10000033_pt1 | contig 166318 bp, 145 predicted proteins | sample ArcticOcean_MG_C_8_FD_89576 | JGI IMG/M metagenome (GOLD analysis project Ga0115002, IMG submission 89576) | Marine microbial communities from western Arctic Ocean - ArcticOcean_MG_CB11_86 | ecosystem: Environmental > Aquatic > Marine > Oceanic | place: Arctic Ocean: Canada Basin | collected... | reverse complement strand
TGTCCTGAGGGCTGTCCTGAGGGCTGTCCTGATGGCTGTCCTGATGGGCCTTGTTGGTAGCCACCTCCGCCGCCGCCGGTGCCACCTGAATCATAATCTTCTCTGGAATCCAGGATCTGCATGTCTCTTGCCACCACCTCTGTGGTGTATTTCTTCTGGCCGTCCTGCCCGTCCCAGCTGCGGGTCTGAAGCTTTCCCTCGATGTAAACCTTGCTGCCTTTTCTAAGATACTGATTGCAGATCTCTGCCAGACGCCCCCATACCACGATACGATGCCATTCGGTCCGTTCCTGCTTTTCGCCCGATTTGTCCGTCCAGTTCTCGTTGGTGGCCATGTTGAAATTCGTAACGCCCGTCCCGCTGGGTATGTACTTCAATTCGGGGTCTGCCCCGATGTTCCCGATGAGGATGACCTTGTTCACTCCTCCACGTGCCATACTGAACCTCCTTTAGATTAATAATAACAGCAGCTTATGGATAATGGCACGATCCCCTGGACTGTATAAGTCAACCGAATATAGCGCGGGTCATGGGCTTTGTCAAGAGGAACAAAAGCAATCCATGTTGTCTTTCGATCGTGTGTGCATTACATTCCCGATCAGCCCGGATTGGAACTGTTCACCGGGTCATCAATCCTCCCAAGTGGATAAGACTCATGACCTTGCCAAACCTCACAAAACTGCGATTTCATCTCATCATAGTCGTCCTGGGCATCCTGTTTTTTATCCAGGGCTACCTCAGTCAAAACAACAAATCCCTCACCTGGGATGAGCCCGTATTTTTGGCCTCGGGCTACACCTACCTGACACGTAATGATTTTCGCCTGAACCCAGAGGCACCACCCTTGATGCAGCAGCTCGCCGCGCTGCCCCTCTTGTTCCTGGACCTCAATGTTCCTGGAAGGAATGACCCTTCATGGAGAACCGGCGACCACTTCGGATTCGCACGATCGTTCATCGACATGAATGCGAACCGGATCGAGACCATTACAACCCTTGCACGACTGCCCATTCTGATCATCGGGGCCGCATTCATCGTCCTCTTCGGATCATGGGGGTTCAAGCTCTTCGGTCCATGGCCGGCACTTGGAGCAACGACGCTTGCTGCCTGCTCACCAAATCTTCTGGCGCATGCCAGACTGTCAACGACCGATTTCGGATGTGCGGCACTGATGTTCGCCGCAGTTTACGCTTGCTGGGCTGCATTGGATAACGGACGTCGCAGGGCCTGGGCAATCTGCGGTCTTACTACCGGGTTGGCACTCCTGACAAAATATACAGCCCTTCTCCTCGGGCCGATCATCGTAATCCTCGCCCTAATGCACATCCACCGGAACCCGGGGACCACCCTGCGCATCTTTGCCGGTCTCACAGTTGCCGCAATCGTTTCCATCCTGATCGTCTGCGCAGGCTACAACCTCAGCTTCAATCCGCTTCTGTATCTGAGTGGACTGAAAAGGGTGTATTCAACGGGTGCACCTGGTTATCAGTACTATCTGCTCGGAGAAACCTCCCAATCTCCATGGTGGTATTATCACCTGATCACATTCTTCCTGAAGACGCCGGTCCCCATTCTGATTCTTATATGCACGGCTGCCGCAGCCTTTCTCATTCGCACAGAGGATCGAGCGTCTGCATCCTTCCTCATTGTCCCCGCAATGGTCATGATGTTCGTCGCGTGTTTCGACCAGACCAACCTGGGATTCCGCAGAATCCTTCCTGCGGTCCCCTTCCTCCTGCTCCTTACGGGCCTCGTGCCCACGGCCTTTCGGTCACGCGTAGCAAAACGGGTCTATCCTGCGTTGGTGCTCCTTTCCGTGGGCACTTCTGCGTCCGCTTTTCCCCATTACCTCTCGTATTTCAACGAGATCGCCGGCGGGCCCGATCGAGGGCCATTTCTCCTGGATGACAGCAACGTAGATTGGGGCCAGGATCTACCAGCGCTCGCCCAATGGCAGAAGAATCATTCGGAAGTGGGCAGACTCAAGCTCATGTATTTCGGCAATGTGCGCCCCGAGCATTACGGAATCAGATCCATACCGATTCCCGAGCAGGACATACGCTTCCCCCGGCCGGGATATTATGCCATAAGTGCTCACAACCTCGCCTGGCTGCGAAAGACCAAAGCGCGAACCGGTGAGGACATCGACTGGTTGAGCAAATACGAGCCTGTCTTCAGAGCCGGCAACTCCATTTACGTCTATCAATTTTCCAAATCCCAATAAGAAATAAAAAAATGCGGACAATGGTCCGCATTTGAGTTCCCGCCACAAGATCCTTCCTGAGCCTATCGCTTCTTCCTGTTCTTCATTTCATCTGCCTTCAACAGTCCTCTGATCGCTTTGGCGAGGGCAGGTGCCGCCTTGTCCCTGATCAGCTTTTGTGCCATCTCCCTTTGTCTTCGGTATTCCTCTGGAGAAAGCGGCGGGGGCTCCGGTTTTTTGAGAGCCTCCGCTACAGCTTTGCCTGTTCCGGTAGGCGGCTCCGGTCGACTTGGCCAGAGATGTATAAACAGATAAAAAGCCAGGGCCATTGTAAACACACCTGAGAAGGCCACCACCAGGACCTCGAGTTCCATTACAAAGGCCAGCATCAGGACTACCGAGGCGCCGGCACCAATGAGGATTAGGGTAATGCTGAAGATCCTGAATATGCGATCTCGAACCTCGGGATTCGACAATCTTCTTCGAAGCGGCCCCGGTGTCTTTTTGGATGAGCCTTCATCTGGCATATAAGTTGCAATCACTAAAGGTGTGTATACAACAGCGAAGAAACAATTTTACGTAACCTATTGTTTTATATGAACAAACAGACCAGACCCCTTGTTCAACTGGTCAAAAATCTCCCACCCTGGAGGAAAATATGTCCCCTGAAGCGATCGAAAGCCTGATTCAGATGTTTGGTGTGGAAAAGGGCCTGCACATACTCAACCTGTTTACCGCGATGGATGATACGGAACTCAGCCATCAGCAGCGTCGCCAACCGGCAATCAAGAAGGATTTGAAGTCCATCAAGAGGGATCTGGGATTGACCGAAAAGCCAGCAATGGAACAGGCCGCAGACTGACCTGCGAACGGCGCCTATTCAGCTGATTCCAGAAATCCGGGAACGCTGTAGTAACGCTCAGCAGAATCGCAGATCACCGTAACCACCCGCTTGCCCGGCCCCAACTCCAACGCGACTTGCAACGCCGCCCACACATTCGCACCCGCGGATATCCCTGCCAGCAGACCTTCTTCCTTTGCAAGACGTCGCGACATCACAAAAGCATCATCTTCCGGAACAGGCACGATCCTGTCCAACACACTCCGATCGAGCACATCTGGAACGAAGCCGGCCCCAATGCCTTGAATTTGGTGTTCACCCGGGGGGCCACCCGCCAGAACGTTCGACTGCTCTGGCTCCACCGCGACCACCAGCACCTCCGGATTCAAACCTTTCAGCACCTGCCCTACGCCAGTAACCGTCCCCCCCGTTCCCACCCCACTAACAAATGCATCGATGTCTCCCCCCACAGTGTCCAGAATTTCCACAGCCGTTGTCTTGCGGTGGATCTCCGCATTTGAAGGATTCTCGAATTGCTGCGGCATGAAGTGTCCGTCAGGATCTCCGCCTACGATCCGTTCTGCCTCTTCAACAGCGCCATTCATGTGGTCTACACCCGGTGTCAGAATGACTTCGGCACCAAAACTCTCGAGCAGATCGCGTCGTTCTCTGCTCATGGAGTCAGGCATCGTCAGCACCAGACGATATCCCCTGACAGCGGCCACAAGAGCAAGACCGATCCCCGTGTTTCCGCTGGTGGCCTCAACGATTGTCATACCGGGTTGTAGCCGTCCCGTCTCCTCTGCATCATCTATCATGGCGCGGGCAATGCGATCTTTAACCGAACGTGCTGGATTGAGAGACTCCATCTTTACAAGTACCTCGGCCATCTCGGACGTCACGAGATTGTTCAGACGTACCAGCGCGGTCTGTCCGATCAGATCCAGGATGTCATCAGCTACCACATTGTCCAGTGCCATAACTCACCTCAACTACCCGGACGGGCCGGAATATCGGTATTGAATGCCTGAATGGCCATTTTCCCAAGCCTGCAGATATCTTCATGAATCTCTTCGGCTTCAAGCTCGGATTCAGAACACCACCTGTAATCTTCTGCCTCCGAGTTGGCTACCTTCAGCTTGCCGCCGACCACTTTCGCGAAATATATCAGGTCGATATGCTGATGATCCTGTGTAATCTGTTCGAGTAAGATACATTCAGGTTTGCTCAGGACTGTAACTTCACCCATTGTGCAGGGTGCGTGCAGCAATTGGACCTGAAACCCGGATTCTTCCTCCACTTCTCTCAAGGCGGCGTCACACGGCAGTTCGTCTTCGTGAATGTGCCCTCCAGGCGGGAACCACGCCTGAATCTTCCTGTGGAACAGCAACAGGGTTCGGTCATCCTGGACCACGAAAGTAGTGGCTGTAAAATCACGTGTCACACACTGTCCCAATTCCGGGTTGAAGGGCTAAGAACCGCTGGAATATAAACCAGTCCCCCGAGCCAGTCAACCACCGGCCTTATTGTCATGATTTTGGACCCGGTCCCGTTGTGAGGGTCCTTGTTTCATATCTCAGAGACTGGATCCGATCTGCCCCTGGAAAATTTACCTTTGGAGTTCCTTCGCAAGCGGGGTATTTGATTCCTCACATGCAGCCTGTGATCTGGCTGATCCACGCTGGCCTTGACTTCGAAATGGGCACCTCAAAAATTACCAGAAGTGTGTGCAGGAATGCGCCATCTAATCCAGAGTATGCGACAGTCGGTGTGCAGGAGTGTGAAATGCTGAGCAGGTTTTTCATAAAAAAAGGGGGGAAATTAAGACTCAATCCCCAGACCAGTGCCTTGCTCAAAATGGCGGAACTCAATATAGGCTCTGCAAACATCACCCTGCTGCGTACGACCGCCGGGGAGGACACAGAGGAAAACCTCGGAGAGGCACTGGTTTACAAGCGCAACGGCAGGTTGATGATTCAGGAAAAAGGCCTGTTTATCACTATCCCCGACGGGATCAAAGCTGAAAATCAGGATCACTTCCAGGGGCAGGGCGAAATCTTGAGGCTGTGGTTCATCCACGAGCGGGTACCACGCGTAGTAGAATGCAGAGTAGATGAGCGCGTACGCTTCACCCTCGACACGCTTGAAAACGTCGACCCGAAAGTGGGCGTTGGATTCAGGATCACCCCGCTGTCGGACATCGTAAAACAGGACAAACGCTCATCGCTCAGATTCTCCCATTTGCCCGGCAGAGGCGCATTGCCTGTCTACCCTCAGGTCCTCTTTGACGCCTGCGTCTGGAGAACCAATTTGACCTATCCCACAGAGGACACTATTGCACCACAGATAGAGGACCTCCGGCTGATCCCTCCTGAAAATTCACACATGCCCTCGGGCGACGAGTTGCAGCTGGAGTCTCTCGTTCAAAACTTCAAGGAGGCGATGCGTGGAAACCCATCCGAGGAACGAAACGTCCACGTGAGCAAACCCTATTTTGAAGAAAAACACGATCGGTCCATCCTCCTGGAACTGGGATTCTCGGATGTTCTGGGACTTGGAAGCGAAGACATTGGCCGCAACCTCCATATCAAGAAACCAATGATCAGCCGCATCAAAGACCGTCGAGACTCCCACTATCTCTCGGTGGGCGATACGCTCGTACTCCACTACGGGTCCAGGTCCACTTTGGATGGCCGCTACAGTTACCACGAACTCGTAACAGAAATCTCCAAGGGCGGACTCGAGAATATCACCATCCGTCCGCAAATGGCTGTGCGTGGCGAGCAGGGCATGAAAATCGGCGTGGTCGATTTTTCGGTAAACGGGATCCGATTCGACTCCACCCCGGATTTCCTGGATTACGCGATCGGGCCGGACTACGTCGGCCTGACCCTAGATGAACGTCTCGACCAGCTGCAAGACATGGTCCTGCTCTTCAATTTCTATCCCAGACTGCGTTTCAACAGAGACGCGGACGCATATCGTCCAGCACTGCCAAAGCGAGTCTCGGTGCTGGGCAGAATCGTTCGTGCGGAAATCGAATGGGAAGATGAAGAGGAACAACGACACGGAAAACTCAAGACATTCGGTGTCAAATTCATGTACGATCCGGTGGAATATTCCCGGGACCGCTATCATTATGACCGGTGGGAAATGATCAGACCGTTCAAGGAAAATCGATACTTCAAAGAAGTACACAAATCCCTCAACGGTCTGATCGCATATCTCGAAAGTCAAACAAAGGAAATCGAAGGGGACACCAGATAAGGACGGCACGCATCCGTATAAAATAAGGGGCACGATCCTGACGGATCGTGCCCCATTTCAACAGGTGTTCAATCGACTCACAATCTACACTGGAGAATTCTCTGTCTGATTACTAAAGAACTGGATGTTTTCACGTACGAAGTGTATCACCTTGTTCTCAGGAATCATACCAAGCTGCCGAGCTGCAATAACGTTCAGCAGGCCAAGCCCCTTTTCAAAACCAAATTTACTGATTAAACGCTCTGAGTCATACCGATCCATAAAACTCCTCCTGTTTGAATTTACATCTCCTGCGTGAATCCTTTTTGGCAAAACCGCAACCCAATCTGCAAACTGATACATGATTCATCTCGTTCCCCGAGGTTACGAGGGGTAGCGGCTCACAAAAAAGCGACTCATAAAACCGATCAAATCTTTATTCAGCAGGGTCTTCATCAGAGGCGTGTGGGTTGTTGCGTCGGTCTCTAAAAGGGGAGAAGGTAGAAAGGGGTTTTGCTCGCGTTCACTTCCTGTGACCGGAGCCTGATTATCCGCATCCTGTCGGAACATGTGCCCTCCTTGGCGATGATGTTATTATTACTTAATACCACACAGTTTAATTATCGGACAACCACCGAGAAGCTTTAGTCACTTTTCCCCTCGATGCCGACAAAGAATCAAAATTAAAACCGACACGTCGATCGTGCCGGTTTGTATATCGTCAATATTCTGGAAAACAATAGGTTATTTATATCAAACAGACAGGATTGTCAGGTCCGGGACACCCGGGAATCGCCCTGAAAACAACCGTTGTATGCTGGGTCTGAAGGCCCAACCCGTTTCTACAGCGAATCCGCCAACCAGAAATAGGGAGTCTTTTGCGGGAACAGGGCGTCGAGTATGATTCTGAGCTCCTCGTCCCGTCCAATCTGGGCTCTTGCACGATCTGTAAACCGGTCTGTCCCCAGCAACGCCCGGGTAAGGGCGATTCCAGGCATGGAAACCGTCCAGGAACCTGGTCCACCACCCGCTCCGGAGATGACAGGAATGCCATTGTTGAACACGAAAGAAACTGGTTCTCCATCGACCTTGAGCTCCAGGTGACCTGTGAATTCCCCTATTTTCGCGGCTGACTCCCGGCGTGGAACCGTCGAAAACACATGCTCCAGCATACCCGCAGCGTCGAGCACCTTCCCCAGCAGCGTGGGATCGACCCCGCATTCCTGCTTGCCGCCGCGTTTGAGAGCCGCGTGAGCCAGGCTGTGATCCGGAGGCAAATGGAAGGCGACACGTTTGTATCCACTCTCATGAGCAAACTGCAAAATGGATTCAAGGAGATGGTCCCCTTCCCCATTCGCTGGCCAGGCCTCGTAAACCACCAGGCGTTCCCCGTTCCCACCCGCCCATAGCGCACCGACCGTTCCTTCTGAATGGATCATCCGGTAATCCGTATCCGGTTTGATCCCTAGCAGTGTCTCATTCGTAGAAGTCAGTGGACCCGGATGACCGGTATCGATCATCCACTGCCATCGATCTACAGAGGGCAGCACGGATCCTGACGGGAATCCTGAAGAGGACAGTCGGGCAAGCAGCCCTGCGTCTCCCGGTCCCACCGGACGCAACCCCGAGCATCCTGGATAGCCCGATCCTGTACCCAGGTGGGTTCTGCAATCCAGATATCCTTCCACATACCCCATCCTGCCATAGAAGCCGCGATCGCCGGCAAGCTGCATATACAAAAGGCCCTGGCGCTTCGCCAGGGCCTCCACATCTGCAATCAGGGCACTGCCTATTCCTTTGCCCCGAAAGTGGGGCGACACCACAACCATTGCAAGAATTCCACCCGGGATCGCTACACCATCAAAGTGGAAGGACCGGGGCGCGAGGAGCACGTGACCCACCACCTTATCCTTTACCACGGCGATTCTGGAAATGGCCTCCCGATTCCAGCCCTTTATTACATTATCATATAGACATTGAAAAACAGCACCCATCCCCGGGCGGATCTCGAACTCCGTCCCGAGCAAACGCTTCACCCGGGCATAATCGGATTCTGTTTCCGCGTTCCTGATGGAAAAGTCGGGAAAAGACATACCGTGGGGTCGATGGCCCCGTCACCACCCCCCAACCTGGGTCTTGTCTACGATGTCTCGCGTAAGGATATCGAATGCAGCTCCGAGACCCTCTATCCTTGCCTCCTCACGCTGAACGGAAGCGCTGTATATCCCGTAGCCCCTCAACCGGCTCTCTTCCCACAAATTTTTCTTGTCTTTGGCGTCGTAACAGGACATATCCACGAATACCGTAATCTGATACTGATCGGCTGCCCCTCCGTAGGTGAACGGTTCTTCCCTCACTTCCACAATCGTACCCCTCAGAACCACATCGGCGCGATCTTCATCCACCACTTTAAGGGCACCACTTTCCACGAATGCCTGGATAAGGCTATCCGTAAGCGCTTGCTGAATCTCGGGTTCCAGACTCTTGTTTTCCAGGAGCGGAATCGCCACCGAATTGAATCCGCTGCCACCGGAGGCCGATGTCGAGTAGTGTGCACAGCCTGCGAATACAGCGAACATCCCTACATATATTGTAAGGGAGAACCTGTTCAATCCTCACGCTCCTTACCCTCTGCCTCATCTTCATCGCCGGACGCGTCATCCGGTTGCTCGTCATCCTCGGGTGTTTCCTCCTCTGCACCTGCTTCCGGATCCGTCGATTCCGTCCCTTTCTTAACTTCTTCCACATAGTTCATACGCAACTCGTAAAGCGCGTGTTCCAGCATTTTTTGTTCGTCTTCGTTGAGATTGCCCCTGGTCTTGGCCTCGAGCATCCCCAGAATGTTGATGGAACCTTTGGCCTGATCCAGATCCCTCTCAATCTTGTTGGTCACCGGATTCATCACCTTGCCCATCTGCTGATAGGCTGCCCCCTGAAACATCATGACAAGCTGTGCAAACAGGAAGTCATTCATCTGATCCTGCGTGATGGTTTCATGATCACCCATAGCGATTCCCTCCTCCTTTATGAAATTCAAACTCTCAAACCTGCTGCTTATCCTATATTATTAAAACGTTCCTGCCCTGTCAAGCGCACCCGGAGTACCGCATGAGACATCACTTGTTGCTGCTGGCCTTGCTTCCAATCATCGGTGGATGGACCTTCGGCCAGGCTTCTGCTGATGAGGTCCGAATATATCGTGACGGTTGGGGAGTGCCTCACATCTACGGCGCTACCGCTTCCAGCACCGTGCATGGCCTGGGGTATGCTCAAGCGCGGGACCGCCTCTCATCGATTCTAAAAAACTATCTCACTGCCACAGGTCAAATGGCTGGAACGTTCGGTTCGGAATACATCGACCAGGATTTTCGCCAAAAACTCTGGAGGCACGCGGAAATCAGCCGAGCCGGCCTCAAACAACTCGACCCTGAACTTCTGGTGCTGTTGAGAAGCTACATCTCAGGGATACGGAGATATATGGCTGAAAACGCCCGCACCCTTCCCGAGTGGGCATTCGAACCCGAACCCTATCACATCCTCGCGCTTGCCAGATACCGGACCTGGAAGGACGCCGAAGCAGAAGCGCAAAGGGAGATGGCCCGATTGCCAGCCGAAACTGACCCGTCCAATCACTGGGTTGTAAGCAAGGAGCGATCTGCCGAGAACGCCGTCTACCTCCTGGCGGACCCGCACCAGGAATGGGCGCGTGACACGGGTTGGTATGAATACCATCTCCACGGCGGGCATCTCGAATTCTTCGGTTTCACGGTTCCGGGCCTGCCCTTTCCCCTCTTCGGTCACAATTCATACCTGGGATGGTCTGCGCTTTCGGGCGGTTCAGACGGTGCAGACGTCTATGAAGTAACCTTCCGATCGGCCGACAGCATCACCTACAAATACGGAAGCGGTTGGAAATCGGCGGTAGGCGACACCGTGCTCATACAGGTGATGGTAAATGGAAAATCTGAAACCCACCTCAGGAGAACGCTTCACACGGTGCACGGACCCGTGATCGAGCGAAATGGAAGAACCGGCTACGTCTTCAGAATATCCATTGCGGATGAATTTCGACAGGTTGAACAACTCTATCGACAGATTACCGCCAGCAGCTTGCAGTCGTTTTATGACGCGCTCCGCCTGGCGCAATTGGCGCCTCAGCGCGTGATCTACGGCGATGTCAAGGGGAACACCTTTTACATACGTACCGGGCGAATTCCTCTAAGACAGGAAGTCTACCAGTGGGACCGCCCACTCCCCGGAGACGCACCTGCGGCACTCTGGACCGAGGACCACAGTCAGGACGACCTCATCCAGGCCATCAACCCACCACAGGGTTGGCTGCAGGATTGCGGGACCTCTCCCGATCTGTTGATGCCTTACAGCCCCGTCACACCCGATCGCTACGCGGCATACATCTACAACACAGTACCGGGAAAGGAGTCGGGCAGGTCATTCAGGTCACGCCAGCTCCTTTCTTCCAACACGAAAATGACATTGCAGGAAGCGATCGGTCTGAGCCAGGACACCTACGTGGTCCACTCGGACAAATGGATTCGTGCGGTTGGTATCGCAATCAACGGAAAACCGTCCAGTTGGGAGAATACTAATCCAGAGATCGTCAAGGCCATGAACCTCCTGACCGCCTGGGACGGCCGTGCGGAGAAAAACAGGACAGGGATCACCCTGTATGCGCGCTGGCGGCAGTTTTGCGAAGGGAAGCTTATCGACAGTAGAGGGATCGTGTCCAACCAGAGCCTGGGACCCGAAACGCGAAAAGGACTGGTCGAGGCCCTTGGAGAGGCAGCCGAGGATATGATCAACAGAGATGGTCGCCTGGAGGTACCATGGGGTGAAATTCACCGGATTCGAATGTCGCGAAAATCCTGGGGCGTGAGCGGAAGTTCAGGTCCTGGCCTGGAATCGCTCAGGGTGATCGAAACCACACCAGACCTTGCAATGCATTATGGTAAAGGCGGACAGTCCGCAACCACACTGATGGTTTTCAGAGGACCCGGAAACGTAGCGTCCTATTCATCTGTCCCCTTCGGACACAGCAGGGATTCCTCGTCCCACCATTCGTGGGATCAGGCAGAGGCACTGTTCAGCCAGAGCCGACTGAAGCCTAACAATTTTGGGAGAAAGGCCGGATTGGTGCTTCAGCATACGCTTGAGATCCCTCAGGACTGATGCAACTGCGATTTCTTAAAGCCATCCAAATATTAAATTTATTCTTTTAAAAACAACTATTTATTCAAGTATTCCTCGAGCCGAGAAAGGGTGGTTTCAGAATCGGCATATCCCCTCACGAGACATGACCGATTGCTTTCATTCCCGATCACCAGGCTCGGGAACTCACGTACCCCCAACGATCTCCTCAGACTGAAATCCTCCTGCAACTGATCCTCGATCTCCGGTGAACGCAGATCTCGCTCGAATCGGGACTTATCCAAACCGATCTCTTCGGCAAGCGCAATCAGTGTCTCAGAGTCCGATGGATTGCGGGCCTCCTGATAATAGGCCCTCTGAATTCTGTGGAACATTTCTGGAATCGACGCCTCGCGCTGCGATCCGGCGGCGATGACGGCCCTGCAAGCCGGATACGTGGAACGGCGTGGTTGACAGTTGGCCCAGAACTCCCAATTGAACTCCGCCCCGGTCTCCTGCATAACCTGACGCCAATTTATTTGGACATACTCCTGCGTTTCGGCAGGCATGGGATCGTCCGAGTCTTTCGCCAATCCACCCATCACGTATCTCAGCTTTATATCAGATGGCAACGCGTCGACCACTTTCATCAGAACTGGATGAAATCCCCAGCACCATGAGCACATCGGATCGGCAACATAATAGAGGACAGGTAACATTTTGTAGCTCCAAATGGTATTGACAAGGGTCTGTTTGGGGTGATCATTCCAAGGTGATTATCAAAGGGATCCGCACACGCAGGATTTGCCCGGACATTTAAGCGGACCGAACATAAATTACAGTATCCCAATCGCAAAAAATCGCGACAACCTGCAGTCCGACACCATTCTCCAACCTAACCATCACAAAGAAAAAAGGCAAGGGACTGAGCCCTTGCCTCGACCTATACGGTTATCTGCCTGATCCTACACGAACACATCATTTACATCACCGCGAACAACCGTGACCTGGCCTGCGTCTTCGAGCTGTCTCACGGTCTGAACGATGCGCAGCTGCACATCCTCTACGTCCGACATCCTGACGGGTCCCATAAACTCCATATCTTCCTTCAGCATTGCGGCTACCCTGTCCGACATATTGGACAGGAAACGGCCCTTCAAGGTTTCGTTGCCACCTTTAAGCGCCATCGCCAGCTCCTTGGAATCCACCTCCCTGAGCACCATCTGAATTTCCCGGTCGGTAAGATTTGAGATATCGTCGAAAACGAACATCTTGTTCCTCACGGTTTCCGCCAGTTCCGGGTCTTTCGCATCAAGCCTTTCCAGCACCGCCATCTCCGTAGAGCGGCCTGTACGGTTTAGAATCTCCGCCACGGCCTTGGGTCCTCCGATTTCGGTCACCTGTCCCGCCAGAATCGCCTGCAGATCATTCGCAAGTCCTTCCTCGAGTTCTCTTAGCACCTGAGGCGAAATATTGTCCATCTGCGCGATACGGAACGAAACATCTGCCTGGAGGTCTTCGGTCAACCCATTAATCACACCGGCTGCCTGATTGGGATCCAGCTGCGAAAGAATCAACGCGATGGTCTGTGGATGTTCCTTGGAAATGAATGGCACGATCTGGGAAGGATCCACATTCCGTAGCATATAAAATCCACTTGTGGTAGTACTGTTCACCCGATCCAGCAAACTTTCAGCTTTTCTGGGTCCAACTGCCATTTCAAGTGCGCCACGAGCGAAATCCATCCCGCCCTGTGAGACATATTTTCCGGCCAGGAGGAAATGTTCGAACTCCTCCAACACGAGATCTTCCTGGTCTGCAGTCACCACATCCACTTCTGCGATGGCCTGGGCGATCTCTTCGATCTCGAAATCCGAAAGATATTTCATCACCTCGGCCGTGGTTTGCTGACCCAATGCGATCATTAAAATTGCGGCTTTTTGCCGTGCGGTTGCTTCAATATCCAGCTCTGGCAAGGTCTCTCCACCTTCCTTTCTGCAAATGGACGAAAAGTGTCTCCCCATTAAACTTCAGAAATGTAAATTAGTCAGAATACGCCACACATTCGGCTACCATAGAGATTTTAGCAAAACGTGTACCCAACTTGACATCGCCGACGCACCAGATTTCCAGAATTGGGAAATTCCGCTTGCGCCACGCCAGAAATCCTCACTACCTTGGGTCCCGGCTTGGTATAACATCAACTCATTTCGTGGATAATTGAAACCCACTATTCTCATCCATTTCACAGGAGGCCGTCCAGTGAAAATAGAAGTCACCATAAATGGAGAACCGCACGTTGACGATGTGGAACCCAGGCTGTTACTGGTCCACTATCTGCGCGATGTGCTGGGGCTCACGGGCACCCACGTGGGATGCGAATCCAGCATCTGCGGCGCCTGCACGATATTGCTGAACGGATTGGCCATGAAGTCCTGTACGACACTGGCGGTCCAGGCAAATGGTAGTGAGATCACCACCATCGAGGGACTCGCACAGAATGGCGACCTGCATCCCGTGCAGGAAGGATTCTGGGAATGCCACGGACTCCAGTGCGGCTTCTGCACGCCGGGAATGATTATTAGCGTGCATCAGCTCCTTGAGCGAAACGCAAAACCGACCGAAGCGGAAATTCGACGCGGCATAGAGGGGAACCTCTGTCGCTGTACCGGCTACCAGCACATTGTGGATGCCGTTCAATATGCCGCCAAAAAAATGAACGCGTAAAGGAGGTATCCCGTGCCCGTCAGCAAAACTGTGGGAGCCAGAATCAAGCGCCGGGAAGACCCCCGTTTGATTCAAGGACTTGCCCAATACGTAGATGACGTAAAACTTGTGGGTATACTCCACGTAGCCATTCTTCGAAGCCCTCACGCCCACGCACGTATCCAGAACATAGATGTCAGCGCTGCAAAGGATCATCCGGGTGTGGTCGCCGTAGTTACGGGTGAGGACATCAAAGACAAAGTGGGAACCGTCCCATGCGCAGCTACGGATCCGGAAGGATTTCCGGGCATGGTGGTGCCCCCCCACTACTGTCTCGCCTACGAAAAAGTAAGACTTGTCGGTGAACCCGTAGTCGCCGTCGTAGCAGAAGACAAATACATCGCCCAGGATGCGGTGGACCTTATAGAAATAGACTACGAACCACTGGACGCCGTCACTTCCTCAGAGGAAGCGCTTGCCGAAGGCGCACCGATCCTGCACGAACAGTTCGGAACCAACCGGGCCTTCACCTGGTCTCTGGCGGGCGGAGACATAGACGCAGCGTTGGCCGAGGCCGACCGCGTGGTCAAACAGAAATTCGTCCACCAGCGCCTGGCGCCAAACGCCATAGAGCCCAGAGGCGTGCTTGCCAGATTCGATCCCGGAGACCGACAGCTGACCCTCTGGTCTTCAACACAGATCCCTCACCTGCTGAAGACACAGCTGTCCATTATGCTCGGAATGACCGAGAACAGGGTCCGGGTAATTGCGCCTGAGGTCGGCGGTGGATTCGGCAGCAAGCTCAATGTCTATGCCGAAGAGGGATTGATCGGATATCTGGCGACGCAGCTCAAACGACCGGTCAAGTGGATCGAGGGACGCCGTGAAAACATGATGCATACCATTCACGGAAGGGATCAGGCCGGGGATGTCGAAGTTGCCGTAAAGAACGATGGAACGATTACCGGGCTCAAATACACGGTAACCGCAGACGTTGGGGCCTACTATCAGCTGCTCACCCCTGCGATTCCCACACTCACCGGACTGATGCTCTGCGGTTGCTACAAGATTCAAAACGTATCCATGAATCTGGTTGCCACCTTCAGCAACAAAATGGCCACGGACGCCTACCGGGGTGCCGGCCGGCCGGAAGCGACCTATCTCGTGGAACGTATTGTGGACTGTGTGGCGCATGATCTGGATCTCGACCCAGTGGAAGTCCGCAGGAAGAACTTCATCGGTTCCGATGAATTCCCATACACGACCGGCACCGCCGTGTCTTACGACAGTGGCGACTACACCCGCGCCCTCGACAAGGCAATGGGTATGATCGACTACGAAGCGCTCCGCAAGGAGCAGGCTGACCTTAGAGCGAAGGGCCGGTACATGGGAATCGGGTTTTCCACTTATGTCGAAATTTGCGGCATGGGTCCATCGGCTGCCATGCCCGCGGGCGGATGGGAAAGCAGCACTGTTCGCGTGGACCCGACCGGGAAGGTCACGGTCCTCACCGGCGTTTCTCCGCACGGTCAGGGCCAGGAAACCTCATTTGCGCAAATGATCGCCGACGGACTGGGTGTGGACATTGACGACGTAAAAATCGTTCACGGAGACACCGAAATCGTCCAGTACGGCATCGGCACCTTCGGGAGTCGGGCAATGGCTGTTGGCGGCGCTGCAATGCACGTCGCTATGGGTCAGATCAAGGAAAAGGCGCACAAAATCGCCGGACACATACTGGAGGCCAACCCCCAGGACATCGTCATGGAAGACAACATGTACTTTGTGCAGGGGCATCCGGAAAACGCCGTCAGTCTCGCGGACATCTCAACAGCCGCCCACGTGGGTGTGAATATTCCGGAGGGACTCGAGCCTGGCATGTCCGAAACGCACTTCTTCGAACCGTCCAACTTCACCTACCCGTTCGGCACCCACATTGCGATCGTGGAAGTCTCAGCAGAAACAGGTGAGATCGAAATCAAACGCTACATCGCCGTGGACGACTGTGGAAACATCATCAACCCCCTGCTCGTGGAAGGTCAACTGCACGGAGGAATCGTACAGGGCCTTAGTCAAGCACTCTTCGAGGAAGTCATCTACGACGAAGGCGGACAGATGCTAAGTGGTTCGTACATGGACTACACGCTGCCCCGTGCGCATCATTTCCCGAGATTCGAGATGGACAACACCATCACACCCTCACCTGTCAATCCAATGGGGGTCAAGGGAGTGGGAGAGGCCGGTACCATCGGGTCTACGCCCTGCATTGTGAACGCCGTGGTCGATGCGCTCAAACCATTCGGGGTGCGAGACATCGACATGCCGATGCGTCCCGAGAAAATCTGGAGGCTCATGCAGTAAGGCGGCAGGATTCGCTGAACGCATCGACCACTGGATACCGGCATCGACACCTCACTCCGGAGAAAATGAAATGATACCGAGCAAATTCGACTACCACGCCCCAAAAACGCTGAAGAAGGCACTGAGTCTGATTGGCGAACACGGGGACAACGCCAAAGTACTGGCGGGAGGGCACAGCCTCATCCCGCTTATGAAACTCAGATTCGCCGCCCCCGATGTTGTCATCGACCTCGGGCAGGTTGGTGGGCTCAGCGCCATTCGTGTCTCCAAGGGCGGCGTCATCCACATCGGCGCCATGAGTACCCACTATGCGGTGGAAAGCACCCGTAGTCTCAAGAGCAAATGTCCCATCCTTCCGGAAACGGCATCCGTAATCGGCGACGCCCAGGTCCGCAATCGCGGCACCATTGGCGGAAGTCTCGTCCACGCAGACCCCGCAGCTGACTGGCCGGCAACCATTCTCGCTCTGGATGCAGAACTGGAACTCAACAGTGCCAACGGATCCCGCACGGTGGCCGCCGGCGATTTCTTCGTCGACTTTCTGACCACGGACATTCAACCCGGCGAACTCCTGACAGAGATCCGAATCGCTGTTCCCGGGGATCGCTCTGGAGGCGCATACGAAAAAATGCACCAGTCGGCCTCCGGATTCGCCCTTGCAGGTGTTGCCGCACAGATCACCCTGGATGAAAGTGGGAACTGCGCTTCGGCCGGCATTGGAATCACCGGTGTCGCCGCGGTTCCCTACAGAGCATCCGCTGCAGAAGGCGCTCTTGTCGGCAGCCCACTCACCGAAGAAGCCATCGCTGGCGCGGCCGGGAAAGCGATCGACGGTGTGGATACAGATGACCTCCAGAGCGATCATCACGCATCCGGGGAATATCGTGCACATCTGGCCAAGGTATTCGCTGCGCGTGCGATTGCCAAAGCCGTCGAACGGGCAGGATAACTCGGCGCGTGAAACCTGTTGAGAAAGCCCTACTGGTAGAGGACTGTCAGAAGTCCCCGTGATTATTCGATTGCGGGGACTTCTGTGTACCACCAGAGAAACTGCAGAGGGAAATGCATCGAGTACCTGAGGCGGTGGGCAAGAGGATAGGTTGGTGGGGCTTGGAAGAGGGCGGGATGGTGAACACCTGGGTGAGTGGACCTAACCCCCCGGCCCCCTTCCCTGGGAGGGAAGGGGGAGACAGGCGGAGCGTGTTTAACATATGGAGAACGAACTGGAAACACACCACTGGTTTGGTGGAACCACCTTATGGACAGGGTTAGGGCTTGATCTTGGAATGAATCCACGTAAATTGACTCAGCACTTTTTTAGCACCGAATTCGTTGGATCTCGTCCAATTCACTAGCCATCCACGGGAGGCAAATTGGAAATCAAGGGCACATATACGATAAATGTCAAACCTGAGCGCGTCTATGAAATCCTGACAAACCCGGAGGCCCTCGGCAGGTGTCTGCCGGGCACTCAGGAGCTCGCGCTGATCGAAGAAAACACCTATAGTCTCGCAATCAACGCCGGGGTCGGCGCCATTAAGGGCAGCTACAGCGGAACGGTTAAACTGGAGGACATGCGTCCGCCCGAGCACTACAGAATGATCGTAGATGTGAAAGGCAAGACCGGCTTTGTCAAAGGAGCGGGTGAAATAGATCTCGCGGCCGAGGGTGACGGCACAGAAATCACTTACAGCGGAACTGTTCAGCTTGGTGGACCGGTCGCTGCAGTCGGTCAGCGGCTCCATTCAAGCACAGCCAAGCTGATGACCCGGCAGCTCTTCGGGGCGATCGAGGCGGAGGCCAAAGCCGCGCCGGGGGAAGTGGTCAAGCACGGCATGGTGAGAGACATTATAAGGACGGTGAAGCGGAAGAAGGGGTAGGCGGAAGGCAGAGGCGACGGGAGACCTAGAGGCAAGAGCGACGACGGACGAGGGACCACGGACCACAGAGGCAGAGGCAAGAACAGAGACGACGGAACAGGAGCAAATCGACCACCAAATTTGAAGGAGTGAATGACCATCGCTTACAAATTTGAGAAGTTGGAAGTCTGGCAATTGGCATTGCAGTATGTTGACTTGATTTACGAAATCGCTGAACAATTGCCCAAGCGAGAGGAATACAACCTTGGCTCACAGATTAGACGAGCGGCGACTTCTGTGGCGCTGAATATTGCAGAAGGGTCTACAGGACAAAGCGATCCTGAACAGGCTCGATTTCTTGGATATGCCCTTCGTTCTGTGATTGAGACGGTGGCTTGCCAACACCTCATACGGAGACGTCCGTATCAAGTAGAATCCGGTCTGTTGGAGAATGCATATGATAGCAGCGAGATCCTTTCCAAAAAACTTCAGGCGATGCGGCGAGCGGTGACGCCTGCCGGCGATCGGGTGAGGGAGGAGGATCCAGGATATCTGGAGCTATCGCTGTAGTAGCATCCGCGAGCTCGGGCGGTTTTAGTTTTGGTTTTTGTTTTGGTATTGCCTTCGTCCACGGTCTATGGTCCACGGTCCGTGGTCAGCTTTTTCACCTACTTCTGAGGTGATTATGTTCATCAACTGGGACGAGATACCTGTAAATGAAGTCGCACCGGGCGTTCGCATCAAGGCGCCCTATGGAGAGAATCTGATGATTTCCCTGCTCGATATGGACGAAGGGGCGGTGGTTCCGCTTCATCATCATCCGCATGAACAGGGCGGCATCATGATCAGCGGAAAAATGGAACTCACCATTGGAGATGAAACCCGCACGGTAACCAAGGACGAAGCTTATCTGATTGCTTCGAATGTCCCGCATCGAGCAGTCGCCGTGGGCGGGCCTGCGCTTGCCCTGGACATCTTCTCTCCGGTTCGAGAGGATTATGCGGAACTGGGCAATCGGTATATCCCACCTTCTGACAACGCACAATAATCCAATATTTTCTTCCTGGAATCGCTGAAAAAGAGAACTGGGCGGCAGCAAAGGCCGCCCTTAAGTTTTGGTTCGATGGACATTCGTTTAATGCGGTCCGGGACCCCACACCAACAATCGATCTTATAACCGGAGACCTCGTATGGGTGCAAAAGAGGAGTATCGTTACAACCGACTCACCTGGCCCGAAATGAACGACGCCATTGAGATGCAGAAGGTCGTCATTCTCCCGACCGGATCTACCGAGCAGCACGGGCACCACCTCCCGCTGGATGTGGACGTCTTTCTATGCGAAAGCGTCTGCCACGAAATCGGAAAACGCATTCCCGATCAAGTCCTCGTTTTGCCACCTGTATCCTACGGGCTGAACATGCATCACATCGACTTTCCTGGAACGATCCACATCGAACCAGAGGTCTTCATCTCCTTTTGTCTGAACGTCACCAAGAGCGTGGCCTATCACGGATTCGAAAAACTCCTGATCGTCAACGGTCACGGATCGAACGGTCCCCTCATCGACCTGATCGCACGTAAAACCGTACTCGCCACCGAGTCGCTCTGCTTTGCCGCGGGATATGCGAGCTTTCTGATGGAAGCTTTCAAAGGCATTCGCGAAAGCGAAATCATCGCCCACGCAGACGAATTCGAAACCTCGCTCTACCTGCACCTTGCAGGTGACCGTGTACAGATGGACAAGGCGAAAAAAGGGGACGATCGCATGGGACAGTATGCGAGCTCGGACAGCACGGGTAACTACCCCGTCAGATTCAATGACTACTGGGGAAGGTGGACGGACCTCGGCGTACACGGAGATCCAACCGTCGCGACAGCGGAAAAGGGTGAGATCATCTTCGAAGCTGCGGTCGATGGTCTGATCGGAGCGGTCAAGGAGATCAAAGATTGGCCGATTGAAAAGCGGTCGGATCAACATCGCCTTCCGGTGCAATCCAACATCCAGTGGTGAATCACCAGTAACTCCCAGGAATCCAAGAATGTCCCACGACTCGTCAAAATTTTCCCTGACCGGCGCCAATCTGATTGTTGGAGATGGCTCGGATCCCATTCGGAATGCACGGGTGGAGGTCGAGAACGGCAAGATCACTGACATCACCATCGATGGCTGCAGTTCCGGCGCATCACCTTCGATGGATCTCGATGGGCGTTGGCTGCTCCCCGGGCTCATCGACAGCCACGTCCACATCGTCCTGGATGGTGGTCCGGATCAATTGGCCAACTATGCTCAGTATGACGAAACCTACTTCGCCTTCATTGCAGCGCAGAGTATTCGTCGATCCCTGCTATCAGGGATCACCACCCTGCGTGATTTGGGTGGGATGAATGGCATCGAGTTCAGTGTTCGCCGTGCAGCTCGGAATGGACTGATTCCTGGATCGCGACTGATTCTTGCGGGATGCCTCGTGACGTGCACCTCCCCCGGCACCGAGGAATTCATCGGAATGTATCGCCCTGCCGACGGAGTGGATGAAGTCCGGAAGGCGAGTAGGGAACAACTCAAACTCGGTGAATGGTCTGCCTACACCACACTGAAAAGTCACATCTTCCAATCCCTTCCGAGCGGCGACTACACCTTCGAAGTCAGAGCACGAGATGGTGATTTCAATGAGGACACTTCCCCTGCCCAGGTCCTCTTTATCGTAGTCCCTCCCGTGTGGCAGGAGCCCTGGTTTATTGGCCTTATGGCCCTGGGACTGATCATCATTTCGCTCCAGGCATTCAGAATCTTAAACCGCGATAAACAGCTCAAGGTATCGAATGCAGCCCTGTCCGATGCGATGAACGACCTGTTCGGGGTGAACCAGGATCTGAAGACGTCCAACAGCCAGCTCAAAGAGGCGCAGGACCAGCTCATCCTCAATGAAAAAATGGCCTCACTCGGTTCCCTCGTTGCCGGCGTCGCACACGAAATCAATACCCCGGTGGGAGCGGCCTCGAGCGCAGCAGATGTCTCCCGGAGATGCATCGAGAGAATCGCCCAGGCATTGGAGGCAGGCGTGGGCAAACTCGAGAGCAATCCTCAACTCCAGAAGGTTCTGGGCCTCCTGAAAGAGAACAATGGCATTGTGATGGAAGCCGGAGACCGCATCGGACAGATCGTGAAAAGCCTCCGCAACTTTGCACGCCTGGATGAATCGGAAATTCAGGAAGCAGATCTTCGTGAAGGCATCGACACCACCCTCATCCTCATCCATCACGAAACCAAAGGCCGAGTAACCGTCATCAAAGAATACGATGACATCCCGTCGATCTACTGCTACCCTACCCAGTTGAACCAGGTCTTCATGAATCTCTTGATCAACGCCGCACAGGCCATCGAAGGCAAGGGAGAAATTCGGATACAAACGCTGGCAGACGCCACACACGTCCACGTAAAAATTTCGGACACCGGATCAGGAATCACGCCCGAACATCTGAGCAAGATCTTCGACCCCGGGTTCACAACCAAAGGTGTAGGTGTTGGCACAGGACTCGGACTTTCGATCAGCTACAACATAATCCAGAAACACAAGGGTCATCTCGAAGTAGAAAGCAGGCCCGGCGAAGGGACCACGTTCACCTTGAGTCTGCCCAGGAGTGGAATTCATGACAAGACCTGAATCAGACAATTCAAACTCTGACAGCGCTTACGTGGAACTCGGATTTATAAGCCCTGAGAAATGGGAAACCAAAGCGAATCTGGCCATTCGGATTAACAGCCTTTTAAAGATGCGTAAGCTAACTCAAGCTGAAGCCTCGATTGTCCTGGGCACGACACGACCCAGAATTTCAGATTTAAAACGCGGGCAACTCGACAAATTTTCATTGGAAAAATTGCTGACTTTCCTTACTGCACTGGATCAGGACATCAACATTGTTGTCCACCCTAAACTCAGTGATTCTGCCCACATACGGGTTGAGAAACTGGACAAACCTCAGACCGCTGTTGGATAGGCAAACGTGGCTCTTTGTTTAGACTGGCAGGGGATCTTTCAAACACAATTCCCCTTGACATCACTGCGGCCCAAACATATTTTTTGGCCAAAGCTGTGAAGGAGGAAAGTAGGTTGTCATCGGCCTCAAAGGGAGGGAGAATCCCGGACTGAGAATTCTCCCGGGGAGCGACCAACCGAAGTTCCCTCCGGAGCTGCAAGGCTGAATGCTGAGGTCAAGCTATTAGGCCGAGCCGGCAGATCTCGCCGAAATGAGAGAGGGCAGTCATCATTGCCCGATGAGCGGCCTCGATCGAGCGCAAATAGGGTGGTACCGCGGAAGGCTCCCTTTCGTCCCTAACAGTGGATGAAGGGGATATTCTTTTTTGGGAAGCAACCTCGACCGTGGACCGTAGAGGCAAAAGCAGAGGCGACCGTGGACCATTGACCGCGGACGACAAAACCAGAAGCTTCAGCAAACCAGAATCGATGGGATTGGCGAGCCTTGCTTCTCGATACACCCTCCGCAACCTTCGGTCGCTCCGGGCACTCGAAGAAACGGGGTGAATGTCCGGAAGAATTCAACTCGCCCCCCGGCGCTAGGCCCGATCACCGATTGCTTTTGATCTTTCCGTCCACCGTCTACGGTCCATCGTCGCCTTTGACTTTAAAAACCTGACCGTGGACCACAGGGGCACTGAGATAACCAGACCAGAATCGATGAATTCGGCGAGCCTTGCTTCTCGATACACCCTCCGCAACCTTCGGTCGCTCCGGGCACTCGAAGAAACGGGGTGAATGTCCGGAAGAAATCAACTCGCCCCCGGGCGCTGGGCCCGATCACCGGTCCGCCTTTGACCTCGTCGTCTGCGGTCCGTCGTCGCCTTTTTTCTTTAGCCTTTGACTTCGTCGTCTACGGTCCATCGTCTGCGGTCGCTTTTGATTTTCATCGTCGCCCTTTTTCAGAAGGAGTGAATTCGTGTCACAAGCCGCATCCATAGACCTCACCTCCCTGCACGCACTGGAAATCCGCACTTTGCGTGCCTACGAATCGCAGCCAGAGGGCGAATACTCGGACGCGACACTGCCTGAAGCTGCGGAGATCGGCCCCGGCCAGGTTCGCCGCGCGATCGAATGGCTGATCTCCAAGGCGCTCATCGAGATCTCCCAGGAGCGAACCGTCTCCATTGTATCGCTCACGGAATTGGGAGTCGGTCAGGCGGATATCGGAGCCACACCCGAAACTGCCCTCTTGCTTCAAGTCGGCAAGGACCCGGGGACAACGCTTAAAGATCTGCAGTCCGACACTCGGTTCGATCGCGGCGACTGGGGCAGCGCCTTTGGCGGTCTCAAAGGAGAGGGCGTCATCGACCAAAAGGGTCCCGCCATCGAAATCGTCGAATCTAAAAAGGCTGCCTTCTACACTGAGCGACTCGTGCCCGGCCTCTTCGGACCGTTCCAGGAAGCCGGCAAAGAAGCCACCTTCGACCTCGGCGACTTTCCCCAAGAGATCCAGGAACACATCTCCACGAAAACGACAAAGCGAGGCAAAGGGAAATCTCCCGTCCGACTCGACGAGCGCGTCCTTCGCTCCTATCGCCTCACGGAATCGGGTCGCGTGACACTCCAGGGCATCCTCGAAGCCAACCTCACTGGAGAAGAAGTCTCACAGCTCACCTCCGAAATGCTCCAGTCCGGTGACTGGAAAGGCGTCAACTTTCGCCGCTACGACCTCAGCATCAAACCCCCGCGCATCACGATCGGGCGGCACCACCCCTATCGCACCTATCTCGACAGCACACGGCGCAAGCTCCTGGCACTCGGTTTCGAAGAAATGAAGGGCCCCCTCGTCGAAACCGAATTCTGGAATATGGACGCTCTATATATGCCCCAATTCCACGCGGCCAGGAATATTCACGACGCCTACTACCTCAAGCACCCAACGCACTCGGAAAGCGCGGAAGAACCCTACTTCTCCAAAGTCGCCGAGGCCCACAGCACAGGAGGCGACACGGGATCACGGGGGTGGCGCTATGAATTCAACCCGGAGAGATCTCGGCAGCTGCTTCTGCGCAGCCAGGGAACCGCGCTCTCCGCACGCACACTCGCCGCGGGGCCGAACATCCCGGGCAAATACTTCGGCATTGCCCGCTGCTTCCGCCAGGACGACGTGGACGCCACGCACTCGGCCGACTTCTTCCAAGTAGAAGGCATCGTCCTCGGCGAGTCGATCAACTTCAGAAGTCTCCTGGGTCTGCTCAAACTGTTCGCCCTGGAGATCGCTCAATCGGAAGAAGTCCGATACGTCCCCGACTACTTCCCGTTCACCGAACCGTCCGTTGAACTCCAGGCCAAACACCCCACCCTCGGCTGGATCGAGCTGGGAGGCGCCGGCTTGTTCAGACCGGAACTCACGAAACCGCTCGGCGTGGACGTGCCCGTAATCGCCTGGGGGCTCGGAGTAGACCGGATGGCAATGGTCGCCCTGGGGATAGATGACATACGTGATCTGTTCAGTTTGGACCTCGACTTTGTACGGAACGAGAGAGGGTGAGGACCAGGTACGGCGTCCGATGTCCGATGTCCGGGGGGATCTGGTAGCCCGAGACAGGCTTCATTTACGAACGAGAACTCATATTCACCAATACAAAATTCGACAGGAAATCATCCGGACGCCGGACTCCGGACGCTTCTTGCCTTTAAGGAGTTCCAATGCCCACCATCTCTGTAATAAAAGAAGACCTCGAAAAACTTGCCGGGAAGGTTTACGAACTGCCTGAGCTTGAAACGGCCCTGGAGACCGCAAAGGCAGAGGTGAAAGTCGAGGACGATTCCCACCTGCGTGTTCAATTGAAGGACACGAACCGTCCCGACCTGTGGTCCTCAGAAGGACTTGCCCGGCTGTTGAAAGGCTATCGGAACGGGGCGTACGAAACCTATTCCTTCTTCGAAGATGTCGATCCAAAGCGTGAACTCATAGTCGATCCGGGGCTTCAGTCTACCCGACCCTATATCGCCGCATTTGCGTGTGAAGGAATTCAGGTAGACGCCGCCGTCCTCGAGCAGCTCATCGAAACCCAGGAAAAACTGGCCGACGGATACGGTCGCGGCCGCAGCGCGGTCGCCATTGGGATCTACGACGCATCAGACATCGAATTCCCGGTCAAATTCGACTCGGTCGATCCGGACACCACCCGGTTCGTCCCCCTGGAAACCGAATCGGAGATGAGCTTGCGCCAGATCCTGAGCGATCACCCCACAGGGAAAACCTACGCTCACCTTCTTGAATCCTTCGACCATTTCCCGCTCATCAGGGACAACCGCGGCGAAGTCCTCTCGATGCCCCCGGTCATCAACAGCCAGACCCTCGGCAGGGTCGAAGTCGGCGACACCTTCCTCTTCTGCGAGGCCACCGGAACCGAGCTCGACGCAGTCCTGCTTTCGATCGCAATAATGGCCGTCAATATGGCCGACCGCGGCGGGAAGATCCTCCCGGTCACCATCAAATACCCCTACGACACGCCCAGGGGACGGGAGATCCAGTGCCCGATCGATATGACCAAATCCATCGAAGTCGACCTCGGGGAAATCAACAAGATGATCGGCGGAGAACTCCCGTCCGACCAAATCACGAATGCGCTGGTGGCAATGGGCTACCGTGAAGTCAGTCTCCACGAACAAACGGTTCAGGCGCGTCCTGCACCCTACCGCGATGACATCATGCATCCGGTCGACCTCATCGAAGACGTGATCGTCGCCACCGGCTACGAAGCGTTCGAACCCGAAATGCCTCACGACTTCACCGTGGGCAAAGCGGCGCCTCAGGAGGACCTGTCCGACAAATTCCGGAACCTGATGGTCGGCTGCGGCTTCCAGGAATTCCTGCTCCCCATCCTCACCTCCAGCAGCGACCTCTCCACTCGAATGCGAGATCCCGAGGCAAAAGTCGTTGAAATCTCTAACCCGATGTCCGACCACTACAGCGCGGTACGCGCCTCATTGATTCCCGGTCTCCTGAGAATCGAGGGCATCAGCCGACGAGCGATCTATCCCCACCGCATCTTCGAAGTCGGCGAAGTCTCTGTGCTCGCCCCCGACACCGCCTACGGAACCAAAACGGAGATCCGCCTCGCCGCAATGGAGGCGCACGCAGAAGCGAACCTCTCGGACATTCAGAGTCACCTCGAAGCGCTGGCCTACTACCTCCAGATCGAATACACGCTCATCCCGGTCGATCACCCCACCTACCTCCCCGGGCGCGCTGGAGAAATCGTCAAAGACGGCCGCATCTACGGAATCATCGGAGAAGTGCACCCCGAGGTCCTGGAAACCTGGGGAATCGCTGTTCCCGTAAGTGTGTTCGAAGTCAATATAGAGATCGCCAATCCTACCCAAAGGTAAGGTGAAATATGAGCAGACCTGTCTCACCTGACGACCTGTTCCGAATCACCGGCGTCGCGAGTCCACAGATCTCTCCAGACGGAACCCGGATCGTATTCGGAGTCTCCCGTCCAGATCAGGAAACCAACAAGACCAAATCCGACCTCTACCTCCTTGCTCTCGACGGTGGGGAGCCCCGCCAGCTTACCCACAGCGAAAAACGCGACGGCTCCCCCCGGTGGTCTCCAGACGGGACCAAACTCTCCTTCACTTCTAATAGAAGTGGCAAATCGCAAATCTGGATCCTCGATCTCGCGGGAGGAGATCCCTGCCAACTCACCGATTTCAAAGCCGGACTGGGGGGCGCGCTCTGGGCAGACAACGGACACGCCTGGTCAGCGGACGGGAAATGGATCGCCTGCGTCTCCCGAGGCAATGTAGAAAAAGAAGAACTCACACCTGCCAACGATATGAACGTCGTCGACCGCACCTTCTACAAGTGGGCCGGCGGGTTCAATCCCAATCAGCCGACAAACATCTGGATCACGCCGGTAAACGGCGGCGAGTCGAAACAGCTCACCGAGGGCGATCCGGACGACCACTCCATGAGCTGGTCTCCGGACAGCAAGGAAATCGCCTTCGTCAGCAATCGCACGGGCGACTGGGAAAACAACGCCAACAACGACCTCTTCGCCGTCTCGATCGACACCGGCGAGAGCCGGCGAATTACCGAAACACCCGGTCCGGAGTTCACACCTGCGTGGTCACCGGACGGGAAGTGGATCGCCTGTGCGGCCTGCGATCGTGGAAACGCGTCCAAGGACAGCCCGGCGGGAAACACCGAGATCTATCTCGTCCCCTCTGAAGGCGGCGCACCGGTCAAACTCAGCGGCAGCCTGGACCGGCGATCCAGCTCACCCACCTGGTCGCCCGACTCGCAAAACATCTACTTTTCGGCGATAGACCACGGCAGGCGCCAAATCTACCGCGTTTCATCCGAAGGTGGAAAAGTCCACGAGATCACCACAGGCGCGAGCCAGATCTCCGGATTCAGCCTCCACAGTGAGCGACTTGTCTACGCGCGAAACAACGAGCACACCCCGAACGAATTGTATTCGCTCGACCTCGGATCTGGAACCGAAAAGACGCTAACCTCATTCAACTCGAAATGGTCGGAACAAGTCACCACCAGCCCCTCCGATCCATTTCAACTCAGCACCTTCGACGACCTCACCGTGCAAGGCTGGATTCTCAAACCCACCGGATTCCAATCTGACAAGAAATATCCGGCCCTGCTGTCCATTCACGGCGGTCCTCACGGCTCGCACGGACACGGCTTCAGACTCAGCCACCTGGCGCTCGCCGGGGCGGGCTACGCGGTAGTCTACATCGATCCGCGGGGCAGTTCTGGCTACGGCCAGGCATTCGCCGACGGGTGTGTCCAGGACTGGGGCGGAGACGACTACCAGGACCTGATGATCGGTCTGGACGCGGCCATCGCACAAAACCCCTGGATCGACGCGAACCGCCTGGGTGTCTTCGGCGGGAGCTACGGCGGATTCATGACCAACTGGGTCGTCACCCAGACCAACCGGTTCAAAGCGGGTGTCTCGCACGCCAGCCTGAGCAATCACATCAGCTTCTACGGCACGTCGATGTATCAGCTTCTGATGGAATACGAATTCGGCGGAAAACCGTGGGAAGCCTACGACGCGTACTGGGAGAGATCGCCGATGGCGCACGTTGCCAACACCCGAACGCCCCTCTTGCTCACCCACGGTGAAGTGGACCACGACGTCCCCATCGGACAGGGCGAGGAATTCTACATTGCCCTCAAGAAACTGGGTGTTCCTGCCGAGTTCGTACGCTACCCGAGAGAAGGTCACGGAATATCAGAGCCTGTGCACGTTCAGGATTTCATACAGCGTCACATCGACTGGTTCGATCGGTATCTCAAATCAGATTGAGTCGATTTCCGATCACCGCCTTCAAGACCACTTGAAAAGGAGTTCCCAATGGCAAACATCGCATTCCTGTCGGCAGCCCACACGCACACCAAAGGATTCCTCAAAGCCGTTGATGAAAAACCGGGGTGCAATCTGGTCGTAATCTGGGACGATATGCAGGAAAGGGGTCAGAGATACGCGGACAAGTACAAGGCTGAGTATTCCGACAATCTCGAAGCCACCATCTCAAGAGAAGACGTGGACGGATTTATCGTCTGCGCTGAAAACACACGACATTTGCGGCTCCTGAAAGCGGCGATCCCTTCAAGGAAACCCATTTTCTGCGAAAAACCTTTCACCACAACCACGGCGGAGGCCGCTGAAGCTGTAGCGCTCATTCGGGAGCACGGGTCAATCGTCCATATGGGTTACTTCCAGCCCTTCTCGGCCGACCTGCAGGGCGTCATCGCGAAAGTCGCAACGGGCGACCTTGGAAACATCACCCACGCGCGCTACCGAAACGCCCACCACGCGGCTTACGGCCACTGGTTCGACTCACCGGATCTCGCCTGGTTCGCGGATCCGGAACTCGCCGGCGGAGGTGCGTTTATGGATATGGGTACCCACGCGGTGCACCTGCTCCGAACCATTCTGGGTCCTGTCGAAAGTGCCTTCGCGACCATCAGCAATGTCTCGGGGATTTATCCCGATGTGGACGACAACGGACTCGCGCTCCTTCGCTTCAAGAATGGCGCCCTCGGAACCATCGAGGCCTCCTGGGTGCAAACAGGAGGACTCAGCGGCCTCGAAATCACCGGCAGCGAAGGCACCCTCTTTCAGCACCCGGACCAGGGATTCATCACAGCGGCTCCCGGAAAAGACGCCCAGGCGGTTGCTCCGGGTGAAGAGAAACCCACCCGGGTGGATCGGCTTGTTGCGGCAATCGAGGGGAAACTCAGCCAGGAGGAACTGCAGGATGATCTGGCCTGTGCGGCGGACGCCGTCGCGATAATGGAAGCCTGCTACGAGTCGAACAAGACGGGGGGGTGGGTGGACGTCGCCAAATTGTAGCGCCCTTCACCATAATGGAACCAGAGGGAGACTCGAATTACGGGTCTCCCTTTTTTTGTTTCTGGGTCATTCCAATAACGAACTCTGAATAGTACAGTCGACTGGACAATTAAAAATGCAGTGAATTTAGAGATGGAAAATATGAATTAAATATCATATTAACAGTCTTATACATTATTTATCAATGCACAAGTATTTAATACTATAACTTGATACTATTTTATATTTTGACTATTCTTTATCGCCAGGAACTACAATAATGGCCAAACCTTGTGTGAATACACTTGACTGGACTCGCTCCCGGGTGCAAAATTGCACATGAATGCCTCTCAAGTTCTTTTTTGGACTCTGTGAACCAGGATTACTCGCGAACCGGAGGTAGAGACTTCGGGTTATACAGGCCGATTCGCACTCGAAATAAAAACGGAAGTGATTTTCAGTGACCCAACACCCCAGCTTTTCTGCGCAAGACGGAAGACCTGAACGGCTCCTCTTCACCTCGGGAATGACCGGACGCAGTCCCGATGGTCCCGTGGTCTCTGGAGGGATGACAGCCCAGAGCCGTCGCGTATTCGACAGACTTTCTGCAGTCCTCGCTCACGCCGGCGCCGAATTCCAGGACGTCGTCAAACGTAACACCTACGTCACCGACCCCGGCGACTACAATACCGCCGGCCGACCGATCTCTCAGAGCGCATTTGGCGATACATCGCCTGCCGCCACAGACCTTGTCGTTTCCTGCCTCGCCGATCCAGAAATGTGTATCGAAGTCGAACTCATCGCCGACCTCGGAGAGCCGCTCGCGGATTCTCCTCTACTCACTAAGTACAGTGTCGAAGATCACGGAATCGACTATGCCCAGGGTGCCATCGTCAACGGCGGTCGCCTCATCTTCGCGGCCGGTCAGGTTGGCAATCATCCCAACGGTTCCACTGAGATCGGTGACATTGGAAAGCAGGCGGAGCAGGCCTACGCGAACATCCGCGACATCCTCCTGGCGGGAAGTGCCACACCTGCGAGTGTCGTAAGAGAAACTATGTGGGTACGGGATATGGAAACCTGGCACACCGAAGGTGCGGCTGCCCGCGCTCGATTCTACGGGACGGACTTCCCCGCGGCAACGCTCCTGGGGGTTCAGAAACTCGCGGATCCGGATCTACTGGTAGAAATCGAAATCGTCGCGGCTGTTCTGTAAGCGTGAACACGTTCCGGAATAGAGCATTGACACTCGACACTACTCAGGTTACATTTACTCAATGATTCGGAGTTTCAGTCACAAAGGACTGGAGCGTTATTTCGAGGACGGCACTCCACGCGGTATTCCGGTGCAGCAGATGAATCGGATCCGGCTCATTTTGGGTCGACTTCACGCCTCCACTTCTCCACAGGATATGGGCCTACCTGGTCTGCACCTGCACGAACTGAAAGGTCAGCGCAGGGGAACGTGGTCAGTGCGTGTGACTTCTAACTGGAGGATCACATTCAAGTTTGAGGGAAACCACGCCCACAATGTCAACTTGGAGGACTACCACTGATGAAAATGCATAACCCTCCCCATCCTGGAGAAGTCTTGAGAGAGCTCTGCCTTCAGCCGCTTGATCTCACCGTCACCGAGGCTGCGTCAGGCCTTGGTGTGAGTCGCAAGACATTGTCCGCGATCCTGAACGGCCGGTCTGGAATAAGCCCGGAGATGGCAGTCCGATTGAGCATAGCTTTCGGAACTACACCTGAGAGTTGGCTCAATCAGCAGACGCAATACGATCTCTGGGTAGTTGAGCAAACGCTTGGCGACCTCAACGTAAAGAGACTATCCTCGAAGGTGGCTTAAAAAAAACCCGCCACCCGGGACCTCGGACACCGAACGCTCCTCTCATGCCCCACACAACCCTCATCCCCTCAACTGCCCAACCCGTAGCCGATTACAAAATGGCTGCGCTCTGCGAGAGTGGTCGCCTCCTCTTCCTCCCGGCAATCGCCCCGGTGAACACAGAAGGTGCCGTCGTCTCCCCCGGTGACGTCCGGGCCCAGACCCGATTCATCTTCTCGGCACTCCGCGAACACCTGGCCGAGTCCGGCGGTTCTCTCGCCGATCTGGTAAAGCTGACCACCTGGCTCGTTTCAATGGACGACTTCCCGACCTCCAGACAGGTCCGTGACGAATTCATCTCTGGACCCGCGCCCCCGGCCACGCTTCTCGAGATTCCCGCCCTGTTCCATCCCGGTCAACGCATTCAAATCGAAGCCGTCGCGCTGATCGACTGAGCGCGAGCATCCTGTGATCCCTGCCGGGGATGTCCGCGGGCGAGTTCCAAATATCAGCTCGCCCAATCGCCTCGAGCAGCGCCCCATCTCACCGCCATCGGCTTCCGCGTCGTCAGAACCGTCCCCTGATCCCATCGCAATTGGAAATCCAAAAGGACACGCTCATCAGAGGGTGTCCTTTCTGTTTGTTGCTCTTGCGTTCCGGGGCGGGGGCCTTCGTCCGTCGTCCGCGGTCCCTGGTCCGTGGTCGTTCTTGCCTTGCCCTTCGTCCGTCATCGCCTTTGCCTTCCTCTACAATCCACGGTCCACAGTCTGTTCACTGTCGTCCGTTTTTTCCCCACAGTTGCGGTCTCGGGGCGGGGGCCTTCGTCCGTCGTCCGTGGTCGCTCTTGCCTTGCCCTTCGTCCGCCATCGCCTTTGCCTTCCTCTACAATCCACGGTCCACAGTCTGTTCACTGTCGTCCGTTTTTTCCCCACAGTTGCGGTCTCGGGGCGGGGGCCTTCGTCCGCGGTCCCTGGTCCGTGGTCGCCCGGCATCTCCGATGCCGGGCCTCACTCCACCAGAATTCGCCCAAACGCATTCGCGAAAATCAAAAAATCCCCAAAGTCCACACGTTCGTTTTCGTTCAGATCGAAGCGCGCCTCGAACAAACTGTCGCCCACACCCGAACCGAACGCTCGAGCGAACAGCACGAAATCCCCCAGGTCCACTCTCAGGCTCCCGTCGAAGTCGGCCCGCGACAAATCCTCCAGAACCATCACCTGACTGCCGGAGCCGCTTCCTACCGCAATCCCTCGTGGGCCGCCGGGCAGATCGACCCTGCCGACCACATGGAACGATTCCGCATCATAGAACACCAGATCGTCTGAGTTCTGATTCGCCACGTAGATCACGGATCCGTCTGCCGATACCGCGATGTCCCTGGTTTCCTCGCCGCCTGTCAACCACGTTGAAGAGACCCGGTTGAATCGCGTGTCCACCTCCAAAAGACGCGAATTCGTGCGGTCGGTAGCATAGAGATGATCACCATCGGGCGACAGCGTCAGTCGAAAAATACTTGAGGTCCCGGTCTCTATGGTCTGGATCAGCCGTCTTTCAACGGCGTCCACCACCGCAATACCACCGGTGAATCCGCAGGCGTATAACCTGGTTCCATCCCTGGAAACAACAACCGAACGCGGAGACGCGACCACGCCGATTCTCCCCGTGATCACACCGGTCGCCGATTCCACCACCAGCACCTGACTCGCCTCGATATCCGTCACATAAAGTGTTTCCCCGTCCGGGCTTACCGCGATCCCGTAGGGACCATCCCCCGCGGCGAACACATTCATCCGCCTTGCCTCTTTCAATTCCACCGCGTCCAGCACCGAAACACTTTGTCCTCTTGAATTGGTCACGTAGACCCATCTGCCATCAGGCGACACAGCCATATCCAGTGGCGCCTCTCCCACCTGGATCGTAGCGACCACTTTATGTGTGGCTGTTTCCACAACCGTCACCCGATCGTCCGAGACTTCTCCACCCGTGTTTGCTACGAACAGGTAGCGCTCATCCGGCGTCAGCACAACACTCAGGGGATCGAATCCGCCGGTTGGAATCCGGGCGACCTCTCGGCCTGGACCGGTATCGATCACCGACACCACGTGGGACTCTCTCATCACCACGTAGAGCACAGGTTCGCCCGAAAGGGAAAGGACCTCGAACCGCATCAGCGGCAGACCCTGGGAGGGAACCTGAATCTCATTGCCGTCATCGTCCACCGCAGCGACCCGGTATTCTACAAAAGCCCCGGGCAGTTGACCCGGCAGATCCGCTGCAAAGACCTCACCATTCTCACGTGTCAGATTCACGGTGCGAAAGGCGCCGCCGTTGATTCGGTAGTCCAATGAGGCGCTCGCCACCCGTACATCGTCCGTAATCCTGGCTGCAACTCGATAAGGTCCAGATGCATCCGGTGTATTCACGGGCAGCACCAGATCCCGGACCACCGGAAAACCTGCCGATTCACTTCCAAGGACAAAGTCGATCCCCCCCACCCCACTGCCTGCCCCCACCGCGATCAACTGAGCCGCGCTCCTTAACTCGGAATTGTCGTAAAACTCCCGTGTGAAGTTGACCTCAAGCCCCTGGCTGAATATCCCACCAAGATTCTCAGAGGTTATCGATCCGGTAAGGGGTTCAATGGCCACCTGGTATTCGCCTGGAGGCAGTCCCGAAATCTCATAACCTCCGTTGCCCCCAGGACCCAGTGGTGAACCCGACGATCCCGAAATTGCGCTCACAACAAAGGAACCGCCCTGGTAGGCCACCACGCTCGCCCCGAATACACCTCGACCGTCGGGATAGGTCACACGTCCAGAAATGCTGCCGGTCGTCAGCCGTTGAATCGGATACAGCGCCGAAACGCCCGCAGCATCGTCCGGCTCGAGCGTTCGTTCCCCACCGAAGAAGAAAGGATACATCGTTGGCCGAACCGCTGCGCTGCCTTCCAAAGTCGCGTGATTCAGCCCGAGGAAATGCCCGACCTCGTGTGTCAGCACACTCTGAAAGTCCACCGTGTTCCGGGCGCTTGTACCCGACGTTGTGAAATTGAAAGACCCGGTCCCGTTGAACACGATATCTGCATCTGTAATCTCTCCACCGGCATTCCAGTTTACTCTGGTGAACGCCAGCACACCGCTCCCATCCGGGATATCCATCTCACTTCCGTCCGAATCGTACAGAATCACATTTCGACCGTCGCTTGCCCTTGCCCGAAACGTTCCGTTTCCCTGATTGGTGAATCGGATCGATGCCGTCTCCACTGCCTGCCAGACGTCGAAACTCTCACGAACTACCCGGGCTACCTCACCTTCGGTGAAGGGGAAGCTTCCGGCGTCCACACGAAACGAGATCCCGGTCTGTGCCTGGGACAGCGGCCATACGAGCTTCACGATTCGCCCCTGGCCGAACCTCTCCATTTGCAGCACGAAACCGGAAACCTGGTTCGTACCCAGCAGAATGGCAAGCAGCGTGAGGATCAGAAATCGCAAAAGGAAATCCTTTTCAAGATTGGAAAACCACTTGATATAAATTCAGGGACGGGTTATGTACCCGCCCCTGTGAATTCGTCGAAGCGCGATCGTGTGACCAATCAACGCCTGAGCTTCGATTTCGGTTGCGTCAAATTCTTGCGGTAGCGCTCCACATAATTCTGCCGGAACTCAACAAGACACCGGCCTCTCTTAGGAACCAATTCAAAGTGACCATCGGGCGCGCAATCTTAGAAGTATTTCCCGACTCCAACCGCCAGGGAGAATCCACCCAGGTCACCCGGATTACCCAGCGCATCGAAAAATCGCGCCATCGTATACCGGCCGTCAACTGTCAGAGCGATCGTCCGTTCTTCGCCGAGCCTGTAATCGAAACCCAGGGCCGTGAACCCTCCTACTGTCAACGAAAGCGTTGGGAAATCCTCGAACGGAATACCCGCATTCACACTGTAACCGTTGAAGGCTCCGGAACCGGCATTGAGTCCCAGACCACCCGGATATGAATATCCGGCTCTCACGGGTGACTGATGATCGAATCTGATATACGGTCCAACACCGAATCCTATGTGCGGGATCACTCGGTGTTTTGCCCGGAACTGTCTCTGCAGCCCAACAGGAAATCCCATTAGTGAAATCCGTTCCACGCCATTCGGCATATCTGCCCCCAGCTTCGAGAACGACTTGCGGAACCCGAAAGTCATCATCTCGGTGCCGGCCATAAAGCGCAAATTCGGGGAAAGCCGCCTGTCATATCCGAACCGAACACCCACACCGCCGGTCGCGCTGGAAAAGTATCCGCTCAGCCCGTTCATATCTGCGATACGAGGGGCTGCATTTAAAATATCCACTTCTGCGGGATACTGTTGAAAGATGGGTCTGGCCTGATTCATTGCCCCGGGCCTGCCGAAAGACTTCGGACTCTCGGGAAGCTTCATATCCGTAGCCGGAAATAGGTGTCCCGGCATCATCACATCTATTTGAGTGCCATCTTCACCCGTGGGAAGCGTAAGCACAATATCTTGCTCATCCAGTACCAGCGCTTTGGGAGCCTTCTGTTCTGCTGCAAAAACAGAACTCCCCCAAGCCACCACAACCATTGCCAGAATTAACCGTTTCATACGTGAACCTCCAGATAAGAATCGAACCCGGTCCTTTCCTTCATGATTGCACTCGCAATCCCCGTGCCACCTGTTTCCAGGCCTTAATCGGCCTGGAAGGGTGTGTGATCTGTGAATCCGTGTTGCTCTGGTTCACACGTGCGGCAACATTGCAACAAGATTGCCCTTCTCCAAGTTGGTCCACAGACGCTCATCTTCTCTTTCCTCTGTCGCCCCCCGGACATCGGACATCGGACTTCGGACGCTTTTTTAGAACAACCCCGTTATATCCATCGAGAAATACTGCTTGTGACCGAACGTCTCGGCGAAATCAGTAGGCCACGCAAGATCGTACCGGAAGAGGAACATACCCGTGTTCACACGCACACCCAATCCGTAACCTGCCCTGAGATCGCGTAGTTCGAATCCGCCCGAACCGGCCTCCCAGGGATCAAAATCACCGCGATTGAACGCGCTGCCGACATCCATAAACAATTCCCCCTGAATGTTCTGGAAGAGCAGCGGCAAGGGCCAGCCGAAGGCGACCTGGTGAAGCAAGGGGAACCGGAACGCCAGATTGGTCAGCACGTAAGAGTCTCCGGCCATTTCGAACAGCTCCACGCCGCGCAGGGGCCACACATAACTTGAGAAGAAGATACGATCCTGATCGACCTCGGCGAAGGTCGCAAAATTCGGGTTGATCGCATTGTTCACACCACCGAGAAAGAACACCTGACGATTGGGTCCGTAGCTTGTGCCGCCAGACAGCCGGAAGGCGAAGGTATATTGTTCGAAAGCGAGTGCGTACTTTCTGTAGTCCCCCTGCACCGTGCCATACTTCATCCCTGCCCAGCTCCCCTCGAAAGCCAGCCTGGCACGTCTTCCCTTAACCGGACCGTAAAGACTGTACATTGCGTTGTCATCAACCAGAGCTGTCCGGCTCACAACCGCGCGAGTGGTTGAGATCGTCGTACCGCTCCCTCGCGCAATGCCACCTGTAAAGCCGCTGCTCACGAACGGATTCGAGTACACGCCCAGCAGTTCTCGAGAAATATTGATCCCCTGGGTGGACAACTCGAAGCGGGTAAACCGGTTGAAAGGTCGCTCCAACCCGAACCCTCCGCCATAAATCCGGTCGGCAGCCACCTGGCCGTTGGTGATGAAGAAGCTCCTGGTGTGGAAAGCCTCCATCGCGTAGTTCGTCTGTCTTGCAAGATGCACATAACTCAGGAACAGGTCGCTGTCCTTGATCGATGAACTCAATCCAGACTGGATCGTAACACGGTGATCGCCCAACATATCGGTGAGCTGCAGCTGAATCTGACTGCTCACGCCGTAGAAGGTGTCGAACCCTGCATTAGCACCGAAGAACTCCGGCTTCAGTTTCACACGATACTTGTTGATCTGGAATTCCTTGTTCCAGTCCTTCAACGTTACGGACCGGTCTGACGCTTCTTCGTCAGTCAGCTCACCATCAGACTCCGGCTCAGCCTCGGCGGCGGCCAGCGTCATTTGATCGGAAACCCACTTTTCGACCTTCCGCTCCGCCAGCGTAGCCGTATCTGGTTCGGCGACCTCCGTGGCAACTTCTAAACTGTCGCTTTCGGCGGTTTCTGCCTTGTCCTTTTGCTGCTCCACATAGGACTTGTCCTCGATGCCGCGGAGTCGCTTTTCATAACGGGTCAGGGGCAGCTCCGAAACATCTTTCACCTGCGACTGTGGATCCTTCATTACGAAAATGTGATACCCGGATTTATGATAAGTATTGAAGACCATCTTCTTGCCATCGGCAGACCAGTCGATATTCTGGACGCTTGACAGCAGATTTGTGATCGGATGTGCATTCGAACTATCTATGTGGGCAATGTAAATATTGCCTACTCCTGTGCGGTTGGACACGAAAGCGACATGCTTGCTGTCCGGCCCCCAGGTTGGGTGCAGATCATTAACTTCGCTTGTCGTCACCCGCCGGACGTCCGATCCGTCCGGACGGATCAAATAGATGTCGTACTGCCCGAATGGGAAGTCCATCTTGCCATCGAATGTCAAATCCGCTTTGGGTCTGTCCGAACTCACGACCAGCCACTTTCCATCCGGCGACCAGTCCAGATGTTTTTCATCATACGGATCGTTGGTAATGCGTCTGAGCGACTCGTCCTCCAGATTTACAATGTAGATATCCGACCACCCATCCTTCAGACCGGCCACGGCAATCTGCTTTCCATCGGGTGACCAGGCAGGCTCGAACAGTCCGTCCAGGTCGAATTTGAACCGCTTCTTCACCTTTCGCTTTTTTACATCCAGGATATACAGCGTGTTCTTGTTGTTGGATTTGGCGGCAAATGCGATCCGCTGCCCGTCCGGTGACCAGGTGATCCCCGGTCTCAGCACGAACATCGACTCGAAATCGGAGGACCGCTCGCCTTCCACCAATCTGCCCAGTTCCTGCCCATCGATCGCGGACATCAGGTAGATGTCAAAGGTTCCTTCGCGCTCGGTCACATAGGCAATCTTGTCACCCTGGGGTGAGAAACTCGGCGCTACATTGTAAAAACCCTGACCCGTGAGATCGTCTGTCAAAATCTTGCCGATCTCTTCAGGCTCATTGTGATTGTTGATGTCATTCCAGTACTGTCGCTTCAGCCACAACTGCCACTTCTCGTTCAGCTTCTCGATTCCGATTCCCACGGAAGATTTCATCGCCTTGTCCACGCCCTTGGCCGATTTGAAGGCCGAGATGAATTCGGCGACCTTGTCCTTGCCATAGGTCTCATCGATCATCACGAAGACAGACTGTCCGCCCTTGTACGCGAATGGACCGTTCAGTGCCATAATGGGCGGAACGTATCCCGCAATCGTCGCGTGACGCATGAAATTGTCTGCACCTTGGTCCCATCCGTGTCGGGACAGGAATTCGGCCACACCTTCAGCAATCCACAGCGGTGGAATAGCCGCAGACTGAGAGATCATCGCACCCAGCCACCCGCCGCCCGTCCACATCTCGAGCGTCACCACGTGGGCGAGTTCGTGATGGATCACGTGCCTGAAATCAGCGTATGATCCTGTGTAAGGGATCACAACCCTGCCTCTGGCGAATTCGGTGTAGCCCCCGGTGAACTCCGATGACTCTTGCGGCAGGATATTGCTTACCGAGAACCCGTTGTGTGAATTGTAGATCACAATCGGATAGCGATTCTTCAACGTATACTTGAGGTCCTTTTCCAGGTGCACCAGAGACCGCTCCGCCTCCTTGGCGCAGAACTGTGCTGCCGACTGTGAGTTCTTGTCGAAATGGATGATGAAATGTTCAGTCTCCAGGAAGTGCCAGTCGTAACCTCTGTAGGTTACCTTGTTCCTTCCGAAGTATTCCTGCCCTGAAACGTCCGCGGTCGCGAACACAGTCGCCACGGCCACCGACAGGACTATCAGATTAAAAAATCGTGTCATTCTGGACCTCCTTTAAAGCAGCCACCCGCTCCGGCCAAGCGAATGAATACTCAACTGAACACTATCCATCATCCCTTTGTATCGTCCGCCTGAGCAATCACCCGACCCGCTGCTCTTGACGCTCCGCTCTTGCCTCGCTGCTCTTGACTCGAAACTCGCCTTTAGGGAGGTGTGGGGATCAGTCGCCGGGATTGACCGACCCCCACGCCAATTCCCGCAAACTGCGGGAATTCCATTACATCAAATTACTGTCTTGCGAAATCTGGTCGCTGTTGCTGCGTCCTGTGCTTTAACTGTCCACCAACAACTGCCTACTGAGTCTTCTTCTTCAGTCTCACATTCCCACTGAAACTGTCCACCGTCACCCGCGCACGCAGCTGCTTCGTGCCTTGACTTTTGCTTTGATCGATCACGAACCGCTCAGGCCCCTGAATGCCGTCTCGAGTCGAAAAAGTAACCCTGGTCCGGTTCTTCTTCGAGGGTTTCCGATTTGGGACTCTGCTCAACTGAAAATCGTTCTCGATCTGCCCTTCGTAGGTGGAAACCAGAAAATCTGCATCGGCAGCCCTGGGGAGATACAGATCGATATTCCCGCTGTGACTCGTAAACTCGAACACGCCCTTGGGTTCCAGGCTCGCATCGAACCGAAGATCGCCGGAAACAGTTTTGAATTGACCTCGCTTGTATTTTGTGCCCTCAACCAGCACGCCGCCGCTTACCGTGGAAAGGTCGGCCTCTCCATCTGTGGACCTCAGGATGATGCGTCCACCAGTTGAGGTAGCCTTGACACGAGAATTTTTGACCAGGAATTCCAGCTCACCCTGGATAGAGGTTGCGTGGATTTCTTTGGGATGGTCCGTCACCTTGATATTACCGTCCACAGATTCGAGGAACAGCATCCCTGCAACTCCTGAGATCTCGATGCCGGCGCCCACTGTGCCCACCTCGACCTGACAATGGGTCGGCACCATCACCTTCAGACTCGAGGCCGCCGTCTTCTCATCAGCTGCGATCACCTGCAGAGTCGTCCTGAAGACATCACCTCCGAATTCTACCCGTTCGACCCCTTCGCCCAGGACGCCCGACACTGAAACAATGTCCTTTTCCCACCCGAGGACCTGAACAGACCCATTGGCATTCAGGATCTCAACGATCCCGTCACTTGTCACAGCCCTTTGGTCATTCAACGTCACCTGGGCCGCAGCCTGTACAACCGAAGCCACCGTAAGCACTCCGGCCAGAATAGTGGTCCTTAAAATTTTCATCTGATGGTTCTCCTTCCCGGACACGTTCCTCGACTTCGCGAAGTGTCTTTCAATCACTGCCCTCATCACTTGCCGCCTTCGTCCAAACTTCGTCTGATTCTGAGGTCCACATTGACCGTCCAGTTCGTCTCTCACGACCTGAATGGCTCTTGCGTTCGCCTAACTGTCACCAGGCAAATCGGCGACCTGCTGAAGGAGATCTACTTTCTCTTCATACATCGCAGTTACCGTCCGGATCAGATCCTGGTTCCCCGGGTCATTCGAAAGAGCTTCTCTCGAGGTCCGAATCGCCTCATCTATGATCGCGAGGTTGGTCTCGATAACACGGGCCGTCTCCGGAGAAATCTTCTCACGACGCTGTTGTAAAAGGTCTGTGAGTTCATCGATCGTCACACTGTAGGTGATCTCGAAAGAGCTGAGATCGGTCGAAGCCAGTTCAAAATGGGGTTCACCCGAACGATCATACACATCTCTTGACTGGATCCAGAAACTGGTCACTCCCGAAGACAGGGCCATCAAAACTACGGCGGCAGCAGCCAGTTTAATTCTCATGTGCCACGGCGATCGTTCCGTCCTGAAATCGACTGGAAGTGTTCCCGCCGGCCGAATCTGCTTCTCGATGCCGGACCACAGATCACTTGCAGGCGCCACAGAATCGGGAAGCTCGGAGAGGGAACTCAGGAGCGACTGCAATCTGACCTTCTCTTCCGTGCATTCTGCGCACGCTTCGAGATGGGCTTTGATCTCCTCAGTTTCTTCGGTGGAAAGCTCACCGTCCAGGTAATCTTCCAGCCGATCTTTTATATCCTGATGTGTCATCGCTCAAGCATTTCTCTTAAAAGTTTCCTGGCTCTGTGAAGCTGAGCCTTCGAAGTTCCGGTCGCAATGCCGACAAGATTTCCGATCTCTTCGTGTCGATATCCTTCGATATCGTGGAGCACCAGCACTGTTCTTGCGCCCTCGGGCAGAAGCGCGATCGCCCGCTCGAGATCTATCCTGTCATCCGGACGACCCTCCGAGGGCCGTTCATAAATTGTGGGATCTTCCGTGGCGAATATTCTCGCCGACCTTCTCTTGTCCGACCTTTGCTCCTGAAGAATCAGATTTGATGTCAGTTTCTTAAGCCATTGAATGAATCCGCCCTCTCCGCGATACGAATCCAGCTTTTCCCAGGCTCTGATGAAGGCGCTTTGTGTTCGTTCTTCGGCCTTCACCGGATCAGCGGTGAAGCGGAGAGAAAGCGCGTAAATCTGGCCGACATACTCATCATACAGCGCTCGGAAGGCCTCCTGATCTCCGTTTTGAGCCCGGGCGACCAGAGCGGCGATTTTTTCCGAATGAATAGCCTTTTCTAAAGAGTCCGCATGATTCCGTCGGTTCATTCCTGGTACGCTTCTCACCTATAAAGATGCCTGCGGTCACATTTTGGTTTAAACCGCAGGCTGAATCGTGGGAAAATTATTATAACTATTTGTTTTTAATGATCTTGGAATTAAGCAATAAGAAGTGCTATCCCGTGAGCCTTTACTGACCTTGAATTGGGAGGATTTTTCGAGACAGTCCTGTTATATTCTTGGACCCTTGCTGCACAGCATGAGTTCCCTAAATCGCAGCAGTCCAACATCGAGGAGGTGGAATGGCGTTTCCGCTGGCATATAGTTCACTGAAATGGAACACCCCGGACCTGGAGCAGGACCTTGCCCTGTTGGTTGAGCACGGTTGGCAGGGATGGGAATCCAGACAATCTCTCGATTGGTTGGGATCTGCAAAGCGGGTCGCCAAAATCTGTCGAGATGTTGGGATTGGAATATCGGCCATCTGTGGGCCGAATGCCACCCTGGAGGCCAGTGGCGAAACCCACGAAATGAGCAAGCGAAAAATTGAATTCGCTGCCGACCTCGAAGTGCCGCTTTTTATGACCAAGGGCCCGGGTCGATTGGATCTTCCCACACCCGCGAGAGATGAGGATCTGGACAGAATGGCCGCCGTCTATGAAGATCTCGCCGAATTCGCCCGGCCGCTTGGGGTCACCGTAACGTTTCACCCGCATATCAATCATCTGGTGGACAGCGAAGACGAATTCCGCCGATTCATGACACGTCTCAACACGTGTCGCTTCTGTCTGGATATGTCTCACCTCGTCCTGTGGGGAATGGATCCCGTTCAGGCCGTCCGCGATTACGCAGATGAGATCGCCTACATCCATCTGCACGACTACAAGGGGGATATCCCCTCCGATTTGGGCGATGGTCCGATGTGCGACTTCAACGCTTTCCTGAAAGCCCTGGAGGAAATCGGTTACTCGAACTGGGTTACGGTTTGCCCGGGCAATACCGACCGCACGGAAAAGCAGCAGATGGAGGTGAATCGTACCTACTTGAAGAGCCTTGGATATTAAGAACCCACGGGGTGTCATTGGGAATCATAGCTAGGAATAATAGTCTGGCCAGTATCAATTCTATTGAAAGTGGATAACAGGATGGACAAAATCAGAGTCGGCGTTCTCGGGCTTCGCAGAGGTCTCTCCCATCTGCGAAGTTTTCTGGCCATCGATCAGGCAGAAGTGGTTGGAGCCTGTGACAGATTCCAGCATTATCGGGAACAAGCCCAGAAAATCGTCGTGGATGCTGGAGCCGGTACCCAGATCCTGTCAGAGTACGATGAACTTCTGGAACTGGAGTTGGATGCGGTGGTCATCGCCAGCAACGGAAAGATACAGGTCGAACACGCCTGTCAGGCAATGGAAGCGGGCTACCACGTGCTTTCTGAAGTACCCGGTGCAGACACTGAAGATGATCTGATTCGGTTGAGAGAGGTTGTCGAACGCACCGGTAAAACCTATATGTTCGGCGAAAACTCCTGTTACTCGCATTTCACCACGTACTGGCGCAAGTGGATCCTGGAGAATCGCTTTGGTCATATCTCGATCGCCGAGGCTGAGTATCTCCACTATCTGCCGCAAACGCTCTTTACACCCAACGGTAGTCGGCTCTCACCCAGCGAATCGAAGTCATCCGGCTCGGAAGACACGCAGCCTATTTGGCGTGCAGACCAGCCCCCTATCCAGTACCTCACCCACGATCTGGGGCCGCTGCTCGAAATCCTCGATGACCGCGTGGTAACGGTCACCTGCCTCAGCGCACCCTGGCGTCAAAAGGAAGCTCCGCTCAGATCAGATGGACAGATCGCCCTTTTCCATACGGCCAAGGGCATCCTGATCAAGATCATGGTCACACTGAACACCCAGCGACCCTCCGAGCATCGGTATCGATTATTCGGCACAGAAGGCAGCACGGAAATGTTCCATTACGAAAACTGCACACGCACAATAGATGGGCATACAGGTGGCTGGAAAGTGTATCCGTTCAATCGTTCGGCTGCGGACATCGACCCGTCGGACAATCACGGCGGAACCGACATTGCCCTCGCCCGCCACTTCACGACTACCCTGTTGGAAGGTCTGCCGTCACCCATCGACGTGTATCGGGCAATAGAATACACCTTGCCTGGAATCCTGGCTGCCCGCTCGGCCGATCTGGGCGGAACACCAATCCCGATCCCGGACATGCGCCGCGAACCTTTCACAGGCACTCATTTTTGGGACACGCGTGAAATTCCCGAATCGGATCCGCCCGGGAAACCATATAAAAGGCCTGTCTGAGTCTGGACTCCAGGCGTAATGAACAAAAGCTCCGGGGTCCTGCCCTGGAGCTTTTTCTCTGGCTCGCAAAAAATCCGGTAACGTGGGTCTCCAAACCTCACTCTATCCTGATGAACCCTGCAGCAGAACACAACTCCACATCCCGAGATCCGATTTGGAAGATATCCTTAAATCCGTCGAACTAGCTGCCGATCCGAATGCCGAACCAGCCGAACGCAGCGCCGCCTTTTCTCATTTGGTGAAGCGGTACTGGAATATGGCATTCGGCTGTGCTCTGGGAATACTTTCGGACCCGTCCAGTTCTGAAGATGCTGTCCAGGAAGCCTTCATTTCGGCCTGGCGAAACATGGATTCGCTCAGATCCCCGGAGGCCTTCCCTTCCTGGTTGAGGCGGATTGTGGTCTGGCAATGTTATTTCGTCCGCCGGTCTTCTCCTCCTAAGGCCCAGCCCATCGATGACCTGCTGGACCAGATACCCGATGGCCTGGATGCCGCCAGGTCATATGAGCGCCAGGACCTGTTCAACCGCGTCTGGGACATCACAACCAGGCTCTCGAAGCCTCACCGTGAGATACTCACTTTGCATTATCTGGAAGAGTACTCCGTACGGGAGATCTCCAGCTTCCTCTCCATATCCCAAGGAGCGGTCCGCAAACGTCTTTTCGATGCCCGGAAACGAACACGTCAGGCCTTCGACCGCTTGTTCACCGAAACCTTGCGCGATCGCCTTGCACACAGGCCACCACAACTGGGAGTAGGCGCCATGGGTCAGAACTCAGAAAGCATTCCGTACAAACGTGCACCCGAAGAGGTTATCGAAAAAATGACAAAACCTGTGTGGTGCGATACAGATCCGAAAGGAAAGATCACCTGGGAAATGTTTTGTGCTGCAATTCGAAACGATGTCGACACCCTGCAGGCGCTCCTGTCGGAGGACGTGAATCGTGCTACGTTCGAATTCTGGTATACGACACCGATCTATTTCGCCGTCAGGGAAGGAAACCTGGAGGCCACGAACGTCTTGTGGGAAGCGCATCCAGACCGTGAAGTGACCGACCTGATACAAATGGCCGATGACCGAGGATTCTCCCGGGTTTCGGAATATCTCAGGGACAGGATCGGGCTTCGCGCAGCACAGTCGGACCTTCGGCTGCACGAGGCCATCGAAGAAGGAGACTTGGAAGCAGCACTTCGCTTGGTGCGAGACAATCCGGAAATCATCCACGAACAGGATCCGCAAGGACAAACACCGTTACACTATACAGCCGCCAACGATATGCCGGAACTCGTTGAACCGCTCATCGAAGCGGGGGCACAAATCGATGCCCTCGACCACAAGGGCTTCAGACCCATTCACCTCACCTACTGGCGAAGCACCTACTGGCAGCTGGCAAAGGGATCACCCGAAGTCCGTGAGAAACTATTCAGCGCCGGCGCGGCTGACAGCATCACGCTTGCGGCGGCCAGGGAAGACGTGGAGGCGGTCAGGGCCTTTCTGGATCGCGACGAGGATCTCGCCAACGATGGAGACACCTTGCATAAACGTCCCATATCCGCAGCTGCTCAAAACGCGAATCACGAAATCGCCAGATTATTGCTGGATCGCGGTGCAGATCCGAAGTTGTCCGAAACGCAGACCAATCCCTCTGGTTCCGCATTGATGAACGCTTCCGTCCAGAACGATCTCCAAATGGCAGAATGGCTTCTCGAGGCGGGCGCAGATCCGAACGGTTATATCGACTCTTCCGGAACGCCTGCCTCCAGGGCGAACACGGATGAAATGAGAGGTCTCCTCTACGGCTACGGTGGAAAAGCCAAAGCCCTCTGGGGGTATCTTCAGGAGGGCGATCTCGAAACGGCGGCAGCGGTCCTTCGCTACGTCGACGATCCGTTCACAGAAGAGAACGATGAGTATCTCCAAACCCCTTACACGGCCATCGTAAGTGGATGCAGACGACGCATGGACAAAGACCTGTCCACGACTGCCCACTACGCCCTCTTGCGTCTGTTTCTCCAGAGAAAGTATCCGATGCCGAAGGTCCTCACATCATGTAAGAGCTATCTCTACCACGTGCCGGACATAACTGCTCAACTGTTGGGGAACGGACTGGACCCGAACCTTCCCGACTGGCAACGTCGTACACCTCTTCACGACCTCGCCGGCGGAGATCACGGATATGAGGAAGAACAAATCCTACGCTTCCTGGAGCACGGCGCAGACATCAACGCAATAGAAGAAGTTTCTCTGTCAACGCCTCTGGGCACCGCTGCAAGAGCCGGCAAACTATCCCACGTAAAACTCCTCCTGAAAAAAGGGGCAGACCCGAACCTCTCGGGCGCTCCCTGGTCCACACCCCTCGCCTGGGCTCTTCGCCGCGGCCACACAGAAGTAGCTGAATTCCTCAAACAACAAGGCGCAAAAGAATAGGGTATTTACACTAAACGCGATCCTGTCGTCTCCTCACTCCGATGGACAAGCCCACAAACCCTTGCTAATATTTACTAGCTCCGTGCGTTCGAGCGGGACCGAAGGTCCCTGTCGAGAATACAGGCTCACGGGATCAGACGTTGAATTCTCATCGAAAATTTCTCCCTCGCTTCTTCCTCCCAATTCCCGTATCCTCCACAATGCATTTCCTGACCACCGCATTCCACCGGACATCGGACATCGGACTTCGGACGCATTTAGATCTTATGCTCTCACCAATCCAGCTAAGTCTGTTCAAGAATTCCCTTGAATCCCTCGTAGACGAAATGGCGCTCACAATCGTCCGCACCGCCTATTCTACCACACTCAAAAACGCAATGGACTTCTCCACGGGACTGTGCGACAAAGACGGCGCGCTCATCGCCCAGGGACTCTGTATCCCGCTCCACCTGGGCAGTCTCCCGGACGGAATGGACGCGATCCTCCACAAGTTCGCAGGAGACATAAACGAAGGCGATCTCTTCATCCTGAACGATCCCTACGAGGGCGGCACGCATCTCCCCGACATCTACCTCTACAAACCGGTTTACGTGAGCGGAAGTCTACTGGGCTTTCTGGCCACAATCGCCCACCACGCCGATATCGGTGGACGTGTCGCTGGGGGAAACGCCTGTGACTCCACAGAAATCTTCCAGGAAGGTCTCCGAATCCCTCCCTTGAAGCTCTACGAATCCGGGAGACCGGTCAAAGCGATCTTCGACGTCATCGAGAAAAATGTCAGAGTTCCCCGCAATGTGCTTGGCGATCTCCGGGCGCAGCTCGCCGCCTGTCACATTGGAGAAGGTGTATTGAAAAAGATAGCCCGGGAACATGGACTCAAAACCCTTGCGAACGGCTTCGACCAGCTCCTGGAATACTCCGAGCGCCTCACGCGCGCGGAAATCGCTGAGTTCCCCGATGGGACATACACCTTCACCGATCATATAGACGATGACGGGATCGACCCGGATCCCATTCCGATCGTGGTCACACTCAACGTCTCAGGCGATCGCTTCGAGGCGGACTTTACCGGAACATCGCCTCAGGTGAAAGGTGCGATCAACTGTACCCTCTCCTTCACCAAATCGGTTGTCTACGGCTGCCTCCGGTCCGTCATGAAGGCCGATATCCCTACAAACCACGGATTCTTCAAGGCGCTGGACATCCGCGTGCCATCCGCATCACTCGCCAATCCGGAATCCCCCGCGCCAGTCGCTGCACGCGGGCTCACCGGAATGCGGCTGTCGAACACCGTAATGGGTGCGCTCGCACAGATGCTTCCTGACACAGTTCCTGCCTGCGAGGCGGGTGGCGAAACAGGGATCAGCATTGCCGGCTACACAAAGGACCGCACGCCCTTCGCCTTTATCGAATTCCTGCTCTGCGGCTGGGGTGGCCGTCCCGATGCAGACGGTATCGACGGCTGTGCCAGCATCGTGGTCAACACCGCCAACAATCCAGTTGAAGTCATCGAAAAAGATCACCCGATTCAGATCCTGAAATATGAATACGTTCCGAACTCCGGAGGGGTGGGCAAACACAGGGGTGCGCTCGCCATCGCGCGTTCCTACCGCTTCACGGAAGATGAGGGCATCCTCCAGTTGCGCTCCGATCGCACGCGCTTCTCCCCCTATGGCCTCTCTGGTGGTGGACCGGGAGCGCTCGCACACACGACCATGATTTCCGGAGGCGACCCCATAGAACTCCCGTCCAAAACACTCCTGCCCATTCGCCAGGGAGATATCCTTCACCACAACCTGACCGGTGGCGGCGGCTGGGGCGTACCATTTCAACGCGACCCCGATCTTGTTCTCCATGATGTCCGAAACGAAAAAATCTCTCTCGACTCTGCCTACACCGACTACGGCGTATCCATCGACCCGAACACATGGACAATTCAAGAGAACGATACGGCCAAACTGAGATCTCGATCAACCGAATCCTGAGCCCTCTCTTACTCACTCCGCACCTTCGAGCCTGTCGAGAAGCAACGATCACAAGGACCCTTGAATTCTGCCTTCCCGCACGCTTCTGCTTTTGCCTTCCCCCCCAATTCCATTATCCTGCATCCTTAGCCAATCTCACCTCCACTCATCACTCGAAACTCGCAACTCTCAACTCGTCAACCGAATCCTGAGCCCCCCTTACTCACTCCGCACCTTCGAGCCTGTCGAGAAGCAACGATCACAAGAACCATTGAATTCTGCCTTCCCTCACGCTTCTGCTTTTGCCTTTCCCGCCAAAATCCATTATCCTGCATACATCAAGCCTCCCCCGCACTCCGGACGCCGGACTCCGGACGCTACTCCGCCTCAAACCTCGTCACTCAAAACTCGGAACTCGTTTCTCATGCCTCTCTCTACTGAGCACTGTATGAACGTTTGCGGCGAGTCCATTCCCCTGGACAACCTTGCCAAATTCTGGGACGAGTCTGCCCGTTCCGACCCAGCTGAAATCATCCGCTTCCTCGATCCTCACGTGTGGCGTGAAGCACGCGAATGGGGTGGCATTGGCGAGGAACTGGACGTCGCCCTGGAAAAAACTGCGAACAGGATCAAGGAATCGCCCGAACTCCTTCGTCTATTCTGGCACTGCTACTGGCGTATCTACCTGTCCCCCGAAGCGGGGCCCCCGGCAGATTGGCCAACATTTACGCACATTCTCGGAGACGACGGCGGACTCTTCTATCTGCTTGTCAGCCTGGCCGCAGTACCTTTGATCCGGAAGTGGCACGCTAAGCTGGGTATTCCCGAGGACGTCACGAGACATACTGCTGCGCAGGTGCACTGGAGACTGCACGTACACAAGACCATTCATGGTCGACCTGGAGTCGACAAAGGACAACTCGGCTGGATTCGGCACTATACGCGGGAAAGATACTTCCGTCTTGGACGATTGGAATATTGGCTGGCGCCATACAAATGGCCTGAAAGAATGTTCAGAAATCGTCAAACTGGTGAGGTCGTCACTTTAGCAGGAGATGGCACACGATTCAGCGCCGAGGGGCGAGTCTTTGGAGATCCTGAAAGCTACAAGGAGAGCGAAGGCTGGACAGCCACCTACGTGCAAACCAACACCCACGTGGAGGGGTATCTTCTACATCCCGACGGCTATGGCACGTCGCACAAAGTAAAACTGTCTATTCAGGATTGGGAATGCCTTCTGGACGAGGGCGTAATGACCCTGCAGCTCCACATCCCGTTTGGAGGTGAAATGACGCCGGAGGCCTGCAGAGACTCCATCCAGCAAGCAACAACGTTCTTCCGCGAACACTTCCCCGACGAACCTGCCGTAGCAATCACCTGCGGATCCTGGATATTCGGCCCGCAGCTCCAGGAATGTCTTCCAGAAACGTCCAACCTGGTCGCTTTCCAGCGCGAACTCTTCCTGGTGCCGAGTGCCGCGCACGGAAACGATGGCCTCTGGTTCGTCTACCTGAAACGCGGACTCCCGGATTTTGATACCTGGCCGCGTGAGACCAGTGTCCAGCGAGCCATTCTCGACTATCTTGAACAGGGCCATATCTGGGGTGCAGGCCGAATGTTCTTCCTACTCGAAGACACCCCCCGCTTTGGCCAACAGATCTACCGCTCCACCTGGCCACCCGTCGTACTTGACTCAAGCTCCTGAATATCATCTCTGCTTTTGCAGCCCAATATCCCCCGTACGTTCGAGCCTGGTCGAGAACCGGCAATCACCAAACAGATTACAAGCCTTTGACCCCGGACTTCGGACCCCGGACTCCAGACGCTCTTGATTTTATTCTGCCTTTGACCTCGGACATCGGACCTCGGACATCGGACATCGGACATCGGACATCGGACGCCTATCATGTTCTCCCCAATAGAGCTTGAGCTCTTAAAAAACACCCTCGAATCGCTCGTAGATGAAATGGCGATCACCGTCGTCCGTACCGCCTATTCCACAAACCTCCGCAACTCCATGGATTTTTCCACTGGCTTCTGTGATCCCCAGGGAAACCTGGTCGCTCAGGGGCTTTGTCTGCCACTTCACCTGGGAAGTCTGCCCGATGGACTCGCAGCAATCCTGAACCGATATCGGGAGGAAATAAGCGAAGGGGATGTGTTTCTGCTCAACGATCCCTATGAGGGCGGCACGCACCTTCCGGACATCTACATCTACAAACCCGTCTTTGTGGACGGAGAGCTGCTCGGATTTGCCACGGCAATTGCGCACCACACGGACATCGGGGGGCGAGTGGCCGGAGGCAATGCATGTGACTCCACCGAGATCTATCAGGAAGGGCTCCGAATTCCGCCGCTCAGGTTGTACGAAGCCGGCAAACCGGTGCAGGCCATATTCGATCTTATCGAACGCAATGTACGTGTGCCGAAAAACGCCATGGGGGATCTCCGGTCCCAACTCGCAGCCTGTCACATTTGCGAACGGGAACTGATAAAGCTTGCGCGAACCCACGGAATCGACAGACTGCGAAAAGGATTCGATCAGCTTCTCGCCTATTCCGAATCCCTCACGCGGGCCGAAATCACAGCGTTTCCGGATGGTACATACACCTTTACCGATGTCATAGACGACGATGGGATAGACCCAGATCCGATACCCATCAAAGTCACCATCGCCATTGAGGGCGATCACCTTCACGTAGACTTCAACGGAACAGCGCCACAGGTCAAAGGAGCGATCAACTCTGCCCTCTCCTTCACCAGATCTGCGGTCTACGCGTGTCTTCGCTGTCTCATGGGCGCCGGCATCCCAACAAACTCCGGTTTCTTCAGGGCCCTCGACATTTCTGTACCACTTGCAACCCTCGCCAATCCGGTCCCTCCCGCACCGGTGGCCGCTCGCGGTCTCACAGGATTCAGACTTGCGAATGCCATCATGGGGGCGCTTGCACAGCTTGCACCCACTGCTGTCCCAGCGTGCGAAGTCGGTGGAGACACCGGAATCAGCGTAGGCGGCTATCGCGAAGACAGGACACCGTTCGTCTTTCTGGAATTCCTCTTTTCCGGTTGGGGTGGTAGACCGGACCGGGATGGAATAGACGGTTGCGCAAGTGTCGTTGTCAACTTCTCCAACAATCCTGTCGAAGTCATCGAGGCGGAATACCCGCTCCAGATCCTCCACTACGGATTTCTGACCGACACCGGAGGGCCGGGAAAATATCGTGGTGGAACAGGGATGGTACGGGAGTATCGATTTACTGAAAAGGAAGGTGTCCTGCAGATCCGTTCCGACCGACATCGCACCAGACCTTACGCCTTGAATGGAGGACATCCGGGTACGAATTCATCCAATGTGCTAAACCCACAAAAAGAGGCCCTGGCGTTGCCCGCCAAAACCCTGTTAAATATAAAAAGAGGCGATGTGCTTCGTCACATCCTGGCCGGCGCCGGCGGCCACGGCAGTCCACTTGAGAGAGACCCGGAAAAAGTCCTCGACGACGTTCGCAACGAAAAGATTTCGCTTGCCGCTGCGGAAGAGGTCTACGGAGTTCTCATCGATCCGCATACCTGGTCAATCGACCACGTGCGTACGGCCAAACTGCGAACCAAAACCTGAACAGCATTCGGCTTTCAGTCGGCTTCCTCAGCAGGCGGCGGAAAATCTATGGAGATCGTGGTACCCTCCCCGGGAACCGAATCCACATTTAGCGTGCCGCCAATTTCGTCGACAATCGATCTGGAGATAGACATCCCCAAACCGGTTCCCCGATCGGGACCCTTGGTTGTGAAAAACGGGTCAAAAATCTTGGCCATCACGTGATCGGGAATATCGGAGGAGACATCGGAAACGTTAAGAGGGCCTTCTCCGCTATTGCTGATGGTGAGGATGACCGTACCTGGTCTATTGACCTCTACATTACCAAAGTCAAGGGTTTCAACAGCCGGGGAGATCGCACCGCGTGTAGACAGGACAGTGACTTGAAAGCTCATTGGAGTCTTCCTGAACCCAGCGTCCTGTGCAGAGAGAGAAATTCTCGCTGTGCCATCCGCAATTGGAACAAGGGTCAGGAGGCTACGATCGATCGTGGCCAGAACGATAGAATCGGCACTGCTCTTAACGGTGTACGTGAGCGCGTCCTCGTCGTCGTCGATGTAGACTTCGGAAAACCCGAGGTGAATCACCCAGGGTTCGTCCTCGACTGAGAGCGACAGGTCCTCGATCTGGTTGCGGACCTCGGGAAGCCGATTGATGAGTTCCATGATCACATCTGCCAGAATCAAGTGAGCCGCCTCCGTGGGCAGGTTGAAGTCTCCCCACCCAACCAGATTGAAATACTTGTTGGGATCCTCCGGTGGAAGAGGAGCACTTAAATATCTGAGAATGAGACCCTCACGTATAGCAGCAGTCACCCACTGGGCGAACGGAACCAGAACTACCCTCACGGAGTCTGACTGAACGCCGAACAGCAAGGCGCCCAGGCCCGTATTATAGTGCTCGGCTGCAAGCTGTGCCCTGTCGAACAGGGCCTGTTGCGTCTCGTCAAGAATCTGGCTTCCCAGAAACTGCGAAGGTTCTGTTTTCTGAGGTACAACAAAATGCCGCGCGCCGTGCTGTGCCAGCAGTTGCACAAGAACCATCGTGCTTTCAGCCTGAGCTTTTACATACGTCCTGGCTGCGGGCTGGGTATCTGTGTTGAGATAGTCTAAGCCAGTCCAGAAATCACCCATACTTCCATTCACAAGATACAGTGCATCCGGGTCCACAGTCGTGGAGTCTCCCAAAACGGCCAAAAACGCCTCGACTTGCTCTCGGACACTCATATCGTGGTCCAAAGGCCACGACCGTTGCGTGGCCCAGGCATAGTTGGTCCCACCCTCTGAGGAAGGCTTCAACCTCCCTAGACCAAGCATTTCATACAGCGCCTGGACATATACCTTGCCGTTCGATTGGGTTCCACCTGCGAAGATATTATTCGGGTTGGGAAAGTCTTTATTGTTACCGATTTCCTCCTGGTTGGCGCCAAAGACGAACAGTTCCGTATATGGCACGCCGGCGGCCGAAGTGCTGAGGAACAGGATGATCAAACTGGCTCCAAAAAGGGACCACCTACTGCGGCCAATCTGGGTTACCGACATAGCTACCTTCTATTGAATTGACTTTAATGTTGGCCAATGTTCGGGAAGACGAAAGACCTGTCCCATTCTGGTGTGCCATCCGTGTAGTCGATTTTGAACATATCGGGATTTCTCAACCTGGACCAGGCGTCGAATCCGAAAGTGGAGTCGAGGGCGTTCAGGTTGTTGAACGGCCGGTGGATTGCCATGATAAAAAAGGCATCAGCCTACTGTGATCAGGATGTTGCCATGCCTGTCCAACCGTGCACCGGCACCGGGTGGCACCAGCGTTGTAGCATCATAGTCCTCAACAATCAGCGGACCGTCCATCAGAGATGACTCGAGGTTCGTTCTCCCGACCACTGCCGTTTCGATCCAGCCATTGGACGACCCGAAATATGCTAGCCTCCGGTGTCCGGTACCTACTTCAGATTCGAGAGACTGGACAGACAATTCCGGTGCAGGGTAGAATGCTCTCAGCCGCAAGGTCACCATTTCAACGGGATCGTTCTCAGCCTTATGACCGTAGGTCCGTTCGTGTTCGGCTTCGAAGGAATTCTGCAGCTGTTCGATTTTCTCGTTACTCCACGCGCCATCGGAAACCGGAATGCCAAGTTCGAAGGACTGGCCTGCATATCGCAGATCTGCCCTGAACTCCAGCTGTGCGTCAGGAAGTTTCTCCAGGATCTCTGCCGTCATTTCCCTCATGCACGCGTTGAAATCGTCAGGTTTCATCGACTGGATCTCAGTCAGAAACGTCTGAACAACGTCATACTGAATTCCCGCCGCAAGCAATCCGAATGCCGAGAATAGTCCGGGCGATGGTGGAACGATAACGCGCGGAATCTCCATGCTCCTGGCCATTTCAACCGCGTGCAGCGGTCCACTACCGCCGAATGCGACGAGAGCGAACCTCCTCGGGTCTCTTCCTCGCTCGGAAGACACCGCACGTACCGCCCGAACCATTCTGGCGGCTGCAATCTGATGGGCGCCAAGAGCGACCTCTTCCTCGGAAAGATCCATCTGGCTGACGATCTCTTCTCGAAATCTGCGCCGTGCCTGTACCACGTCCAGCGAAAGCGATCCGCCAGCAAGCCCGGCCGGATTCAGATATCCCAGGAGCAAATTGGCGTCAGTCAGGGTCGAATTTATACCTCCACGTCCATAACATACAGGACCCGGATCCGCTCCAGCGCTTTCAGGACCGACCTGCAGGATGCCGCCGGAATCCACCTGCAGAAGACTTCCCCCGCCCGCGCCTATTTCCGCGAGATCTATGCAAGGCACGCGAATGGGATACCCACCGCCACCCATCAGCCTGCCAGAAAGACTGATCCCTCCACCGACCTCGAAGTCCGTGGCCCTCGGAATCTCTCCGTTTTCCACAAGAGATGCCTTGGCGGTCGTCCCACCCATATCGAAAGCGATCAGATCCTTTTCGCCCATCCGCTTTCCCAGAGCAGCTGCAGCCACGACACCTGCCGCCGGACCCGACTCGATGATCTGAACAGGCCGCTCCACCGCGGTTTCCACCTCAGTGATCCCACCACCTGATTGCATGATCCTCAGCGGACCTTCCACGCCAGCTCTCTTTAATTTGCTCTGCAGACCCGATAGGTAGGCCTTCACTACAGGATGAACGTAGGCGTTGACCACTGTCGTACTCGTACGTTCATATTCTCGAATCTCAGGCAGAATATCACAAGAAAGGGAGACCGTCCACGTACCGGCCTCCCTCAGGATTTCCCCTATTCTTTTTTCGTGGTCCGCATTCACATACGAATTCAACAAACACACGGCAACTGAAGTTACGCCTTCAGTTTTCAGCTTCTCGATCGCAGAAGTCACACTCTCTTCGACCAGCCTCTTTTCAACCGAACCGTCTGCAGCAATCCGTTCATCTACTTCCAGGCGTAGATACCTGGGCACCAGCGGCTTCGGTTTTTCCCATGTAAGATCATACAAGCGGGGCATCCGGAGTCGACCAATTTCCAACACATCCCGGAAGCCCTTCGTGGTGATCAATCCTGTTAACGCGCCCGTGCCGCTGAGGATCGCATTTGTCGCCACCGTCGTCCCGTGAATCACCTCTTCTGCTTCATCCCCGTGCGCTTTGCTGAATACCTTTTGGACCCCCTCGAGTATCGCCTCACCATAATCCCCGGGCGTGGAGGGCAGCTTGTACACCCGAACTTCGCCCTGAGATCCCAGGGCTACAATGTCCGTGAAGGTTCCACCTATATCGACGCCGATTCGCATAGGCCTAACTGGCACTCAGATAGCTGAAAAATTCAGTGATCCCTTCCTTTTCTTTCTGCAGCGCACCGGCCAGTTCCGCCACCTGATCTTCAGAGAGATCCATATTCTGCTGTACGAGTTCCGTGTCCGCTGCGTCAGTGTCGTAAGAAAGTCCGATCTCCGCGCACTTGGTCAACACATTGGCCAGGTAAACGATGGACGTCTCCTTGACGAGTTCTTCATCAGCTGAATTCGGATCATGGTGATGCTCGATCGCATTGACAAGGATTTCTGGAAACCGCCACCTGAACGCAAGCCAGCCTCCCACTTCCGAATGATTCAACTTGAGTACTTCTGCTTCTGTGGCTGTCGATTCCTTTCCCTCTGTTTTCAAACGATGCACAACCTGTTGGTACTGTTCGTTGAAATACGTGTCCAGGACGACTTTTCCCAGATCGTGAAGCAGCCCCGCTACGAAGAACGTTCCTGTGTCTCGATAGCCGAGGGCATTCGCGATAATTTTGGAGGCTGTCCCGCAACCGATCGAGTGAATCCAGAACGCCTCACGATCGAAGCTGTCCTCCACGGATGGGTCGGGAAGGGCTTCATAGACAGAAACGCCGAGTGCCAGTCCCCTTACCGCGTCAAATCCCAGAACCACCACGGCCTGCGGGATGGTCGTGATCTGCCTCGAAAAACCATAGAAGGCAGAATTCGCAAGATTCAGAACTTTGGCGGACATCGAAGGGTCATTGGCGATAATTGCCGCAAGTTCTCTTGCACCGGATGCGCCGTCGCTTGTTACCTCCAGGATACGACCGGCAACACCGGGCAATGTCGGCAGATTCTTGATATTCCGTATTTGCAGAAACATCTCGTCCCGGTCCACCGGTGCCTCCCTTTGCGAAAGTTAATTTTTCAGATAACAGATGATGTGTTGATAAGGTACAGAGGTTACAGGATAGTCCCAAGATCAGCCCAGGAACAGGTATTTTGCAATGAACAAGACTGCCAGCACATCCACCAGGGGGTGAACCTCATCCCCGCGCCCTCCGAGCCGTCTCAGGAGTGGATAAGTAATAAACCCGACTGCGATCCCATTTGAAATGCTGAACGTCAATGGCATCGCGATCATTGTCAGAAACGCGGGGAGGGCGTCCGAAAGGTCGGTCCACTTCACCCGTGAAGCAGACCCCATCATCAGAACGCCGACTACCACCAGGGCGGGAGCGGTTGCAAATGAAGGGACCGCCTGCACGATCGGCGTCAAGAAGAGTGCGAGCAGAAAAAGTATTCCCGTAACAACACTCGCGAAACCCGTTCGAGCCCCCGCCGACACACCGGACGCGCTTTCGATGTAAGTCGTCACCGTGGATGTCCCGAATATCGCACCGGCCATGGTTCCAATGGAATCCGCGAGGAGAGCCCTGTTCGCCCTCGGCAATCTGCCTTTTTCATCTAGAAAACCGGCCTTCTCCGATACGCCGACAAGTGTCCCCATAGTGTCGAACAAATCCACGAATAAGAATGCGAATACGAACCCTATGAGTCCCACGTCGAACGCAGCGGGAAGTTCCAGAACGGCCTTTCCGAAAAGTGATTTCGGCCAGGTTGGGAGGTCGAATATTGCGGTTGGTAGAGGTGCCTGCCCCGTAGCCATCGACAGCAATGCCACGCCTGCAACTCCGAAGAGAATGGCGCCCTTTGCACCCCTCACCAGCAGTACGCCAATTCCTATGATACCCAGAAGCAGCATGCCGAAAGACGCACTCTGTACCCTCCCCAGAGAGAGCAAGGTATGCTCATCGGCCACAACGAATCCCGCGTTGCGCAACCCGATAAACGCGATGAACAGCCCGATCCCTGCGGCAGCAGCATGCTTCAGTGCGGCCGGCACCGCGTTGATTAAGGCCTCCCTTACGCGCAGCAGGGTGAGCGCGGTAAACAGAATTCCCGATGCCAGTACGATCGCCAGTACCTGATCCTGGTGAATATGCTCACCCACCACCAGGGTCACAAAATACGCATTGAGTCCCATCCCGGGCGCCAGCGCAAAAGGGTAGTTCGCCCCGATGCCCATAATGAGCGTAGCAAGAGCCGCAGAGATGCAAGTTGCAAAGAGGAGCTCTGGAAACAGATTCTGTCCAAGCGCATTAGACAAAATCATGGGATTGACGATAACGATATAGGCCATGGTGACGAAAGTGGTCACACCGCCAACCGTCTCCGTACGGAAATCCGTATTCAATTCTTTGAAATGGAAGAACTCTGAAACACGCCGCATCTCTTCTCCTGCAATCTGCTCGGTGACAAAGTAAAAGGAGCTACCTCAGGATCCGTCCATAGTTCTTTGCGAAAATTATGAAATCCGAAAACCCGACCCTGTCGTCCCTGTCCAGATCGTAAACAGGGCTGGAACCGCCGAATTCCAAGGAGAACAGAACGAAGTCTTCGAAACCGACCTCTCCGTTACCTTCAAAGTCCGCAGTGAGGGCAGGGTACCCGGCGAAACGTGCTGTGGAGGCGAGCACCGCTCTTGCAATGCCCTGGACAAGGGAAATATCCACACCGGCAAGCGAGTCCACGCTCGTATTCAAATGAGAGGCCGGATTACGAACATATTGAAACACGCCAATGCCGGCATACCCCCCATCGATGAAAGACTGGTGGTCCGAACACCGGCATCCCCGATTCGTGATAACCACGGTCCCACCGGTGCCGTTGCTGGCGTGCAGATCTGTGTATTCGTCTGCTGCCTCGGCAACAAGTTCACCCAGATCTGAATAGGGATGAATGGTATCCAGCGAGAATGCGTCGGGAAAGGTTGGCGATCTGGTCCCTATGGAATCCAGTGTAAGCATCAATTGGATCTCATCACCGGAATCTCGCGACCGGTCTACATAATCCTTGCTCCCTATAAGCCCCAGCTCCTCTGCACCGAACATGACGAATTCGACCGTCATTTCCAGTTTGGCGCTTCTCAAAATCCGTGCGATTTCGAGGACCGCGGCAATGCCGGTTGCGTTATCGTCGGCGCCTGGCGCCACATCCTGGGCACGCTGCGTCCTGTCGATTGAAATCGAATCGAAATGACCGCCCAACACGAGTTTCTTTTCATTGTGCAGCGTCCCCGGTTTTGTCGCAATCACATTCCACTGCTCCGTGTCCTGGAATACGAAACGGTGGAATGCCTCGCCGGATTCAGTTATCGCCCGGTAGGTCCGATCCTGAGTTACAAGGAACGTGTCATATCGAACCGCCGTGTAGCCCATGGCCCGGAAGGACTCCCCCAGCCATCTGGTCGCTACTTCGTTTGAATCCGAGCCGATAAACCGCGTCCCGAAACCAACCAGCCGCCTGGTACTGGCCTCGATGCTGTCTGCGGAAACTTGCGCCACCAGGGATTCGATTGCCGGATTAGGTGCTGCACCCACCGCTGGGCAAAACATCAACACGATTAGACAGGTCGTTAAGATGACTACTGTATTCATTTCGAGAATTCTGTGCGGATGGCCTAAACTCCAATTGAAATGTCTGCTGTGTTGTGGAACCCGATACCTCAGGGTTTCACGCAATGCCTTGGCTATGATTTTCAACACCCATTTTGATGGCAAAATAGATTCCGCCTGTCAGAATGTCAACCCATAAACCCTTGAATTTCCTGCTGGAGAAAATCCAACTCTGGTCGATAGGTTCTAGATAGAGTCGGCATTGACAACAGCGGGAGGAAAACGAAATGATATATGTTGCTGCAGGAAGTCTTCTGGCCTCTGGACTGCTTTGCTTCTGGATCTCGGTGAGTTCACTATTGCGGATCGACATCGAGCAATCGCTGGTTCCTCCTGCGCCTGCCGAACCCAAGGAGGATAAAGAGGAAAAGCCAAAACTGACAAGACTTGGCAGACCTATTGAGGAAAAGCGTCTCAACTAATAGTTTCCTTTTATTGCATACCTCGGGAGCCCCTGTCGGGCTCCTTTTTTATTTGCTGGATTACACCAAGTTCTGCCGAACAAAGCTGGCGGACCAACACTCCGCTTGGTGTTGAGGCTGTTAGGCTACGACCATCAGAACCCGGGTTTGCCCTTGATTTTAGTGGGGCCGTGGGTTAGATTTCACACCGAACGCAGCCGAAATTGGCTGACCGTCAACCTGAGCGTTCAGGGTGATACCTGCCCCGCATTGGAGCGAGTGGACATGCCGGAAGATATCGGGCACATACTCAAAACGTGGTCCTACGACCCTCAGAACAGCATTCGAAAAGTGATCGATGCGAATGGTGTCGAGAAGATCCAGGTTCGTGTAGACCAGGGGGCCTTCCAGGGCATTCTGCAAATGGAACTCGACGGGCGGCCGGACGGAAGGCAGCCCCACAACCAGACGTTTATTCTGGACTTTTTCAAAAATAAACTTCAGGACCATATAGATTCGGGTAACTCGGAATCCACCTTCACGTTGAATCACGAGGACTGCGAAGAAATCTTCGATGAAAGCAGAAGGATCTATGAACGCTACGTTTTTCTGCTGCAAATTCAGGATTACTCCAGGGTAATACGGGATACCGAACGAAACATGGAGGTCTTTCGTTTCGTCAACCAGTATGGCGAAACAGAAGAAGATCGGCAGAACCTGGAGCGCTGGTGGCCCTACATCATCAGGATCCACGCTCACGCTAAGGCGCAGATCGCCTCCCAAAACGAAGAATACGATTCCGCCGTTGAGATCATACGAGAAGCCAGAGAGAAAATCAAAAACCTGGATTCCAGTTCAGCCGAAGAATTTCAGGTCGAAAAAAATAGGTCCCAGCAGGTACTTGAGGAATTGGAAGAGGAGATTTCGAGTCGAAGGCCAATGAGCCAGTCTGACAAACTCCGGGAAAAATTGGCTGAAGCGGTGGAAGAAGAAGATTTTGAAAAAGCTGCTGCAATCAGGGATCAGATTCGGGAACTCGAACAAACCTGAGCCACGAGGATTTGCAAAAAAACTTGACACAGGATACAGTTTCTTATAATCTCCCAGTCCGTTGTTGAAACTTTACTTGGCACTTTGAGGAACAATAAAAGTGAACACGCTCATTCCTACAATCACCTCCTTATTGCTGGAATCCCTCGCAGGTGTAGGCCTGGTAATCGGCCTCGTCGCCACCGGCGGCGAGGATAGAGAGCGGGTACGTCTATAGTTAACCTTTAAGATCAGCTGACAAACCCGCCATCGAAGCTATCGACGGCGGGTTTTTTGATGGCATCACGGAGTTGACAAAGAGGTGGGTTGTATTTATATTCAAGCCACTATAACCAATTAAAAATTCAGATCTTAAACGGGATTCTTAATCAAAAATCCTGCCTGAAACGCGGGGAGAACCTGCGGAGGAGAGTAAGCAGATGGCCAGCAAACCTGTGACAGCCGCACCTGCGAAAGACAACGGCAGACCGAAAAAGGCGAAGCCTTCCAATTCTTCACCGGCAACGGCACCTATGAAGGGCGCCGACATCGTCGTGGAGGCATTGGCCCGGGAGGGTGTAGATCTGGTCTTTGGGTACCCGGGTGGCACGAGCATGGAAATTCACCAGGCCATCACACGATGCAATATCAGGAATGTGCTCTGTCGTCACGAACAAGGCGAAATCTTTGCGGCGGAAGGATATGCCAAGGCTACCGGTAAAGTGGGGGTTTGTATTGCAACTTCAGGTCCTGGCGCAACGAATCTGGTCACCGGCCTGGCGGATGCAAAAATGGATTCTGTGCCTATTGTTGCCATCACAGGACAGGTTCCCTCACACCTGATGGGCGGAGATGCATTCCAGGAAACGCCCATCATAGAGGTCACCCGTCAGATCACAAAACACAATTTCTTGATCGACAGAATCGAGGACATCCCCCGAGTCATAAAAGAGGCATTCTATATTGCGAATTCGGGCAGACCAGGACCGGTTCTCGTGGATATTCCCAAGGATATTCAGCAGCAAATGGATACACCCCTCTGGCCTGAACAAGTGTCCATTCGAAGCTACAATCCGCACGTAAGGGCGGGAAGAGAAGACATCGAAACCATCATCCGGGCCATAAAAGAATCCAAGCGTCCCCTGATCTATGCAGGCGGCGGTATCGTAGCTGCCGATGCGTCCGAAGAACTCCGTACCTTTGTCGAAAAAACTGGAATACCAGTCGCGCAAACACTGATGGGTCTGGGGGCATTTCCTGAAACCGACCCGCTTTCCCTTCAAATGGTGGGCATGCATGGTACAGTCTATGCAAACTATGCGATCAACCACGCGGATCTGCTTCTCGCTATGGGTGTCCGATTCGATGACCGGGTAACCGGAAAACTGGAAGAATTCTGCAAGCACGGAAAGATCGTGCACATCGACATCGATCCATCAGAAATCAACAAGAATAAGGCAGCCCATATACCCGTGGTCAGCGATATCAAATATGCGCTTCAGGATCTGAACGGTCTGGTTGAAGCCGGGGACTACTCGGCATGGCAGGGAGATCTGGATTCTTGGAAACAGAAGCACCCCATCAAATACAAGGATACCGAAGACGAAATCCTGCCCCAGCATGCCATTGACCTCCTGTGTAAGAAAACGGAAGGCAAAGCCATCATAACCACCGGTGTGGGCCAACATCAAATGTGGGCGGCACAGTATTATCTCTTCGATGAACCGCGAAACTGGATCACATCGGGTGGGTTGGGTGCAATGGGTTTTGGGCTGCCATCTGCCATTGGCGCTCAGCTCGGTCGCCCGGGCGAGCTGGTCATCGACATCGATGGCGACGGCAGTTTTGTAATGAACTGCCAGGAGCTTGCCACACTCTATGCCGAGAAGATCCCGGTCAAAATCATGATTCTCAACAACCAGCACCTCGGAATGGTGGTTCAGTGGGAGGACCGATTTTACGAAAGCAACCGGGGGCACACCTTTATAGGCGATCCTCACGGTGACGGAATCCATCCGGATTTCCCAAAGATCGCAGAAGGATTCTGGGTCAATGCGGAACGCGTTGAACACAAGAAGGACCTGTCCGCCGCCCTTGACCGGATGATCAACACACCCGGACCGTATCTGCTGGATATCATGGTCCCCTATCAGGAACACGTGCTACCCATGATTCCCTCGGGTCATACCTTTGCGGATATCATAACCGAATAGAACCCTGATAAGTTCTACTGTGCAACCGGGTGGGGAAGTCGACCCCACCCGGTTTTTACATGCTGAATGGAACGCGCAAGAGCTATAAGTGGTCTAATAGGGTAATGAAAGAATGGTGTCCGATCCGTATCTCAGACCAGTCTTGGTAAATGCACATAAAGTCCTATTCTATCAATATGTTGCACATGTCTGGTGCCTGAATGAGTGAAGACCTGGAACTGGTTGAACGCAGCCGGAATGGTGACCTCGAGGCCTTCAGAATCCTTGTGGAGCGGTACCAAGAGCGTGTTTTTAATATCGCCTTCTCAATCGTAGGGAACACCGAAACCGCTCATGACGCAGCTCAGGAAACATTCGTTCGTGTGCATCAGGCATTGTCTGGTTATAAAGGTGAATCGGGGTTCTATACGTGGCTGTATCGCATAACCATGAACATTTCCTTGAACCTCGCACAGAAGGAGAAGAGGAGAAAGGACACCACGTCCCTGGATACGCTTCTCGAGTCAACCCATATGTCTCCTGCAGCGCTCTTCGAGCACAACACACCCAGCTCCGATTTTGAACGTGTCCAACTCCGGGAAACCATACAATCATTCATCAATACACTGTCACCCGATCATAGAGCCGTGGTCGTTTTAAAAGACATCGAAGGACTCTCGCAGGAGGAAATAGCTGAGATACTGGAGTGCTCGGTAGGCACGGTGAAGTCGAGACTCTCGCGTGCTCGAGCTCACCTCCAGGACCTTCTGCGACCCGTCTACAAAGAATGGATGGAGGGAGCAACATGAACGATTCCGATGCAAAGCAGCGGATGGCCGACTATCTCGAGGGAAACTTGTCTGAAGATGAAGCTCGACAGATAGAACTCTGTCTTGAAACATCCGAAACGTGCCGTGAAGAGCTTGAATATTTGAAGCGCGTTCAAGCGCTCATATCTTCAAAACCTCCTGTCACGTCGCCCGATCTGTGGAGTGGTATCTCATCCAGGATCGACAGGAAGGAATCTGCAAGTGTCCTGAATCAGTTCGAATGGCTCGGAAAGCGTCTGGTTCCCATCCTCGCCGCCGCGGCTGTTGTGGTGTTCGCCGTATTTGGAAACTCGAATACCACGGACGCAGAGCTGACCTTTGATGATTATCTCAAGACAGAGTTTGAGTCCTCCGAAATCGTCCTGCTCACAAGTGCAGAAATGTCTCAGGACGACGTGCTCTACCTATTACAGTCGAGGTAACCGATGCTCGCGCTATCATCTCGCACAAAGGCCATATTGATCGCCCTGGCGATATTCGTCCTGGGCATGTTCTGCGGTTCTGTGGGCGAGCGCTGGATGGGCAGACACCTGGGGCCGCCTGGCGGCGGCAGGTTCTCCCGCTGGGGTCCACCTCCAAGAGGTGAAAGAGGCGGCCCACCATCCGGCCGAAAAATGCTTGGCAGGCTGTCTCACGAACTGGACCTTTCCGAGGAACAACGGGAAAAGATTGAAAGCATCCTGAAAAAGATCCGGGACCAAATGAGAAACGTCCACCAGGACGTAGAAAAAACCATGAAACCAATCCTCGAGAAGTCGAAGGCGGAAATCAGAGAAATCCTCACGCCTGAGCAACGGGAAGCATACGACAAGTTCAATGAAAAAATGGATCGGAATCGACGAGGTCGAGGCAGGGGCCGTCGACCACTGGCGCCTTGAGCAAAGCCGGTCATCCTGAGCACAGCGAAGGATCTCCAAGCCCTCGGTGATTAGAAAGTTGATCACTCACCAACGCCCACTGAGATTGACTCCCTCGTCGCCGGTCCTGAAGCCTCGATCTCCGTAAAGTGTTTCTGGGACATAACCCTGGCTTGCAACACTTTTCGAAATTAATTCAGAACATATGGAACGGCCGGACAGTAGCTGCGGTCTAAGAGAGTGAATGCAGCAAATTCCAAAGTCAGGCGCCTGACAAAAAATGCGGTTAGAAAAAGGAGGCATCGAAATGAAACGCACAATGATCATCGCACTGGTAGCACTCCTGGCGGTCACCGCCGCGTGGACCGTATCGGATGTCGACGCAAGGCGTGGCAGGCGTGAACACAGAATGAAGGGCCATCACCGCGCAGAAATGATGAAGGCGCTCGCCCCAACGCCGGAGCAGCAGGAGAAGCTCAAGTCCATCCATTTCAGTCACCAGAAAAAGATGGCGCAGATGCGAGCAGATCTCCAGGTGGCCAGGTTGGACCTGCGAGCGGCCATGGACAAGGATATACCGGAAAGCGGACAGGTGAAGGCCGCCGTCGCCAAAGTCAACGAAGCCAGGGCTCGGATGCTGACAAATCGTATCGAACACCAGATCTCGTTCAAGGAGATCTTGACTCCTGAGCAGCGAGAAAAGCTTAAAGAAATCAGGATGAATCGCCCGTTCCGAAACCAGGAACATTGGCGAGGACCAGGAATGCGAAACAGAGGAATGAGAGGTAGAGGTATGGGAGGCGGACATCAAGGCTACTTGCAGCCGGACGCCGATACAGATCACCACGGGCAGGGGATCTAGGATTCACGGGACAGCCTTCCAGGAAAACGCGACGTTGAACCACCAACCATTTTAAGTATCGGAGGAATCGGATGATCATCAGAAAGACAGCACTTGTGATCTTCGCAGCAGGGATTGGATTTTACGGATGTGGGCAGGACACACCGATGGAAACTGCCGGATCAGCAGAAACGAACGAGACCATAGCCGCGAGTAAACTTGCGATCAGAAGCGGCGCAACGGCGGAGGATCTCGGATCCGCACTGGGCTTGACCGAAGAACAGCAGACGGCTCTCAGTGCCCTGCGGGAAAATCACAGAACTGCGGCGCGTTCGCTACGGCAGAGTCTGAAGGGAACAGGCGACAGGGAGGCAGCCAGAGCGCAAGTGAAAGAGCTGAAAGAGGGGTTCCGGGCCGCCGTCAGTGAAATTCTGACCGATGAACAACAGGCACAGCTCGACGAGATCAGGTCGGACCGGCAGAAAACCATGACCAACCTTCTTGGATTGACCGAGGAACAGCACGCGTCTGCTCAGGCGCTGCGTGAAACCGGTCGTGCAGAAATGAAAGCATTGCTGGAATCCCTCAAGGGGACCACCGACCGTGACACTGCTCGAGCTCAAATCCAGGCACTGCGAGATCAACACCGGGCGGCGTTTGAAGAAATCCTGACGGAAGAACAGAAGGCGCTGCTCGAGGAACTTCACGCAGCAAGGGAAGCGCGCATTGGCGACCATCCAAAAACAGGGCGTCGAGGCAAAAACCGAAGAGGCGGAAGATTTAGATAGAGGCTGTTTGATTACATAACTCTATGAAGTCAATCAGAAGGGCATCGCAGAAATGCGATGCCCTTTTACTTTCTGGATTTCATTTGGAAGGGAATCGGTGTCGCGCACATTGACATCGACAGAGACATCTGCTATCATCAAATCTGGAAGCCATCGTATATCCCTGGGAGATCAATGATATGATTCGAAAAGACATTGCCTGGCAATCGGAGTCGCTGGCGAGCAAGTATCTGGATCACATTCGGGGGGCGATCCCGCTCGCACTGGAACAGCTGGATGTGATGCTCCGTGTCATAGACGCAGGCTGCCAGCCGAACCAATTCCTCGATCTGGGGTGCGGTTCAGGCATTCTTTCAGCGGCCATCCTGGACCGTTACCCGAATGCCCGGGGAATCCTTGTGGACTTCTCCGCGCCCATGCTGAAAGCCGCAAGAGAACACCTGCATTCACACAGCAACCAACTCACCTTCATACACGGCGACCTGGCAACTGATGCCTGGTTCGCGACCATCCCCCGGGATGTCTACTTCGATGCTGTCGTTTCAGGTTACGCCATACATCACCTTGAGAACGAACGGAAACAAGAGCTTTTCAAAGAGATCCACGACCGGCTTGTACCGGGCGGCGCCTTCATCAACATAGAGCACGTGTCCTCCGAAACTCCCTGGGTGGAATCCCTCTTTGAACGGAAATTCGTGGACACCCTGTTTGAAAGAGAACAAAGCGTTGAGGGCAAAGCGACCAGGGAGGAATTGGCAAAAAGTTACTACCACAGGTACGACAAGAAGGCCAATATTCTCGTCTCGGTGGAACAACAATGCGGATGGCTCAGGCAACTCGGATTTAAAGATGTGGACTGTTACTTCAAGCTGTTCGAGCTGGCAGTGTTCGGTGGGCGCAGGTAGACCAAAGGAAAGTAACACGCACCAGATTTATACTGTCTCACTTGACGGCCCTAAACTTTTCGTGTATGTTTCGAGCGTCGTCGCAGCACCAAAAAAATCATAGAGCAGCACAAACCGCATAGGGGTGCCGAAAGGCTGAGATCACACCCTATGAACCTGATCTGGGTAATGCCAGCGTAGGGAGGCGGAAATGACTACAAGTCATAATGGAGGCCGTTTCCAACCGGAAGCGGCTTTTTCATTTCATATGAGGACATCTGGTATGAAAGTTTTGATGTATGCGCTGGTGACGCTTGTACTCTTACACCAACCCGTCATATCAGCCACGCTCGAGGGATACATCACCGACCAAACCACCGGGGCCAACCTTGATCGCGTAAATGTCCAGCTTCAAGGAATAATTGCAGCTGCAACGACCGATCATACGGGCTTTTTCAAAATCGAACACATACAGCCAGGGATTTATATACTTGCCGCTTCACACATCGGATACGCAGGGTTCAATGAAAGCATTCAAATTTCCGATACCGATGCCAGGTTGGACATCGCGCTGAAAATGATTACGCTCCCGGGTCAATCCGTTACGGTTACGGCCACGCGCGCGGTGGAACGGGAAACCCCGATCACGTTCAGTAACCTGACCGCTGACGAACTTGAGGATCGCTTCCATACCCAGGGAATCCCAACACTGCTGTCCGAACTGCCATCCAGTACAAGCTACTCCGAAACCGGCAACAATGTCGGATACACCTACCTCACGATGCGAGGATTCGACCAGAGAAGAATCTCAGTGATGGTCAATGGCATACCCCAGAACGATCCGGAGGACCATAATGTCTATTGGGTGAATTTTCCAGACCTTGCATCCAGTCTCGAGGACATCCAGGTGCAAAGGGGATCGGGATCTGCATTTTATGGACCGGCATCCATTGGAGGATCCATCAACCTTGTTACCGACCGGTTCAGCCCGAAACCTGAAGTTACCCTAACCGGGGGTTATGGCAGTTACGATACCCGGAAGGTGGGACTTACCTTGAACTCGGGTTTGCTCGACAATCGCCTGGCGCTCCATGCGCATTTCAGCAAAACCCAGTCAGACGGCTATCGCAATGGCGCGTGGTTGGACTTTCTCTCCTATTTCTTTGGCGTCGCACACTACACCGAACGATCAACCACACGTGTCCACATCTATGGGAGTTTGAACAAAGACCATCTGAACTTCTACGGCATCCCCCGCACGGACCTTTCAGACCGAATGCTCAGGCGCCAGAACCCGATCGTAGGCGATGAAGAAATCGAGGACTTTCACCAGCCGCATTATGAGCTCTTGCACGAATGGACCCTGACGGAAAGAAGCAAAATAAACAATACCCTGTTCTACGTTCAGGGCGGGGGTCACTTCGATTTCGACGGCAGTTGGGCAGACACGACGTATTATCGTCTTACCAACCAGTTCGGGTTCTCACCCACTGCAAATCCCGGCCAGTCGCTTGTACGGGCGTTCGTGAACAACAGGCAGGGCGGATGGCTCCCCAGATTCACCTACAGAACCGACAATGCAACAACCGAAGCGGGTCTCGAAATTCGGTATCACCGTTCGCTTCACTGGGGGAAAATCCGATGGGCTGAGAACTTGCCTCCCCAGTCGGAACCTGACTTTCGTTTTTACCAGTACAACGGGAGCAAATGGGTGCTTTCCACCTTTATCAACCAGACCTATAAGCCCACGTCTAATCTGAACCTGCGCGGCGGAATACAGGTTGCCTACAAGCGCTACCGTCTGTTCAACGAACAGTTTCTCAACAACCGGTTCCAGGTGCCATATACATTTCTCAATCCGCAAGTGGGTCTGAACTATAACCTCTCTCAAGCAGTAAACGTCTACACGAATTTCGCCAGGACCACGCGTGAACCCAGACTTGTAAACCTCTATGACGCTGCCAGCTCTAGCGGCGGCGCCCAGCCGGAATTTGAACGGTCTTCCAACGGAGTTTCCTTCAACTTCGACAAGCCGCTTGCCAGACCCGAAAAACTGAACGATCTCGAACTGGGTACGATGTATTCGACTTCCAGGTTCAGGGCCACAGGCAACCTGTTCTGGATGGATTTTCGAGACGAGATTGTGAAGAATGGCCAACTCGATCTCTACGGACAACCCGTTACTGGAAACGCGGAGAGGACCCTGCATCGGGGAATCGAACTCACCACCGCCCTTCGACCTGTCCAGGCACTCACACTTCAGGGCAATTTTAGCTATTCGCGAAACACATTCAAGTCTCACACCATATTTTCCGGTAATCAGGCGATCTCCCTCGATGGGAATCGTATTGCAGGTTTCCCTGACCTCATTCTTAATGGCAGGGTTGCTTACAAGGGAAATGGAATCCTTGCTGCAGTATCGGCCCAATACCAGGGCAGGCAATACACCGACAATTCGGAGAACAACAAGAAAACGCCGAACGTCCGTCAGACGCCCGGCTACACGGATCTGGCAACCGATCCTTCGACAATCGTGAATCTCAGCCTGGGATACGAGCTGGGTCAGCGGCTGGGTCTGAAGGGTATTCGAATACGTCTGGACGTGAACAACCTTTTTGATCGCCTTTACTCGACCCACGGTGAGGGCGCATCGTTCTTTCCCGCAGCAACCAGAAATGTCTTCCTGTTGACCAAACTCGGTATCTAATTCATTCACGCCGGCATTTGAAGCAGTCCTGAACTACGCGTCTAGAGACTCAATTTCCAGTTTCTTCACCTGGTGCTTGTGTACAAGAAGCGGTTTTTCTCCCGCAGGCTCCGCGATCCCTTTTTCTATATCCAGTTCCTCCACTGACTTCAGATGGCTGAGCACACTCGACGGATTCAGATCCTGTTTATCCTCATCATAAAGATCGAACCAGGGCAGTCCATGTGAAGTGTATGTCTCGGCGCAAATGGGCGAAGCGGGCGCCTGCTCTCCTGTAATCTGGGCGTACATTTTACTATTTACGATATGTATGTCCAGAGCCTCCGTTTTCTCCACATCCCATGTTTCCACACCGTATGGATCCGGGTAGATCTTCTGTTTGATGCTTCCCCCCTCGGCGAGTCCCATTTCTGCATATTCCGCAGAGGTGGATTCCATACAACAGCAGTAGTCTGCATCCATCAGGAATCGGTCATCGATTATTGGCGCTGTTTCTGGAAACATACCCTCTCTGGGCTCATAACACCGGATTTGTATGCCTCCTTTTTTTTCCTCGCCCGTCACCTGACCTTCTACCGTGTACCCCATCCCAAGCGGCATGGCTACGAACTGCTTGATGACACCTTCCCCGCAATTGAATCCGTCGAGCCAGGGCTGGTCGGGGCAGACCAGGTAGTCCTGGGGTTCGCCTGAGAGCCCCTTGCGGTGCACCTCACCCGAGACCGCGTTGATCTGCCCCGCAGTAATCTGAACTGCATTCGGCCGCCAGCTTGCCGCGTCGAATGCCAGCCACATCGCCTCCCTTTGATACATCGGAATGAATACCCCTGGTGATCCCCTCCAGGATTCAGGTACTCTGCTCTCGAAATCGGCCACCGATTTCACAGGAAACTCGCCCAGTCCAGGTGGCAGAGGGTATGTTCTCCCGTCGTCAGGAATCCGGAGAGTACGTTGAAATCTTACAGAAAAGAATCTTCCCATCTTCAACGCATTCCCGGTAACACTCACATCAAGCACGGTGTGCTCCTCTCGCTATGGTTTATCCTGAACTGGCCAACATCCCTTAGTGACTGTCGCCCATCCTGAAATGCCGTCGAATTCTTGTATTTCCGAGCGCCAGTCCATCGGGACCCAACTTACATATCCTGAGCAACGGAGAGTTCCATCATCTGGCCGCCGCCTATCCAGGCGTCTTCAGGAGCAGCCGTGATAACCGGTGCCTCGACGCCCGATTTCTTCAACCAGTCAGGCAACGATTCTCCATTCCGACAGACGAAGCTCCGATCTACGATGATCAGATCGAAGCGATTCGACGCCGCCACCACCAATCCCCTCGCCACTTCCTCGATGGCAGTCACATGGCCGCCCGTATCTACGAACATATCCGCTATCAAATTCCTTATTCCTGCATTCTGGTGAATGATAAGAACGCACTTTCCCATATCCCTGCTCCTTTGATCATAACGTGTAGCCTCCTCTTCCCTGAGTCTGATACCTGGGCAACCTCCTGATTCTACGTGCAAACAAACTGGCCCGCTTTGTCGAAGGGCCGCCTGAGTGCATTCGACCGCCTGGCCACCCTGGATTTGCCCTCCTCCTCTGAAACGGTGCCTTCGGCTGAATCGGAGCCTTCCCTCGCCCCCCTTCGCCTGGGTCGTTCCCTCCTCCAATGTCCCTGGACAACAGAAAGAGTGCCGCTGCAATCAGATTCAGAAGAACCAGAGATCCAAGCGAATAGGTCAGGATTTCTGTCACCATATCAGCAGTCCTCACGCAGAATACCGAGGTTCGGTGGCACGGATGTCACCGCTTTCAAATCTCCGTTGGATAGTCCTTTCAACTGTCTTTGGACCATTTCTGGATTTTCCATTGCAGTGAAGAAATTCATAACCGTGAGTCCCTTCTCCACACCCAGCATTTCTACCAGAGAACCCATCGCATGTTGTGTCACGCATGCCCTCCTTCTCACTCACATTCTTCTCTGGAAATCATATGGGATTTCCCAGATAAACCTTGACCTGCCAGACGTCTCTGGTCTACCTTGTCGAAGGGTTTCTGGAGCGATGTCCACGGAGATCGCTTCGGCTACCCGCTTACCCCGCAATCGTTTGCATTGGCCCTGGAAAGCGATGCCCAACGGTTTCGGGGTTCTTTTTATGCCTGAATCCATTTCAGTTGTATCTTCGCGCCTCACGATCCTGATGATAGCGAACAAGAATTTCTCCTGCCCGTCCTTCATTCTGATTGAGCCACCAGGAAAAAGGTCGGGGATAACGCTCACCTGATCCCCGATCCACCATCGCGTGTTTCGCTGCGGAGGGAACCATAAGTCCGAGCAATTCCCTGTGTCCCGGCCAACTCCAAAGCTGATTGAACGTATCCGATCGCGCGTCCTCAACAATTCCTGACACCAGATCTCGAATGAACCGGGTGTCCTGTCGACCGAACACAGCATCGAAAGCGCCAGGATCCAGATCCAGATCGTTCAGTGTCAGCGAAGGCGCCGACACGATCAAGGATGCAATAATGTCCGCTACGTGTGCGCACTGGATCACTGGCAAATGTGGATGAAATTCATCGACCTGCGATGGTTGATGGTGGGATTCCGTGACCTGAACCTCCAGAGCCGACCACCTCGCCTGCCGCATGACCTGCGCACCCTTCAAGGCGTGCAGGTATTTCTGATACAGATGCCATTCTCCCCGCGGGTAGGCCATGTATCTGGGCGTCCGGGTGCATTCCACCCAGACCTCCTGTGTGCTTCGAGGATCATCGAAATGCATGAACAGCATCCCTACATCGAGCAGGAGACCAATTCTGAACACCATGCCCGGTGAGGGAAATTCCGATTCCACCCGACTCGACTCACGGTAGGCGTTCAGGAGTCTGAGCATGGCGTGGGCGGTCAACGCGCCGTGACACCAGAATGCGCGATCGTAGTCGGGGCATCCCAACGAGATTTCAGCCATCAGTTCCTGAAGTTCTGACTCGGTGGCCTGGAAAACGATGGCCTTGATACCGGTTTCCCCCAGGAATCGAAGCGCAGTTTCAACGTGCCCGGTCTCGGGAGCCATATTTGCCTCTGGCCCCTCGGGTACCCTTCCGTGTTCCTGGGCCTTCGCCTTTCCTGCTTCCCAGATCTTTACAGCGAGTACACGATCCTGACTGATTACCTGAGCGATCCTGGACCAGGGTTGGCGTTCATCGAAATAGGCCTTCAAAGTGAAGTGTACCTCGTACAGCGTCGCCATGCGATCCAGACGCTTTAGCGTGTTCTCAGCGAGGATCCGCTCTCCCCGGTCCTCCGCAGCGCGGTAAGTCTCCTCGATGGTTACGGAAGGAACCACAGGCGGCGATTCCAGATCAGGCGTGGAAAGCGGTGCCGCCATGCGCACAAACTGAACTGCTGAATCCTCGATTTCATCCTGGAAGAAATCTCCCACGGCACAGTCAAGACTTTGCGCAAGAGCTTCCAGAGTGCTTAGGGATGGTTTGCGCTTGTTATGTTCCAGCAAGCTCACATAATTCTGCGTACTGTCGATCGATGTAGCGATCTGTTCCTGCGACAGACCGCGCATCTCCCTGAGCTGTTTTAATCGGTGCCCGATAGCGATCATTCATGGACCTCATTCCGGTTTCAACCACGCAAAGTCTTCGGAAGCGCACTAACACAAGCATAACAAATATATACACATTGTTAATATAAAAACAACATCTAGTATATATTTTGCATATCAGATCATTCGATAGTCGTTCTTAAACTATTAAACTATTAAACTACAAAGAGTAACATCAAATTTCTGATCATCTCAAGTGACCCTGGATTTTCTGACAAATTGAGCTCAAACACGTCAAACTTAAAGCTGATAATTTAATAACACCTGGCACTGCACACCAGAAGACACTTGAAAGGCACGCCGACGATCAGTGAGCCTCCGCTCTCCCGAATTGCCCAATTCAAGCCGCTTGAATTGCCTACGGATACTTCCAGGCTGTTCAGCCTTTTCGCATCTCCCGAATGGCTATCCGTGCACTTGTTACACTCGTATCTCTTGTGTCTTCAATCTTCACCAGTATCGGAATCGGGGGTTACCATCTCACCTGCTTGCTTTTCCCAATTCTCCGCCGTATCTTGCCGATCAACAAGTCATTTCGAAGCCGCGCACACGTTATTGTGGAGACATCGATGGGAAGTGTTGCACCAAATATTCTTGTAATCCTCAGCGACCAGCTGCGCCGGCAAGCCCTTTCGATATACGGTGATCGCAACCTGCAAACACCTCACATCGACGGCCTTGCCCAGCGAGGCGTGCATTTCAAAAACGGATGCTCAACTTACCCGGTATGTGTCCCCTTCCGGTTCACGATGATGACAGGCGAATATGCCCACACACGAAAAATCCCTGGAATCGAATACAGGATGTCACCAACCGAGCGAACGCTCGCGGACGAATTCAACGATGCCGGCTATGAAACCGTATACATTGGAAAGTGGCATCTCGATGGGGGCCACGGACGAATGGGTTCGGCCCTTCAGTGTGGTCGAACGCCTGTTCCGCGGACTCACCAGGGCAGATGGCAGAAGTGGTTCGGTTTCGAACTCAGGAATGCCCCATTCGACACCACCTATTTCGTCGATGATGACCCTGCACCAGTACCTATTGAAGGATACCAGACCGATGGCCTGTTCGACATCGGGATGGACTATTTGGAAAAGGACAGGAACAGAGAAAAACCATTTTGTATGATGATCTCGGTTGAACCGCCTCACGACCCCTACGAAGCTCCGGCAGATCTTCAGGAGGCCTGGGAGCAAAGGGAGATCGAACTGCCTCCGAATTTTGAGGCAGACTCGGAGGAGCAGCGGGAAAGATTTATACTCGACCGCAAACGATACTACGCTATGGTCGAAAATTTGGACAACAATGTGGGGCGAATGACACGCTGTCTGGATCAACAGGGATTGGCGGAAAACACCGTGGTTATCTTCCTGTCTGATCACGGCGACCTGGGAGGCAGCCACGGACTGCGAGGCAAACAGTGGCCATACGAAGAATCCGTGGGCGTTCCTGTCATTGTATTCGATCCAAGATCCCCGAACATGAAAGGAACCGTACTGGAGGACCCCACCTCCACGGAAGACCTTTTCCCAACCCTACTCGGCCTGGCGGGTCTGAAACCAAAGAATCCACTCATGGGAAGTAACCTGACCCCGTTGATATCGGGTGAGGTTAAGAAGCTCGATCGCGAGGGCGTGATGCTGGAGTTCGTGGCGGAATTGCGAGAGCGACTCCCCTTCCACGAGGAAGTCTGGCGAGGATTCCGGAGCGCCAGATACAAATACACGGTCAGCGGCGACAAAATGGGTGCCAAACCGTGGCAATTCTTCGATCTGGAACGCGATCCTCACGAGCAAACAAACCTGATCGACCACCAGGACCACCAGGAGGAAATCGCACGACACCACAAGCTCCTGTGCGACCGTATGGTGGAGACTGAAGATCACTTTGTCATGCTCCCTGTACACGGGTGCGAAGGTGTGAACACCTGGCAGTAGCGAAGCCTGCAGACCAATGCACATTCAGACCTTTATGGTCAAAACCCACAATTGAGATTTGGAGAACAACCATGAAGGAAACAGACCCTGAAAATATCAAACTGTCGCACCAGATATCCTGGAAGGCCACGGACGATGAAATGCTCTTTTTTCAGCAAATCGGGATCCGCTGGGCACAAATGCACTGGGGTACGGAACCGCCTGCGATGGACGGTATCAGTGCATTTCAGAAGCGACTTTCGGAACATGACATTCAGATCTACAGTGGCCGGCACGATGCCTATCACTCCACCAAAATACAGCTGGGTCAGGCGGGCAGAGATGAAGACATCGAGACCTACGGCGAATTCATCCGGATCCTCGGCGAACTGGGTATTCCCGTTGCCGTCTACGATTTTCATCCCGGGAATACCTACAGCACGGATCGCGTCGTCCGAAGAGGGTATTCGGCGCGTGTTTTCGATCTGGAAGATTTCAAAAAAAAGGTAGAGAAGCAGCGCTACGACCGTACGTATACAACCGAAGAAATCTGGGAAAACTATACATATTTCGTAAATGCGGTGCTCCCTCAGGCCGAAGCCTCTGATGTCATACTCGCCCTGCACCCCGATGACCCACCTTTGGAAACCATGAATGGTGTAGGCAAAATGATCACCCATTACAATGGTTACAAACGAGCGGAGGAAGTCTCTTCGGGAAGCAAACACTGGGGGTTGCTGTTTTGTGTGGGCACGTGGTCGGAAGGGGGAGATCAGATGGGCAAGGACGTCTTCGAAATGATAGAGGATTTTGGAGGCCGAGGCAAAATCGCACAGATCCACTTTCGCAATGTAAGTGCTCCTTTGCCCCATTTCGAAGAGACTTATCCGGATGACGGATACATGGACATGAGCAAGGTGATGAACGCCCTGCGTCAGGTAGGTTTCAGCGGCGCGGTGATGCCCGACCACATACCTCAGCTTGTGGGAGATGAGAACAGTAGAGCCGGCTTGGCCTATTGCATTTCCTATATGAGAGCCCTGCTCCAAAGGGCGAACGACGACATCGGATAGATACACTCCCGTTCAAACAAGGAGAACGGAAATGCGAATAACGCTCATCGCCGCTTTCTGCTTCCTGCTCACAAGTTCGGCCATTGGCCAGAATGAGCCGGCTCGTACAGGCGAAATCCATGGTACGGTAAGAGATGAGTCTGGCGAAGGTTTTCCGGGTGCAAACGTCGTGCTGGAAGGGACCCACCTGTCCGGTAGCAGAGGAATGACTACGGATCTGCGTGGCACATACCGATTCGAGAGTCTCGGTGACGGAACATATGAGATTTCTGTCTCCTTCATCGGATACAAGACCGTGAGAAGGTCAGATGTCCTGATAGAAAACGGTGCAACGAAGCAGCTGAATTTCACACTGGCTTCGGAGACACTCCTCCAGGAGCAAATGGTCGTGTCTGCGTCTCGCAGACGTGAAAAGGTCCTGGATGCTCCGGCATCCGTCTCGATCGTAGAGTCGGAAGACATCCGGAACAAACCGAATCTCACTGTGGCAGAACATTTGAAGAATGTGCCGGGGGTGGATATGGCTCAAACGGGTCTTGCCCAGGCGAATGCAGTGGTAAGGGGGTTCAACAATGTGTTTTCCGGAGCAATGCTTACCCTGGTAGACAACAGGATCGCCCGAGTGCCTTCTCTACGGGTGAATGCCCACAACTTCATCCCGGTCACTCAGGACGACATCGAGCGAATAGAGGTGGTCCTGGGTCCGGGATCGGCGTTGTATGGCCCCAACAGCGCCAATGGGGTGATGCACATCATCACCAGATCTCCATTTGGATCTGAGGGGACTTCCATCGGGATCCTGGGTGGTGAGCGAAGTCTGAGGAATGTATCATTTCGGCACGCAGGCAGCTCGGAAAACAAAATTGGCTACAAGGTTTCCGGCCAGTACTATGCCGGAACCGATTGGAAATATGTGGATCAGGAAGAGGTGCGCCTGAGAGGATCCAATCCCCGCGACTACGAACTGGAGAGAATGACAAGCGAATTCAGACTGGATCTGCGCCCGTCAGATGATATGTCTGCAATATTCTCGGCAGGCCTCACCAGGGCGAACAATCTGGAGATGACGGGTCTTGGAGCCGTTCAGGCAATCGACTGGTCCTACCTGCACCTGCAGTCGAGATTTCGATACAAGGACTGGTTCGCCCAGATCTTTTACAATCGAAGTGATGCAGGAGACACGCGATTGCTCAACACCAACAGTCCCATCGTGGACAAATCTACACTAACAGTTCTGCAATTGCAGCATGCCCTCGAATTGACAGAACAGCAGCAATTCACCTACGGTGCCGATGTCCTGCTCACACGTCCGGATACGGAATCTACAATCAACGGCGCCAACGAAGACAAGGACGACATCAACGAATACGGCTTCTACCTCCAGAGCGAAAGTGCTCTGCACCATAAACTCGATCTCGTCCTTGCGGCAAGAATGGATGGCCATAATCACATCGAAGACAGGGTATTCTCCCCCCGTGCGGCCCTGGTAATAAAACCTAACCCGTTGAACACATTGCGACTGACCTACAACAGAGCCTTCAGCACGCCAACCAGCAACAATCTCTTTCTTGATTTGAAACGGGCGACAGACCCCTTCGGCATTGGCGCTGGATTCCAACCCGCACTGGGATACAGTCCCAGCATCGACATAAGGGTTCAGGGTGCGCGGGAATCGTCCCCCAGGTTCTCCCGGGCCTGAGAAACAGCCTGGCCAGTTTCAACAGGGAGACCCTGGGTTTCGATCCCTCTGCCAATCTGGAAAATTCGGTCACGGACATCGCCAAGATCAAACCCACAATTACAGAAACATTCGAGGTCGGATACAAAGGCGTGATTCAAGACAAATTCCTTTTCGCGGCCGATGCTTACCGGACTCGGACAACGGATTTTGTAGGACCACTTCGCACAGAAACTCCGAATGTGTTCCTCGAGGCAGGCAGCCTGAGCACATCTCTCGGTGCAGCCTTTACGCAGGCACTCCAGGATCCAGCCGTCGCACAATTGGCGGGGGCCCTCGCGATCCTCGACTCACCCTCACAGGGTGGCAATGCCAACGGTTCTCCGGTTGATGAACTCACCCGATTGTTTGTTGCAGGCACCAGCAACAACGGAGCGGCATTTATTCCATTTGGAACGGTAACACCCAATGAAATTACCGATCCCCACGCCGTGATGCTCGCATACAGAAACTTTGGAAAGGTCAACGTATCCGGAATGGACCTCAGCTTCGTTTATTATCCGAACCCCACCTGGACTTTCACCGGCAGCTACTCATATATCAACAAGAACCTGTTCAAAAATCTGGATGGTATTGGTGACATCTCATTGAACGCACCAAAGAACAAGTTCAACCTGGGCGCCACCCTCAAATTGCATGATCCAGGCCTCAGATTGGGAGGGCAGCTCAGATACCGGGGAGAGTTCCCGATGGATTCCGGCGTCTACAGAGGTACGGTCGATGCCGCAACTGTATTCGACCTGAATCTGGCCTACGACCTGCCAATCAATCTGAGCAATGGCGCCATCACCTTCGTAATCAATGGTACAAATGTCCTGGACAAGAAGCACAGAGGATTCGTCGGTGCACCCGAAGTCGGCCGGTTGCTGTCGGCCGGCCTGACGGGCAGGTTCTAGTTCCCGCCAATGACTCCCAGACTCGCCCTGGCTGCCCTGCTAATCCTGACTTTTCTTCTTCCAGCTACGCTGGAGGCTCGCACACCCGTCCATCAAACGGTCGGTCGCCGGTTTACAGCACTTCCACTGGCAAGCTTCAGTTCCGATGATGGCGCTGGATATGGCCTTCGTATCAGCCTCTACGAATACAATGGAAAAAGCGTTCCTTATGCCTGGGCCTGCAGTTTGCAGGCCTTCTTCACGTCCAAAGGCAAGTGGGTGCACCGGGCAACTCTGGATTATCCCAATGTGACGGACAGCCAGCAACTCACCATCGATTTCGTTTACGACAAGGAAAATTTCGCCCTCTATTCCGGTGAGCTGGAGGATGATGTACTGGATACATACGCGGAACCGCAGAAAACCTTCAAGCAAAAGTATCCAGTCCTGACAGTAACTTGGATCAAAACACTGAAGTTTCCATGGAAGATGCGAATCGGCCTTCATGCAGGTCACAATACCATTACCCCGAATGCGAATCAGGGGACGACCCTCGCACGATTCTCTCCACTGGGTCACACGGGAGGGTCCTTTTACAAAGCTCAGTTCGCTATCCGATACGACACCAGAGACAACTATCTGAATGCAACTCGTGGCCTGCTCGAGGAGGCTCTCGTCGAATACGGTCTGGGAAGATCGGGAACATTCAAAGGGGGTGGCGTCAGCTATGAGCACCGACAGTTTCTTCCGCTTCAGAAGCACTGGGTCTTCGGATACCGGGTGTTGAATTCAGCTACATTTGGTGACCTTCCATTCTTCGAAAGGCCCTTGATTGGGGGCAGCAGAACGGTGCGGGGGTTGCCCAAAGCACGGCTGAGGGGAAACGGTCGTGTCCTGATCAACAGTGAGCTCAGGTGGCTCGGAATGCAGATCTCGAAACGGCTGAATCTCGATCTGGGAGGACTGGTTTTTTACGACGCTGGCCACATCTTCGATCCTTCAGAAGGACCTTCCACAAAGAATTGGCGAGGGGGATACGGAGTCGGAGTTCGTTTCTACTGGTACAGCACGATTGTCCGAATGGACTACGGGTTTTCCGGAGGGAACAGTGGGCTGTACATGCGATTCGCCCATATATTTTGAAAACAGGAAGACCTTGTGATGCATAATCAGGAAAAGACAATGAGCCGCAGAAACATTGCAGTATGGGCCTTGTACGACTTCGCGAACTCGGTGTATCCGGCAGTGATCACCGCAACCGTGTTCAGTGTGTACTTTACATCGGACATTGTAGGGAATTCAACCGGTCTGGGTGATCTGTGGTGGGGAAGAGTGCTGGGGTTGTCCATGTTCTTCGTGGCTGTTTCATCTCCGCTGCTTGGTTCAATCGCAGATCAAGCAGGTGTGCGAAAAAAGATGCTTGTCATAAACAGCGGAATCTGCATGCTCTGTGTTGCCCTTTTCACCACAATTGAGCCGGGCATGGTCGTGTGGGGATTTGCACTTGCCGTGCTGGCCAATATTGGATTCGAAAGTGCCCTCGTATACTACAACGCCTATCTGCCGGACATCGCCCCGCCAGAGCGCCAGGGTACCGTATCCGGTATCGGTTTCGGTGTGGGGTATGCCGGTTCCGCGGCTGGATTGCTGATCGCCATTCCACTCGTCACACGCGGCATGTTCGATCTAACGTGGATTTCCGTCTCGGGGTTTTTTCTGCTGTTCTCGCTGCCATGCTTTCTATGGCTCCCCAAGGATCAGACCGGCAGTCTATCAGTCTGGAAAGCCGCCGTGCACAGCTTCAGAGGGTTCAGAGGACTCGCGGCGGACGTCTGGGGCCAGACGCAGCTTCGCAGATTTCTTCTCGCATTCTTTCTTTACATCGACGGAGTCAACACCACCATATACTTTGCGGGGATATTTGCAGAAACCACGCTGGGGTTCGAACGGCAAGAACTGCTCTACCTTTTCCTGGTTGTCCAGCTCGCCGCCCTCGCAGGATCGTTCGCCCTGGCCAGACCCACGGATATCTGGGGAGCCAAGCGGGTCATCACACTGACATTGATATTCTGGACAGCTATTTCAGTCGGGGTATACTTCGTACACACGAAGCCGGTGTTCTACGCCATCGCCGTCTTGGCAGGCCTTGGTCTTGGCGGCGTTCAGGCTGCCAGCCGGGCGCTCATGTCCTCACTCATTCCTGAGGGCAAAGCGGCCGAGATGTTCGGATTCTACGCATTCTGCGGAAAATCTTCATCTATAGTGGGGCCAATTCTCTTTGGCGAGATCTCGTATGCACTTGGCGGAAACCAGCGCGTAGCAGTGCTGTCTGTTGCCGGATTCTTTCTGGTAGGCCTAATCCTGCTCCAGCGGGTGAGGGATCCAAAGACGGTCACATTGAATTAGCATAATTGAGAATCTACAGGTACCTATGGGAATTGCCCTTCCACAGGACGTGGAAAGCGGACATCGGAAGGAGTTAATCCGGATTGGTTTATGTGCAACGGACCATCCAGAGTAAAAATAGATCTTATCAGGAGCAGCTGCGCCATAGTGGCCTGATTTCGTTTCCAGCTGAGCCTAATCTGAAATATAGCCGAGAACCTAAAAACCTCAAATCAACGACGTCTGCGTCTTGGCCTGCCTCCGCCGCCTGTCTTTCTTACACCGGCGGACTCGTCTGATGGCGGCAGTTTGTGCAACCAGATGATTCTGCCTCTGTTGAGATCGTAGGGAGAGGTCTCAATGGTCACGCGGTCGCCTACCAATACACGTATGTTGAACCTCCGCATCTTTCCCGATGTGTAACCGAGGATCTGATGTCCTCCCTCGACTTCCACCATATACTGACCATCGGGAAGTGTGTCTTTGATAATACCATCCAGTGTTACTTTTTCCTCTTTAGCCATAAAATCTCCTGTTTTGATCAGCCTGTACGGACAACAAATAAGGCAAAGACCACAGCCTCCGGATCTTTGCCTCAAAATTTTATCTCGTGGGTAGAGAAGTAGGGAGACCTAATATTTGGTCTGAACCTCAAGAATCTATACCAAAAAACAAACAGTGTCAAGGCCAAAAGGTCTGGTCCGAAATCGTGTGCCTGACCATTTTGAGTGCTTCCGCCACGATTTGCCCCCGAATAACGGACCGACACCCGTCAAAGGCGAAAGCATTGCACCTTGTGCATTTAGGTCCCGCAACAGCAATATAAACGGTACCCACGGGCTTGGGCGACCTTCCGGCAATAGGGCCTGCAATTCCCGTTTCCGCCACACCCAAGGTGGTCCCACTGATTTTCCTTATCCGATCTGCAAGCGTTCTGGCGGTCTCTTCACTAACAGACCCGTACTGGGTCAACTCTTCATCGCTGATTCCCATCAGTTCGGTTTTTGATGCCCGGCTGTAAACCACCACGCCCCTGTCGAAATAGGCTGAACATCCGGGGACGCTCACAAAACTGGCGCTGATCAGCCCTCCCGCCGTGGTGTCGGCCACCGAGATCGTCCACCCGTTTTCGCTAAACACTTCGCCCAGTAGTACTTCCAGCGGAATATCCAAATTTCTCCTCGCCAACACGTTGAGTGAAAAATCGAATCGATTGATCAGTACCGACAATCATCTCTTCTGCTCAAAATGGTCTGCGGGTACAATTTCCCTGTTGCTGGTCGGTTTTAATCAGAACGATGTGTGGGCGGCTTTCATCTGAGATGAACTTCCTTTCAACTCCTATTCGCTCACTTCGATTTTGGGTGGATAAGCAAAATCCTGATAGCGCTCCCCCACCTGACCTTCAGTCGCATCACCCGCGTGAATGTAAAACCTGTAGATGCTGACCAGGGATTTTCCGGCCGTAAGTACATAGTGTCCTCGCCTTTCTGGATCGTTGTAGAAATGCGAGAGACCGAAGGGATTGGCCGTCATCAGACCGTAGTTGCGAACGTGCCAGTATGTGGGATAACGGAAACTTTCCGGATGGTCCATAATCGCGATGCCCACGCGATGGCCGTTCACCGGCCCTGAGTAGTCGCACCATGGCGCCTGCTTTCCCCAGGTCTCATCTTCGTTCTTGCCACCCATACCATTCTCGATCTGTCCGCCCAGTTCTGCCCGCACATCCATGCTCTCCTCGACCCGAACGGACGCCAGTCCACCTTCCTTCGTGTCTCCGAAAAGCACATCGATCTTGGGTGCGGTCAGCGTCAGGTGCAAATCGATCACCCTTGTGTCTGCAGGGGTATTGTAGAACGTCCACTCGGCACGTTCTTCACAGATCACGTTCGAGCCATGTTCTCCCCGCCACGCTTCTGCACCCTCCCAGTTGCCCACCGCCAGAATTCTCCCATAGACAGGACCGCTCTCCAGAGCCTCGAATCGCTGATGACGGGTCCAGGCGTGACCTTCACCCTCCGCCCAGTTATTCCAGCCGCTCACGTGACCGTGGGAAATCCATATGGAGCGATGATGATGGTGGTCCCCTTCGCCCTCCTGGATCAGTCGCCGGGTCACCCCGTCACCGTAGGGTCCTATGACAGGATACAGATGGGGGCGCACAAGGTCTTTTCCATACCTGTAACTCGTAAAATGTGACCCGCCGATCTTCACTTCTACTTCATCACCTGTGTCGGAAAGAAGGACTCCCGGACTCTCGGCAGATTCACCGAACTCCAGGTCATAGACGGCATGCTCGCCCGCCGGTAGATCGTCGATGATCCAGCTTACGTGGAGCCCGCTTTCAACTTCTCTCGTCTGTGCGGAAATCTCCTCTCCTGCCAGAAAGAGCTTCGCACCTGCCGTCTTTTTCGGCGCCGCCACAGTCGTCGACACGGGACAGTTGGTTCTCCTGTGCGGTCCAGCCTCAACAGTCAGTTTCAGATCAGCCAATTTTAATCCTCCCGATTGAATAATTGTATCCAGCATTGCTTTCGAATCTTAGATACACAATTCACTTCCAATGTCAAGGCATTTACCGTCCAGTTTGGACACGAACGGGATTACCGGTTGACACCACAACCGACGCCCACTATCATATCCAAACTTAAAGATAACACTCACCATCAGGAGCAGCTATGTCAGCAGACAAACCGAATATTCTCGTCCTTATGACGGATCAACAGCGCCTGGACACGATCAGTGCCTATGGCTTGAACCCCATCTGCAGAACCCCTCACATCGACCGCCTGGCAAGTCAGGGGGTGCGGTTCACTCATGCCTTTACACCCACTGCGATTTGCTCACCTGCAAGGGCATCCTTCTACACGGGAATGTATCCGCATCACCACGGTGTAACCGGAAATGGTCTCTGCCTAAAGGAGAACGTGAAGGGGATCAATCACTACCTTGCAGAGGCTGGCTACCAGAACGGATATGCAGGGAAGTGGCACGTGGATGAGGAGCGAACACCGACAGATCTCGGGTTTACAGGTAAGGATTTCCTGGGATACGCTTTTCCTGGCTCTGGCGTACTGCCGGGACTCACCTTCGGCTCTCCACCTAAAAATTCACCAAATCCGTATGAAGTCTACCTGGATGAGCTGGGAGGGGAGCGACCTTCGGTATCTGAACGATTCGTCGGCACGAACCCCAATTGCGATTCCCAGGAAATGTTCGCACTGCACGACGGTCCTGTGGAATCGTGCATCGAGTATTTCGTGGCGGAAGAGACAAACCGGTTGCTGGAGACATTTGCTGGAGAAGACAAGCCGTTCTTCCTCTGGTCCAACTTCTGGGGTCCCCACACCCCCTGCTTGATCCCGGAGCCATACTTTTCAATGTACGACCCCACTGAGATCCCTGAACACCCGAGTTATTGCGAAACATTCGAAGGCAAACCATACGTACAAAAGCACATCGAGAAGATGTGGGGTCTGGGTGATTATGGTTGGGAAGGCTTCCGTGAAATCGTCGCCAAATACTACGGGCACTGTACCCTGATTGACGATATGGTCGGCCGCATTCTCGCCACGCTGGAGAGACTTGGGCTTGCGGACAACACCGTCGTGATCTTCACATCCGACCACGGCGACTGTCTGGGCGCCCACAAGCTCATCGAAAAGGGTGAGTTCATGTATGACGAGATCTACCGGATTCCACTCGTCGTGTCCCATCCGGATTGCACCGAACCCGGTTCAGTCGATGATGACTTCGTCTATTTCCACGAGGTGACCTGCTCTGCACTCGATATGGCAGGGATTCCCGTACCCGATTCCATGGACGGTGAATCCTTCCTGCCCGCCATGATTGGCGGATCTGAGCCAAGCCCTCGTGAAGAAGTATTCTGTGTCTTCGACCGACACTTCACAGTCGCAAATCAGCGCATGGTGCGAACTCGAACGCACCAGCTTACTTTCAATTCGAGTGACACCGGGGAATTGTATGATCTTGTGGCAGACCCGTACCAGCTCCAGAACATTTATCACGAACCCGGTAGCTCGGCGCTCAGATCAGATCTGCTGAATAGGATGGAACGCTATATGCGGGATCTGGGAGATCCGGTTTACAGCTGGTTCAAGCGAATCGCATCAGAGAATTGAACGCACGATGGAGTCGATCAGATGAAAAAGCTGGCCCCGAATCTGTTTGACCTGCCGGATCCCCTTCCTGAGACCGAGCAATTCGATACTCTGGTTCAGGACAAGGGCGTCCACATCGAGCGAATCATTTCAGCCGGACAGAACACACCGGACGGGGAATGGTATGATCAGGTGAGAGACGAATGGGTTCTGCTAATCCAGGGAAGAGCCGAAATCTCTTACGAAGATGGAGAAGCGACCCGCCTGGGTCCTGGAGATCACGTGTTGATTCCGGCTCACAAGAGGCACAGGGTCCAGGAAACCAGCATAGACCCGCCCTGTATCTGGCTGGCGGTCCATGCCAGGATGCTCTGAAATGGCCCATCTTTCCACCCGTCAACGAACACATAGGAGCCACCCTCGAGGAGACCATGATGTCTAATCATCCGCTCATCCGAACCCTCTACCTCTACCTTTTCTCCCTGGTTGGCCTGATTCTGTTGACCATCGGGGGTGTGGGTTTCGTAAATATGGGACTGCGTGCCACAATATTTACTCACGCCGACAAAGAGCGGCTGCTGTACGAGGAAAGAATGCCCATCCCGCAGACCCTTCGTTCGCTGGAAAACCTGGACAGCTCTGGAGAATTGACAGAGGAAGAGAAATTGAGACTTAAGCAGATGCTCAAGGACTACGAAGAGAGAGAGGACCGGCGTAAAAAGATCAATCCAGTGAAGGCACGTAGACATCGGGATGCAGCACAGAATCTTGCACTCATAATTATTGGCCTGCCACTTTATCTATATCATTGGAAAAAGATCCGAACCCTCACTGAAACCGGCTGAGGATGAGGGCCAGGGTCATTTTGGCTGAACCGTGATAGGAACCTTCCTACCGCCACTCCGCTTTCCATCCTCCTGTCTTCAGGTGGCACCTCACCAGCCAGTCCCGCATCACATCCAGAAGCTCCTGTTTCTTCGCAGTACTGTTCGGGTCATCCCAAAGATTCAGCACCTCCTCCGGATCCTCCGACAGATTGAACAACTGTCCGAAGGGCTCATCGAGAAAATGTACGAGCTTCCAGTCCTTGCTCCTGACCATGGCCATGAATTCAGTGTCCAGGATGCCGTCACGGGAATGTTCGGCAAAAACGTAGTCTCTTCCACAGCCGCCCGTCGCGCCATCGAGCACAGTCAGCATCGAAATCGCTTCCATCGTATCCGGAACATCCACCTCCGCAAGCTCCAGAATCGTGGGCCCCAGATCCATTAACTGGAACAGATCTTCTACTGTTCTCGCTTCGAATCTCCCGGGCGACCAGACCAGTGTCGGAACTCGAGTTATGGTGTCATACATCGTCCATTTCTGACTGTGTCCGTAATCTGTGAGACAATCTCCATGATCAGACGTAAAAATCACAACTGCATTCTCGAGATACCCTTTGCTGTCAAGAGACTGCAGAATTTGGCCAACCTTCTCATCGATCATCGTCACATTCGCGAGATAGTAGGCCCGTTGTCTGTGCCTTTGTTCCTGCGTTGGCTCCAACTGGTGAACAACCGAATCATGATCTGCATTACAGTTATGTTCACGCATCGCCTTGTAGGGTGGAGGCTGTCCCTCCAGATCCTTCTTTGATACTTCCGCCAGGGGAAGCTCCCTTTCCAGGTAGGGTTCGGCATACCTTGGAATGGGGTCGTATGGTGGGTGGGGCCCCGGAAATCCGATCTGCAGGAAAAGCGGCTCCGTCTGTGGGTAAGTATCGATCCACCAGGAAGCCATATCCCCGACGAACATGTCTGAATGTGTATCTTCGGGCATCTCCCACTCGAATGCACCCAGTCTTTCCGAATAGTCCGCTTTCTTCCTGTACAATTCACGCTGTTGTTTTACCATACCGCGTGCAGCCAGTGCCTTGTCCCATTCATCGAAATAGTACCTGACGCGATCTCCACCCAGAAAGCGATCCTTGTTCTCCACAACGTATCGTTCGTGAAATCCAAGTGGGGTTTCATACGGTGCGGTGTGCATCTTGCCGACATTCACACACCGGTAACCGGATGCAGCGAGCTGCTCCACCCAGGACCGCGTCCAGGAATCCTCGTTCTTGAAAATGCCCGTGGTATGTGGATAGTAGCCTGTAAAAAGACTCGCGCGGGCAGGGGCGCAAGACGGCGCTGTGATAAAGCAGTTGGTAAAGGATACCCCTTCCTTTGCCAGTCGATCGAGATTGGGTGTATCCATAAATGGAAATCCCAGGGCACCAATCGTGTCGAACCTTTGCTGGTCAGTCATGATCATAATAATATTTGGTCTGGTATCAGCCATAACCCGCTCCTCGTGACCGGTTCAGAGTGCTTAAGGAATCCCGTTGCTTCTGTTCGATCGTGATCTTATAATCACAAACCGGATCACGGAATCTCAATTCGAAATACGGCAAAGGAAATTAAATGGCAGCACAGGAATCCACAATCAGATTAATGACGCGTCTCGCCAATGAACACGGGGCCGTCAATCTGGCTCAGGGCATCACCGACGAACCGGCCTCATTCGAAATGGTCTGGGGGGGAATTGCCGCAGCGCTTGGCGGAACAGACGAAGGAATTGAACAGCTCGATTCCCTGTCTCTCGAACAGATCTGCAAATTGCATAAGATCGATCCCGAATTGCTATTGAAGAAGCCGCTCAAGGATTTCCTGTCCCGAATCCAGAACACCCGCGACGAGTACAACCAGTATTCCTACCCTTTCGGTCTCCCCGGTCTGAGAGAGGCAATATCGGAGTACACGCATCGCTTCTACAAATTCCGCCCGGACCCGGAAACCAACATTACCGTCACGCTGGGGGCCACAGAAGGGCTCTCTTCCGTTCTCAGGGCAACCTGCAGCTCGGGAGATGGCATCGTCATCTTCCAGCCATTTCACGAGATGTACCCAGCCCAATCACACATCTTTGGAATGTGTCCGAAATTCGTCACACTGAAAGAGAATCTCGACACCAACCGATGGGAATTGGACCAAGACGAATTTCGTCGGGTAGTGGCCTCAGGCGTTCGTGCAATCATCCTCAACACGCCCCACAACCCTACGGGAAAGGTATTCTCCAGAGAGGAGCTCGAGTTCATCTGCAGCCTCTGCCTCGAGCATAACCTCCTCCTGATCACCGACGAAATCTATGAGCACATCCTTTACGGAAACCACGAACATCATTGTGTGGCCACCTTTGAAGGCATGGCCGAGCGGACTTTGATCGTGAATGCCATTTCAAAAACGGGCAATGCCACAGGCTGGAGAGTCGGCTGGGTGATATCTCCTGAAGAGCTCACGCCGCGCATTCGCGGCATTCATGACACGCTCGTGATCCAGGCGCCAACCCCGCTCCAGAAGGGTGTGGAACGACTGCTCAACATCGACGAGAAGTTCTACCGCGGTATAAGGAACACCTATATCGAGAAGCGTGATCTGCTCCTGGAAAGCCTCACTGAAAGAGGCTTCGGGGTTGTTCCTCCCGAAGGGTCCTACTACCTGTTTGCCAATTTCAAGAACGTGCCGGCCATACAACATTTGCCACCCATGGATGCAGCGATGTTGTTGATCAATCGAATAGGTGTCGCAACCGTTCCGGGTGATAACTTCTATTCGGAAGGACAAGACGGAAAAAACTATCTCCGCTTTTCATTCTGCAGACAATTGGACACATTGAGCGAGGCTGCAGAACGGATTTCAAAATTAAATTAGCCCGCCAATACCATTGACAAGTTGGTAACGCGATGCTATTTTTTCATACATCAGTACGGCCATTGCCCAGGTACCACAGGTAGCCAACCTTTCGCGGCAACTGAGGATCGTCCAGAACGATCATCAGCCCGCAAATAAACTACCTTGGTGCCTCTGGTGATGGCCATTTTTTATTTCGTAATTCTCGATTCAGCGTATCTCGCCAGAGAGCGTTCTCGCCTTTATGTCTCGAGACATTTCATAATCTCTTCGGCCATAACCAGATGTCCGGTTCGGTTGGGATGCACCGGTTCGGGACAGAACACTTCCGGGTCTCGATACTTCAGCTGCATCTGAAAAGTATCGTGCAGGTTTACCAGCCTGGTATCGTATTTTTTGCTCATTGCAGTCACCACATCGATATACTCGGGGATCAATTCCAGGACCTGAGTTCTGGAAGAGTGACCAGACATATCGGTGGAGATGTAAAATGGAGTGATCAGCAATACCGGACACTTCAACTCCTCCTGCGTGCGCCCGAGTAACTCGTCAAAGATACTGGCGAACAGTTCAGGACTCACCCCGTCCGCCGCTCCCCGCAAATGGCTGTGCACGTCATTGATCCCTATCTTGATGGAAAGCCTGTCCGGTTTGTTGTAAAACACATCGTCCTGCCAACGATCCTTCAAATTTGTAATCCGGTTTCCACCGATCCCCTTGTTGATGAACTTGATATTTCGATCGGCATATCTTGCGGTCGTCAGTTCGGAAACCATTTTTACATATCCGCTGCCCAGCGGCATTTCTGCACCCCGCCGACCGCAATCTGTAATACTGTCACCAATAAACAGAACGGTTTCATCGTCTTTCATCCAAAAATCGGACATATGCACCCTCTCCTTTATAGGTTATCTGCATAATGTTGAAATTCAATCTCAGAAATCGCATGCAGATCTAATGATCTCGAACTTGTCCCCGATGCGGAGATCGCACACGCAGAATCTGTCCCCCGCTACCAGATTACCCGGTCTCCAATCCCTTTTAAGCTTGAAATAGTTCGCTCCACCCGGCTCGCTTCCACCGCCGCTAGTCCTCTCTTTTATCGCTTCCGCCACATCAGGTCCAGCTGTTTCCAGAATTCCCACAGGTTTGCCTGCAGCCCAAATGGCCTTCCCATCGAAAAGGCCGGGACACACCTCCAGTTTGGTCATGCATGTGTGAGTACTGAATATCCCGGAACGCCCGTCGATTTCCGCCACGATTCCCTCGGCGAGCACTTTGGTCATATCCAGTTCAACACGGCATTTCGACTCCTCGAGCAATGTCACGCCTGTGATTTCGTAGCTTGAATTACAAATATAATCTTCATTTCTGAAAACGACTGTTTCTCCGGCGGCGGGTGGTTCTCCGTTGGTATAGTGAAGCGTCACACATTGATCCGAAGGTTCGAGTTCCACCACCTCGCCTGTTGAGGATCCGGGTCCTGCGAGTCGACGATCCCCGAATTCAAGAAATGCACCGTCTACGAGATGCAATTCCAGTTTCCCTGTCAAATAGATGGAAATTCGGACAAACTGTGCGTCGAATGATATTCGGGTTTTGTCGATTTCTCCTGAGCAACACCCGCTGTTCCCAATGCGCTGCAAGAGTATATCGCTTCGATCTTCCAGATCTACTCGCACCCCGACGGCCCCCTCGACATTCACGCGAGAAATGTCCTTCGAGAATGGCGTCTTCTGGAAGGGTTCCAGTACAGACGCATATGTCGATGCGCCTCCCCGACTCCGGGCGAGGATGCATGCATCCCATGGGCTCTGGCCATAGAATCCGTACCCCTCACCCTTCGCGGTAAGAATCTCCCTTTCTGGCTCACCCAACATTGTTAGACGAATACCGATGTCGTCTTCATTTCCCATTCTCCACTTCGCGGACCAGGTCTTGTCACAGGCGGTTACCGTAACGTCTCGCATATATCCGAAACCGGGGGATTCGCCAAAGGGCACATTCTGCCCCGCTGCACTTCCACCTTCTTGCTTTTCAAACATCACACCCGGTGGCAGGTCCAGGGAGAAATTCTCTCCATCTTCCCCACTGTAACTTCGGAACACATAGTCATGCTGATCTCCACCGGCCACCTGGAACACATCAAAAACATAATGATCCGAATCGCTGGCCTCTACCAGCCATATGGTTCTCTCGTAGAGACCCGCCAGACCGGGATATGCGCGCGCGCCGGAGGCCCTCACCACCTGCATCCCGGGAGTGCTTCCGAATGCCTCCAGGCTGCCGGCCGCGAATTCCTGGGTCTTTCCGTCAATGCAAACCGTGGCGTGACTCGCAGTGTGTTTCTCCCATCCGTCTACCTTGGGGTGTGTAAAGGTCGTGGGGTATCCGAGATCCGCTGCCAGGTCGAAACCAAAGGTGATGAGATTGATCCCCAGTTTGTCCTTGTGTCCGTGTCCACGGTTCCCCTTGCCAAAGTTCAAAACAACGTGCTTGCGAGTTTCAAGCGCCTCTCCGGCCCTGAGAATCGCGATGCCCGAATCGTGAAAGATTCGGGTCACTGGCACGAAGGGGTCCGAGGTTCCCTGGATTTCTTCCGCGTGAAATAACAGACGTGCGTCCGCATACTGCCCCCGAATCCTGTCGACATCCCCGTTCGCAACAGAAAGTAGAGCAGATTTGCTCGAATCATCCCCTGTGTGGATGTACGCGAGTTCCTCCGTTGCGCAATTTGCGACAACATTCTGGACCTTGAGCTGATAGTCTGCCATACCCGTATCGCCGATGGACGGAATACGACCATCGCAGTAAATGTCTCTCGCAAATCGGATCGTCTCTCGAATTCGCAATCGGGGGTCATTCATCAGACCGGTACCCTTCCTGGCCAGCATCCGCTTCAGTACTGTGTCTGTGACACACCCTATGGAGTAACCCGGCGAATCATACCACCATTTGCCATCCCGGAAAGTATTGTTGGTAAGATTGACGGCCAGACCGTAGCGACCTTCTATCGCCTCTTCGATCAGAACCTGGTTGTCGAAAACCGCTCCCATTGCCCACAGGACCAGACCCTCACGAATGATATAGTCCCCTGTCTGAATCGCCATTGCCCGGTGAAGCCACTCATACATATAACCAAATAAATTGTGCTGAATATTATACCGGATGTCAGTAAAGTCTGTCAGACCGTCTGCGTTATAATCACAATCTCCTTTGATCTTGAAAAAGTCCAGAAGCGCTTCGTCCTGTTCCATGAAATCCATGATGATATCGTACGCAGTCAGACAATCAAAAATCGGCATCTCCTCCCAGCTCACCTGCACAAGATAGCCGCGAGTAAGGGGGCGCTGTTCATCCACAGTACCGTTGTAATGCCGATAAACTTCCGCCAACCGGTTCAGAATAACCCCGGCCTTGTGCGCATATCGCTCGTCACCGGTCAGAGCATATGCAAGCGGCAGCTGGACGATGGCCGCTTCGCCGGTATAAGCATTCGGAGATTCGATCGTGGGCTCGTAGGGCTCGAAGAACAGTTTGGACAACACATAGTAGCGCCACGCCGAGTGGAAGTGATAGACCGTTCCTGGATTCGCGAATCCCTCTGGCGCCGCCCACCCGTCTCCCTCATCCCACACCTCTACCTCTTCACCTGTTGTTGGATTCTGGACCAGCGCGCCATTGAACCACCACTCCCAACCAATCACACATTGCCAGCGATAAAGCAGGGCCGTGTTGGTCTGCATACACCTTCTACCCCCACCATGAATCGGGCACCCTCTTTCATAACTCGGTGAAATCGCCCGCGGATTTTCGGGTGGGATCATCTCATAGATAAAATCATCGCTCTTGTCCAGAAACCAGTTCGCATCCGCCAGGATCTTCTCGGCCTGCCGCTTGCCCCATGGCGTCTGTGCATTTCTTCTGGTCCTCAACTGTTCCGCCTGTCCTATAGGACCTGTCCCGCCCTGTTTCTTTTCATTCCCATCGATGCAAGCCAGCACCCGGCTTGTGACCGATGCCCGAGCTTCTCCAAAATTTTCTTCCCACTCCTGCTCGAGCGCATCGCGTATGGTTGTCTGATTTACACCCTCGTCGCCAACGAATTCTCCTTTGGCTTCCAGTTCAGCGATACACATTATTTCAGGCGCGGTGGCGGGGCCACAACCGGAATCCTGCCAGATACGAATCGCGTCCACCTCCACAGGATCGAAATCGACGTGAGTACACCCTTCCGGTTCCAGGCCGTCGAACTGCCTGATCTCTCGCCACCTGTCACTGGCCCATCCCTGTATCTGAATGTTTCTGGAAGTGGTATACCCTCCCGTTTTTCCCCAGAAGATATTAACCTGCGCAACCCGTGCCGGCTTCGAGAATACGACTGCCGCCCACTGCGGGAGTTGCTCTGCAGCCGAGGACCAGGTGTTATCGATCGTCGAATCCTCTTCGAGGACACTTACACCATCATTGATTCTCGTTGGATGATTGCTGTACGCGATACTGCTCACATACGGCCTGGTACCTGTGGACTTGTGCGCGATATTCACCAGGACTGCCCCAAGGAAAATGGGGCGAGAAATTCCCGCCCCGATACCTTTCCATCTCACCCTGTTTTGGGCGACTACTTGATATGGTTCCGATATTCCGGATTCACCAGATTATCAGGCGCCTCGCCCTCGATCACCCGCAGGGTCTCCAGAGCTGTTCGTTCTCGCAGTTCGATCAAGGACTCAGTAGAGTAAAAGGCTGCGTGCGGCGTACTGATCACCTGATCCAGAGCCGCCAGTCGATCATCCGATCCGGGAGGTTCCTCCACCCGTACATCCAGCGCTGCACCGGCGATCTGTCCCAATTCCAGAGCTGCAAAAAGCGCAGACTCATCGATCACATCTCCTCGAGAAGTGTTGATCACACTCGCGGAGGGCTTCATTTTGGAGAGCGCGTCTGCGCCGATCAATCCTTTGGTAGCGTCGTTGGATGGACAATGCAGAGACACATAGTCTGCGGTTTCAAGAAGGGTCTCGAGATTGGCATACTCCACACCGAATTCAGAGCACCGTTGGGGAGTCAACGTGGGCGAGTAGGCGATCACGCGCAAACCGAATGAACGCGCTCGTACGGCCACTTCTCTTCCGATCCTCCCAAATCCAACCAGACCCAGCGTGCGACCGGTCAACCGGGTGAGGGGAACGCCAGACTGGATATCCCAGGTACCCTCCTTCACCTTTCGGGCAAGTCTGGCAACCTTTCTGGAAAGCGCAAGCAGGAGCGCAAGTGTGTGTTCGGCCACGTCCACCATGCAATAATCCGGTACATAGGTCACCGGTATCCCTTGGTTCGTGGCATAGGCCACATCGATGTTATCCAGACCCACGCCGTATCTCGATACCACTCTCAGATCAGGCAGGGCTGCCTCGATCACCCGCCTGGTAGTCTGAGCCCAGCACGTCATGATCCCGGTTACTCCTTTGGCAAGTTCCGCCAGTGTATCCTCGTCTCCATCGGGGGACGCGATAAGTTCCGCTCCAATCCTGCTCAGCACCGTCTGCTCCACTTCCAGATCCGGCCAGGCGAAATCCGTTACAAGCACCTTCATTGATCCCCCCAGTTCATTTCTTCTTTATGGAATCCACAAACCTGCTGAATGCATCCGACCAGTGGCCCACGGTACCCTCGGGACCGGTAAGTTTGAAATAGTATGAACCCGCCGGCGACTCCACAATAGCGGCCAGCATGCGATAATCCGCTTTGGCAGAAGCCGCTGGAGCCATCGGCCCCATCGCCGAAGGGGCATATGTTCCTGTCACATCTGCCAGTGACACAGACATACCATCTATCTGCTTCCCACTGACCACAGCTGCATCCTTACTTGGCCGACCGTCCGGCTGCTTGAACTGGCCAAACCATCTGGCGAGATTCGCTTCCACAGATCCACCCTGGGTAGGCCCGAAATAGAATACGAGAAGTGCCGCATCTTCCTGATCTTCCCCCTGTTTCGCCAATGCGTACTGGGCCTTACGCATACTCGAGGCAGGAGATTCTGTTCGCCAGGCATCGGGAACTTGAACCGTAATCGCACCAAGATCCTGAAGCGTCCCCGACGAGGACCCCGTACAGCCAGCAAGTAAAATAACCAGAACCACACCCAGCAATCTGAATCCCATGTAGCCTCCTATTATCGGGTGCAGAAACGCACCACCACGTCGAACAAGACCTGTGTTGCGAAAAGCAGGTTGTCAACCGTCGTTCGCTCGTTATGTCCGTGAATCAATCCCCATTCCTCTTCGCCGGGCGCCTGCCTGTGCGGCATGAACCCGTAGACCTGGGTATCTGGTCGTCGCGGGCAAATATGCTTTGCATCCGTTCCACCGGTAGAAATCGAGGGAACCACTACCGATTCCGGGTCATACTCCCTCATCACATCAATAATGGTTTTATAAAGCGGCGACTCGATGCCTGCTTCCAGGGCAGGGCTGTATTGATCTACTTCGAAAGCAACTTGCCCACCCGTGTGCGGTCTGATCTCCTCGAAAAACCGCTCCGCGGACCACCCCGGAACCAGCCTGGCATCCACCCAGGCGGTGGCTTCTGTAGGGATCACATTGATCTTCTGCCCGGCCTCGAGCATGGTGACAGATGCCGTATTTCGCAGCAGCGCCCTCAGTCCCGAGTTCATCTGATCCCCAAGCGGAAGTTCTTCCAGGGCCGTGTTGCTGAGTTCAGGATCCAGAACATCTTGCAATCGTCGGGCGATTTCCGGAGACTGGGTTTCCCCGATTCCGGTCAGAAATGCACGAAGGGTTTCGCAAGCGTGAATGGGAAGCTTTGCACTCCCGAGTCCCGCTGCAGCATCCGCCAGTTTGACAACGGCATTGTCATCGTGGGGCCTGGAGCCATGTCCCGGTTGCCCGTTGGCGATCATCCTGAAACGGCAAATCCCCTTCTGCCCGGTTTGGCAGGTGTAAAACCGTTTTCCATTGACCTCAAAATCGTTCCCGCCTCCCTCGGTAATTACGAAAGGGGCGTCCACTTGCTCTGGATGGTGATCCAGCAGCCACCCGATACCGTGGTCTCCTTTTCCCGCCTCTTCATCTGCGGTTGCCGCGAAAATAACCTCTCTCCTCAAAGAATACCCCTGCCTTTTCAGCAGCAGGAATATCATCAACTGTGCGGCAACCATATTTTTCATATCCAGTGCGCCACGACCCCACACATATCCATCCTTCAACATCCCTGAAAAGGGCGGGTGGATCCACTTGTTCGGTTCAGATGCCACCACATCGGTATGCCCGAGCAGAAGCAGTGGATCACCTTTACCCGAAAGACGGGAAGTGACATTGCCCCTGCCTGGAGCCGACTCCGTCTGCACTGCCTCCAGTCCTTCCTTTCGGAGCACCCCAGCGATATAGTCTGCCGCAAGACGCTCATTGCCCGGAGGATTTGTGGTATCCAGTCGCAACAGATCCTGCAGGTATCCGGTTACTTCCTGTCCGGCGGCCGCCCAATCGATTTGATCCTGATTTCGAGACATCATATCTCCAGAGAGGATTCAGACCAGTCATCAGCAGGCGTGAATTGTCTCGTGTCCAACTCGAATCCGTAACCGAATGGGGCGTCCACCACACTGTCCAGATTAAGACTCCCGTCGTGGACATCGAGCGTGGGATATCCACTGTCGTGGCGCCGGTAGAGTGTCTGATGATTTTTCAGCACATCACCTTGTATCTGCGAAGGGTACATACTCAATCCGGAAAAGTAGTGGTGGCCATTTCGTTCGGCGTGACTCACGCCCAGGCTGGCCAGAACGGCCAGATCCTGCAGCATGGCTACCGGGCCGACATTGGCAAGGTCTTCGCTGCTGAGCACATAATCCCCATCAGGATCGAGCCGCTTGCGATTTGCCAGCAGGCAGGCATTTGCTATGCCCTTGAACACGCCTTTACAATTCTTGTGACTCGTCCCGGAATACCCGCACGCGAGCGCCTCTACCGAACTGGTCAACGTACCGTCCGACTCATCAATAATAAGTGGCGGCCTGTTAACCCAGTTCTGCAGCTCTCGACTAACCTCCGGACTCAGAGCGACATCCCGTCTCAGTGGCTGCTCAACAAACAACAACCCCTGCATGAATCCCGAGAGCGCGGGCTCACTGATCAGTCCGTCCCATACCTCTCGGAAAGAAGCGATATCCGTATACTGCTCGTTGCCGTCCAGGGTGAAAGCGTAGCCCTTGCCCACATGCTTCTCCAGCAGCTCTGCGATCTTCCCAAGGCGGTCCAGATCCTTTTCCACATCTCCCCACAGTTTGATCTTGAGGTGATTGAGTCCGTAGGCCAGAATACTGGCTTCGAGAGACTGCGGGAGGCCGTCACGCAAGCGATCCTCGTCCGCGATTTCGACATCGGTCAATGGATCAGTCAATCCAACGGTATGTCTCGCACGGATCGATCTGCTCGCCTTGGCCGGAAGAATCGCCGCCGGTTCCAGGTTGCTTAATTCTTCGTGGATCGCACCGAGTCGAATACCGAACTGGTTTGTTCGCAACGCCCGCTCGAATGGTAGGGCGTGTGACCTGCAGAACGCATCGATCAGCGCACGTTCAACAAGACTAACACCAAAGGCCCAGAGGAGCGGAGGAAAACTCGTGCTCTCGGCCCATTCGGCCTGTGCGCTATAAAGGTTCCGCCAGAAATCGAATACCGTCTCTGCAGGTCCTGCGTCTTCCGCCAGGGAACAGGCGTTCCGGATTACCGCAAACATCTCCTCCAGATCCACGCTGAATGGCGTATCCGGATTCTTGGTAAACCACTTTGGTGGCAACCCGTCTGCTGATATTCCCGATCCAATTTTGCCGTCGAATTCTGCCTCTACACGTACGAAAAGATGAGGAACCGCTACCAGAGCGGCAATGCCATATCTGAAAGGCATCCTGGTCTTCATATTCAGAATATTGAGATCTATATGCTTTATCGAAACGGACGCCATACTTGTACAGATCCTCCTCAGAAAACCCCGGCGGAGCCTCGCGGTCCCACTCGTCACTCGGCATCTTCAAGTGATGGTGAAGCCGGAAGCCCGGTCTGGATCGATTTTGCGACCGCTCTTCGTATCCCTTCCGCGTGTGCGGCATCCTCAACCGAACTTATCGGGGCCGATCCCGTCCGAATGCACCGTGCGAAATCCTCAATCTCAGCAGCATATCCGCTGGTGTAGAGCGTATTCAACCGATTGTACGCCACAGAGGTTGAAGATCGCCAGATGGTACCGGCGGCTGTATCGAACGTCATCTCACGGCTCGAAATGGTCTCCGGTTCCCGAAAATACTGCAGCTCCGATCGGTCAGTCGCCCGAAGCATCCCATCGGCCCTTGTAACTTCGACCTCCTCATAAGGGATGGCGTGATTCTCAAAGGCCGTAGACCTGATGGTACCCAAATCGCCATTCTTGAACGCCAGCACGGTCCTTGTACTTTTACCCTGCTGCCAGACACTCACCTGCTCCACCTCACCTGAAAGGTAGATGGCCATATTGTAGAAATGATGAATCCATTCATAATATCGAATGTCTACACAATAGCCGCCTTCCCCTTCTGCCCGCCACTCGTCGAGCAGGGCCTTCACTTTCCGGTAAATCGGTGCGTATCTCAAACAGAAGGCCACCTGAAATATTTTTCCGGAGTCTGCAACGGCTGCCCTCACTATGGCTGCATCCTCTGCGGACGTAATCGCCGGCGTTTCACACATCACGTGCTTGCCGGCAAGAAGTGCCGCCGCCGAATATTCAGCCGCCAACCGCCCGGGAACCGAGATGATCACACCTTCAACGGCATCGTCCAGGAGAAGGTCCTCGTAGCCCACATAGCAGGGAACATTGAAGTCTCTACGCGCCCGCTCTGCAGACTCATCCGTCCGCGTTGCGATGGCGGCCAATGCCACCCCGCTTGCAAAATTAAGCGATGGATACAGCATGGACCTCGCGTGCTGTCCAGCGCCTAAAAAGCCCAGACTAACGGGCTTATGAAGTTCACTCATACACAGGTTACCTCGGAAATCAGTCCAGGCCAATCACCCGGACTGCATTGTTATGGAGAATATCTTCCAGCGCGTCTTTGTCGGTGACCATTCGCTTGAGAAAGGGCAAACTCTTATTCGCAAAACACCCCTGTGGGTGATCGCCGCCGGCGCCATCCTTACAGGCACAATCCGTAGCGAACAGGAGCTTCTTCCGGTGTCGCGCCAGGAAACCGGCACTGAAGGCTTCATCGCGGCCGAGTGCGCCCAGACCGGAACCAGCGGAAAGGTCTGCATACATATGTTCGTAGTCGGACAGGAGCTGATCGGCCAAACCACCGGGCACAACAGGCCCCCGCGGGTACATAGTCTCAGTGGCCGGCGGAACATCGGCGCTGATATTCGCCCACCATGACTGCGCATGACCGATAAACTTGATGTTTGTAAATTTCTTCAGCAAAGACTCCAGATGCCCGATTCCCTGGTTGTAGCCCCTCTCCCCTTCCTGAAAGTGCCAGGTAACAGGCCAGGCCATTTCATTGCAAAACGCCAGCACCCGCTCCAGCCCGGGATGGTCGAGAGGAATGTGCTGCTTCTGTTCACCATATCCTTTGAAAATTCCGGTGCTCGCCCGTTTTTCCAGAACCTCTACCGCGTCTTCTCGTGTTACATCGACGTGACAGAAGGGGATGACCCGATCCGGAAACTTTTCGAATGCAGAAACGACATAATCCGTCAACCACTCATATTCTCCGTCAGCAGTCTCGATCGGTAAACAAACCGCCCGATCCGCCCCGATCCCTTCGATGTGGCGGATGGTATCTTCAAGACTGCGACCTTTGTGTCCAATATGCAAATGGGCGTCAATCATTGGCCAGAACCTCCCTGAGTCTTCGAGCCACAACCTCCTCCTCACCTGGCACCATCGTCATGGGATCCACCAGCAGCCCATTTTTGGACCGTCGCAGAACGATCTGGGGATCGCCCTCCCTGAGCGCCTTCACGGCCTTATCTGACATTTCCCTGTCGAGATCCACATATACCCTCGGTGCGAATTCAGGCGCAGCATCCTGACCTTCTCGCTGGATATACGCCTTCACCTCCGGAACCTCTTCCAGCGCCTTGACAATGGAACTGGCCTGCCACTCCCACGTCAGTCTGTCCTCTGCATCATTCCCCTTCAGGAACCGATCGACGGCAGCAACCAGCCCCATAAGTTCTTCCTTTCCCACCTTCATCCCTCTTCCGATCGCGCTGAACGGACTTGCATTCAGCCTGACGGCGTCGACAAGATCCTTTTTCCCAAGGACCAGCCCGGTGCATTGGGGGCCCCGCAGTCCCTTCCCCCCACTGAACACGACCAGCCCAGCACCCATTCCGGTAATCTCGGTCAGATTGGTCCGCGGCGGCAGTTGAGCGGCTGCATCCACAATTACGGGAACACCTCGCTTGTCTGCGCCAGCAATAACTTCCTTCAACTGTTCCTTACTCTGCTTACCGAGGAAATGGACAACCGCGGCCGTCTTTTCAGTGATACCGCCAACAAGATCATCCGAGGTAACTTCCGTTTCACTTCCAACCCTGACCAATTTCCCACCGCAGACCTCTATCCCCTGATGGATGTAGGTGTGCGCATCCACAAGACTGATCACGAACTCGTTCTTCCATCCCTCGGTGTGCGGCAACTTTCTGACACGCTCCGGATCTGTGCCGGTAAGACACGCCGCGGCAGACAACTGCATCCCGCTGGCGGCCCCGCAGGAAATGTGTGCTGCCTCCGTGCCGATACGCCTTGCGAGATACTCGCCTGCCTTGACATTCAGATCCGGTACGTCAACAAAAGCACCCGCAGCCTCCTGCATCGCATCGATCACCTCTGGATGCATCAGACTGCCGCCCAATGTAGTGATAGTGCCGCTAGCATTGATGAAAGGCTTAACACCAAGATCTTCATAGCTGACCATCAGGGGTCCTCCGGAAAATAACGTTCAGAATTCGAATTGGCTAGACGAAGCGGCGCTCAAGATAATCTTTGCCCAACAACCGGTCAACGTAATTCCCCCGATCCTCTCCCTATGAATTCAATAGGGAAATGTATCGGATTGCGGGGCGTTCGAGAGTCCCGCGAGAAACCGGCCCATCCCGTCGATAGCGGACGCATACACGATTCTACCTTTTTCTGCAGAGCTCTTCCTGGCATCGCCACCCGCAGAAGTCGGCAAATAGAGATGCCACGGCCTCACGAACTCCGCCCTGAATTCATTCAACACCTCCACCACAGGAGAGACGGTTGGATTGTTGGTTATTTTCTCCTCGCGAACCAGTTCCGGACGAAGGTAAAGCAGCTGAGAAGTCTCTTCCTCACCAGCATGATCGCTCCGGTGTTCCCAAACCTGATTTGCTTCCGGTGAAGCACAAGTGGTGGCGTGGATCAGGCACACGAACGCACCGTCACGGCCCGAAAGGTCTCGCATGGATGCCCGGATCACATCCGGGTTTCCACCGTGGGCATTCACGATCACCACACGTTCCACCCCTTCTGCTTCGCACATCTCCACCAGATCCCGGAGGAGACCCATGAAAGTCGGAACAGACATTCTGCACGCGAAAGGAAATGCACGGAAATTATTGTTGAGGCTGATCCGTTGGGTGGGCAAGCAAAGTACGCGTCCGCCCAGTTCGTTCGCTTTCCTCGTTCCTCCGTAGCAGGCGGCTTCCGCGCGGTAGCTATCTGTACCATACGGCAAGGCAGGACCGTGCGGCTCCGTTGAACCTACAGGAATGACACATACGTTCGCATCAAGGGCACGTACATCCTCTATGGTCATTTCCTCGAGCACACCTGAGTAACTCTCGGCCATCTGTTGTTCTCCCTCTCAGCAAAAGGTTTTCTGTTTTGCATTATCCATCTGTAGACCCATGTCGGAGCACAGGCGCCTTTTCTTCATCCGTCCACGCAACAAACGGTCTTGCCGCAAGCCGGCTGTTGTGGTAGCGTACCTCGTCCGTTATTTCTTCACCGACCCAGTCCGGGAGGATGAGATCGACACGTTCTGCCCACGCTTCGATCCCGTCTTCAGGACCGTGATATTCAATCTCTGCGATCACCAAACCTTCGTTATCCGCCTTGAATTCGTCCACCTCCCACTGCGAATCCCCGACAAGGATCTTGAATCGGACCTTACTCACGATGCTTCCCAGACAAAGACCGTCCTGATGTTGCAGAATCATCTCTGCCTTTTCAGCGGGAATTTCGATTTCAACCTCTGTTCGCCCGCGTCCTTTCCTTCTGCCTTTGATGGTGATAACCCCCCTCGTCCCCTCCAGTCTGACCCTCACGGTCCGATCGGCATCTGTATTAAGATATCCCTGAAAATACGCCTCGCCATCACCCAGGGGTCTCCATCCCGATCCTCGAACAAGAAAACGTCGCTCAACCTCCAGATTCACCATAATGATCTCCAGGTCGCTGGTTTAATCCTTCACAATGATCTTAGTATACCAATTCCAGCCCGATGAAAACCGGTCTTTTTTAATCTGTTGAATGCGTGTCGGCTCGACTTTCTCGAGTCATCGCCTGGAGTCTGCCCACTTTGCTTTTCCTTGACCCGTATTGAGGTATTCGGTACATTGGTTCGGCTTTTTTTTGTTCAACGAATTTTTCACTTTCTAACAGGCATTACCACACTAAGTGGATCGCAAATCACAAAGTTTCACAGGTCACAAGGAGTCTTGAAAATGGGCAACACCTTTGGACACCTGTTCCGCATTACCACCTGGGGAGAATCCCACGGCGGGGGAGTGGGTGTTGTAGTCGACGGGTGTCCCCCGAACATCGAGCTGTCGGAGCAGGAAATTCAGCTGGAGCTGAACCGGAGAAAACCGGGGCAAAGCAGGATAACTACCCAGCGAAAGGAGACGGACAAGGTTGAGATCCTCTCGGGAGTGTTTGAAGGAAGAACGCTGGGCACGCCCATTTCGTTGATGGTTTGGAACCAGGATGCGAGGTCTCAGGATTACGAAGAAATCAAAACCAGGTTCAGGCCTTCTCACGCCGACTATACGTATGAGGCAAAATACGGTATTCGGAATTGGAAGGGTGGGGGCCGGGCGAGTGCAAGAGAGACGATTGGGCGCGTGGCGGCCGGCGCAGTCGCCAGGAAAATCTTGAGAGAAACCTGTGGCACAGAAATTATTGCTTATGTCAAAACCATTCGGGATTTGACGGCGAATGTCGACACCGACACAGTTTCGCTCGAACAAGTGGAATCCAACATCGTGCGATGCCCGGACCCTCAAGCAGCCACCGAAATGATCGCACTCATCGATCGCGTCCGGAAAGAAGGTGATTCGCTGGGTGGCATCGTCGAAGCGGTCGCCCGAAATGTCCCGGTTGGGCTTGGCGAGCCGGTGTTCGACAAATTGGAAGCAGACCTTGGAAAGGCCATTCTCTCATTGCCGGCGTGCAAGGGATTCGAGATCGGATCGGGATTTGGCGGCATAGCCATGACGGGCTCCGAACATAACGATCCATTCTACCCTGACAACGAGAGAGTCCGCACACGAACGAATCATTCAGGTGGCGTTCAGGGTGGCATCTCCAATGGAGAAAACATTATCCTTCGCTCTGCGTTCAAGCCTACGGCAACAATCATGAAGGAACAGGAAACGGTAGACATCGAAGGCAAGTCCACTACCCTCACCGGGCGAGGACGGCACGATCCGTGTGTGCTTCCCAGAGCGATCCCCATGGTGGAAGCTATGATCGCCCTTGTTCTGGTGGACCATTTCCTCCGCCACAGGGCACAGTGCGGACAGGTTTAAGGGAAAATCGAAGGGTGATATGGATCCGAACGTATTCACATGCCTGAAGAATAACACTGGCCATACCTATCGATTTCCCTGGAGAAATTTCGTTCATCTCCTCAGCGACCAGGCAAAAAAACGGGGCGATCATCCGGCCATCATCTTCCGCGATCTCGATCGTGGCGTCAGGGAAGTCCTCACCTACGGCCAGCTCAACGAGAAGACCGCGAAGTTGGCCGGCAATCTGCACTATTTATACGGAATAAAACCGGGAGACAGGGTAGCCTTGTGTCTTCCGAACTGTCCCCAGGTTTCTCTCCTCACACTTGCACTGTTCCGATTGGGTGCAACGTCTGTTCCACTGGATCAGAAACGGGATGTGCCGGATAGAAAGCGATACAAGCTGAAGGATTCAGGTGCGAAACTGTTGTGCGTGCTGCCCGAAGATCTGGACCATGAGTCAGAGATCGTCACGACCACGAAAGTCGTATCAACAGAAGATCTGTTACGCGATCGTTCTGGCCCGCGGGCCGACCTGGAACCGGAATGGAGCGGAAATTCCAATGCCGAACAGGCCACCAGCATTGTGCTATACACTTCAGGCACAACCGGGCATCCAAAGGGGGCACTCCTTACACGACAGAGCATTACCAGCAATGCCGATGGAATCGCCAGATGGTTGGGATTCGACAAAAAGGAAATACTCAACCTCGTACTTCCGCTGCATCATGTGAACTCCACGGTATTCTCAATCACCATATTCATGCTCGGCGCTACACTGATCCTCAATTCCAGATACAGCGCCAGTCAATTCTGGCCCGTTGTCTCGGAAGAAGAGGCAACCGCAAGCAGTATCGTCCCAACAATCATGAAAGACCTGGTATCGCGTTGGAAAGAATTCCAGAGTTTGGCACTGGATCTCTCCTCGCTCAGAAAAATCATGATCGGTTCTGCGCCAGTGCCCGCCGGCACTGCATGCCGGTTTTACGAGCTGTTCGGGATTCGGCTTATCCAGGGATATGGTACCACCGAAGTCAGTCTTCGTGTTACCGGTGTGCCTTACGATTTGTCGGACGCGGATTACCAGACTGCGCTTTCCGAGAACGCCGCAGGAGTGGAGCTCTCGAACTGCAATGTGATGATCGAAGGAGATCCTCCTTCAGGAGAACTGGGCGAGATCCTGGTTCGGGGACCGGTAGTATCGGGCGGGTATCTGAATCTACCTCAGGAAACCGATGAAGTATTCAGCGGCGGCTGGTTCAGAACTGGCGACATCGGATTCTGGAAAGAGCTGGCGAGCAGAAAATTCTTTTACGTCCACGGTCGAAAAAAAGAAATCCTGATCAAGGGTGGCGTAAACATCTCCCCCATTGCCGTAGAAAACGCCCTAACTGAAGCGATACCTGGGCTTTCCTCCGCATACGTGGTGGGTCTGGATGATACTCGGTGGGGTGAAGAAGTCTGCGCGGCTCTGGTATTCGAAAACGGGCTGAGTTCGGAAGATCGTAGCAGAGCAGCTGAAGCCCTGATCCATTCTGGTCAGGCGGGAAAGATTCCTGGTTTGAGCGCCTTCGAAGCGCCCGCCAAAGCAATCCCTTTTGAACAAGATCAATTGCCCATGACTTCTACAGGCAAGGTTCAACGAAGCAAGTTGAGAAGCATCTTGCAGTCTATGGTCGAATCTGGAAATCTCTAACAGAACCCAATCCGCACAGAGGGAATTATGCCCGCGAAGGTATTGATCGCAACCACATTCGAAAACGAGGAATTTAGTTCAAAACCCAGAACAGAGGGATTGGAAGGGCTTGGCAAGCTGGCAGATCTTCAGTACTACGAAGATGAGCTCACTGAAAAAGAGGCCCAAGGCGTCATCGGAGTAATTGCCAATTCCGCCCTTGTTCATGAAGGGTTCTACAAGAACGCTTCAGACCTCCGGATCATCGCCAGGTGGGGTGTTGGCTATGAAAAGGTAAATGTCGATCTGGCAACGAAATACGGCGTGATCATCACCGTTTCGCCGGAGCACATGGTCACAGTCGCCGAATACGCCATCGCACAATGGATGGCCACGCTGAAACGCGTCTATACCCTCAATCAGATGTCACATTCTGGCGATTTCTCTCTGATCAAAACATACGAAACGGCTGACTCCATCCTCGGCATCTATGGGTTTGGGCGAATCGGGCAGGCCGTGGCCGAGCGTGCAAGACACCTTATCGGAGACCGGGGCAAACTCCTGGTCTACGACATTCGGCCGGACATAGAGGAGTTGGCCGCACGCTTTGGAGCAGAAGTGGTTCGTGATCCAATGGAATTGTTCAAGTCCTGCGACACCGTCTCCCTTCACGTCGCCGGAGATGACACCATCGTGGACTATGAATGTCTGTGTGCCATGCAACCCCACGCATCTTTGATCAACCCGTCGCGGGGAAACCTGGTAGATGATGCCGCTGTAAATCGCGCGATTAAGGAAGACAAACTCTGGTATTATGTCGTTGACGACCCGGTCAACGGACCCAGAGAGATCCACAAGGGTCATCCCAGGATCATCTGCACAAATCACAACGCAGGCATGACCACGGCATCTGCCATTCGTTTGGACCTGCGCACAATCGGCCAGGTCACGGACGCCATTGAGGGAAGAAAACCCGCACACATCCTCAACGAAAGGGTACTCGACCATCCCAGAGTCAAGGATTTCCTGAACGAATGAATCTGCAGGTCCAATACAACCCCAGTCGAGGAATCTCTTATGCCGACAATCCAGTCCACCTATCAAGAGTCAGGCGAATGGCTCAGGGGAAATCTTCACAGCCATACCACAGTAAGTGACGGTACGCGACCCGCCGAGGAGGTCATTGCCGACTACGAGCGGCGCGGATATGACTACCTGGCCATTTCAGACCACGATCAGTTCGTTGACCCGGCAAATTACAGGGACAGTACCGAACTGATTCTCCTGCCTGCAGTAGAAGTCACCGCACGGGGTCCTCACATTCTTCACGTGGGCGCCACCGAGCCTGTAACGCCTGACGAGAATCGGCAGAATGTGCTCGACAGCATCGCGGAACAGGGCGCGTTCTCCGTACTAAACCATCCAAATTGGCAAAGTCACTATAACCATTGTCCACAGGAACTAATGGAAAGCCTCGATGGATATGCCGGAATCGAGATCTACAATGGCGTGATCGAGCGGCTCGAGGGAATTCCACTGGCCACGGACAGATGGGACCGACTGCTATCCCAGGGCAAAAGGGTGTGGGGATTCGGAACTGACGATGCGCATGCGCCCCAGGACGTGGCACTTGCCTGGAGCGTGGTTCAGGTCGACAGCCGCGAAGTAGACGCCATTATTGGATCGTTGCGTGCCGGTCGCTTTTACGCGTCGACCGGAGTAACGATTTCTGAAATCGCTTCTACGGAAACTGAAATAACCATCGTTACGGAAAATGCCCAACGCATGCGATTGGTCAGCGACTTCGGCGTCATTCAGAAAACCGTGGAGAGGCAATCGGTCACCTTTCGGTTGCCGGATGATCTGGAGAACAGGGCAAAAGCCACATATGTACGTATCGAATGTTACGGCCCGGGTGGTCGAATGGCCTGGACGCAACCGTTCTTCCTGTCCTGACGCTACAATCCAGATCGAGAATTGGACTACCTGATTAGGCAGGCGTCAATAAAAAATGCGCGGATTGCTCTCCATTCTGTTCAACCTGCCCAAATACATGCGGTTGTCCTGGCGCCTCATGAAGGATCGGCAGGTCCCGTGGCACAGCAAATTGATCGTGATACTCGTTGGGCTCTATGTGTTATCACCTATCGATCTAATTCCCGAGTTTGTTATACCTCACCTTGGATTTGGTGACGATCTCCTTTTTTTTCTGCTGGCGATTCAACACCTGATTCGGAGCAGTCCTAAAGAAATCGCATCGCACCACGCCAACGAAATCGCAAAACAGAAGAATCACCGGCCTGCACCCTGACACTTCATAAATAAACGCAGTCGAGACCGAGTATGATTAATCCGTAACGGTCCGAGGATTACTTGATGGATACTAAAACGAAGAATGGTGAACCGGACAACCTGACGCAGGCCAGTTTTTACTGCTTTGCCGCAGGCGTGATCCTGCTATCCATCGTCTACGCCCTGCCCGGTCATCTCGACTCGGCCTTCATATCGTACTACCCCAAGCTATTCATCTTACAGCTTGCCAGCCTTGCACTGACGGCGATCTGGTTTCTGCGACAGCGAAAGGAAGGCATACCATCGGTCGTCTCATCCCCTTTCCTCCTTCCAATATTTCTTCTGCTCGTGCTTTCTGCAATTTCAGTAACATATGCGGTTAACCGTGTAGAAACTCTGATTCACCTCTCGCACCAGTTTTCTCTGGCGGTATTATTCCTCTGCCTAGTCAATACGCTGTCAGGTAAGGGGATCAAGCGATATTTCAAACCTGTCGCGGTATCGGCGGCGATCATATCCCTGATCGGCCTCATCCAGTTTCCCGGTCTGGGGTTGTTGTGGATTCCCTCCTCCGGAATGCCCAGTGCCACACTTGGCTACCGCAACTTTGCCGCAATGTATCTGATCCTGAGTATTCCCCTCACCACACTCCTGTATATCGAAGCACGCCGAAAAAGTCATGTATGGGCCTGGGGCTTGTGTGCCTGGTTTCAGGTCGCTTTTCTGATCTGTACGAGAACCCGCGGCGCATGGATCGCCCTGGCCCTCTCACTCCTGATCGCGGGAGTGGGCTCTTTCTGGCTTAAAATTCGTAACAGGCTCCCATCAGGTCGCGGGCTGTCGAAATCGCATGATCTGGTAATGGCCGCCGGTGCGGTGTTGGTGGTTACCTTCGCGGGACTCGTGTCACCGAATATGGGAGATATTGGGCTCGCCGGGCGAAGTCCGGAAAAAGTGGGTCTGACAGAAAGCGTCAGTTCCCTGTTCGACGGGGAGAGCGACAAGAATCGGCTGGCACTCTGGAAGCATACGATATCAATGATAGCCGATCACCCGGTTTCCGGAGTCGGGGCAGGCAATTGGCAATTCGCCTATCCTGCATACGACAAGGGTGACGTGGTATGGAAAGGCGCGACACCCCGCAGGCCTCACAACGACTATCTCTGGATCGCCGCTGAACTTGGAATCCCTGGACTGGTCTTGACGGTCTGGCTGATGTGGCTTTCTTTGTCCAGGTGTCTTTCACTCTGCAAGGCGGCAACAACCCGATCCGGATACTGGCTTCCGGTGAGCCTGGCCGTTTCAATGATGGCCCTCTTTGCCCACGCAGGTGTAAGCTTCCCAAAGGAACGCATAGAGCCATCCGTTTTGCTCTGGTTCACAATGGCTTGTGTCGCCGTTCTCGACCTGGAAAGAAAGCCGAGACGTACAGTGCCCGGCAAAACATGGGTGCTCGCCCAGGCCTGCATAGTGCTTGTCCTCCTGGCATCCTCCTGGATAAGTCTTCGCGCTGTTGCATTCGACAGTCATCATGCCAGGGCCATTGCATACAGCGAGCGTGATGATTGGAATCGGGTCATCCGAGAGACCTCTCTGGCACTTGATGAGGGTATGTTTGATCCCCAGGTCTATATGCTCAGGGGACTCGGGTACTTTGCGCGAGGTGAATACTTGGAATCGATTCGGAACAATCTTAAGTGCCTCGAATTCCATCCGCATCTGAACAATGCGCTGAACAATCTTGGCATGGCTTACAACGGGCAGAAGGAATTCGACAAAGCCGAAAACGTATTGAGAAAGCTTGCGAAACTAAACCCCAACCATGTCGAAGTACACGCCAATTTGGGGATGGCGCTCCAGGGCCTCGAAAGGAACGATGAGGCGATCGTGGAATTTCGCCAGGCAGTTGCAATGGACTCCATGACAACCCAGTTGCGCTACCTCCTGGGCGCTGCGTATGAACGAGCTGGCGAGTCTGAACAGGCCACCGCTGAATACCGGAAGATCCTTAGAAAACACCCCAACGACATCGCAACCCGGTATCGGCTGGGTGTGGTATACCAGGACCAGGAAAAACACGCGATGGCGGCTGCGGAGCTGTTCCGGGTTCTGCAAACCAACCGGGACTATATTCCGGCATATTTCAGTTTAGGTGAAGTCTATGAGGCACAGAAAGATACGGCCAGGGCCATCGCCGCCTACACAGCATTCGTGAAAAAATGGAAGCTCGATCCCAAGGCATTGACCGATGTAAAAAGCCGGATGGATTCGCTGCGCAAGAAATAGCCCTGAACCGCAGCCTTCCCAAGATACACCATCCTGCCAATCCAAAAACCCATGACCATACCTGCCGATACCCGCAGAAAAATCAAGTCGTACCTTCTGGCCTGGTATGAACAGACTGGAAGAGACCTCCCCTGGCGCAGGACAAGAGATCCATACAAAATCCTGCTTTCAGAATTCATGCTGCAGCAGACCCAGGTCGAAACGGTCATTCCCTATTACCATGAATTTTTACGCCACTTTCCTACCATTCAGGATCTTGCCCGGGCGTCTCAATCCAGTGTCCTGAAGGCATGGGAAGGCCTGGGCTACTACGCCAGAGCGCGGAATCTACACAGAGCATCACAGGAGATAACGGACAGATATCGTGGAGAGATTCCGAATCGGTTCGGGGATGTTACCGACCTGCCGGGATTTGGACCTTATACCACAGCCGCAGTCTTGAGCATCGCGTTCGATCAGGACTACGCCGTCCTAGATGGAAACGTAATCAGAGTATTGAGCCGGCTCTTCTTGATATCGGATGACGTCTCACAGACCAGGGTCAAATCACGGCTTCAGGATCTAGCAACAGAACTTCTGCAGAAAGGCCGTGCGGGCGACTACAATCAGGCTGTAATGGAACTCGGAGCGACCGTCTGCCGTCCAAAAAACCCCGACTGCGAATGCTGTCCGTTGAATACACTCTGCAAGGCCTATCAATCGGGCGATCCTTCCGCGTTGCCATACAAGGCGCCCAGGAAAAAGAGACCGCATCACACCATCGGCGTGGGCATCGTCTGGCGTGAAAACCGTCTGCTCATCGCCAGACGGCCCGAGGAGGGACTGCTGGGAGGTCTGTGGGAGTTCCCAGCCTCCAATCGGCAAAAGGGCGAATCACTCGCAGATTGTTGTGTCAGAAGCGTCAAAGAGGAAACCGGTATTGAAGCCGACATCAAGAGCAGATTCGACACGGTGAAACACGCGTTTACTCACTTTAGCGTGACCATGCACGCGTTTCACTGCATCTATACAGGGGGAACGGCCACACCAATTCTGTGTTCGGATACGCGATGGGTGGGCCTCGATGAACTTTCTGACTTTCCCTTTTCCAGGGCGAATCGAAAGCTGGTGGATGCCATCTCACCGAAGGATCAACCCCGCCTTTTGTGATCTGAATATGACTTGTGCAGTTCCAGATTTGGCGGACGCGAATATCGACTGGAGGATAAAATGCAACTGGAAGATAAAATAGCACTGATCACCGGAGCCGGGTGCGGCATCGGCAGAGCAATTGCCCTGGAAATGGCCCGTGAAGGTGCACAGATCATCGTCAACGATCTCAATCTGGACTCTGCCGAGGAAACTGTCGAGATGGTTAAGTCCCTTGGGCGCGATGCGGTTGCGTTCCAGGCGAATGTCGGCGACTCCTCCGAGGTCAACAAGGTGGTCGCCGCCGGGCTCCAGCACTTCGGCCGAATCGATATTCTCGTCAATAACGCGGGAACCTACTTCCCCCATGAAGGTGGGATCGTTAACCTGCCCGATGACGCGTGGCAGAACACACTCAACGTGAACCTCAATGGTCCTTTTTACTGTGCGCGTGCAGTCCTTCGAGATATGATCGAAAGAAAAGAGGGTGGGAAGATCATCAACATCAGTTCGGTACAGGCGGAGCTCGCTCATTTCGAGACCTCTGCATACCAACCCTCAAAATCTGCACTACTCATGTTGACGCGTTCGCTTGCGGTGGAGCTCGCTCCGTACAAAATCAACGTGAACGCCATTGGTCCGGGCGCCATCGCCTCGGAAGGCATGGGCAACATACACGGCCCGGAAGTCATCGACGCTTACCGAAGAAGGATCCCCTGGGGAGCTCGAGGGCACACCAGAGACATCGCCACGGTAGCCGTTTTCCTGGCTTCGGAGGCCTCGCGGTACATGACGGGACAAATTCTGTATGTGGATGGCGGCTATATGGTAGACAGTACTCCAACAGAACTGAAATCGCATGACCATCCGGTGCCACCGGACGATCCGGATCCAAAAAGCGAATAGCGAGGGACTATGGCAGCTGCAAATCTCGATCTGCAAAACAGAACGGCAATCGTTACCGGCTCCGCTCACGGTATTGGGAAGGCGATTGCCCAACGCCTCGCAGAGTCGAATGCCCGTGTCGCCATAGCCGATCTCGACCTGGCCGCAGCCGAATCCACGGCCTCCGAAATCGGGGCTTCAGCGATCCCGGTGGAGGTTGATGTCTCCCGGGCGGACAGCGTGACTGGAATGACACGGAAAATGCTTGAGACGTGGGGACAGATCGACATCCTGGTTAACAATGCAGGAATCGTAGGCAGGGATGTTCCTGTGAGGGACCTTACAGAAGCGGATTGGGACAACGTCCTGAATATCAATTTGAAGGGTGTGTTTCTCTGTTCACGAGCGGTCATCGGTCACATGATGGATCGCGGGAAGGGAAGCATCTGCTCGGTCGCCTCGGTTTCCGGGAAAGAAGGCAACCCCAACATGGCTCCTTATTCTGTCTCCAAAGCGGGCGTAATCTGCTTTACCAAGGCACTGGCGAAAGAAGTCCTGGAATACGACATCCGGGTAAATTGTGTTTCGCCCGCCCTCATAGAAACCAGACTTGTGGAGGGAATAGATCAGCAACAGCTGGACTATATGACTTCCAAGATTCCCATGGGAAGATTGGGGAAACCGTCGGAAGTGGCGGCGCTTGTGCATTTTCTGGTTTCAGATGAGGCCTCATTCACGACCGGACAGTGTTTCGACATCAGTGGTGGAAGATCCACATACTAAAAGCGCGCGGCAGCCTGCCACGCGCTTAATGGACCATTCGCACCCCCCCTACCCCAGCGGCCGTGCGGTCAAGATATCTCTCAAATATACCAGCAATCCCGCAAAAATCGTCACCGCTACTGCGATTGCCAGGGCAAGGATCAGCAGGAACCACTGAGAAGGTGGCTTTCTGGGGTCATTGGGACCAAGTTGGGATGTATGAGGAATCACCGTATCCCCCCTTTACCTGCCTGCGCTCAGACTGGACAGTCGCTGCTGAACTGCCGTATCGTGCGGATCCAGACGCAACGCCTCCTTGTATGCCAGGATAGCCCGGCTCACATCACCGGCCGCTTCATAGACCGACCCGGTAACCGCATAAGCCTTTGCATAGCCCGGCTTGATCTCCAGCGCTTTCTGACACGCGGACCGCGCCGGTTCGAGGATTCCCAGATTCAGAAAGGAGACTGCTAGATTGACCTGGTAGTCGGCCCGATCCGGATGGTCTTCAGCGAGCTGTACGAAAATCTCGTGCGCGCGTTCGAATTTGTCCATCCGTGCATAGACTACCCCAAGGCTGTTCAGAATTTCCGTCCTTCCCGGCTGCACTCCCAAAGCATTCTGGTAGGCCGCTTCCGCCCGCGAAAGGTCTCCCATTTGTGAATAGTTGTAACCCAGTGCATACATCGCTTCCCAGGAATTCGGCTCGATGCTCAGCGCTTCATTCAATTCCCGAATAGCAGCTTTGGTCTGACCTGCCTTTCCCAGTCCTTCCCCCAGTCCGATCCTGTACTCACCGGAAAGCGGATTTAGATCGACCGCATTTTGCAAGTGCCTCAGGGCGAACTCTCCTTTGCCCAGGTGGAAAAGTGTCCTCCCTAGATAGTATGAAACCGAGGGATTGTTTCGATGCCGCAGCAGACTTCGCTCGAAAGCCCTTGCGGCATCCTGATACCTGTTCTCGTTGTAGTACGACATCCCCAGATTCTGGAAGACCGCGAAATCGTGTGTATACCTGTAGCCTGACGCCTCTTCTAAAAACTCCGCCGCCTCGACATAGTCCTCTCTCTGAAACCAGAGCATGCCCATAGAAAAGTTGTAGGCGCCAAGCAACGTCTGGACACCCAGCACCACGGTAAATGTCAGCACCAGAACGGCAGCCGCGATCATTCCAAAGGCGACACCACCCGCCTCGGTGAGCAGCAAACCCAATCGACTTTCGCCTTCGGCATTCAACTTCATGGACCAGACCATACCCACCACGATCCAGAAGTGTACGGCCGATGCGGGGTCCTGCAGATTCGTGCTGAAGAACGAGTGGGCCAATGTTGCGGCGAAAGCGGCAGCGAGACCAACAACCAGAAGGGACTCCTCACCTTTGAGATACCGTTTGAGTAGAGTCACCAGAGCCGTGGATATCTGATACACCAGGAGGCCGAACACAGCCAGTCCCAGAATCCCCGTCTCTGCCCAGATCTCCAGATATTCATTGTGGGCGCGATAGGCCATCAGTTCCATCTGATTCTGCTCTTCCATCCGCATCTTGACTTCGAGACTTTTCCGACTGGTATAGGCGGGAATATGATACTCGAAATTACCGACACCAACGCCTACCAGCGGCCTGTCCAGAATCAGCCGCAGCGTATCCTCCCACAGCAGAACACGTTGCTGACTGGAATCATCTTTCAGTTTGAGCGCATCTTCGGTTCTGGTTACGGTCTTGTCCCAGTAGTCTCCGGATAAATGACCCAATGTCCGGTCTGACCCGATCGGGATATCTGACAACAAACTGGCAGCCACCGGCCAGCCGAGTCCCAGGATCACAACAGCTACCACAACCGTATCCAGAAGCTTTTTACTGATGCGGAAGTGACGCATGGAAACTACGCAACCTATAATGGCGAGCGCAACGGATGCACCCAGCCATCCTCCACGACTCCCCAGAACCACGAGATGACACGACATCAAAAAGCACGAGAGCAGGGCGCCAGAACGAAGCCAGATGCTCCGGGGAATGAAAAGAAGTGTCAGGGAGACCGGAAACACGACATTGTAATACTCCGCCACGAAATTGACATTTCCTATCGTGGAAATTGGAATATTCCAGCGTGCGTAAAAACTGTAAATCCCGTTGTGCTGCAGCAAACCGATGGCAGCAACGATCGACCCCGTGAACGCCATCACGCCCGCCAGCTGAAGGAGGCCACGATCGGACCGGACAGTGTGGAACACAAGCACAGGCAAAAGGAAATAGCAGAGGTAGCGGAACAAGAGGTCCAGACCCTGAAAAATGTTGGCGGCCTGGTAGAGCGAAATGAAATGGACGGCGAGGAAACCCAGGAAGGTGTAGTAGAGGCTCGTATCCAGAATCGAGATCTCTCCATCCAGGGACATACCCACCAGACCCAGGGCGGCGAGAAAGATCGTGATGGTCTGAAAAATCACGATCTTGGGAATTTCATAATCGTGAAAAAGGGGCGAGAAATACAGTGGAACCAGCAACATCATCAAAGCCAGCCCCAGGAACACGCCCTGACGACACGCCTTGCCCGACAGTGTGAAGGACAGTCTTGATTTCAGATCTCGAGCAGCCAAAGGAATCCCTTCTCAGTGTGTCACTTCTGCAAGCACAGATTCTAATGTGGACCGGACAAAAGGATGGTGCTCATCCTTAAGATGGTTCTCCAGCGCCACCCCGGCTGCCCTGGCATCCAGATGCCCTAGCGCCCGGACGATGACTGCCCGGATCCACCATACCTCATAATTCAAAGCTGCAACCAGCGTATCCATTGCCGGCTCGTATCTCAAATCGCCAAGAATCCGGATGGCGTGGAATTTCGCTCTGTCCGGCATTCTGTCCAGCCTGTCCAGAATAAGCGAGCAAGCCGGAACACCCATTTTCTCCAGAACGCCTGCGGTTGCAGATCTGACACTGTGGTGCGTGTCCGAAAGGCCACTTATGATCCTTTCGGCCTCCTCGACCCCGGAGACCAGTCCGAGCGTAATCAGGGCCCTTCTTCTGACCTCAACCCGTGAATCGTCCAGGAACTGTCCTGCCATAGATCCGGTGGACCGGTCACCAATCATACCAAGCGACTTCAGCACGATATCTTTATCATCGGTATCAAGCAGACTCACCAGACTGTCTCGTGCCGATCGCCCACCGATCTCTCCCAGCTTCACCACCGCGAGCCTGCGTGTGTCTATTCGCGGGTGAACTCGGGCAACTCTCGTCAGTTCCGGGACCGCTTCCTCGCCGATCTTCTCGAGCGCATCCAGAACACCCTCTCTGGCGCGCCATCCTGCGCACCAGAGAAGATCGGTCACCTGTTCAATGCGACTTTTCCCAGCTGTCGAAAGAGAATCTACCACTTCCGACCGGCGATCCGAATCCGGGCCCTGAAGTACCGGAAGAAACGCACTGAGGGCTCCAACCAACCCGATTGCGGCGATCAACGACAAAGCATCTCTCCAGTACGCGCTATGTCTGTCCGGAATACAATCACGGCAAATCCACACCGGCTCCGTACTGCCCACCGGTCCAAACCTGATCTTCTCCTCCTGGCCCTACGTATGTGTCCACCCCTCCGCGATCCAGAAACAGGCCGATGCTGCCATAGTCACGGGAAGGGTACCCATACCCTCGGCAGTCGTCCTGCTCCGCAAAGTACGTATCCGTCCCCCTCAAATCTTCGAGAACCCCGATGCCGTTCGCATTTCCAGCCCCCTGGCACAAAAAACTGCCGCGATACTCATCGTCTCCCGAAATATCCTTCAGAATACCGACAGACAGATCGTGACCGCATCCCTGGCCCACACCCCAAAGTTGATACCGATCGTTTCCCGCCTCGTCTATCAGCAGACCTGCCGCCAGATGCGTGCCGCTCCCCTGGGCGTATCTGCGGGCGGTAAACGAATCATTTCCAGAACGATCGATCAGCACGCCTGTTCCACCCCAATTCGAAGACCCCTGAGCGAAATAGTCCGCCTTGTAATGATCATCCCCTCCGCCATCGAAAAGCAGTGCGATGCCACCGGATGCCAGGGGACGAATGCCGGCAGAAAAACCCTGCGACATACTCAGGTAAGCCCCCGCTTCGCGAAAAGCCGGATATCGCCCGCCCGAGAAATACCTGTCATCCCCTCCACCATCCAGAAGGCCGCCAAACCCACCAGGCCCGGATGCCCCCTGCATTAGAAAATGGCCTTCGTACTGATCCGCGCCCTTCACGTCAACCAGCAGCCCCACACCATACATCCCGAAACCCTGACCGGACGAGGTGGACACATACCGGTCGTCCCCGGCGAGGTCTACCAGAACACCCACACCGCCAATCCCACAACCCTGACTTCCCCGGTCACCGGTGTAGACATCGTCTCCAGCAACATCCAGCAAGAAACCAATCCCGAGGATCCCGCTTGCCTGGCCGACGACGTAGGTATCATCACCAGCAAGATCGATACATACAGAAACGGGCAGCAGATCGGAAGCTGCCCCGGCAGCAGCCTCATACCGGTCATCTCCACCAAAATCAATTGTAACTGCAGCCTCCGTGGAGTGCACATCATTTCCGGCAGCACCGATCACGACCACACCCAGGGAAGTAGACACTGCGAAGGTCGATCCTCCGGATACGGAACTTGCGGTTATATGCTTTTCCATTTGCCGCCGGAAAAGATCGACGGCCTCGTCAAGCCGTTTGGCAGCGGAAATCAGCAGCGCCAAATCTATACGTCTGGCGAGAACGATAATGGAGTCGGCCCGAAGCTCGGAAACGGCTTTCCCTGGATGCAGAAGCATCGGAATACGCTTGAGCGTCTCCCACTCCCCGGGTGAAAACTTCTCCCGCTCGCGGGCCACCAGACCTTTTACTGCACTCACTTCAGAAAGCAGCGGTGTCAAAACCGCGAGAACAGGGGGCAAATCCACAGGATCATCCGATCGTGCCCGGTATTGAACCTTCGGAGGCAGGTGAAGCAATGTGGTTCCAATGCTCAGAGCTTCAGGAACGGACGGTGATCGCACATCTTGCATCAAGCTGTCAATGAAAGCTGGAGCTGCAAATGGTGCATCGAGGAAACGGATGGTAGTGGGCATCCGATCTGGATCGGCCAGGCGTTGGCCGTCGATAGATAAATCCGACAACTCCAGACCCACGGTATGGAGCAGATCCACAAGGATCGTGTCTACCCGACCGGGCTCATCCGCGCAAACAATCACAGGAAATCCCGGTCTAATCAGTAACATCCCCAAGACGATCATCCTGCAGACCATTGCCATCCCTTGCGTTTTGTAAGATCACGACCAACGCCATCCCAAGTCCGCTGGAAAGGACATTGAGACCCATATCTTTCCATTCGAAAACACGCGCTGGCAGCCACCACTGGATCCCTTCGTCGATGCCGCCGAGGCATGCGGCCAGACACCAGCCAAGAAGATAGGCCCGGGTATTGGGCATGTCAATTCGTAATGCCCTGAAGAGAAGCAGACTCAACACACCGTACTCTGCCAGATGAAATCTTTCCGCCGGAGAGCGTCCCAATTCCATCAGAAGATAGCCATACAGGACCAGAACAGGGATGCACAGAAGGAACGGGAGCACGCGCCTGCATTTTAAAACCAGAAAACACACGAGCGCTGCCCCGGCTGCCACCGTAACGGCGGTTCCGGTGTAATCGATTCTGCCTTTCGTCAAGCTCCAGAGCGTGCGCCAAACCACCGGCAATTGCGAAAGTGTGGCAAATATCAAACCGGTATAGAAAAACACTGCGCCCCAGGCGAACATCCTCTCCCGACCCAACCGCATCAGGTAGGGCCTGAGAATACCGATCAGAATCGCAACCATCAGGGCAGAGGAAACCAGGTCTGTAGAAGGTATTCCGGCGATTTTTCCGAGCAAAATCCCCATCGCCGTGGCCAGTCCGAAGACCAGCAGAGCAGCCTCTCCCCACCAGAAACTAACCAATGTCCGCACAATGGTCCACGGTCCACTCGGCACGCCGGAATCGGTAGTCAGCACGTTGAATGTGACCCATTGGCTGCCCTTGTCCTCCGCCCCATCCGAAATAATTCGGAAGGAAAACGGATTATACAGAGACAGCATATTCCACATCTCTTCTGTATAAGGTCCATATTGGGCGGATGTGCCGATGACCGGCATCCGACCTTCCAGGAAATAGTTCCCCTTTCCAACCCTGTATTCGATCACATAAGCGGCATCTTCCGGACCGGTCCACCGTACGGAAACCGCCTTGCCGACATCCTCGTATCCGAAATCCTGAAGATCTTCTGGAAACATCACCCGGATCTTCTCGCGCAAGGGTGTTCCAGTATTTGCCGGGGCCATTTCCACGCTGGATCTGGGCTGCGCCGCAAGAACCCATTTGTGCAGTGCGGCGCGCATCTCTGCCAGAACTTCCGGGTGTGCCTTCGCCACATCCTTCCGTTCTAGCGGATCCAGTGACAAATCATAGAGTTCGTATTCGTCAACACCTGGACCGTGTGTATGTATGAGTTTCCATTTCCGTGTACGCATTGCCCGGATCCGTGTCTCCATCATCTCAGACGTAGCCTGATATCCACCGGGTGTCGTCTCTGTGAACGCAGGGCGCTCCGAGAAATCGCCACCCGTGATCAGCTGAACAAGACTTTGTCCCTGAATCGATGCGGAAACCGGAATATCCAGGAGATCCAGTACGGTGGGTAGAATATCCACATTCTGGACCTGCTCCTCGACCCTTCTGCCCGAAGGCAAGCCAGGTCCCCGCATGATCAGCGGGATTCGCAAAACCTCATCGAACGAGGACCCCTTGAAAGACGTGGAAGGGTGCCCGATGAAACCGTGATCCATCAGCTCTTCACCATGATCGGCAGTCACGATGACCAGGGTGTTGTCATAAATTCCAAGTCGCTTCATATGTGACACCAGCGGCTGAAAAAAGGTCTCGTCCATCTCCCGAATCTGACCGTCATACAGGCCGCTGATCCAGGACTCGTCCGATTGATCCAGAACCACACTGCCCAAAGGAATCGTCACATTCTTGCGGATAACCTCCACTTTTTCTGAAACAAAACCCGATGCATCATAGCCATCGGGCGTGTACAGTTTTTCGTATTCCGAAGAGGGGTTATACGGCAAATGCAGATTTCGGTAATGATAGTAGAGAAAGAAGGTACTGTCCCGGTAGGCCTCGAGCGCGCGAAACAGCACCTCGTCTCCATTGGGAAGATATTTGTCACGCTGCACGTAGGATTGGGTTAGACCCAGATTCTGCAGATTGGGAATACTGGACAGGTAGAGGATATCGGGAGTGGCATAGCCCGCTTCATTCAGAAGGCTTGCCACGGTGGGTGTCCCGGGAGCCAGACGCTTGCCCCGAACGTCCACCGCGTGGGTTGGAGCCCAAAGTCCGGTCAGAACAGAAAGCAGACCGGGTGTGGTCCACGAAGACGAAGAAATCGTATTCTGGAAAAGGACACCGTCCTCGGCCATCCTGTCGAGGTGAGGGCTGGTGTCTCGTGAGTAGCCGTAGGCGCCCAACCGGTCCGGGCGAAAGGTATCGACGGTGATGAGCAGGACATTTGGGCGCTCGGTCGCCTGGACCATAGAGGTACAAAGAACACTCAGGATCACGACTTGAAGAACCAGAGTAATCGATCTACCGATCCAGCGTGCCCGGGGCCAATCCCAGAGGCAAGGCCGCCGGTCTTGTACAGGTGCTTTCGATCGCAATGTGCCGATCGGCATTCGATGCCTCCTCAACCGACTGCATGATGTCCAGGACATGATGGGCGAGTTCCCCGCTCACACGATGGGGACGCTCGTGCACCAGCGCATACGCCATATCCGCAACCCCGATCCCTCGGCTGACCTGATCGCTGTGGGTCAGTGGAATATCGCTCCATTCCTCCGCGCCCGCTCTGCGGAGCCGCACCGGTCCCCGAAACGTATTCGGATCAGGTACGCTCAGGGATCCTTCGGAACCGTAGATCTCGATCCTGGGCAGCGAGTGAGCCCATACGTCGAAACTTGTGATCATGGTGCCTACGACACCGGATGCGAAATCGATCACGGCAGACAGATGCGTCGGAGTTTCTACAGGAATTCGCTCACCGTGCCTCGGCGAGTTGTTGCTGATCGTCCGTTCGGGAAAGGTGATTCGGGTAGACCCTGTCACCCTTCTTACCGGTCCCAGAAGATTCACAAGGGCCGTCAGATAATAAGGTCCCATATCGAACATGGGTCCGCCCCCGGCCTCGTAATAGAAATCAGGGGCAGAGTGCCAGCTTTCGTGACCGTGACCGGCCAGAAACGCGGTGGCTGCTACCGGCTCACCAATCCATCCATCATCGATCAGTTTACGGCAAGTTTGACCACCACCTCCCAAAAAAGTATCGGGGGCGCACCCAACAAGCACACCCTTTTCCTTTGCTCTGGCCAGTGTCTGCAAGCCATCCTCCCGCATAACCGCGAATGGCTTTTCACAGTGGACGCTTTTTCCTGCAGCTATGGCGGCCTGGTTCACCTTCGCGTGGGCTTTGGGTATGGTCAGATTCACCACGATCTGGATATCTGGATCCCCTAGAAGCTCCTCGACCGAACACGCCCTGGGAACGCCAAATTCTTCGGCCTTCTCCTGTGCTCGGTGCATATCCAGATCTGCACATGCTACGACCTCGAGAATATCGTAGGGATCACACCCTTTGAAATAGGCGCCACTGATGGTCCCACAACCGATCACGCCGACCTTAACCGATTCACCCATGCACCCCTCTTTGACAGAAACATTCAAAGCCGAATCGCCTCTACGGGATCGAGGGAGGCGGCATCTCTTGCGGGAAAAAGGGTAAATACATATGAGACCAGGATAGCTGCAAGAGAAATCATCAGAAAATCGAAAACCTGCATTTCTACAGGCAGTGCCCGAATAATCAACACATCACCGGGAATCTTGAGCACCTCGAATGTGGCCTGAATCCAGCAAAGTACAAAGCCCATCAGATTGCCCAGCAACACACCCGCCCCTCCGATGGCGAAACCCTCCAGCGTAAAGATCCTTCCGATGCTCCGGGAGGAGACACCCATCGTCTTCAGGATTCCGATCTCGCGTCTTCTCTCACTCACATTCATCGTCTGAATGCTGATGATATTGAATCCCGCGACAATTACGATCAACCCGAGTGCGAGAAAACTCGCCCATTTCTCGAGATTGATCGAGAAATACAGACTGCTGTGGTCGGTCATCCAGGATACCGCAGTGAGTTCAGACCCCGCCTTTTTCAGAGCCTCCCGGAGGTCCTCAGCCATCTTCCCCGCGGCGAAAGGATCTTGCAGCCGAATGTGGATACCGGACGCCTGCTCACCCCACCCGAGATCTCTCCTTGCCGCTTTAGCTGAAACCAGGACCAGCCCGGCATCCAGTTCCGGATTACCCGTGTTAAAAATGCCCGTCACCTTGTATCTTCTCTGGCGCGGGATCTGACTCAGCATCATCTCTTCAGGAAAAATCCCCAGGTGAACCTCTGAGCCAACCAGAGCGCCCAGCCGATCCGCCAGATATCTGCCGATGACCATGCCGTAGACTCTCCCCCGTCCCTCCGTCTCCTGCTCATCCAGGTCTGCTTCGCCGCCCCACATATAGAGATGGATCTCGCTGGTGGCCAGAAGATCCTCCGTATCGATACCTCGCACTATCACGCCAGAATTGTAAACGCCTCCCGCGGGTGAGCGCCTCAGGACGTATCCCTCCGACTGTACGTACTGGGCATACCCGATCACACCTGGTCGATCGTGGATCAGATCCATGACCGGTTTCAACTCATCCATCCGCGTGCCGTTAGGCTTTCGAATAGTCAGATGTGGATTGATTCCGAGTAACCGCTCCCATACCATGCCCGAAAATCCATTGGAAACCGAAAGCACGATCGTAAGTGCCGCAACACCGAGTGCGACTCCGGCCACCGCCACCAGTGCGGTGAAGGACACCCGCTTCCGCCGTCTCATTGACCGCAAATGTCTTCCGGCAATCATGAATTCATACTGCATGAAAAATCCTTCAACCCACGGGGTAGTCCTGCGGATACACTATTCGTAACGAATGGCCTCGACAGGATCCAGTGCAGCTGCGTCTTTGGCTGGTAAAAGCGTAAAGAGATAGCAAAGCGCCAGTGTTGCTGTTGAAATCCTCAAAAAGTCGAATCCCTGCATCTCGATAGGTAACGCATCGATGAAGTACACTTCCCCAGGGATTCTTATCACCTGAAATCTCAGTTGAATCCAGCAGAGGAGATACCCGACCAGGTTTCCGGCCCCCACACCCGCGATTCCAACCGCCAGCCCTTCGAGTGTGAAAATTCGGCCGATCCTTTCCGGTCGCGCCCCCATAGCTTTCAGAATCCCGATTTCTCTTTTTCGCTCGTTCACATTCATCGTCAGAATACTGATGATATTGAATCCTGCCACCACCACGATCAGACTCAGAACGAGAAAGAAGGTCCATTTTTGGAGCATAATCAGAATATGGAAATTCCCGTATCGATCCATCCAGGAAGATGCGAACAAACCGGGATGATCCTGTCGGAGAGTGGTCCTGACCTCCTGACTCACCCGTTCCACATCGAAGGGGTCGCTCAGTTTCAGGTGGATCCCTGTAACCTCGTCTCCCCACTCCAAATCTCTGCGAACGGCATCGAGTGAAACGAAAATCAGGTTGGCATCAAATTCATAGTATCCGGTATCGAAAATTCCGGTAACCTGGTATTTCCGCCATCGGATCATCGGTCCAAGCGCTGCTTCTTTCGGAATCAGACCCAAATAGACCACCGACCCCAGATCCGCGTTCAGCTTCTCCGAGAGCACCCTCCCCAGGAGAATTCCGTATACGTTCTTTTTCTCCGTCAGCCCAAGCGATATGACACCATCGTGTATATGATTTTGGATATCCGTGGTTTCAAGCAACCCTTCCTCCGACACACCCCGCACCAGAACACCAGAGCGGGACTTCCTGCTTTCCCCTCCGCGGGTGAACACGAATCCCTCGGATCTTACAAATGGGGAAACCCCACGCACATCAGGATGCGACTGCAGAAGGCTTGCGGCATCCTTGTAATCTCCGATCCGGTCACTGTATGCCCTCTGGATGGTCAGGTGTGCATTGATTCCCAGAAGACGTCCCCAGATCATTTCTGAATAACCGTTCATCACAGACAGCACGATCACCAGCGAGGCCACACCCAGAGCCACTCCTGCGGCGGCAATGGCCATGGTAAAGGAGATGCGCGCCCTGCCACGCATCGAGCGAAGATGTCGGGCCGCTACCAGATACTCGAACTTCATAGATCACTCACCCGATTCATCCTCAAAGATTCGCTTCTGCCAGCGGGATTCCAGCCACACCGTTCCACCTACCATTAATCCGGCTGCCGAGCAGAAGACCGTTGCCGCCGGAGCCAAATGATTCTCGATCAGCAGATAACCTGATAGACTCAGAATTAAGGTCACCGAACCATACGTGACATCCACCGACGCGTGAGACCAGCCCATACGCACCAGCCGCTGATACAAATGGAACCGATGGGCACGAGAGATATTCTCCCCTCGAATCAACCGGCGAACCAGCGTGTAAACAGAATCGAAAAGGAATGCGCCGAGAAACAGGAGCATCAGCCCGAAAGGGATTCCGGCCTCTTCTCCAAGTACAGCGAGCAGGGCAAATAATAACCCGAGGTACTGGCCTCCCACGTCCCCCATAAAAATCCTGCCAGGAGGTCTGTTCAGAAACAGGAATCCGGTGATCCCTCCAGCCAGAGCCATAGCTACCCAGGCCAGATCAGGCGCCCATTCGAGCGCAATGCCTGCAAAACACAGGGCAACCAGAACACCTTCAAGACCGGCCAACCCGTCGATCCCATCCATAAAATCATACAGATTCTGAAGTGCCACGTACCACAGAAGTGTAAAAGGAATCGCGAACGACCCGAGTTCGAGATTCAAGATTGGGGGCAAAGAGATGCGTGTAAGAACCGCCCCGGAAAACACGAGAAGCAGCCCCGCGATCACCTGTATCGCCAGCTTCTCCAAGGGACGCATGGGTCTGAACCCATCGGCACAGAACAACAGCAGGATCAGCGTACAGGCCAACACCTTCCAAACCACCAGAACGATGACCCCTGAGATTGCCGCAACCCCCAGGCCCACCCACATGCCCGCGATCAGCCCCAAACCGCCCAGCGTAGGCGTAGGACAGGAATGCGAACTCCGGGGATTCGGCAAAACCACCGCACCAAACCGGGGGGCAAGTCGCAGCATACCCCAGGTGATCCCCCAACCCGCGAATACGGCAGGCAAATAGAGCATCAGCAAATCCACTAATCGCTCTCCTCTACACTATTCGTCACCGCCATTGCAACACCCTCTTCGAATCCCATAGGCCGATAATCCAGATCTGCCCGGGCAGGATCTATGTTGAATGCCCGATCTTCTTTCATCCGGCGGATCTGGTCCTCCCTTACTCGCAAAAAAGGAACGAAAATCGAAGCCAGTTTCACAGCAGGCAGCGCCAAAAACACGGGAATGTAGACCTTTAGAACGGTCCTGCCTAAAAGTCTGCACAGAATGTCTATCATTTCGGTGTAGCAGAGGGGTTGATCTCCCGCAATCTCATAGGTCTGACCGGACACTTCCTTTTCTACACAAGCCACCACAGCATCGGCGACATCGGTCACATAAACCGGCTGAACCAGCTGGCTGCCGCTCCCAAAAATAGGCATGATCCTACTGCGACTCAAAAAATCCCTCAGCCTGGAAATATTCCTGTCATCTCCCGGACCGTAAATCATCGACGGCCTGAGGATAACCGGGTTCAGATTCGAGGATTCGAGACACCTCTCGCCATCGATCACCGACTGTACCTGCGGCGTGTGATATCTGGACAGACGCCAGGTCGAACTGAAAAAAACAGACCTTCGCAGTTTCGCTTCTTCGAGGACAGGAACCAGACTCGATGCATAACGAATTTGGGCAATATTGACGAACACTTCAACTCCCTGGAGGGCCGCCCTGACATCCTCGGAAGATTCCAGATCGCCCGGAACAACCTCGACCCCGAGCGCCACCAGCTTCTCGCACTTTTCCGGATTGCGTACGATACAGCGAACCGACATGCCACTCTTTACAAGCGCAGAGACGGCAAAGAACCCGGTATAACCTGTAGCACCACTCACAAGAACCATAGGAAGTATCAAAATCCCCTGAATAATCTCAGAATATGTCGGGCGCCCACTTTGCGGGCACGCTGAATTTCGGCGCGCTTCTTGAGCACTTTGCCAAGATTGCGCAGCACATCCAGATGAGACAAGATGAAGATATGGAAGCGGTGCGGAATTCGGAACAGCACATAGGGCCAACTCAGCGCTTCCGCCAGTATCAGCCATGGCAGCAGCGAAACAAACACACCGGGTGAAGCATTTTTAAGAATGGTAACGTACCGGTTTTTCCAGAGGTGTCGCTGAAAAAAGGCGGTCTTCTCTACCACGCGCACCCTGCCATCCTGCGATGCCGAGCCAATGTGGTGGGCAACCGCCTCGGGCACGAACAGGCACCGCCACCCGCGAAGCTGAGCTCGCCACGCAAGATCTGTATCCTCCCCGTATGCGAAGAACCATTCGTCAAAATATTCTCCGGAAACCCGAAGGTCTTCCAGCATCGCCCTGCGAAGAAACATCACAGCCCCAGTACCAGAGAACACAAACTCCCGCTCGGTGGAATTCCCGCTGTTCACTACCCTGAATCGACGCTGGAGGTAAAGACCGACATAGTCTATGGTCCCGGTATCGGCCTTGAAAACTTTTGCGGCCACAGATCCAATGTCCGGCTCACCACGAACTGCAGTTAGCGAGGTAAACAAAAAATCCCGATCGAGGAACACATCCGTGTTCAAGATCAGGACATATGGGCTTCCGGTTTTTTCTATCCCCAGATTCCATGCAACCGGGATGCCCCGGTTTTCAGGCAACGACAGCGTGGAAACCTGTGGAAACTTCCTTTGGATCAGCTCGAGGGACCCATCCGTTGACCCGTTGTCTACAACCACTACCTCAGAAGGTAGGTGAGATTGCGCATAAAGGGCGTTCAGACATCTTTCGATGTGTCCGATGCTGTTCCAATTTGCCAGTACAACGGCTACTTCGTCCCGTGTCTCCACCAAAGGCCTCAGATGCTTGTTCCTTCAAGCCCCTGGAGGCGGTCTCTAATCTGGGCAGCCTTCTCATATCTCTCATCCGTTACCGCATCCTGGAGCTGCGTCGATAATCGCTGCCTCAAACTTACCGGACAATTGCTCCGGATTTCCTCAGACCAGGTTTGGAGGGCCAACAGTTCCTCACTCGATGCCACGAGTTCAGGATCGCCAAAGGCTTCGAAAAAGGAACGGATCTCTTCGATTCCCTCTTCCACAACATCGAGTGCGCCTTCATAATCCTCACTCTGGAGGCAAATTTCGCCTTTCGACCTCGCATGGATCATAATCACACTGGGACGATACTGCTCGAAGGACAGTTTGATCTCTTCGTCTTCCGTATAAGTCCGCACCAGATCGAACAGCGCCAATTTATGCGCCGTGTCTCTCAATACACCCTCGTAGTCTTCCAAATGAAGCAGGCAAATATATCTCTGATAAAACTGCATGCCCTCCTGCCACAGTTCGTTGCAGGCGACCTCATCCAGAACAAAACCCGCTTCAGAACCATTCTGGTTTCGATACGCTTCCAAACTGTCGAGATGAAAATCCAGGATGGATTTGTAACCGCGAGGGCAAGTCCCGTCCGGCCTGCCCGTCAACTTCATTTGAAGGATCCCCAACTCGAAACGGACCTGCAGTTTTTCTCTGTTGTCGAGACCCACAAACTTTCGTGCACAGATGTCCTCAGGATCGAATTCCCAGCTCTTCAACACAGTCGTAAGATCCCTTTGCATCACAGCCTCCGCGAAACGAGAACACCTGCAACAACGCTCCTGAATCGTCCGTAACTCCCTTTAGAAAAATATGGATAAATCAATTCTAAATGTCAACCTCCGTTTGGACGAATGCCCTTGCCGAATAGCAGTCGTCATGTGCCTCACATTCGAGTGAGATCCTCCGAATCAGACCGGGCAATGTGAACCGTTCTGGTGGGGAAAGCAATCGACACACCCATCTTTTCCAGTTCCTCCATAATCTTCAGATTCACCTCTTCACGGATTCTCATGTAGTCCTCCCACACGGTAGTCTGTGTGAAGTAGTAGACCATGATGTCAAGCGAACTGGAACTGAAATCCGTAAAATATACCAGGAAAAACTCCTGGTTGACCTCAGTGTGACCTTTCAAAACATCTTCGATTCTCCGGACCGCCTCACGCATCTGCTCAGTCGAAGTCCCGTAAGTCACACCTACGGTGATCCAGACTCTTCTCATAGGTCTTTGCGCAATATTGTCGATGATGAAATCTGCAAGCCTGCTGTTCGGGACCGAAATCAGGGTCTTCTCGAACGTGCGAATGCGGGTACTGCGGAACCCGATCCGCTCTACGACACCTTCGATGCCCGCATCCGGCGATTTGATCCAGTCTCCCGTGAGGAACGGCCTGTCAGTTAACAGCATTACCGAACCGAACAAATCGGCCAGTGTCTTCTGAGATGCGAGTGCAACTGCCAATCCACCCACCCCCAGTCCGGCGATGAGACCGGAAATAGAGTACCCCATATTCTGCAAAATCACCACTGCTCCCAGAAGACCCACGGCGATCTTTGCCGCACGGTTCAAAAGGGGAACGAGCTGGTCATCCAGTGCCGTATCTGTCTTTTGAGCCCATTTCTCGAGGACGTGGGTGAGCACGTTCACCAACCGCAACATCAGCCAGGCGACAACCATGGAAATCAGGACAGAGAAGACAGTTTCGATCCACGCAACGGTTTTTCCCGAAAGGGTAAAGCATTGGGTGGCGAAAAACAGGGCCGCAAGAAAAACCGCCGCTCCTGCAGGCTTTCCAAGTGCGTCCACGATCAGATCGTCAACATCGGTTGCACTTCTCTTCGTGGCCGTCTTCAGAAATCTGACCATCAGAACCATGACAACCTTTCGCAGTACGAGCCCACCCAGAACAAACAGGAAGGCCAGCCCCAATTGGGTCGCTGGAATCCGCAACAGAATTTCAGTGTAAAGTCGACTCAGACTTTCCATTTATCGAACCACTCCCAAAGGCGTTTGGTACTCCGAGGACTTTCGTGTATAGAAGCAGAATCAGGCGGGATGTTATTCTTGACAAAGTGTGATGCCCCGCTTATTTTCCTGCGGTTAAGGCATGCAGGTATCCTGTCTGCTGTGCGGTATTCCTACCTTATTTTCGTTTCTTCATCCAGCCATCGTCCTGCCAGGCAGGGCCCTATCCCGAGAGGAACGCAGGGCATGAAAGCCATTATACTCTGTGGCGGAACCGGTACCAGGCTTCGCCCAATCACCCACACACGGGCAAAACAGCTGCTGCCGGTGGCGAACAAGCCCATTGTATTCTACGGCATCGAGTCCATCGTACGATCCGGCATCAGTGAAATCGGGATCATCATCGGAGAAACAGGGGATGAAGTCAAGGAGAAAGTAGGTGATGGTTCACGATGGGGTATCCATATTACCTACCTTCAGCAAGACCAGCCGCTGGGGCTTGCCCACGCCGTAAAGATTGCCCGTGATTTCCTGAAGGATGATGCGTTCGTAATGTATCTCGGGGACAACCTCATCAAACACGAAGTGTCCGAACTGGTGGGCCAGTTCAACGCCCAGAATCTTGACGCTCTGATCCAGCTGAAGGAAGTTACAGACCCCAGGAATTTCGGTGTTGCAGAATTGAATGAGGAAGGGTCGATCATCTGCCTCGAGGAAAAACCTTCAGAACCCCGATCGAATCTGGCCCTGGTAGGTGTGTACCTTTTCAACATCAAGATCCACGAAGCCATAGACAGCATTCAGCCGTCGGCCAGAGGAGAACTCGAAATCACCGACGCCATACAGAAATTGCTGGAAACCAACGCCCAAATCGGTTCGAACATCCTTACCGAGTGGTGGCTGGACACAGGGAAGAAAGACGACCTTCTCGAGGCAAACAGAGTCGTCCTCGATGAATTGCCTGACACTCAGGAAATCGCATCGGATGCCAAGATCGGGGAATTATCCAGAATCACGGGAAGAGTCATTATAGAATCCGGAACCACAATAGAAAACTGCATTGTTCGAGGACCTGTCGTGATCGGGAAACATTGCATCCTTCGAGATACTTATGTCGGGCCCTATACTGCGCTTGGCGACAATGTTGAGATCGCTGGCTCTGAGATCGAACACTCTATCGTAATGACCGGCGGGCGTATCCTGAATCTGGCGGAACGCGTGGGTGATTCTCTCATTGGCCACAACGCTGAAGTCAAACGTGTAGAATCCAAGCCAGCTTCATACAGATTCATGCTCGGTGACGACAGCAAAGTAGACATTATTTAGCAGTCTTCTGCGGCAGACCAATTCCTGAATACCCAAAAGGGGTTTTACCTATGGAATCGTCTGCTGTTTTCTCATCTGATTGGGAAATTTCCATGGCGGGATCTGGAAAACAGGGCACGATCATTCGGCAGCATCTTGCTCATTATATCGTGTCTACTGGAGAAGAGGAAACCACCTGTGCAATGTCCAGCAGGTTGCGCAAGAACCTTCAGTACCCAGAGGCCAGCTCCGGGTCTAGACGCAAACGGGTAGAATCCGTCAAACGGATGCGTGTAACAGACGTTGTGGCCATTGGCGACCGTGTGATATTCGATCCGGGAGAAGGCGGCGGCGGCATGATCACCGAGGTGTTGCCGAGAAAGAACCTGATCTCCCGAACATCGTCCGGATCGTCCAGAATCCGACAGGTCATGGGTGCGAATATCGACCAGACCATTCCTGTTTTTTCGGCGGATGACCCGTCCCCGGATTGGAAACTTCTGGACAGGATGCTGGCCATCTCCATCTGGCAAGAAATCCCAGCCGTAATCTGCATGAACAAAATGGATCTTTCCTCGGGCGACGAACTCGCCCAGCGTTTGAAGGTCTATGAGAACATCGGATACAAAGTGGTCTGTACCAGTATTGTTACAGACCAGGGAAAGGCCGAATTCAATGAACTCCTGAAAAACCGGACGAGCCTGTTTATGGGCCCATCCGGTGTGGGAAAGTCCAGTCTGCTGAACTGGCAACAGCCGGGATTGCAGATCAGGACGGGGGAAGTGAGCCCAATTACCGGGGAAGGGCGTCATACCACAACGCACACCGAACTTGTGGAACTTGAAGCCGGCGGATTCGTTGGAGATTTGCCCGGCGTTCGTGAATTCAACCTCTGGGGGATGGAACCGGAAGATATTCCGGGACTGTTCGTAGAGTTTCTGGATTTGGAAGGCGAATGCAAATTCAGGAACTGTTCACATATCCACGAGCCTTCCTGCATCGTGCACCAGGCCGTAGAAAACGGATCGGTAGATCCCGAAAGGTATCAAAGCTACATCCAGCTCAGACAGGGCACCTGAAAGAATAAAAGGAGACGGCCACGCGACCGTCTCCCCTGTGCAACTCCCAGATATTATCCCGGCATTATCCATGGCGCTCGCGCAGCACTTTGGCCGCTGCCGCCTCATTGCAGAGCTTGGAATAGGCTTCGTCGATCGGGATATCTGCAGCATTCCCGGGTGCAAAGCCGCAATCCGGATTCAACAGGATCTGACCGGGTTCCAGAAACTCGAGCGCTTTCTCCACCCTGCCTACAATCTCCTCAACCGTGTCGATGTGCTCACCTCTGCAGTCAACGCAACCCAGTCCCACCTTCCGGTCGCCCGGCAACTCCCTCAACACGGAAAGATCCCCGGCAACGGGGATGGTAAACTCCATCACATACTGATCCACCTTCAGCTTCTTGAGGGCCGGCAGAATCGGGCCATACCCTCCCTCCCCAACCCAACCGTCTCTACCCTTGTTGCGACGACAAAGATGGATCCCCCGAGAAACGCCGTCCATACCCTCGAGAATCTGGTTCAACAAATCCACGCACAAGGCGATCTCACGCTCCGGATCCTCAAATCCAGCCCTCACCTGTTCGTCTACAAAGAGACACAGATGAGGATCGTCGAACTGAACCACATTCGCGCCGGCCTCGATCAGCGCCTCCAGTTCACCTCTGAGCACCGGAACAAGGGCCTGCATGAAATCTTCCCTCTTGGGATAGGCTGCACTGGATCGATCGGCATCCCACATACGCCGACCCAGAAGATAAGGTGAGGGTAGACACACCTTGATCTGCCGGTCTGTTCTGGTCCTCAAATAAGCCGCCTCTGCAGCTGCCAGACCCGGTCTTGCGATCTCGAGGGGCGCCACAACCGTGTGCCACCAGACCCCGTCTTTGCGTTCCAACTCGAACCCGTCTGCCACATCGGCGATAATCCCTATGTAGGAACGGCGTCTGTATTCCCCATCCGACACGATGTCCAGCCCTGCAGATTCCTGAAGCGCCAGAATATAATCCACTGCGGCATCCATTCTTCTAGTGAACGCCTGGGGATCTTCTGGTGTCTTCTCTGGGTCCAGCAAATCTCTCACGAACTGGGACCTGGGCATGCTGCCAACGATTCCTGTCAAAAATGGCGTAGTCTGGATGTCCGTCACGACCATTGCTCCCTGGCGATCTGGAAATCCTGATTCGTATCGACTTCCATATACCCCCCCTCTGTCTCCAGAATGTGTACCGGTGTTCGCCCATCGATCATTTCCTGAATCAAGTCGATCAGGTAAGCCTTCTGAAAAGTGGGCGCAGCCTGAAATGACTTTCCGTCCACCTCCACCTCTGCACGTGCGCGGTGGTAAGTGTCTCGGAGTGCCATTGCACCGGTCTGCGTAAACCTGGCCACACCAATGTATTCTCCTTGCGCAGCTTCAGAAGGCATGGTTCGGTTGATCGCCACAAGTCGATTTCCCACCGCCGCCATCTTTTCCGCATCCGATTCCGGGTGATCGGTCCTCAGACGATAGCGCTCGTGCCACTCCGTATCGCAAACAAGCGTAATATCGTTAGGACTTCTCATCAGGGACATCGTAATCTCGGGACGATAGAGAATATCGGAGTACGCGCAAACGAACCCCTCATCCATATGGAACTCAGCGTGCATGAGCGATACCATGATATTGTTGCTCTTCCAGTCCGCATTGTGGCAATAAGTGAACTCCGGATAGTCCTTCCGTACCTGCTCGATGCGATACCCACCTATGAAAACGATATCGTCCAGTCCCGCAGCGTGCAGTGCTTCGATCCCCCAATCCAGGATTCTTCTGCCACCGACTTCCGCGAAGCACTTGGGTGCATCGCGGGTGTGCGGCATGAGACGCTGGCCTCTGCCTGCCCCTATAATAATTGCTTTCACAACGCTAACCTGCCCTCCCTTTCTTTCGCGCAATGTCTGACTCAGAGCTTCATCAAAATACGCGATCCTTGAACATGGATTTGAATGCCTCTACCTCCACATCGGAAACCCATGAAACCTGAACCCCTTTTCTGTGTGCGTCATCTACAAATGGCCTCCGATCCGCAACCATCTGGCCCGAAGTGATCCCGTTTTCCACCTGGACATCGACAAAGGCGCGGGATACCCGAAAGAGGGATGGATCGACCACAAACCCCACGGCCATGGGATCGTGCAGACAGAATCTGGCGGCTCCGTAAACTCGCTTCGAGTAAGCCATAGCAGGCGCCGTGGATGCCATCACGAAATTGGCTTTGGAGCTTCGACGGCCACAGGACCACATCGTCAACTCGGTCTCTGTAATCTGAACTCTGTGAGTCGCATCCAGAGGAACAAGGGTAAGCGACGCACCGGATGAAACCACAGCTCTTGCGGCGTCCGGATCCGCAAAGAAATTGAATTCCGCTGTTGGCGACACATTTCCGGGTTCTTCAACGGCGCCGCCCATAACAACCATTGCCTTCGATTTCCGAAGCAGCCCCGGGGACTGTGCTTCGACGGTGGCAAGATTCGTCAAAGGCCCAACGGCTACAATGGTGACCTCGTTTGGACGATCCTCCAGAACCTTCGTGAGAAACCCTGTGGCCGAACCCGACACATCGAAATCAGCTGGCGGCAGGGCGGTGTCGCCCAGGCCGTCCGGTCCGTGAATTTCCTTGGCGTGAACGGGAACTTTCCTCAGTGGACACTCTGCTCCCCGGTAAACCTGGACATCCGTTCTTCCCAGCATCGACAACAGGGCCAGCGTGTTCCTGGTTCCCGTATCCACAGGCACATTGCCATTCACCGTGCAAACGCCAAGCACATCCAGCTCCGGCGAATTGAGCGCCAGCATCAATGCCAGCGCGTCATCCACACCTGGATCCATATCCAGAATAACGGGAAGGGCCGCCATGATTACAGACCGTAAAGAGGCGAGTACTTCTTCCTGAGATGGTCCATCAATGGCTGATGGCTTAGCGGCCGGCCGGTCACCCGTTCGACAAGCTCAGGAGCAGGGTATCGCATGCCCTCACAATGAATCCGTTCAACAAGCCACCTCTTCAGCGGCCCAAACTCGCCTTCAGCAAACAAAGCATCCAGATCGCCCAGATCTTTTCCCGCCTGCTCGAAGATCTGCGAGGCGTAAAGATTGCCCAGCGAGTACGTGGGAAAGTATCCGATCAGACCCGCACCCCAGTGGACATCCTGCAAACAACCCATGGCGTCATCTGGCGGGGTCATCCCGAAGAACCGTTCAAAGGTCTCATTCCATACACCAGGTAGTTCATTCGCGGGAAGATCGCCAGATATGAGCGCCTGTTCGATCTCGAATCGCAGAAGAATGTGCAGGTTGTAGGTCGCCTCGTCGGCTTCCACTCGAATGAGCGAAGGCCGCACATCATTGACGGCGAAATAGAACGCCTCTGGGTCCACGCCGCCCATACTAAATTGTGCACTCGCTTCTGGGAAAAAGTGGGTCCAGAATGACCTGCTCCTGCCCACGAGGTTTTCCCACATCCTTGATTGCGATTCATGAATGCCGAGGGATACCGTTTCTCCCATCGGGGTGCCTGAGTGAGCCGGATCGATCCCCTGCTCATACATACCATGTCCGGCCTCGTGGAGGATACCAAAAAAACTCTGCGTCAGATTCGAGCGGTCGTATCTGGTCGTGATTCGTGTATCTCCCGAACCAATGCCGGTACAAAAGGGGTGCACGGTGACATCCAGCCTGCCTCTATCAAAATCGAATCCGATCTCTCGTGCCGCTTTTCGGCCGAACGCCTCCTGGAGATCCACCGGAAAGTCCCCTTCGACTACGGACCGATCCGGCGTCACACCTGAGTTCACGATTGCCTCGACAAGTGGAACGAGTTCATCTCGCAAGGCCCCCAGCACGCGTGTGAGATTGGCCGCCGTCTCTCCAGGCTCGTACCAGTCCAGGAGCGCGTCATAGGCCGTATCCCCCATATCTAGTGCAGCCGCCTCCTCCCGCTTCAACCGGATCACGGATTCCAGATGCGGCAGGAACATCCCGAAGTCCGACGCCTCTCGTGCGCCCTCCCAGGCCTGTTCGGCCAGCGAGATCACTCGGGCCATTTCCTCTACAAGGGCCCGAGGCAGTTTGCGCGTCTTGTCGAATCCTCGCCGGATCTCACGCACATTCACAGCCGGATCTGAGGACACCTCATCGACCAACGGAGATCCTTCAATATTATCAAGCAGTTCACCAATCACAGGGTCCGTCGCCCGATCGTGAATGATGCCAGCCATCAGCGCGTGCTGTTCCGACCGGAGCTTCGCCCCCCCCTTTGGCATGTAGGTACGCTCATCCCACCCCAGAACGGCGGAACAGGATCCGAGAAGTGAAATCTCCTTGCTCTGGCGAATCAACGCTTCATAGGCCTTGTGATCATTCTTAGACATTCAGTCTGCTCCAGAAGGGTGAATTTTGAAGGATCGGCAATCTAATCCCGGGTCGCGGCAGCGTCAAGTGGAATCCCATCCGAAGCTTTTCCTCTGCATTGACAGGGTGAACCGGAACGGATATATTCTCCAGAACCGAAACCTTTGCAGTCAGCGACAAAATTCATGTCAAGATCAAACCAGGAACACGAAGCGCGAATCCGTAGCCTTGCCAACGGGTTCGAAACCTCGGCAGCGGAGGTTGGAACACGCTATTTCGTGCCCGAGGAAAAGGTGCAGATGGCGCGGCAACTTGGAGCACATTTCTGGCTGCCCACAGAACACGCTTACACCATATTTCTATACGCTTATACTGCACTCTTTGCCATTCCGTCCTTTACCCGGGAAGCCCTTGCAAGACATCCGGACCGGTTCTCCAAAAGCCGTCTTGCATTTACCATAAGAACGACTGCCAGCTTCATTTTGGACGCGTTCGGCTACGATCCTAGGATGGAACGTCCACGGGCCGATCTCTACTGGCCGGCTCCGGTCATCAAACGGGCGCACAGTGAGCAGGGTGAGAAGCAAAGGATTTCCAATGCCGCGATGGCCTACTTCGCTTTCAATCTCATTTCGGCGTCCGAATTGCTATCGAAAGTTGGAAGCGACCCGAAATTTGGGACCTGGTGTGAATATCAGTTTGAATATGTGGGAGAGTTCCTGCGCACCGCAGGATATCCGTTTCCCCTAACGCGTGGTGATGCTTTTGATTTCGCCACCGAGGTGGATGCTTATCTCAGTGACAATCAGTACGAAGCATTGTGGGAAGGCATACCGGACGCGGCTGAACAACTTGGAGTCGATTTGAACGTGAATCATTTACAAGGCTTTCTCATGCCTGGATCCGCGAATCTCTTTCATTCAAGAAGGGTTGATTGAAATACATCTCGAGGCTTGATGCTGAAGGGAGGTGAAACAATGGCAAAGGTAGAAATCGAATATTGCTCGGCTTGAGGATATGAAACCCAAACCGTCAGTATGGCGGAACAAATCCTGAAAGAATTCAAGCGAGACATCGAAACCTTCACGCTGCTGCCCTCCGATGGCGGCCGCTTCGAAGTCACGGTCAATGGCGACCTGGTGTATTCGAAGCTCAAAGAAGGACGATTCCCCGAATTCGAAGAAGTCCAGCCGGAAATAGCCGAACGAATCTGAACCCACCCGTTCTAATCATACTAAAAAAGGTCGAAGTCTTTTCCTGAGACTTCGACCTTTTACTTTTTTTTACTTATCAGGATCAGATGCCTCCTGCCGCACGAACAGAGGGTCGTCGCGATATGCCGGTAGATGCGGCCAGTCGATGTCGTTCCCCGCTCTTGATCCGGTGGCTCTGGCTGCGCCGCTTATACATTGCGGTGTCCAAAACCTGATCCATATGGCCGGCAAAGACCAGCTTCAAATCCTTGCGCACCGTTTCTGGAATCTCTTCCACATCCTTTCGATTTTGTTCGGGCAGAATCACCGTCTTCATGCCGGCACGGTGTGCAGCCAGCACTTTGTCGCGAACCCCTCCAATGGGCAGGACCTTGCCTCGCAGGGTAATCTCTCCGGTCATAGCTACATCCCGCCTCACAGGTCTCCCGGTGAACACCGATGCCAGCACAGTACCCATCGTCACACCCGCCGAGGGACCATCCTTCGGTACTGCGCCCGCCGGGACATGGATGTGAACATCGGACTTCTCACTGAAATTCTGCGGCAGATTCAAATCTTCCCAACGAGAGCGAATATAGGTCATTGCCGCCTGGGCGGACTCCTTCATCACATCGCCTACCTGACCTGTCAGCTTCAACTCGCCTTTGCCCGGCATCACCGTACCCTCGGCGAAAAGTACTTCTCCGCCAACCGGAGTCCATGCCAGCCCCGCGACCACACCCACCTCGCTTGCCTCCTCTGCAACCTCGTGCAGGAACCGAGCGGGTCCCAGATACTCACCCAGGTCAGTATTCCGGATACGAACTTTTCTGCGGCGCCCCTGCGCGAATCGGCGAGCCACCTTGCGGCACAGGGTGCCCACCTCGCGCTCGAGATTCCTCAACCCGGCCTCCCGGGTATAATTTTGGACAAGCGCACTGATCGCGTCCTCGTCTATCTCCAGTCTCTTTTCACTGAGACCGTGCGCTTCCAATTGACGGGGCACCAGATACTTTTGGGCGATCATGACTTTTTCGACCTCGGTATATCCAGACAGTTCGAGCACTTCCATCCTGTCGAGCAGTGCAGGAGGAATCGTATGGAGCGAGTTCGCGGTTGCAATAAACAGGACCTTCGACAGATCGAACGGCACATCCAGATAGTGGTCTTCGAAACTGTTATTCTGCTCCGGGTCCAGAACCTCGAGCAAGGCAGCTGATGGATCTCCCCGAAAGTCTGCCCCGAGCTTGTCGATCTCGTCCAGCATGAAAACGGGATTATTCGTCTTAACACGCCGTAATCCCTGAATGATCCTCCCAGGCAATGCGCCCACGTAGGTCCTTCGGTGGCCCCGGACTTCGGATTCGTCTCGGACGCCGCCAAGCGAGATACGAACGAACTCCCTGCCCAGTGCCCGGGCTACAGACTTGCCCAGAGACGTCTTTCCGGTGCCCGGAGGTCCAGCCAGACACAGAATGGGTCCTTTCATGTCATTCTTCAGCCTGCGCACAGCCAGAAACTCCAGGATCCGGTCCTTGGGCTTTTCGATCCCGTAGTGATCTTCATCCAGAATTCGCTGGGCAGTGTCTACATCGATATGGTCTTCGCTGGACTTGTTCCACGGCAGCTCCACGAGCCAGTCCAGATACGTCCTGGAGACCGTGTACTCCGCAGCCGCCTGCGTCATCTTCTCCATTCTGGAGAGTTCTCTCTCGGCCACCTTCTTCACTTCCTCTGGCATACCTGCTTCCAGGATCTGCTGGTGCAGCTCCTCGATCTCGGCCTCTTCATCGTCCCCTTCTCCCAACTCATCCCGAATGGCTCTGAGCTGCTGTCTGAGAAAATACTCCCGCTGCGCCTCGTCTATGGACCCTGCGGCGTCACTCTGGATCTTCTGCCGAAGCTCCATGATTTCGACTTCGCGAGTCATCGCAGAATTGATCCTCTCGAGCCGCCTTCGGAGATTCAATTCTGAAAGAATCTCCTGACGTTCCTCGAAACCAAAACTGAACTGAGACCCGATGAAGTCCGCTTTTTGTTCCGAATCCGGCAAGGCATCCAGCGCCACCAGCAGCTCCCTGGGTGCGTGGGGGTTAAGACCAACGGCTTTCTTGAACAAACCCACAACGTTCTGGGTGAGCGCCTCCATCGTAGGTGTCTTTTCAGACCATCCTTCCAGCACCTTTACCCTGGCCAGAGCATACGGTCTCACCTGCACCAAATCCTGCAGCCCAACTCGAGAAATCCCATTGATGAGAACCTGAACTTTTCCGTCAGGAGTTCGCTGCATTCTCACAATCTGGACAGCAGTGCCCACCTGGTAAAGGTCCTCCAGTTTGTAATCCTGGATCTGCTCCACCACGGATGCATCTTCGTTCTCTAAACCGGATGCCGCCACCCTTTGGCCAAAAACGGCCACCACCTTATGCCCCGCGTTCACGGCAGTATCCACCGCTCGAATTTCCCTGTCATCATCCAGAAAAAGCTGCGTGACCATATTGGGAAAAACCACCACCTCAGTACTTGTTATCAACGGGACCTCACTCGGTACGTGGGCTCTGTTGGCAACATCCAGACTTGTAACCTGAGCGTCATCTTTCATCACATCCACCCTTTTTTTATGGTCCGGACCAGGGTTTCACCGTTTCGTTTGCGGTGATGATCCTGAAACCCGGCGATTGTCGATTATCACAAAATAGATCGTGCGTTCTACCCAAAAAGGAGCAAGTGTTGTGCCTCAAATCCGTATAATTCACTAATGCCTTATTAATAAACAATTAACATATCGCCCCACAAATCCTTCGAGCCATTCAAAGCCTGACGTTTGAGCCACAACTACGCCAAAATGGCAGACGGAGTCGCCATATCTTTCAAGGAAAGACAATTTCTCTTTGAAGCTCACGGTTTGTATCCATATATTGGCCCTCCACTTGAAATACACTATGAAATGGAGTGATCATTGCACAACGCCCGTTTCTGGACGTGCATCGACCAACTGGTCTCTTCGTCAGAGATCGTGATCGATCGACCGAAAGGGTCACCGCATCCGCGATACCCCCAATTCTCCTATCCATTGGACTATGGATATCTGCGTGGCACCACCTCGGGAGACGGTCAGGGGATCGACGTTTGGATTGGCAGCCTGGAATCCAAAAAAGTGGAAGGCGTGATCTGTGCGGTGGATCTCGAAAAACGGGATTCCGAAACGAAGATCCTTCTGGCTTGTACACAGGCAGAGATTGACATCATCCTCGACGCAAATAACAGCGAATGCTTCGCCGGACACCTCATCCTCAGAGATTGGAACAGTAAATGACCTCCCCTGTTCATCACACCATGGTCATCGGCGGCGGAATCAACGGACTCAGCACGCTCTTCCACCTGGAGCGTTTAGGGTGCAGCCCATTGGGCCTGCTGGAGCAGTTCCCCCTGGGGCATGAACACGGCAGCTCGCATGGACGGTCGAGAACCTTACGAACGGCCTACATCAACCCGGTTTACATCGCCCTGATGCACGTTGCACTCGCACAGGAGTGGCCGCGTCTGGAACAGGAAACTGGATCCACACTTATTCACCCCACGCCAGGGTGCTTTTTTGGCCCGCCGGGTGGCAAGCAGGAAGGGTACGCGAGATCCGCAAAGGAGGCAGGGGCCAACGTCGATGAGATCGATGCCAGAGCGGCTACGGAACGCTTTCCCCAGTTCAGATTCGATAAAAATCACCAGATCCTGATCGACCATGACGCGGCCCTGGTCGCGGCGGCGGACACCATTGCTTCCCTCAAAAGATTCGCCATTGAAAAGGAACTGCCCCTCTACGAGAACACTCATGTAACAGGAATCGACTTCGACGCGAACCCCATCAGAATCGATACGAATTCCCGAACATATCAAACAGAGCGGCTGGTCATTACGGCCGGGCCCTGGACCTCGCGACTGCTGCCATTTCTCAAACCGAATCTGCAGATCGCCAGACAAACGGTCGGATACTTCGAGATGGCCGGAAATCCCGTGAACTACCAGATCCCGAACTTCCCCGTGTGGGGTAATCTGGGGGAAGACAAGCACGGGGTCTTCTATGGATTGCCCGTATTTCAGCGGAACGGGATCAAGGTCGCTCGCCATGTCACGGCCGGACTCGATGATGACCCCGACGAATTCCTGAGTGCAAAATCGCAGGACGTCGATGAACTCAGGCAATTTCTGGACGTGCAGTTTCGGGGACCCGTAACCGGATTTGCAGGCGCCGAAACTTGCTTGTATACCAATACCGAAACGGAAGATTTCATTATCGATCTCCATCCCCGCAATTCGAATGTCGTAATCGGGGCAGGTTTTTCGGGCCACGGTTTCAAATTCGGACCCCTCACAGGCAAACTCCTGGCCGAACTGGCCTTGAATGGCAAGACCACAGTTTCGGAATTCGAGGCTGCACGAAGCATCTTCTCCGTTCAACCTGAAGACACGAAATAGACCCCAATTAGATCACAGGAGAGAAGCATTCATGATCATCACCGAAATACGCACAACCGCGCTGATAGGCGAAACCCCCAAATCCGGATGGGAGGCCGAAATAGGCCCCACTGAAAACCTCCATACCCTCCTCGAAGTGGAAACCGACGAAGGCATCACAGGAGTCGGAAGCTGTTTTACCAGCAAGGCGCTTGTCGACGGTGCCATCTCACTTCTGCGTCCAAAACTGATCGGTGCACCTGCTACGGAACCCGAGCGTCTATCAGAATTGCTCCATCAATCCACCTTCTGGCAAGGCAGAGGCGGGTCCGTTACACACGCCATCAGCGGCATCGACATCGCCCTGTGGGACATCCTTGGAAAAGCCACGGGCCAACCGGTTGGTCGACTACTGGGAGGGTATTACCGGGAGAAGATCAAACCTTACGGATCCCTCCTGTTCGAGGCGGACGAGTCTCAATTCACGAAAACGCTGGAGGACGCTGTAGGCAGAGGATTCCGGGCACTGAAACTAGGTTGGGGACCTTTCGGACGCGTAGACAGGGCAACGGACGAACGACTTGTCCAGATCGCAAGAGACACGGTTGGAGATGACGTCGAGTTGATGGTGGACGCAGGAGGAAGTGACCAGTTCTGGCCGCACGGCTACAAATGGGCGCTCGAAACGGCAAAATTCCTGGCCGACTACAATGTCGTCTGGTTTGAGGAAGCGCTACCACCGGATGATATCGAGGGTCACATCAAGCTGCGCGAGAATGCGCCTGTCCCCATAGCCGGCGGCGAAGTCCTTACACGGAGACAATCGTTCGCACCATGGATCGAGCGGGGCGCACTGGACATCGTACAACCGGACGTCACAAAAGTGGGTGGGATCAGCGAAGTCAGAAAAATCCTGTGGTCTGCATACGACCACAACATCCTGCTCGTCACACACGGATGGAACACCGCTGTGGGATTGGCCGCAGATCTTCACCTCGCAGCGGCGCATCCGACCGCCCGATGGGTGGAGTACATCACCCCATCACCTTACATCGAACACATCCTGACGGAACCCTTCAAGCTGGACGATGACGGGTTATTGACGATCCCTACAGGCCCCGGTCTCGGAATCGAACTGGACCATGAAAAGGTTAGACAATTTTCAGAAGCCTGAATTCGCACCCTGACCCATTCTCGAAACACGACTGAATCTCGAATCGGAGACCCCGATGCCAATGACAGACACCGTCACGCTCGAATCCGCCGAACCAGGTAAACCCCACCAGGGGAAAGTCCTGGTAGCCGTTCAGGCACATGCAGACGACATTCCCCTGTTCTGTGCGGGAACCATCGCCAAGCTCATCTCCGAAGGCTACACGGGATACCTCATCAACACCACCAACGACGAGAAGTGTGGACCCACAAAAAGCATGGGCGAGACCATCCTGAGCAACGAACGGGAAGTCGAAGACCTCGCCGAAGTGCTCGGACTTCAGGAAGTCTTCAACCTCGGGTATCGAAATCACCGGATGGACGAAGCCTCTCCACTCGAACTCAGGGCACGCCTCGTATTCCTCTTCCGCCATCTCAAGGCAGATACCGTATTCAGCTTCAACCCCTGGGGAGAAGACGAGGAGAATCCGGACCACTACGTCACAGGTCGTGCCGTAGAAGCTGCGTGCTGGATGGCAGGAATGGGCAAGGACTACCCCGAACAGCGATCAGCCGGCCTGATGCCGCACGGCGTCAAAGAGAAGTACTACTGGGTCGTAAGACCCGGACAGCCCTGCAACCGGATCGTAGATGTGAGTGCACACATCGAAATGAAAATTGCCGCAATGAGTGTAAACAAATCTCAGGGACCTGCAGGGGCACACGGATCCAGGCTTCAGGCCAGTCTCCACGCATCAGGTCGCCATTTGCCTGCGCTCGACGGAGACAGCGAAACTGCGGACAGGGAATACATCAGACTGTTCGGTCTCACCCATTTTAGCGAACTCGGTAAGGCACATGGGCTTCCTTACGCGGAAGGATTCTATCATATCTCACCCTCGTTCAAATTCATTGGCTCTGTAGATCAGACCGAGGTCAAGCAGTATGTGGACAAGCACGCGGTCCCATTAAAAGACAGCAAGGAGTGACCTTGGAATCTCTACAGAAATTTGAAGAAAATGGCTACGTCATCATTCCGGATGCCCTCTCGAGTCAGGAAATTCTCGACCTCAATCAGGCCATCGACCGAGATCAGGAACAGAACCCCGCCATGTGGAAAAAGGGGGCAGACGGTCGGAATCAAAATGCGAACATCCTTCTGAGCTGCCCGGAGTTCGACGCGACCATCCGGAATCCAACCCTGTGGCCTCTTGCTGAATCGCTCATGGGCGAGCAAGTCTGCTTCGAGGAATTCTCCGTCATGATCCGGGAACCTTCGCACGAACCGCCGCCGGCCCCTCAATGGCACAGGGATACGGTCCACCTGCCCGAGCATCCCATGGCCATGCTGTTCCTCTCGCTCATCTATTATCTCACAGACGTAGACGCTGAAACACATTGCTTCGGCATCGTTCCCGAGAACGTAGAAACCAAACGAAAATTACCCAAAGACCTTGACGCAACCGGAAGCGTGCCCCTATACGGCAAAGCCGGCACCGCAATACTGTTTAATGCAGCTACCTGTCATGCGGCTGTGGTTCGCACTGCGAAAACCCAACGCCGGACGATCCATATCTACTACGGTCATCGTGACAAACCGCCCCTTGGCAATCACACGATATTTCCGGCACGACTCCACAAGTCGGCAGATGAAGCGACAAAGAGATTCTATAGCCGCCCGAACACGATTACTCGCCTCGTTCACCAAAACATCTAAATCCTCAATCAATCGGAGATCGCACCGTGAGACGCCGAAGGACCATCTACTTCAATGATGCGAGACACTACTACCTGTTCGTCTTCGAACCCCCCATGCGACTGGAAGATGCCTGGCTCCCCATTGACGAGATCGCAGGGACGGCTGTGGATACATTCAGCTACGGTGTATCCCGTGGCGACGGACTTTTCTACCCGTCCAAACACGGCATCATGTTCGGCGACGACCTGCAACCGTTTCAACATTCGCACGAGTATCGCTCGTGGCAGAATATGCAAAGCCTAATCGAAAGAGGACTGGACCCGCTCAAGGTGCTCATCGACCGGTCCCACGAAAAAGGGATCGAATTTTTCGCGAGCCTGCGCCTGGGCAACTATGGCGGCATGAACCCGGATCACTCTGTGGCGAATGGAGGAAGAGGATTTGTTCACGAGGAAGTCCGAATTCATCAGATCGCGATCATCGAGGAACTTGTAAATGACTACGACATAGATGGTCTCGAACTCGACTTCTCCGCAGCGCCGGGGGGCAGTCCATTCTGGCTCCAGGAGGAAGATGTATCGGAATACACTCCGGTGATGACCGAGTTCATCGCCGATGCCGCCAGGATCGCCCGGGGCCGACCAGAGGGTCCGATACCCATTGGCGCGCGGATCTACCCAACCGAGCGCCTCAACACGAGCACCGGGCTCGACATCCAGTCCTGGTTCACGAACGCCCTGGTGGACTTTGCCGTCCCGCTCATCTATGCGGACTTCGTTCTCGACGCGAACATGCCCATCGAATGGCTGGTCGCTGAAGCGCACAAGCACGACATCTCCATATATGCCATGCTCCAGCCATATTGCAGCGACGAGAGCCGAAGATTCCACAACGTCCAGAATGCTACCATCAGACAGATGGCGGCGGCGGCAGCCAACTTCTGGCAGATGGATATCGACGGACTCTATACCTGGTTCCTCTCCTGGCCGCTGGGGGATCCCGAACGCCGTCTCCTTACCGAGATCGGCGATCCGGATCGTGTCAAAGAAGCGGACAAGCACTATTTCCTCAGGAGACCCTCTGCAGGCACGCACGATCACGAGTATCCCCCGGTGCTCCCTGTGGATCTCACCCCAGGCGGCAGCTGTGAACTCCCGTTCACCATAGCCGATGACCCTGCGAACCCGAGGCTGACGCAGATCACACTTCGGCTGGCCATCACCAACCTGGTTTCGAAAGATCACCTGACCATCACTCTGAATGGTCGCGAACTCGCGGAGGCACACTGGAAACGAGATTTCATTCGAAACCGGGATCCGTATGCTGGCCAGTGGCTGGAAATCGACTGCAATCTGACCCGTCCACAGACCGGATCCAACGAACTGGGAATCGAATTCATCAAACGTGCAGACAGTATGGCGGGAAAAATTACAGTGGAGGATGTGGAGCTGATCGTGGAATATGGAACCTATGGAAGGGACTGAGGACAAACGCCAGACGGTGAGTCCTCGTAAGGCAAGTATTTTAGTTTCGCCCAAGAACTACGAGTCGACCCGGAGTCCCACGAGACGGTCGCGGGCGGGGTAAGCATGCGCCACACAACTCAATTACCAGAAGCTTCCTCAATGGATTGTGGATTTCCATCGAGGTCGCCACCGAGCCAACGGTAGGTACGGGGCAAAAGGGACATGGAGCGGTCTTCGAGCGGAAGTTTCACCGGGCGCGATCCTGAAGCTGCAGATAACTTCGCGGCAATCGCCACCTCCAGCGCCTGCCTCAAATCGTGTCCTGTGACCCAGGGCTTACCCTCGCCATTTACTGCACCGATGAATGACCTCAGCGATCCGGTCAAGTAGCCAAATTCGCTCCAGCGATAATCTGGATAATCGGCTTCGACCTCGACCCGCGTCCCCTTTGAGTCGAACCCTTTGAACAACTGTGGGGGCGCCCAATCCCACCTCACCAGTCCTTCATCGGACCACACATCCACCCCTCTTAATGGCGTCGGTGTACCAAATACAACACAGTCGATACCGGATGTCATCCGGAACACCCCGTGGATCATAATACCCTCGTCGGTCTCACCGCTCAGCAATTCTCCCGGTTCACCCCAGGCGATCACCTCTGCGACTTCAGCATCGGTCAATAGCCGCATCACAGAAATGTGCTGGCAACCGCCACCGGAAATTTCCCCACCAAACCCGTGAATACTGGCGCCCTGCAGTGCTCCGAATTGCCCCTGCCGAATACGGGAAGCGGCATCCTGAACCTCGTTCATCGCACGCTGAAGATTGCCTCCCGCGAACACCACACCTCGTGCTGCGCACGCCTCGACCATTTCATCCGCATCCTCCAGTTTCCCCCCGAACGGTTTTTCGGCAGACACGCCCTTGACTCCCGCCTCTGCGCAAGCCACCACCGCATCCTTCGTATACTTCCCCGGAGTCACCACCGAAACCAGATCGGGAACGACCTCCTTCAGCAGACTTTCTGCATCCGGAAACAGCGCCTTCACGCCGAAACGTTCGCCCACTGCAGCCCTGCGCGCCTCCGAAAACTCGGCAATCGCCACAACTTCCGTATCCGGATACGTCGCAAACGCCTCCGCATAAACCTGACCCATTCTTCCGCATCCGATAACGGCTACTTTGTACTTACTATCAGACATATTCATTACTCCCTGTTCGGTCAAAGATCCTCGTGCAGAATCACCAACTCAACGTCGGTCACAACGATATCACATACCATTTTTGGACTGCGTTCAACCAGAACAATCTCCAGACTGTGGCTGCCCTGACCGATATGATTGCTCTCCAGCGCTTTCGAAAGCCAGACTGCCCCGCTCACATCTGAAATGCCGTGTGGATCGGAAACCGTACAGTACTTCATCTCGAGCTCCGGGAGTGCCTTGCCATCCCACTTCAATTTGACTACGTCCCCATACACCCATTCCGCCAGTCTGACACGCAACCGGGCTAATCGTGGCACACCCTCGTCTCCCAGATCCAGGGCGATCACCGGGCCGATTTCGGTCGATGTCGGCTTCAAACGCACGGGGACGTCGCCATAGATCCTGTCGATTCTGTATGCGCCCCGCCATTCGCCCTCCTTCTGAATAAACCGGTGGGTGGCCGCATAGATTTTGTCGGTGTTCTGAAGCGTATCCAGCGATCCGATCTGGCTCAGCAGCTCTCTCCGGTTGCTCCTGCCGGCGTGCCAGTTGAACGTGTAAATTCCATCTGCGCCCGCATTGTGATATCTGGTCGAAATCGCCCGCGTCCGCATCCGGTTCTTCTGCTCAGGATCTTCGGGACCCACGTGAGCATCGGGCAATCCGCCATCGAACCCTGGACAGACCAGAACATCTGTTCCTGAACACAGCGCCTTGAACTCACTTACATCGATCGAGGGATCTGTTGCGGCGCCCCCTGCCGGGATCAGGATATCGACCAGCCCCTCCTCGATCCAAACCGGGATGTCATATCCGATTCTCCTGCACATCTCGAGCGAACCGGCCACACGCGCTGCCAGATAGAACGGCCGGCCTCGCTTTTTAGCAAGCTCAGTAGTCATTGCCCGAACACGGCGCTGCAGGTCTGTCAGCACATACCGTAACCGATAGGCCTCATCCTCATCAAAATGAAAGGCGTGGCGCTGCCAGTCCAATTCCACTCCGTCCCAATCATATCTGCTGCAGACCTCCTCGATATGTGCATACCGATGCGCTCTGATTTCAGGAACCGAAAAGTCCCACGACAGCGCGAACCATTCGGACGTCCGATCTCCGAGCAGCCACTCCGGATGAGCGCGCCGCCTCGCGGTCATCTCTATATGATGCATCTTCTCCAGATCCTCGACCTGTGCACCATGGAAGTGATTGTCATTCATTCTGACCGAAGCATAAACGTGAAGCCCCAATTCGTGGCCCCGCTCGACCAGAGCCTCCTGAGGGTCCTCGCCGCGCTCCACCATCTGCCGGATATTCTCGGTATGTATGTAAGAGTAAGCGTTTTCATAGGTTCGCTGATTCGCCTCCGCGAGCTGCTCCAGCACCTCACTCGGCCATCTCGCCGCGTGCTCGCCGATACACCAGAACAGCGCGCCCACCTGAGTGTCCACCAGCGGAGCGTAGACCTTCTCCAGAAAATCCTCCATAGACTGGGGCACTTCCGAATAACCGTGGGGTGCGCCATCCCAATTGTAGATGATTCTGTAATCTCGTGGTCCACTCATACGTGGTTCTCCGGTACAAATCTTCTCAATAATCATAATCTTCACACAATTGCAGGGCGAATAGTACGTGAAACCATTATAATGTATAGAATACCCAAATCCAAGGAACCAATCCCCAAATGACATCCGTCCCAAACAGATTCGCTGTCATGCGAAGTGGCGCAATAGGCGACTTCGTATTCACAATGCCTGCCATATCCGCTCTCCGCACAGCATTTCCGGATGCCGAGTTTCACCTGATCGGACATCCCTCGATCGCCTGTTTGAGTCATTGCCCGAACATACACGACATCAACAACGCCGAATTCGCCTCCCTCTACGCAACGACGCCCATCCCTGCGCCTACACGCGAGATATTTTCAGAACTCGACCTCCTGCTGGCATATGCCGTGGACCCCGATGGTCAGCTTTCAGGTCACCTGGAACAAATCGTCCCGGGAGACACGCTCGTACACAATCCGGTTCCTCCCCCATCGATGCACATTGTCGACCACCTGCTCGAACCCCTGAGCCGACTCGGGATTCCGGTCAAGCAAAACTCGCCGCACATCGAAATCGATGCTCTGGGCCGTGCCTACGCTGAACAGGTCTTGCAAGCACATTGCTACACGCACCCTCCGGTGATCATTCATACGGGCAGTGGCGGCATTCGGAAATGCTGGCCTGTCGACAGATTCAATACTCTGGCAGATCGACTCCATCGTGCGGGGATACGGGGCCTATTCATACAAGGACCTGTAGAACTGGAACGAGGAGCCGGATCCCATGCCACACTATCCCCTCCGGACCTGCCTTCCCTCGCTGGATTGCTCGCAAAATCTCGTCTGTTCATCGGAAATGATTCTGGCCCCGGTCACATTGCCGCGGCGGTTGGCGCGCCCTCCCTTACATTATTCGGACCAACGGATGCCAACGTCTGGCGACCCAGGGGCCCAATGGCGCGGCATCTGTGCGCCCCCGATGGTGACCTCAACCGACTTTCGGTAGACCGCGTCGTGGAAACTGTGCTCGATCAACTCCAGCCTCAATCCAGCGGCCTCGGAGATTCACCTGCGTGATGGACAACACTTGTGCGGCCAGTCCCGGGCCCGTTAACTTCCAGTTTCCATCGCGCCCTGCTTAAACAGCCAACGCTTGAGATGACCTGAATTCCCCAATCTGATTGGTCGCCTGATCCGCATCAAAGCGGTTGCCAATCCACCCGCCAGTTCTTAGCTTTATTGCGGCTGGCAAACTGAAATCCTCAACAGATCTCTGGAGGAACGGAATGAGCGTAGAACAGATGCTCGACTTGACCTACCGCGGGAACAAACTGAGTGAAACCTCTGAAGAAATTGGTGAACTGCGTCCCTCGGATCAACTCGTCGACGACGGACCCGCGCTTCGGGAGCGAATGGCTGAAGACGGCTACCTTTACCTTCCGGGACTTCTGGACACGGACAAGGTTCTGGCCGCCAGACGTGAGGTAATGGAACGTCTCTCCACCAGAGGCGCTCTGGATGAGCGATTCCCACTGATGGATGGTGTCTACAAACCGGGCAGCAAAACGGGTGGAATGAACGATTTTACCGGTAAAAACGCCCCACTGTTGAAGGTGCTTTATTCAGGTCCAATGATCGGATTCTATCAGACACTTCTTGGCGGTCCAATCGCCCACTTTGACTATACATGGTTCAGAGTCAAACAGCCGGGACCCGACACACCCACGACTCCGCATTGTGACATTGTCTACATGGGACGCGGAACAACGAATCTTTACACATCCTGGACACCGCTCGGGGACGTACCATATGAAATGGGCGGGCTGATGCTGCTGGAAAACTCGCATCGAAACGAGAACCTGAAAGGCAGCTACGGACAAACCGATGTCGACAAATATTGTAATGACGACGAAGCGGAGCAGATCGTCCAGAACGCTCGGGCAGAGAACAGGGACCTCACAGCGGAAGAGCGGGCCAAACTCGAGTGGAACTCCTCCGGCGCATACTCCAGAGACGCAATCGGGACCCGGTCTGAACTGGGTGGCCGATGGCTCACTGCGGATTACAAGCTTGGTGACCTGCTGATCTTCTGCATGTATATGATGCACGCCAGTTCAGACAACCAGACAGATCGCATCCGAATCTCCTCCGATTCCCGCTATCAGCTCGCCTCCGAAGAACAGGATCCTCGCTGGATCGGGGCAGATCCTCCAGCTCATGGCATCCGTGCAAAAGAAGGCATGGTGTGCTGACTTCTCCACCTGATCCAGGTATTGCCGCGCGTCCAGAAAGACCCGACGCAGCACCAGCCTGTGCCACTCCCTGAATTCAGTTCCAAAACATAAATGGAAGTGATCATCTTGCGCCAAAGAAGAGATCGAAGGGAGCCAAAGCATGAGCCAGGCGGAGCTAAGGCAATTGTTGGTGCGCCACGCAGCGTTCTGGTCCGGTGAAGGCACAGAGCCGCTGATTCATACAGAACCATTCACCCCCCTCGAAGAATTAAGCAACCTGCCCCTGGCGGACGGCACCCTCGCCTCAGAAGGTCGTCAAATAACCCCGGACCTGATCGACCCCGAATTGCACTACCGGCCAGACCTCGGAAAGGAATCTCCAATCCGCGGGGATTTCCTGTCCGGGATCTCTCCCCCGGGACTCTGCTGGACAGAAGCGATCCTCGGCTGTCCGGTCAGAATCGTCACCGGCGGACCGTGGGCGGACCCCTTTGTGTCCGATCCAGAACAGTTTCGAGAGATGTCGCCCAGCAAACCGTGGCTGTCGAAGCTGGATCAATTCGTGGAATACCTCACCGAACGAACCGGAGGCGACTATCCCATTGTCCAACCGCTCATGCGTGGGCCCGCGGACATGATGGCTTCGGCGGTTGGCCACGAAGAGATGTGCCGTATCCTGATGGAATCTCCGGAAGATGCGGATGTCGCACTGGGTCGTTGCGCCGAAATCTTCATCGAATCGGCCAACAGGCTGCTCGACAGAGCGCCGGAATTCCACGGTGGCTATCTCTCGAGCTATGGGATATGGGCCCCGGGTCGAGTAGTACGAACCCAACTCGACAACGCCACCATGCTCTCTCCGCAGACGTACGCGAAGCATGTTCTCAGGCACGACCGCCGGGTCATAGAGGCATTCGACTACCCGCTGATCCACGTACACTCAGGATGCCTGCACATTTTGGATCATCTCCTCGAGATCGATGCGCTCAAGATCATCCAGGTCTCCGTCGACCATCCAGGTGGCCCACTCGCCCACGAAATCATCCCCGATCTGCAGCGGATTGTCAGCAAGAAACCTCTGGTACTTACCGGTCCCGTAACCTGCGAAGAGTTTAAGGCTCTCAAAACGCTACAGCCCGCAGGCCGGGTGTGCCTGCAAGTTCAATTGATCGAAGAAAACGTCCACGCCCTGCAAGCCTGATCACCTCGAACCCTGGAGCGCACTATGCAAAGTCCGGCACGCCGCGCCATTGTTATTGGAATGGACGGCGCAAGCATGGAAATCATCAAGAACATGGTTGAAGCGGGACACGCCCCCAATATCGGCGCCCTCATGAAACGCGGGGCCTGGCGCCCAATGGTTGGCGTGTTTCCAACGCTCACGCCACCGGGCTGGACCGCGCTCAAGAACTCCTGAAACAAACGCGTTGACGCATCAAAAAAGCCCCGGCCTTGTTACAGGCCGGGGCTTTTCCCTTCTCAATCCGCACTATCCATTGAGATACTGGAAAAACTCGTCGATTTCATCCTGCGCGCCACCCAGGTCTTCCATAATCCTGTCTATCACTTCAGGTGTCACGTTCAGATAGGAGTAAACGAGTTCATCCGGTTCCGGAATCGAAGTCTCATAGGCAAGTCCTATCTCGAGCCTCTTGGTCAGGATATTGGCCAGATGAACTGTTAAAGTCTGCTGGAGGTACGATTCGTTAGCCGCCCCGGGATTGTGATGATGCGCAATGGGTGCCACCAGCGGCTCCGGGAATCTCCATCTCGCCGCCAGCCATCCGCCAACCTCGGCATGGTCGATATCCAACACCTCGCGCTCAACATCCCTGGGCGCACGCCCTTCAGCTACAAGCCGGTCGATCACCACTGCATAGTGCTCCTGGAAATAAGTATCCAGAATCACTTTCCCGAGATCGTGCAGAAGACCTGAAACGAACAACGAACCAGAATCTCTTAGACCCAGTTCCTTGCCGATGGCCTTGGCCACCATTCCTGTACCGATCGAATGGAACCAGAACGTCTCTCGGTCGAGACTGCTTTCCTCGGACAGTTTGGAGAGTGAATCGAATGTGGTGATGCTGAGGGCGAGACTCTTGACCGTATCGAAACCAAGAACCACAACCGCCTGGGTAATATTCGTAATTTGACGGGAAAATCCGTAAAACGCAGAATTGGCAAGTTTCAACACCCGGGCGAACACCGACTGGTCGTTGGAAACGATCTCGGCCAGTTGCTTGGCGTTCGCCCCCCGGTCCTGTGCAACCTCCATGATGCGCACAACCACTGTAGGAAGCGTGGGCAGGTTCTGTATGTTCCGGATGGCGAGCCGGATATCTTCTCTGGCCACATCTCTATCCATCAGTCTCTCCCGATGATGGTAAATCTAGGACGTGTCTCATCAGCATAGTAGATGATAATACCTAAAATAGGGAATAAACGCACCCTTTGGCAAGTGGATCAAATATCCCTGTTCGCGACACGAGAAGTGGTAAGGAACCCGGTTCTGTGTGCCTTGCTGCTTCTTTGTTGAAAATCAAGAACTTATAGCAAAAAAAAACAGCAGGTAAATTGCTTCACGGTCTGGTCTGCAGATGACCATATCGATCAAAAAACTGAAAAAAGTGGAAATTTATGACCTTGTGGTCTCAGCCGTTACCCACCTTGGATCGACACGACTTGCTGAACTCCAACCTCACGCTTCGCCAGCTCTGGCCACGGCCTGGCGCAATACCTTTACCACCCGGTCTCCAAAGGCACCCGGTTCGAACGGCTTGGCAATGAAGCCGTTGGCACTGAGCGCAACCGCCCGGTCCACATTCTCCCGGGAAGGCTGAGCTGAAAGGATCAGGACAGGCATCATGGCCGTATCGGAATCTGCTCGTATGAGCTCGCAAAGCTCAAATCCGTCCATACCAGGCATCACCAGATCCACAATGGCCAGGTCAGGAGGAGTCTTCCGAATGTATTGCTGGGCTTCGTGCGCGTCCTCGAACCTCTTAACGTAGATACCTCGCTTTCCGAGCACCTGGTCGATCGCCTCCAGAATATCTGGATCATCATCCACTGCCACGACTTCGGCTGCCCGGCCAAGATTCTTTGCGAACAGAAGTGCCTTGAGCAGGATTTGGAGACGGCGATGATCGATCGGCTTGGACAAATATCCATCTACCTGGCGATTCGTCAGAATGGCCTCGCCCTGCTCCGACAAGTATCCAGTGATAATCACCACCAGGATATTTTCGTCCTGTCCCTTTACCGCTTCAAGGAGCTGCCACCCGTTCATTTTGGGCATCATCAGATCTGTCAGTACCAGATCGATGGACTCCTTTCCCAGAATATCCAGAGCCTCATGTCCTCCGGCAGCTCCCGAAACCCGGTAGCCCTCAAACGCTATGGAGTCGCATAAAACGCTCCGTACATTCTCTTCATCCTCCACGACAAGGACATGAAAGGACTCAGGTTTCGGTGCGACCTCCTCCGCAGACTCTGATTCCGGCACATCTTCTTTGTCAGACTGCTCAGCCATATCTCTACCCCGTTGGGAATTGGTGGATTCGCAGACTTGAAATTTAAGTGCATGCCACCGAGCGATGTGCATCAGAATTTTCTAATCACCCGGGGCTCAGAGATCCTTCGCTTCGCTCAGGATGACCTGCGGAACAATGCTGCGATTTTGTGAAGGAACATCTCGCTCAGGATGACCGAAGGCACTGTGCTGCGGTTTAATGACCGGCGGCGTTGGGATGGCGTGGTGCTGCGGCTTCAGGAACAGCGTGGGGGCCAATCCATCAGATCACCGAGCCGTCCGGGAGAACGGCGTCCTTGGGAATCACTACGATCCCGTCACGGATCACGTGATTGTCCTCTTCGGCCTCCAGAAGACCCTTCGCATTGGTAATCCTGGCGCCTGCCCCGATCCTGGCGTTCTTGTCGATAATCGCGCCATCGATCACACAGTTGGAGCCGATCCCTACATTTGGTATGCCCTGCGCCGCGTTCTCCGCCTTCTGTTCCTCTGATTCATAGTAATCCGCGCCGATCATCACCGTATTGGAAATCCTTACCTCCGGCCCTATCACACTGCGAATCCCTACGAGCGCACGTACGATCTCGGACTCTATGATCTGCGAACCTTCACCGATCTTGCATTTCTCGAGACGGCACCCGTCCAGTTTCGACGCAGACAGAAAACGCTGGTGGGTATATATCGGACTGCCAGGTCGATAAAAGGAGAACTGTGGATCGTGCTCCGTAAGCATCAGATTGGCCTCGAAAAAGGCGCGAATCGTCCCGATATCCTCCCAGTAGCCGGAAAAACTGTGTGCGTAGACTTTATGCGAGTCGATCATTCCAGGAATGACCTGCTTGCCGAAATCCTCATCGTCACTGTGTGTCAGCACCGTCTTCATCACCTCGGGCCGAAACACGTAAATGCCCATCGATGCAAGAAACACCTCTTCCGGATTTCCCGCCGCGGGCGGATCGATCTGCAGTTCGTCCAGTTCGGCATCGGTTTTCGGTTTCTCCCGAAAATCCACAATTCGTCCATCCTCTCCAACCTTGAGGATCCCGAGATTTGGCGCCGCTTCACGGGTCACGGGCTTAACGGCTATCGTCAGATCAGCACCCTTTCTGCGGTGCTCTTCCACGAACGGTCTGTAATCCATTCTATACAGGTGATCTCCCGACAGCACGAGCACCTCGGACATATAGATGCCAACCATATGTCTCAACTGCTGCCTGACCGCATCGGCCGTACCCTGATACCAGCCCGTATTGTCCTGCGTCTGCTCTGCAGCCAGTATCTCGACAAACCCGTTAGAAAAGGCATCGAAACGGTAGGTCTGAGTCACGTGACGATTGAGCGAGGCGGAATTGAACTGGGTCAGCACAAAAATGCGTTCCAGACCTGAATGCAGGCAATTGCTGATGGGAATGTCGATCAGCCGATATTTTGCCCCGATAGGTACTGCCGGTTTAGACCGGTATTTGGTCAGAGGAAAAAGTCGACTACCCTGTCCGCCGCCCAGGATCACACTCAGGACCGATTGCACGATTCCCTCACTTTTTCGTTGCGCGATATGCCTTGCGAATCGATTATGGGGACCCTAAATTCCTCAACTGAATCCCGATGACATATGTATCTCAATACCTCACAGGTGTCAAGCGGAAATACGGGTAGAATCACCATCCATCTGAATAAGCGGACCGCAAAATTACACCCATCAGACAGACCGGGGCCAGACCCCACCGACTTCAGGAAGGACTACATCTTATGCTCTTTGTTACCGCAGCATCAGTAGCCGTACTGCTCCTCTTGTGGACCCAGCAGTGCAACGCAGACCCTGTCTTTCCACCTGATCTCGACAAAAAAGACGTCGACCGTCTGCTCAGGAACACGGAAAAGGTTCGTTCACTATCGAACGATGAAATTCTACGCCTGATTCCCGACCGATCGGGAATCTATTTTGTCGGGTGTCCCAACTGCGATGGAGGCGCCCAGGAAGGGCAGATATCCTGGACCATTGAAGACCCGGGCAATGTCTTCTGCAAATACTGCAACCTGAAATATCCCAACGACAAATTCCCGGACGACAAGATTCTGAAAGTCAAAAACTCCGCCGGAGGCATCCACGAATACCCCAACTGGGAAGATGAAACCGGGTACCGCCACTTCTTCCAGGCCAAGGGATGGTTTCTCGCCAGAGCATACTTTTCCGACGCTGCCCAGGACCTTGCGGAACTTTACTTCGCAACGAAGGATATCTCGTACGCTGAAAAATCAGCACTTATCCTCAACAGATTCGCAGAAGTCTATCCCGGCTATTGCGTCCACCACGACCTGCCCTTTCGTGAAAAGATCATCTTCTCAGGTGATCAGACCTTCCCTTATCCCGTGACGGACTACAGAGCATCAAAATGGGACTGGTGGGCGTATATGGACATCCCCACCGACCTGATCTACGCCTACGACATCATTCGTGACAGCGGCGTACTGGATGAGGCTGCGGTCAACCGCATAGAAAACGACTTCTTCCATGCCAGCGTCGCCTTCGTCCGGGGATTTCCACCCGCCCTTACCAATATGGATCCCACCTTGTTACGCGGCATGATCCCGGCGGGCCGGGTCCTCAACGAGCCCGATTACGTTCACGACGCCGTCGACAGAATTGGCCAGTTGGTGGACGGAAAATTCTTTGTCGATGGCACCTGGAGAGAGGGCGCCGTCTCCTACCACAACCAGACCATTGGTGGCCTCAGCCACCTTATCAAAATTCTGGACGGATACAGCGATCCAGAAGGCTACGTACATCCCGGAGATGGCGAGCACTTCGAAAACCTTGACCTCACGTCACGCTTCCCCATTCTCGAAAAGGCCAGGCAAATCCCGGAACTCCTGCGATATCCCAACGGCCGAGTCGTAGCCGTACACGACACCTGGGCACGTGAGCAGCGGTCCTCACCGGAGATCTCCGGATCCATGTTCCTGCCGGGCATGGGTCACGCCCGCCTCGATCGTGGAGAAGGCGACGCTCAAACGCAAACCTACCTCCACTTCTCGGGCGGATACGGTCACCAACACGCAGACCTGCTCGGCATCACATTCTATGCGCACGGCAATGAGCGGTTGTGTGACATCGGATACACCCACACACGTCACCGATGCTGGACTTTGTCCACCCTCTCGCACAACACCGTAACCGTGAACGGAGAGGATCAGGAATATGGTTCGGAGCGCAATCCTTCGGACGGCAACCTGCTCCTCTACCTCCCTGGCAACGATGTCTTCCAGGCCATCGAAGCCTCGGGCGACCGGGCTTATCCTGAAATCACATCGACCTACCGGCGGCTCATCCTGCAAATCGGTCTCTCACCTGATGAAACCTACTATGTCGACCTCTTCCGGGTAATCGGAGGAAACCGACATGAATACACCTTTGTGGGAGATGCCAATAACGACGGCACACTGAAGACCACACTGGAAACCAGTCCTTATGGAAACACCCTTCTGCCAGATGGGGTCACCGCCACTCTGCCCACAGGCGAAAGTGTAAAGGGAGAGGCAGAAGGCCACAACCTTGCATACGCATTTATAAGGGACGTCAATCAGTCAGAGATCACCGAGCCGTGGACCGCAACCTTTTCCAGCGAAGGCGAACCCGAAGGATCTGTCATCATCCACAGCCTCACGAATCCTGACGGAACGCTCTACTCCGCTGTCGCACCATCCATTCGCCGTGCGGACGAGGATGACACCAAACTGGACGCCATCACCATGCCCGTGCTCATCCACAGACGGGAAGGGGAGAACCTCAACTCCCTCTTCGCGAGCATTCTCGAACCTCGCCAGGGTGAATCCAAAATCGACGGAGCGGAACGCCTCGCCCTCCCGGGCGGCACGGAGCAGGACATTGCTCTAAAAATCACCTCTGGAGAAGTCACCGACTATATCCTGTCAGCCACAGATGCGGACCAAACGCACGAAATCGAAGGCATCACCTTCCAGGGCAGACTCGCATTCATTCGCGAACGAGCCGGCGAAATCGAGCACATGTTCCTTGTCGGCGGAACACAGATCGCAAAAGGGAACCGCGTCCTTGGTGGAAGAGGTACGCACCGGGGTCAGGTAACCCGCACGCTCCGCAAAGCCGCGGGAGATGAAATCGAGGGCCTCGTCATCAACACCGAACTGCCCACCGGCGTGGACCTGGTGGGACTCACCGCCATCGTGACAGACGCAGACGGATTCACCTACGGACACCAGATCATGGGCCTGGAGCATCACCCGGGGGAAACCTTTATCGAGCTCGCGGACGATCCAGGCTACGAAATCACATCGGATGGCGGGCGGCTTCTGTTCTTCCCCGGCCGTGAGTGGAAAGGGAATGCGCACGTCGAGATCCCCACCCTCACGAAACTCAACATCCACACGGAAACCGTCAACAGCAGCGAAAAGGGAAAGTGGGTCAAACTCGTCAATGAAACCCCATTCACCCCTCGCGACACTTCGGAAGGCGTGGTCTTCAAGGACAAACTCTGGCTGAGCAACGGCTACTACCACGCAGGAATACTTTCGCGAGACCTCTGGTCTACCCCGGACGGAATCAACTGGACACTCGTCAATGATTCCACGCCCTATGACGGGTATTGCGAAATGGCCACCTTCAGAGACCGAATCTGGGCGATCAAAAACAGCATCTGGAGCTCGGCGGACGGTGTCGAATGGAAACAGGAACTCGAAGAAACGCCATTCGGAGGAAGAGGATACGGCGAACTCATCGTTCACAACGACAAACTCTTCCAGTTGGGCAGCGGCGGCGATGTCTGGAGTTCGGACAATGGAATCCAATGGAGGCAGGTCGCTGCCGAAACGCCCTATGGCGATCGCTCGGCCACCGGCGTGGCCTCATTCAACGGCAAACTGTGGATCATTGGTGGGAGAATCGTCGAAGCGAACGACCCGCCGGAAAAGGGATATCCCAATTACACCACCCTGAACGACGTCTGGTCTTCCGAAGATGGCAAAACCTGGACCCGCGTCACGGAACACGCCCCCTGGGCGCCCCGAATGTGGAGCATCTCCGAGGTCTACGACAACAAGCTCTGGGTCATCGGTGGATTCAGCAATGTCAATCATGAAAACCTCGGCGATGTATGGTACACCGAGGACGGGACCACCTGGCACGAATTCAAATCGGACCCGTCCTTCTCGGCACGCCACGAACCCACTTCCTATGTCTTCCAGAACAGCCTGTGGGTCGTAGCAGGGAACTCCTGGCCTGTTCTGAATGACGTGTGGCGCCTCACATTGCCTTCAGCCCCTTGATGACACGTGACACGGATACTCGACGACAAATACACCTTCGCGTTTCGGCCTGCTGAGGGAGGATCATACCAGAGACAATGCTACTGGGAGGTCCTCCACGCCTTCTTTCCTCACACTCAGCCGGCAGTGCTGGCCGCGATCTCTACCGTACCCCACAGCAGCATTCACCAGGCGCTCTATGAGCACCTCAAAGGAGAATCTGCAAGGTCCATTCCTCGAGAACTCTTCGGGTCTACTCCCAGCGCGCGCCTGCTGGTCGCCAGGGACGACAACGATCTGATCCAGCGTGTTCAGGAAATCCTCCCCTCACAGGACATATCCCTCGACATCCTGGACGAAATCGAGCAGCGTCTGGAAGAGGCCACCGGACAGGCCCTTGCGGACTTTGGAATCGAAAACGGATTGCGGCAACTGGGACAGCCTGGCGGGGCGGAAGAAATCGAACGCAGATTCGCCGATCCCATCGACGTCTTTCACACCCTAGCCGACGTCAGTGGGGAAGATGTCGGCTGGGTCGCGCTCAGCTACCACGTGGACGCCGCCGTCACCAAACAGATCCGGGAGACCCTCGAGTCCAGCTCAGCAAAACATGCGCTCACCCTCCACGGCAGCATCGAAGAAAGCATTTATCACAGACTCTACAGCAATCCGGACTATCTGGCATTCGTCAAACGTGTGCTCGACGCCAAAGGGGGATACGTATCTCCCGTAGTTCGAAATTTTCTCTCCTTCTACCTCAGATGTCTCAAGCAAAAAATCAGAGACCACGCCAGAAACTCGGATGCCGATGCCAGCGTGCTCCTCAAAAAACTGGAAATCTCTCAGGATGACCACCCCATGGCTGGAGGTCCCTCCCAGCGAAGTCATCACCAAACACATACTGCTCACCACCCAGCCCATTGAAGAGCCAGACAATGCCGACCATTTGACAGCGATCCTCGGCATGTTCGACGCGGCTCACATGCTTATGTTCTCGAGCGACTTTCCGCATTGGGACGGGGACACACCCGACTTCGCAGCCCGGTCTATTCCAGCGCACCTCAAAGATCGCGTAATGCGCGACACGGCAATCGAAGTCTATGGGCTGAAGGAAACGACCCATGCCTGAAAAGCGATCGCACCCCGTCGCACAGGTGGAAGAACTGCCACCCGGCACACACAAACTCGTGGAAATCGAAGGCCGTTCAATCGGCCTATTCAATGTGAATGGAGAATTCGTCGCGGTGCAAAACATCTGCCCTCACGAGCACGCGCCCGTCTGCCGGGGTCGTGTCACGGGAACGACATTACCCTCTTCACCGGGAGAATTCCGTTGGGGCCGGGATGGCGAAATCCTGGTCTGCCCGTGGCACGGCTGGGAATTCGATCTCCTCTCGGGAAGCGCTCTCGCCGACTCGAAAAAGCGCCTGCGCAAGTTCCGGGTTCAGGTGAAAGACGCAACGATTCACGTTACTGTCTGAAGAGTTACCCTGCTCCTTCCGTCAATATCCTGAAGCATTTAGTCTTTCAAATATCTGAACAAAGGCAACTTGGCCGTAATCGGTCGCAACGCCGCGGTTGCCGACTTTGGCAGACTTCGATTCACCGGCTTCCTGGCCTGATTCGCCTGGGTCTTCATCCACATTGCCTACCTCATTGAATTCGACAGCAAACTCATAGTCCTGTTCCAGTGGGGCTGGAACTACATCACCCGAAAACGCGGCGCCCGTCTGATCACCGGTGCCGATCCATTCCCCCTCATCCAGTCGCCAGATCACATCGGCGCCAAACCCGAAGACGGGAACCCTATTACATGAACATCGTCCTAACCAGCCTGCTCGAAGGGGCCAGGTCCGCCACAGGAACTGTGGTCATCATCGACGTCTACCGTGCCTTCACCACTGCCGCGGTCGCGTTTCAGCAAGGCGCGGAAAAAATAATTCTCGTGGGTGAGATCGAAGACGCCCTGAAGCTCAAGAGCCAGGGCGTTGGAGAAATCTGCGTGGGAGAAGTGGGTGGGAAAAAGCCGGAAGAATTCGACCACGGAAACTCTCCGTACGAACTCAGCAATACAGATCTGAAAGGCAAAACCCTCATTCAATCCACACGTGCCGGAACGGTCGGCGTGGAAGCCGCAACACAGGCCGAACACATCTACGGCGGATCACTGGCGGTTGCCCAGGCCACCGCACAGGTAATCCTCAGGGAACGCCCAGAAACGGTCACCCTCGTCGCGATGGGCTGGGAGGGCAGGGACCGGACAGACGAAGACGAACACTGCGGCCTATATATGCGCAATTTGCTGCAGGGACTCCAGCCCGACAGAGAAGCTGTACGCTCACTCGTACTTGGCTGCAAGGAGTCCCAAAAATTCGACAACCCTGAAAAGCCCCACTTTCATCCCGGAGATCGCGACAGAGCGCTCGACATCGACAGCGTACCCTTCGCCATCCAGATCACAAGGGAAGAGGGTCTCCTCGTCGCTCGACCGGAAGCGCCCTGATCATCAACGCACCATGACGAAATAAATCACATAGAGCCACGAACAGATCCCGTGCAAAATCGCCCACAGGATCGACCCGTGGGTATTGAACGAAATCACAATCGCCAGAACGGACCCGAATGTAACACCTTCCCTAACAAATCGCATAGCCCTGACCCTCCGTCAATCATTATATGATGACATCCGAATTGACAACCGGATGTCGAAACCTTAAAATAAGCCGACTCGATGACGCATGAAAGATATTGTGTAAGGCTTGCTGTTCCGTAGCCATAAATGGAGGCGCCATGCTGACCGAAGCGGAGATTCAGCAGTTCCACAGCGAAGGTTACCTCATCTTCGAATCCCTGATTCAGGGCGAACGACTCGCCTATTACAAGGGCGTCTTCGATGAAATCGTCGAACGCGGGAGTGACCTCACCGAAGAAGTACCGCACTGGACGCTCGAATACGATGAAAACAAGGTCCCGATCAAGGGCCGAATTCACAAAGTACAGGGCGTATGCCTGGTGGAGCCCCGCGTTCTGGAGCTCGCCAGCGAACCCGCCATCGTAGACCGAGTGGAAGCGCTTCTGGGTCCCAATCTGGACATCTTCGGCACAAAATTCTTTCCCAAATTTCCGAACGGCGGGACCTCCACGCACTGGCATCAGGACACCTATTACTTCGGCACCAATTCGGACCAGATCCTCAGCTGCGGCATCTATCTCGAAGACTCCGATGTGGAAAACGGATGCCTGCGGATCGTCCCCGGCAGTCACAAAAACAAAATCATCATCGAACACACCAAAGACCCCAAGGACCACGGCAGTTGGGCGAACGTCGATGAATCGAATGCGATGGACGTCATCATCCCCGGTGGAACGGTCGTCATCTTCTCGGGAAATATCATCCACGGTGCGCACGATAATCACAGCGATCGAACGCGTTACAGCACCGCGTGGCACTATCTGCCCGGGGAAATGAATCCGGAGATGTTTCCGCGGGGAGAGTATAAGGATAGGCATCTAGTCAAAGGCGTTTGAAAAGCGGGTCCGGCGTCCGATGTCCGAGGGGCAGTTTCCGGAGGATTAATAGTCAGTGCCCACGCCACAAACTGTCTAGAAAAAGAATCACACCTTCATGCATTTAATTCCCTACGAGATACTCGACTGATCGTTTATGCCACAAATCAGAAGCGGGTCCGATGTCCGGGGGACGATGTGGGGAGAATTAGTAGTCAGGGCTCACAACCCTGACCTTCTAAAAATAGAATCACACCGTCCTGCATTTAATTCCTTACAAGAAACTCGACTGAGTTATTATGCCACGAATGAAGATTGAACTGCCCGATACGTTTCAGTTTGAGACTGAGATTCCTATTCGGATTTCTGATATCAACTATGGCGGGCACCTTGGAAATGATGCGGTGCTTTCGGTGATTCATGAAGCGAGGGTTCAGTTTTTGAAGACGAAGGGATTCACCGAGTCTGATGTAGGAGGATGTGGAATCATTCTCTCCGATGCGGCCATCGTCTACGCGTCAGAGGCGTTTCACGGAGAGACACTTGTCGTGGAGGTCACCCCAGGCGAATGGGCCCGCACCAGTTGCGATTTGCTGTATCTGCTGACGGATAAAAAGAGTGGGCGTGAAGTTGCCCGAGCGAGGACTCTAGTCGTCTTTTACGACTACGCGAGGAAACGACCGGTTAAAGCGCCCGAGGCGTTTGCAGAGGCATTTCTATCTTAATCCGGCGAATCTTGACAGGGGAAATGGCATTGTATATATTTATCCCCTGTCCGCACAGCTTTTCGCGGACAGCTGGATCATAAGGTGCCGAAGTGGTGGAATTGGTAGACGCGCTGCGTTCAGGGCGCAGTGGCCTTCGGGCCGTGTGGGTTCGAGTCCCTCCTTCGGCACCATTAAAAACCGCTGTAATTACAAGGGCTTGCGTCGATACGATGCAGGCCCTTTCCCTTTCTCCGAGTTGGTGGAAATCACCAATTGTGACTACGTGTAGTCACACCGTAGACACGAGGTAGTCACAAGACTATCTCAAGGAGGGGGAGAAATGTCGGTTTACAAGAGGGGCGATGTCTGGGTAGCGGACTTCTATCTGGGAGGTAGGACAGGACGCCGTGTGAGACGTGCAGCGCCTTCCAAAGAGCTGGCGGAAGCTATGGAGCGCGACTCCAAGGTGAGGGAGTTTCGTGGGGAGTTAGATGCTCAGGAAATGCCGGACGTGACGCTGAGTGCGTTCATAGAGACCTATAAAGAGCTATACTCACCCACCAAGACGGAGAGCACCCGACAGAGAGACACCTACACTATCGGACACGTGCAGCCATTCTTCAAAGACCCCGTACTGAGGCACGTGACGAAGGAGAAGATCGAGAAGTACATGTCTATGAGGCTGAAGCTGTGTCGAAGTCTACCGTCAACCGTGAACTGGACTTGCTCAAGAGTCTGTTTGCACGTGCTGTCGAGTGGGGGTACCTTAGGGTCAACCCGACACGGCGGGTGAAGAAATACAGCCTCGAGACTGAGGAGCAAAAGTTCCTATCGCCTGCGGAAGGTGCGCAGCTGGTTGCTGCATGTAATGGGCAGTACAAAACGTTCGTGACTTTGGGGCTAAACTCCGGTCTACGTAGAGGTGAGATGTTCGCGCTGCGGTGGGAGGACCTGGACTTCGAGAAGCGCGAAGTGCACGTGCGGCGCTCAAAAGGCAAACGGTTTCGTGTCGTGCCCATGAACCGAGAGTTGTACGATGCCCTCCGAAAACACCCCAGGCACATCAAGAGCCGGTACGTGTTTCACCGTAGTGATGGCTCCCCTTGGGCTGATGTCAGAACAGCTTTTCGTCTGGCATTGGAGCGATGCGGCATGGAAGGTCTGCGTGTCCATGACTTACGGCACAGCTTCATCTCAAACCTTGTCGCTGCCGGCGTGGACTTGAGACAGGTACAGGAACTGGCGGGGCACCGTGACATCAGGACGACGATGAAGTACGCCCATCTACGACCAAATCAGCTACGTGACAGCGTGGAGAAGCTCAGGTGGGGTTAGGCTTCGAGGTTTGCCGGAAGAGGGTTGTGCCAAAACGGTTGAAAACTGCTCACGTAAAAGCGCCAAGCCTCCTCATCGAAGCTCGACGCCTTGTACGCTAAAGATTTCCTCTAATCATATATTCTATGTTGTGTATCGAACCAAACCGCGTAGAAAATATCTTTCAGACGAAAACCGAAGAGCCGAGTATCACCGCCCAGGCTGAATTGCCATGCCTCCACTTCCTTCAGATCCCCTCGCAGACACGAGTAAAACCCAGCAGGTTCTTTGGTCTTGCTCCAGTCAACTTCATGATAGTGCATGGGATTGTCTATTGCGTTCCTATGTTCTATATGGGTGGCACCGCACATGTATCTAAGGCTATGTATTGGTCTTCCCGATTTAGTGGACAATGAGTTAAGTGTTTTGTATCTGTAGAGTGTCTTCTCCACCACCAGGAGGCATATCTATGGCTCGCAAGAATCGCAGGAAGTTCACTCGAGAGTTCAAG